>Ga0100377_1000082_pt1 | contig 73156 bp, 63 predicted proteins | sample CryGeymeta201501_FD_83664 | JGI IMG/M metagenome (GOLD analysis project Ga0100377, IMG submission 83664) | Groundwater microbial communities from Crystal Geyser aquifers in Utah, USA - Crystal Geyser metaG 2015-01 | ecosystem: Environmental > Aquatic > Deep subsurface > Groundwater | place: USA... | reverse complement strand
CGGACGCGGACGCGCACCTCGCTGAGGCGCTCTCTGCCTGGGTCGTCGCGACCTGCGGCGCGGAGACCGTCGAGGTGAGCTGGATGGGCGTGCGCGCCGAGCTCCTGCCGGCCTTCGATGAGGCCCGCTTCTCCGGGGAGCCCTGCTCGCCGCGCCCCTCGGTGCGGCTCGATCTGCTGGCGGCGGGCGAGCGCGTCGCCTACCGCAACCTCTGGCCTCGGCTCCTCGTGACGCCGAGCGCCGATCAGGGCGACGAGGTCCTGCTGCGCGTTCGGCGCGGGGGCCTGGTGGTGGAGGCGCCCGGTCGGCTCCTCACGGACGCCGCCGTCGGTGGCCCCGCTCGGGTCGCCAACCTCGCGACGGAGGCCGTGCTGCTAGGCACGCTCACCGACGCGAACACCGTGGAGCTCCGATGACCACCCTCCGCCCCGTCCTGCTCGCGCTGCTGCTCACCCCCGCGGTCGCCTTCGCGGGCCGGCGCGGCCAGCTTCAGGAGCCGCCGCCGCCTCCCGAGCCACCCACGCTTCAGGTGCAAGCCGCTGAGGTGCAGCACACGCCTGGCTCCTTGTGGTCCGAGGTCTCGGCGCGGCAGATGGTAGGCCTCGACGGCTCGGCGCGGCGCGTGGGCGACCTCATCACCGTGGTCATCTCCGACACCACCGACACGCAGATGGGCGCGAGCACCGCGACCAAGCGCTCCAGCTCGACCGGCGCGAACGTCGACGCGGTGATGGCGCTGCGGCTCTCGGCGGCCGATGGGCGTGGCGGAGGCGGCATCAACGTCAGCGGCGGCAGCACCACCCAGCTCGACGGCACGGGCTCCACCAGCCGCAACAACACGGTCACCACCACGCTCACCTGCGAGGTCGTGGAGGTGCTCGGCAACGGCAACCTGCACGTCTGGGGCTATAAGCAGGTGCGGGTGAACCGCGAGGTTCAGTACGTCGTGCTCGACGGCATCGCGCGCCCTCGCGACATTCGCATGGACAACACCGTGCCGAGCTCGCTGCTCGCCCAGTCGAAGATCGAGATCACCGGCTCGGGCGTGGTCGCCGACAAGCAGGGCGCGGGCTTGGGGCAGCGCATCATCGACGCGATCTGGCCGTTCTAGCGGATCCGATCCACTGGCAGATTGGCCCTCAACTCGCGGCGAGGTCGACCGAAGAGGGTGCATGTTCTCCATCCTCCTCGCTCTGCTGCTCGCTACGCCCCAAGCGGACGCCGCTCGTACCAAGGACATCGCGTCCTTCTACGGGGTCCGCGAGAACCACCTCACCGGCGCGGGCTTGGTCGTCGGACTGACCCGCACGGGGGACTCGCGCCGCAGCGCGGCGAGCATCCGCGCGCTCGCCAACCGCTTGCAGGGCCTGGGCGTCAGCTTGGATCCCGACGAGGTGATGGCGCGCAACGTCGCGCTGGTGATGGTCACCGCGTCGATTCAGTCGGACTCGCGCACGGGCTCCACGCTGGACGTGACCGTCGCGAGCACCGGGGACGCGGCCTCGCTCATGGGCGGCTACCTGCTCATGACGCCGCTCATGGGCCCCGATGGTCAGGTCTACGCGGTCGCGAGCGGCCCGCTGATCGTGGGCGGCTACTCGGTCGAAGCGGGCGGTGACTCGGCCCAGAAGAACACGCCCACCGTCGGGCGCGTCGAGAACGGCGCCACGGTGGAGCGCGAGGTGGGCACGGCGGTTCACTACCAGGAGCTGCTCGAGGTCGACCTCGTCCTGCGCGACCCCGACTTCACCACCTCCAGCCGCCTCGCGGACGCGATCAACAAGGACTTCAACGAGGAGATCGCGCTGGCGTCGTCCTCGTCGACGGTTCGCCTCGCGATCCCACAGGAGTTTCAAGGCCGCTTCGCGCTCTTCGCCGCCAAGGTGGAGGCGGTCGAGGTCGACGTCGACGCCCCGGCGCGCGTCGTCATCAGCGAGCGCACCGGCACGGTCGTCATGGGCGCCGACGTGCGCATCTCCGCGGTCGCGGTCGCCCACGGCTCGCTCTCCATCGAGGTGAAGCGCCAGGTGGACGTGAGCCAGCCGGGCCCGCTCTCCAAGGGCAGCACGGTCGCGGTCGCGAACCACGAGGTCAGCGCGTCCGAGGAGCCGGGGCAGCTCACGCTGGTCGAGGGCGTGACCATCGGCGAGCTCGTGTCGGCGCTGAACGCGATGGGCGTAAAGCCGCGCGATCTGATGGTGATCCTGCAGGCGATTCAGGCCGCTGGCGCGCTGCACGCCGAGATCGTCGCGATCTAAGCCGGTAAGCGAGGGGCGCCGCCGGTGCGCCTACTTGCGCTTCCACTTGGGGGTGGCGCCGTAGGGGCGCAGCCCGCCGCGACCGAGGTGCGAGCGAGGCGCCATCTCTTGCGGTTCGGGCTGGGCGTCGGCGCGGTGCGGCACCCAGCCTTCGCCGGTGGCGCCTGTCGCTGTGCCGCTCGCGCCGCTGCCCGCGTTCGCGTAGCCCGCGCTCTTGGGGGCGCCGCTCGCGGCGGGAGCGCGACCACCGCCACCGTCGGTACCCGGCGTGCCGGAGTTTTGCTGCTGGTGCGGCGCGGCAGCGGGGGCGTCGACGTCGTCGCAGTACAGGGTGACGAGGCCACCCGGGTAGCCGGGCACGTCGATCTTGAGGTGCAGCACGCCGTGCTCACTCGCGAAGGTGGTCGCGCGCTCAGCGTCGCACTCGCCGGGCCGGTGGCAGCTCTCCATGACCGAGCGCCCCGACACGCTGCCGAACACCCGGCTGAGGACGTTGGCGACCTCGTGGTAGTTCTCCCAGATCTCGCCGGGCACAGCGCCCGAGGCGATCGCCGCGGTCGCTTCGTCTGAAGGCATGAGCGAGAGCGCGGCGCCCACGCTGGCTAAGAACGCGACGTCCGCGACGATGACGCCTACGGGTCCATCGGTGCCGTCCGAGAAGAAGGCGACGCTCGACGAGCCGAGCTCGGGACCTGCCCCGACCTTGGTCGCTTTGGTGTCGGCTCCGGTCAACATATCGAGGACCGAAACAAACTCCGTCGAGATGGCGCCGACGTTCAACGCGTCCTCCAGAGGTTCGGGGTCAGAACCCCGCCGCGCTCAGCGCGGTCTTGAAGTCATCGGGACCGAAGGGCTTGGTGAGCAGAAAGAGCGCGCCCGCCTCCTCGGCCTGGCCGCGCATCTCCATGGAGCCCTCGGAGGTCACCATGCCGAAGCGGACGCTGTTGCCCGAAGCGCGCAGGGACTTGAGGAACTCGAGACCGGTCATCTCGGGCATATTCCAGTCGGAGAGGATGAGATCCGGCCCGAACTTGGCGACCATATCGATGCCTTCGATGCCGTTTGCGGCCTCTTCGACGGTGATGTTCTCGTACCCCGCTTGCCGGAGCGTGCGGCGCACGATCATCCGCATTGCGCGGCTGTCGTCCACGATCAGAACCTTCATGACGATCTCCTCTTCTAAGTGCGGTGCGATCGGTGTGTCGCGTCTGGTGTGCTCATCGGCACGCGCGCGGTGGGATTGAGCGCGGTCGGCGGGCGATCATGTCGGCTTCCCGACGTCGAACACGGACAGGATCACGACGCCGTCCGGGCTCGCGAAGCCCACCTCGTGGACCTTCTTGGCGTGCCCAACGTAGACCTTGTACGCGAGACCCTCGGTGACCGCCGGGATGGAGATCACGTGGCCAGGTCCGACGCGGTCCTTGAGGGAGCCGCCGATCATGTTGGCGATCTCGCCCATCGCGTCGCGCACGTCCTCGTCGCTCGTCTCGCCAGGATCCGACGCGAACATGATGGCGCCGGTCTGTAGCGCGGTGTCCACGCCAGCTTTCACGAGTACAGCGCCGTTCCAGCCGCCGGTGACCGTGACGACCGCGGTGATGGACTCGCCTTCGACGAGCGGCGCGTTCGAGAGAACGTCAAGATCAACGCCGAGCATCATCGACCATACCTCGCAGGTGCTAGCGATGACGTCGTCGTACGACGGCGGTGAAGTGGTCGCGCTCAAGAGAACCTCCGTGGATGATCGACTTCATCGGCCCAGCGCGCGCTCGGGTGTAGGTGGAGATCGTGATCGCCCGGATCCTCGCGGCGGGCGCTCAAGTCGGGTGGGGCGCGGCCGATTGGGCGATCATGCTGGACCCCATCTCCATCGCGAACCTTCGCCCAGAGAGCCGCTCCTCCGCTGCGAAGGACGTGCGCCCCGAGGAGCTGTTCGCGCGCTTCTTGTTGAAGGAGGTGCGCAAGGCGATGCCCGAGTCGCTAGGCGGCCAAGCGGTCGAGGCCTTTGGCGATCTTGTGGATGAGGAGATCGCGCGCAGGATCGCCGACAGCGGTCAGCTCAACTTGTCGGGCAAGCCGCGTCCGAGCGTGCCGCACGCGGTCAACCGGTACGCAGGCGTCGCCCAGCAGCGCGCCCAAGGCGTCGGCCGGGTGACGTCGGGCTTCGGCGATCGCGTCGATCCCATCAGCGGTGAGCACCGCGATCACGAGGGCGTGGACATCGCCGCGCCGCGCGGAACACCCATTCGCGCGCTCGATGGCGGACAAGTCGTCTTCGCGGGTGAGCGCGGCGGCTACGGCCAGGTGGTGGTGCTTGAGCACGCAAACGGCCTGCAGACCCGCTACGCGCACTGCAGTCGCTTGGGGGTTGACGTCGGCGACACCGTCGCTGCGGGGCAGGTCGTCGGCGCGGTGGGCAGCACGGGCCGCTCGACCGGACCCCACGTTCACCTGGAGGTCCGTCGCGGCGAAGTGCCGGTAAACCCAGACGAATTCTACGACACAACGAAAATCCTAAACTCCTCGGGCAAGTGATCCGATAGGTTCGAGGGAAGGTGTTGCCATGAAGATTCAGTCTGCACAGCACGCTGCGAGCGTGGCCCGAGTCGGCCAAGGTGGCGAGCGCGCGGCCCGGCAAGGTACCGCGGAGCGTCCGAATGGTGACCTCGTGTCGATGTCGGCGGAGGGCTCCTTCGTACAGTCGCTTCGGGCGGAGGTGGGGCAAGAGCAAGGGGTGCGAAACGACGTCGTCGCTGAGGCGCGCGCCGCCATCGCGTCGGGCTCGCTGGAGTCGAGTATCGACATGGACAAGGTCCTCGACGGCCTGCTGGCGGACCTGTGAGCTCCGAGGCGCTCACCCTGCTGCACGAGCTCGTCACCGCGACGCGCTCGGCCTTGGTCTGCGCTCGAGCCTTGGACGGCGCGGGCTTGGACCAAGCCAACCGCGAGCGCGGCGACCTGCTGTTCTCGCTGCGGATCGCGCTGACCGAAGGCGTTCATCCGGCTGAGCTCGACGCGATGCGCGCCGCCGCCCACGAGCTCGACGACCTCGAAGACCGCCTGGAGCGCGTCGCGATTCAGGTCGTTGGGGTCATCGAGGGGCTTCGTCAGGGCGCAAACGCAGCCACCTACTCGGCCTCGGGTAGGGTAGCGGCGGGTTAGCGCCATGTCGCTGCTCAGCACGCTCTCCGTCGCGCACTCGGGCCTCAAGGCCGCAGACGCTGGCGTTCGCGGCACGAGCCACAACGTCGCGAACGCGAGCACCGTGGGCTTTCACCGCCGGAGCGTGGAGCAGTCGGTCGCGGACCCCCTCCAGCAGCGCGGGCTCTGGCTCGGGCAGGGCGTCGACGTCAACCGGCTGGGGCGCTCCGAGGACGTGCTCCTCGCGCGGCGCGTGCTTAGCAACGCGGCGGACGCGAGCGCCTCGGCGACCTACTCCACCACGCTATCTGGCGTTGAAGCGTACTTTGAGGACGGCGCGCCTACGAACCTTCGCCAGGCCTTGGACCGGTTCTTCATCTCGCTCACCGACGCGACGCGCGATCCCGCGGACCTCTCCATTCGCCGCCAGGTCGCTCGCGCAGGGCAAGGCGTCTCGGACGCGGTGTCCATGACGGCGGTCGGCCTCAACGAGTCGATGACCCAGGTGGGCGCGCGCGTCGACGCGGCGCTCCCGGACGTGAACGACGCCCTGGCCCGGGTCGCGGCGCTCAACGAGGCGCTGCTCGCCGGGGGCGGGGCGCTGAGCGCAGGTGACCTCGCGGATCAGCGCGACCAGCTCCTCAAGGGCCTCGCGAGCCTCACCGGCGCGCGCGCCAACTTCGAGGCGGACGGCCAGGTGACGGTGTTCATCAGCGGGCACGCGGTCGTCTCGGGCTCGCACGCGCGCACGCTCTCGTTCGAAGGCTCGGGCTCCACTGGCCAGCTCATGGTCTCAGCGGACGATGGCAAGCTCGATGTCACTGACGCTGTCGGCGGTGAGCTCGGCGGCTTGCTCGACGCGCGCGCGTCGCTCGAGGGCTACCTCACCGACCTCAACACCTTCGCAACGGACTTCTCGCAGGCCGCGAACAGCCAGCACCAAGCGGGCTGGGACGCCAACGGCAACCCAGGTGGCGCCTTGTTCGCTGTGTCGGTCGGAAACGAGGCCATGACCATGAGCTTCGACGACACGCTCATCACCGACCCGTCGCGCCTCGCCTTCGCGGGCGCGAACACGGCGCTCGCGGGCGATGACGGCAACCTGCGCTCCTTGGCCGCGCTGCAGACGCAGACGGTGGTCGCTGGGAAGGACCCGCTTCAGTGGGCCACCGAGCTCACGGCCAGGCTGGGTGGCGACGTCGCCAAAGCCGCCTTCTCCGCGGAGCACTCGGCCAACCTGCTCTCCGACACGGAGGAGCTGCAAGCGTCGCTCTTCGGCGTCGACCTGGACGAAGAAGCGACCAACCTCATGATGTACCAGGCGGCGTACCAGGCGTCCGCCAAGGTCATTCGAACCACTGACGAGCTGCTCGGCACGCTCATGGATCTCGTGTGATCAACCGCTATGGACCCCAGCTCGTGACCGCGAACCTGCAGCGCACCCTCGGCTCGCTGCGGCAGCAGCTCAACGTCGCTGAGCGCCAGGCGATCACTGGCGTGAAGGTGGAGCGGCCGTCGGACGCGCCCTCGCGTCGCCAAGAGATCGACCGCTTGTTCGGCACGAGCGAGAAGCAGACCGCGTTCAAGACCAACGCCGGCGAGTCCAAGCTGTACATGCAGACGGCGGACACCGCGTTGGGGAACGCCGCGAACGTCATGAAGCGCGCGCGGGAGATCGCGGTGCAGATGGCGAACGAGATTCACAGCGCCGAGGCCCGCTCCACCGCCGCGGTCGAGGTGCGCGAGATGTTCCAGCAGCTCGTGGACATCGCCAACACGGACGTCGGCGGGCGCTTTGTCTTCGCGGGCCAAGCCTATGACAAGCCGGCCTTTGATGGCACGGGCGTCTACCAGGGCACCGCCGACGTGCCCGAGGCGCAGGTGGGGGCGAACCAGTACGTGCTCATGGGCATGGACGGGAGCTCCGCGTTCACCACGGGCGTCGACACCTTCGGGACGCTGGGCGCGCTCGCGACGGCGCTCGAAGCGAACGACGCCGACGGCGTCAGGCTGCAGCTCAACGCGCTCAAGACCTCGGTCACGCAGTTCTCGTCCGCGCGCGCACAGGCCGGGTTCTCGCTCAACCGCGCCGACGACGCTGAGGCGGTGGCCATGAACCTGGAGGAGGTGCTGCAGAAGGGGCTCGCGGACGTGGTCGGCGTGGACCCCGTGGACGCCTACTCGCGCCTCAACGAGCTGCGCACCTCTTATGAGGGCGCGCTCCAGGTCTCCGCGAAGTCGATGGGACCGAAGCTCTTCGACTTCATGTAGCGCCGCCGCGCGGGCGATGAGCCGTCGCGGCGTCAGCGTCGCTTATCGAGGGAGGAGCTCGTATCCGAGCCAGCGGCACTCGATGCTGGTGTTGCGCACGGGGTGCTGCTGGTCGGCCTTGAGCTTGAGGTGCTGGTTGAGCAGCTTGTCGCCGGACAGCACCCAAGCGCGTGAGCCCGCGCACTCGCGCTTGAGGAAGGCGCCGAGCTCGCGCCAGCTTCGCAGCAGGTCGTCGCCTTCGCCGATGCGCACGCCGTAGGGCGGGTTGCAGACGACGACGCCCGGCTTGGGGTCGGGGTGCAGCTCAGCGACGTCGCGCTGGACGAAGCGCACCGCGCCGTCAACCCCTGCGCGCGCGGCGGAGGCGTTCGCGATCTCGATGGCGCCGGGGTGACGGTCCGAGCCGACGATCGACGGGATGTTGCGCTTTCCGACGCGGGCGCGCTCGTGGGCGGCCTTGAGCATGCCCTGCCAGCTGTCTAGCCGCGCGTCGGCCCAGCGCTCGAAGGCGAAGGGGCGCTCGAGGCCTGGCGCGCGGTCGCCGGCGAGGTGGGCGGCCTCGATGCACAGCGTGCCCGAGCCGCACATGGGGTCGAGCAGCGGGGTGTCACCGCGCCAGCCCGTGAGGCGCAGCAGGCCGGCGGCGAGGGCCTCGTTCATGGGGCTCTTCACCTGCACGGGACGCCAGCCCCGACGGTAGAGCGGCGCGCCGGCGAAGTCGCGCGAGATGGTGGCCACGCCGTGGCGCAGCGCCACCTTGAGCGGCAGGTCGGGGTGCAGGGTGTCCACGTCGGGTCGCGCGCCCGTCTGGTCGCGGAGCGCGTCGCACACGGCGTCTTTGACGCGCAAGGCCGCGAACTTGGTGTGCTCGATGCCGGGAGCCGTGCCGGTGGCGAACACCGCGAAGGTGGTGGAGGGCCTGAGGTAGTCCGACCACCGCACGGTGCGCGCGAGGTTGTAGAGGTCGTCCGCGCTGGAGACGGGGCCCTCGGCGAGCGGCTCGTAGACGCGCAGGGCGATGCGCGACCACAAACACACGCGGTAGGCGGTGAGCAGATCGCCTTGGAAGGAGACGCCGCCTACGCTGGGCACGAGGTGATCGCCGCCGAGCTCAGCGAGCTCGTCGGCGAGGACGCTCTCCAGACCGGGGGAGCAGGGCGCGTGGAAGAGGGACAAGGAGGGCCTCCAAAGCCACCGTCTGGTGGGGGGTCCGGCGTGAAATCGAGGTGAGTGGACCGGGTGATGTGGCGGATGTTCGGCCGCGAACGCGGGTGAAGGACAAAGATCAGGGGAGAGATCGTTTTTTCCCCTCAACACGACGACCGATCTGATCCGACGAGGGGGGTGTGAGGCCGGAAGCCTCGCCTAGAACGCCAGACAGGAGGCACATCATGGCGCTGACCGTAAACACGAACATCACCTCGGTGAACGCTCGTAACAACCTCTCCCGCACCACGGACAAGTTGCAGAAGACCTACGCGAAGATCTCTTCGGGTCTCCGCATCAACAGCGCCGCCGACGACGCCGCTGGCTTGGGCGTGGCCGAGAACTTGGACGCCGACCGCCGCTCGATGGACGTCGCTCGCCGCAACACGATGGACGGCATCTCCACCATCCAAGTCGCCGAGGGCGCGACCTCGGAGACCGGCAACATCATCAAGCGCATGCGCGAGCTCGCGGTTCAGTCCGCTTCCGAGACCCTCGCCAACCCCGAGCGCCAGTACATCCAGGATGAGTTCACGGAGCTGTCCGGCGAAGTCGAGCGCATCGCGCAGGTGACGAACTTCAACGGCGTCGCCCTGAACGACGGCAGCGCCACGCAGATCGGCGTGCAGGTCGGCATCGACAACGTCGCCGCCCAGGACCGCATCCAGATCCAGCTCGGCGACCTCCGCGCGACGACCCTCGGCGTCTCCACCGGCGACATCGACCTGTCCACCGCGACCGGCGCCCAGGCGGCCCTCGCTGGCCTCGACACCGCGCTCTCCACCGTGAGCTCCTACCGGTCCTCCTACGGTGCTGTGCAGAACCGGCTCGAGTCCGCAGAGCGCAACCTGAGCACCTCGGTCGAGACCATCACCGCGTCGCGGTCCCGCGTCATGGACGCCGACTTCGCGCACGAGACCGCCGAGATGTCCAAGCTCAACATCATGCAGCAGGCGGGTGTCGCGGTCCTCGGCCAGGCCAACCAGATCACCCAGGGTGCGCTCCGCCTCATCGGCTAGTCCGAGGCAGGGTGAGAGGTGGCGAGAACCCTCGCCGCCTCACACTTTGGATCTTCAGTCCCCGCTTCAAAGGACCGATAGACCACCATGCCAACCATCGACGGTATCGTATCGGGCATCGACACCACGAGCCTGATCAGCGCAATCCTGGACTCTTCGTACAAGCAGGTGAAGAACCTGCAGACACAGAAGACGGACTTGACTGCGGCCCTCGAGGGAGTCTCGGGTCTAAGCAATCGCCTGCAGAGCGTCGCCGACGCCATCGCCGAGTTCGACACGTCCGCAACGTACGCCTCCTACACAGCGAGCGTGCCGAGCGAGGACCAGTTCTCCGTCACCACGACGGGCCAGAGCACCCCGGGCGTCTATGACGTCCAGGTCCTGGCGATGGCGAGCAATGAGGTCGAGGTCTCGCAGGGGTACGCCGACAGCACGTCTTCGGTGCTGGGAGCGGGGACATTTTCCGTGAACTACGGTGGCACGGTCACCGACATCACCATCGACGGCACGAACGACAGCCTCGGTGGCCTCGCCAGCGAGCTGAACAAGATCGCTGGCGTCTCTGCGTTTGTCGTCGACACCGGGGAGCCCTCCAACCCGTTCAAGTTGGTGGTTCAAGGCGACGACACAGGCGCAGCGAACACGCTGACGCTCGACGGAAGTGGGCTCGTGGGAGGCACGGGACCGACCTTTACGGAGAAGCGCGGCGCGACGGACGCACACATCACGCTGAACAACGTCGACGTCTTCGCGTCCACGAACCAGCTCACGGGCACCGTGCCTGGCCTGTCGTTGACGCTCAAGGCGACGGGCACGTCGGCGAACACGGTCACCGTGGCACAAGACGGCACAGCCCTGGCGGACAAGCTCGATAAGTTCGTCACAGCCTACAATGACGTCAAGAGCTACTACGCGGTCAAGTCGGTGTACAACCCGACCGCGAACATCTCGGGACCGCTCGTGGGCGACAGCACCGCGCGGCGCGTCATGCAGGGCATGGGGGACATGGTCTCGGACGACTACGCGTCGGGCACCAACATCCGCGCGCTCTCGCAGATCGGCATCGCGACGCAGCAGGACGGCACGCTCGAGTTCGACCGCGACGCGTTCGCGACGGCGCTCGCAGCGAACCCCGATGAGGTCGAGGCGCTCTTCACTAGCGCCACGGGCCCGATGGCGACGATCCGGGCCCGCATCGAAGACGTGTACGTGAACAGCTCGTCGGGCACGCTGCAGTCGCGTAAGGACAGCATTCAGGGAGCGTCTGAGGCGCTCGACGCGCAGATCACGCGCTATCAGGACAGCATCACCTCGCAGACCGCCTCCTGGCGAACCCGGTTCACCGCGATGGAGGTGGCGCTCGCGTCGATGCAGTCGACCGGCAGCTACCTCACCGCCGTCTTCGCGCAGTCTACGACCTCGGGGAACTAAGCAGTGACTGGCATCGCTCGCTACCGCAGCACCAAGGTTCAATCAGCCCCCAAGCAGCAGGTGGTCATCCTGCTCTTGGAGGAGGCGATCAAGCGAGTCGGCCTCGCGAGGGTGTGCATCACCGAGGCCCTGCCCTACAGCACGCTCATCGGGCACCTGCACCACGCGCGCGAGATCCTGCTGGAGCTCGACGGCGCGCTGGACTTCGACGCGGCGCCCGAGCTCTGCGGGCAGCTCCGCGGCTTGTACCGCTGGTGCTTGGACGAGCTCATCGCCGTGGGCGGTGACAAGGACATCGCGCACCTCGACGGCGTGTCGCGCCCGCTGGAGTCGCTGCTCATCGGCTGGCGGAGCGCGCGGCCATGAGCTCCGCCCTCCTCGACGAGGCCGAGGCCCTGCTCACCAGCGAGGAGCTCGACGCCGACAGGGTCGTAGCGCTCGCCATGGCGGTCCGCTCAGGCGCGACGGCGCTGAGTCCGGTCGAGCTTCAGGCGCTGATCGAGCAGGTCAACGCGCTCACGCTGCGGCTTCAGCAGGAGTGCGACGCGCTCAAGGGGCAGCTCCGCGGCGCGGCGCAGCACCAGCAGCGCGCGCGTGGGTACGGCTGGAGCGGCGCGCAGCTCGACTCACAGCGCGTGCACAAGAAAGTCTGAGCTTCCGACCCTCAACCGGCCGCCTCCGCGACCGTAGGGGGGGGATGGAGGCTCGATGCGGTTCGTAGGTTTGTGGCTCATCGCGACGCTGCAGTGCGCGTCCGCGGCGGACACCGCGGTGGACACGGCGGACACGGGCTCGGACACCGACACGGGCTCGGACACCGACACGGGCTCGGACACCGACACGGGCTCGGACACCGACACGGGCTCGGACACCGACACGGACACGGCGGACACCTCGGGGACGGACACGGGCACCGCGGCCACCACGGCCTCGTCTTTGGCGGGTGAGGTCGGGGGCTTCGCGTGCGGGACGAGCGGTCGGGCGGCGAGCGCCTCGGTGCTGATCGCGCTGTTGCTTGGGCTGCGGCGTCGGGCGAAGGAGTAGCGATGAATCGGCTTAGTCTCTGCGTGATCGCGAAGAACGAGGCGCACAACATCACGGCCTGCCTGCGCTCGGTCGCGGGCCTCGTCGACGAGTGCGTCGTGCTCGACACGGGGAGCAGCGACGACACGATCGCCCTGGCGCACGCAGCGGGGGCCGTCGTCGTGGAGCGGCCCTGGGACGACGACTTCTCCGCAGCGCGCAACGCCTCCATCGCCGCGGCCACCGGAGATTGGGTGTTGATCCTCGACGCGGACGAGCGCCTCGCGGCGGGCGGCGACGCAGTGCGCGCCGTCATCGAGCGCGACGACGTCGACTGCGGCTTGATCCCACTCCACAACGCGATCCGCGTGGACGCGACGATGGGCGAGGTGCTGGAGGGCTTCGCGCGCGCGGGTGAGCCGGTCTTGTTGCCACGGCTCGTGCGACGGACCCCCGACCTCGCGTACCGCGGCGTGGTGCACGAGAGCTTGGGCGACTGGCTGCGCGGGCGGGAGACGCGTGTCTGCGCAGTCCCGGCCTCGATCGTGCACTACGGCGCGGTCGCAGACGTGCGCCGGGAGCTCGCCAAGGACGACCGCAACCTGCGGCTGCTAGAGCGCCGCGTAGTCGAGGAGCCCGAGCACGTCGGCGCGCTCACCTACCTGGCGATCGAGTACGTGCGCGTCGACCGGATCGGGGACGCTGTCGCAATCGCGGAGCGGGCGTGGGAGGCGCTCCAGCGCGCGCTCGCGAGCGGTGGCCAGCGCCCGAGCTACGTCAGCCTCGCGACGCTGCGCATGCAGCTGCAGATCGCGCAGGGGCTGCTCGATGACGCGCTCGACACGGCGGCGAAGGTGAGGTCGTGGGGCTCGGTCCACCCGAATATTGACTTCTTCGAGGCGCGCGCGAACGAGCTCGCTGCGGCGCGAGCGGCCGACGACGTGCAGAGCAGGCGCTTGCTGTTGCGCGCTGGCGCCCGGTACTGCGCGTGCCTCGACATGCAGGGGCGCATCTTCTCCGAAGAGGTTCACGATGGCATCACCGGCTGGCTCGGCCAAGTGCGCCTGGGGACGGTGCTGCTGCAGGTCGAAGAGCACACGGCGGCGCTCGAGGCCTTCGACGCGGCGCTCACGGTCAAGCCCGCGCTGCCCGAGGCGCTGCTCGGCAGGGTCGAGGCCCTGATTTGGCTTGGGAGTGCCCAGGAGGCGCTGGCGACGCTGGAGCCGCTGCTCGCGGCGCCCTCTCCGGACGCGTGGCTGCTCGCCCACCTCGCGGCCTCCGCGCTGGGGCTCCTCGAGGACGCCGCGGTGTTTTGGGAGGTCGCGTGGGAGCGGCGCGGCGAGGCCTTCAGCTCCGACCATCGCGCGCGCTGGATGGCGGACAGCGAGGAGTCCTCCGACGCGGCCGAGGTCGCGCCCCCCCCCGCGCGAACACCGGCGAGCGGCCAGCAGGACAACTTCGTCTTCATCGGAGGCGCGGGCCGCAGCGGCACGACGCTGTTTCGAGCGATGTTGCACGCGCACCCGTCCTTTTACTGTGGCCCCGAGCTCAAGCTGGTGACCGTGCTCGCGGAGCTCCGTCAGCAGTGGTCGCGCGGCGTGCAGCGCGAGCTCGCGGGCGCTGGGGTCACGGACGACGTCCTCGACGCGGCGTGCGCGGCCTTTGTTCGCACGCTGCTGCGCGAGACCGCCGCGGGCGCCGCGCGCGTCGCCGAGAAGACGCCGCACAACGTGCTGCACATGCCGTGGCTCGCGAAGCTGTTCCCGGCGGCGCGGTTCATTCACGTCGTGCGAGACCCTCGCGCCGTCGCGAGCTCCTTGGTGAAGCAGGGCTGGGTCGACACAGCGACGGGCGATCCCATCTGGTACTGCAAGGATCTCCCGTCGGCGGCGCGGTATTGGGCCGAGGTGGTCACGCGTGGGCTTCGGCAGGCGACGACCCTCCCCGGCCGCGTGCTGCTCGTGCGCTACGAGGACCTCGTCCGCTCGCCGGAGAGCGAGCTTCGCCGCGTCCTCGACTTCTTGGGGGAGCCGTGGGACCCGGCCGTGCTCCAGCACGAGCGCGGAGGGGCTGTGCTCCCGGCGTCCGAGAGCTCAAGCCAGGCGGTGGCGCGCCCCCTTCACCGCGACGCGCTCGAGCGCTGGCGCGATGAGCTGAGCGCGGATGACCTCGCTGAGATCGAGGCCATCACAGGCGATCTGCTCGTCGAGCTGGCCTACCCGGTGGGCGCTACGGTCTAGCGCCCACCGGGAGCTGGCATCAGAAGCGCTCGACGACGCCGAACGGCTGCTTGTTGCAGAGCTGCACGCCATCGACCGCCACGTCGAGGTCGTACTGCAGGGTGCACGGGTTGTTGTTCCACTGGTTGCAGCGGAAGCGATCGACGTTGTAGTCGGCGTCGATGCCGAAGGTGCCGTAGCGCGTCACAGCGCCCACCGTCGTGACGTTGACGCCGTTCTGATCGACGCCGCTCAGGGTGAAGGTCACCGTGTGGCCCCCGTTCGGATCGCCGAAGTAGCCGAGCATCGTGCGCGTCTCGTTGCGGTTGTTCTGGATGAGCCTGGTGGTGGGCGACATGGCGTTGTTGCCGCCGTTGCAGTTGAACTGCGGGGCGACGGTGTAGGTGCTCGCGCTGGTGTGGAGCTGGTGCACGCCGCGGTTCATGAGGTCGACGCGCGTGAGCAGGGTGTGCTGGCCGATGTCGGGGTTGTTGAGCGTGACGCTCCAGGAGCCGCCACCCGCGTTCGACGCGCTGACCCAGGTCAGGCCGCTGTCGGTCGAGGTGGCGACCCCAGCGACGGTCCATCCAGCGGGAGGCGACACCGAGACGTCCCCCGTCAGGCGTGCGGCGACGGACGGGTCGATGGCGAACTGCCAGTTGGGCAGCGCGACCTGCGGCGCGGGCGGCACGACGCTGACGGTGAAGGCGTCGCTGTAGACGGCGCCATCGTAGGTGAGGCGCGCTACGATCGCGTTCGAGCCGTCGTGCGCGAGGGGCAGCTTTACGTCGAAGGCCACGGTCGGGTTCGAGCTCACGTCGTAGGCCTGCGCGAACACGGGCGCGCCGTCGACGAGCAGCTCGAGCAGGGCGGGCTTGGCGCTGGTGTAGCCGAGGGTGGCGTCGCCGGTGACCTGCACCTCGTACACGTCCACTGTGCTCGCGGACGGCGTCAGCGCGAAGCTCTGCACCCCCTCGGGCACGGTGACCGTGAAGCCGTCGGTGAGGGTCGTGGTGCCGTAGCGCAGGTTGGTGACGATGTCGTTCGCGCCTGCGTGCGGCAGCGAGACGGCCACGTCGAACGCGAGCGCGGTCGAGCTGCTCGCGTCGAAGACCCGGCTCGCGGCGACCGCGCCGTTCACCAGCACGTCGAGCTGCGCAGGGGTGCCGCTGACGTAGCCCAAGGCGGCCGTGCCTGCGACGTGGGTCGAGAGCGTGGTCGGGGTCGCCGGCGGGATGAGCGTGAGCGACTGCAGCCCCGCGGGCACGTCGACCTGGTAGCTGTCCGTGAGCTGGCGCCCCTGGTAGGTCAGCACGCCCTCGACGCGGTTGACGCCCTCGCGGCTAAGTGGGACGAGCTCCGACAGGTTGAGCGCCGTGCTCTGGCTCGCGTCGAGGCTGCGCGTCGCCACCGACTGGCCGTTCACCTTCACGGTGAGGACCGCCTGCTCGGGGCCCATGAAGCCCAGGGTCGCGGTCCCTTCGACGAGGGTCGCGAGCTCGGTGGCTGGGCCCACCGGCGGCGTGAGGTGGAAGGCCTGCAGCGCGACCGGCACGACGAGATCCGTCGAGGACGACGCGACGGAGCCGTTGTAGTCCGCCTGAAGCGTCAGGGTGTTCGTGCCCTCGAAGGGCAGGTTGACGGCGACGTCGATCGGCAGGCTGAGCTGGTCCGCGACCACCGACGAGCTCCACACCGGCACCGAGTTGTCCAGCAGCGTCAGGTCCACGAGCGTCGCTGAGGTGTAGCCCAGGAGCAGCGCTCCGGTGACTTGCGTCCTGCGCGAGGTGAGCGCGTCGGACGTCGCCTGCAGGCTGAGGCTCTCGATCGAGCTGGGCACGATCGCGGTCAGCGTCTGCGTCGCGGTGCGACCGGCGTAGTCCGCCTGCACGATGAGGGTGTTCTCGCCGTCCACGAGCAGCCCCACGTCGAAGGAGAAGGGCTGGCTGAGGCTGTCGGCGCTGCGGGTCTCGGTCCAGACGGGCACCGCGTTGTCGAGGACGCGCAGCTCCACTGGCGCCGAGCTGGTGAAGCCGAGGTCGAGCTGGCCGGAGACGACGGTGCGCTTGGCCGAGAGCTGGTCGGTCGAGGCGCCTGCCGTCAGGCTCGCGATGGCCCCAGGGACGGCGACCTGCATGGTCTGAGTCGCGGTGTGGCCTGCGTAGGACACCTCGACGGTGAGGGTGTTCGTGCCCTCGTGGATGAGGCCTACGGTGGTTTCGAAGGGGATGGTGAGCTGGTCGGCCGCGACGCTCGTGCTCCACACGCTGACGCCGTCGTCCTGAATCGCGATGCTCACGGGCTCTTGGCTGAGGTAGCCCAGCTCGACGGTGCCCGCGACGACTGTGGTGCGCTCCCAGAGACGATCGTCGGTGGCGGTCGCGCCGACGGCGGCGATGGACGACGCGAGGTTGACGTTGAGGGTCTGGGTGGCGGTCTCGCCGTTGTAGGTCACGAGGATCGTGAGGGTGTTGGAGCCCTCGACGAGCAGATCGACCGTGGCTTCGAGCTGGAGCTCGCGCGCGTCTGCGGCGAGGCTCGTGGTGTAGACCGACGTGCCGTTGTCGAGGATCTCGACGTCGACGTTGTCGGACGGGCTGGTGTAGCCCAGGGCGAGCGTGCCTGACACCGTAGCGAGCCGCTCGGTGACGCGGTCAACGTTGACGGCGAGGTCAAGCGGCGCGACGGCCGCGGTGGTGCTCAGGTCGCCGTCAGTGACGGTGCACGCGGGGCCAGCGAGGAGGGCGCACAGGCCCAAGATCGAGATGCGGTGGTTCATGAGCGCGCTCCTAGCTGGACTTGCGGAAGAGGAATTCGATGCGTGTGCCGACGAAGGCCGTCGTCCACGTGCCGTGCACGACGCCTTCGCCAAAGAGCGAGGCGGCGAGCCCCACTGGCACCTTCTCGCCCTCGCGCAAGAAGACGTGCCTCAGCTCGACGCTGCCGAGCGGGCCGCTGTACGGCGTGCTTCCATCGGAGAGGCGAAACCCGGTGCTCGCGAGGCCGACGCGGTAGCCGAGCCCGACTTGAACCTCGGTGGCGCCGCCTGCCGCGTAGAGCAGCTTGGTGTCGAAGGCGCCGAGCTTGCGATCGGCGGAGCGGGCCAAGCCAGCGTAGCCGAGCGCGAGGCCGACGCTGTGCGCGTCCTTCGTGGGGTCGCCAAAGCGCATCGCGAGCTGAATTCCTTGGCGAAACGCGCTGGTGTCGCTCAGCTGCCCGTCGGGGGTGTCGCGGAACATCGGCGCGCCGCCGCCGTCGAGGCCAAGGCTGATATCAAAGCGCGAGAACATGCCGGGGGACGCTTGGGCGTCGATGGACGGGGACTCGGTGGTGGGCGGCGCGTCGGCAGCGACGGCGGGGCTGGCCGCGATGACGAGGGCGAGCAGTGCGAGTGGTCTCAAGGGTGGCTCCGGTCAAGAAATGGTGAGTGGTTCTGGTACCGAAACGCATCGCCGTACAACGGAGTGACACCCGTGACCTCTCGTGACGTGGCCGCGACCGCGCTAGTTCAGCCGCCGAGTGGCGCTTCTGACGGTCGATCCCGTGGCAAGCGGTGGCGCGGAGCGTCGAAACGGCCTAGATAGAGCCGGTTGACGTGTGCCCCATCGGGCACAGCCGGCGCGGAGGCAGGCCTTGCAAGAGCTCGTCGATCGCCTTGAGATGTGGATTCGCAACAACCACCCCGAACTGCGGGTCGAGTTGAAGCGCGGAATCCCGGCGCGGCGCCTCCCCGAGTTGGAGGAGGAGTCGGGTGCAGATCTGATGCCCGAATATCGCCTACTGCTCCAGTGGCGAAACGGGCAGCGGCCCAACGCTACGCAGGATTTCTGTCTGGCGGGCAAGCTGCTGGGCGAGGAGGGAATCCACGACCTTTGGTCGGTCTGGATGGACATGGAGTACAACGGCCAGCTCCCGACGGCCGATTGGTTCCACCCGAGCTGGATCCCGATGGTCGCTGGCGATGACGGCACCTACGTGTGCATCGACTCGGCGGGCGCCTTTGACGGCGTGCCGGGCCAGATCATCGAGTTCTCTATGACCTCGCCGCGGCGAAGGATCCTCGCCAGCAGCCTGCAGGCGTGGCTCTCGTTGCATCTGAGCGCGCTCGAACACGGCGTCGTGACGCTGAACGACGGGCGCTACGAGCTTATGCCGGGTGGGGAGTCAGCCTACATGGCGCTCGCGAGCTCGGTAGACCCGGGCTACCCGCGCTCGGTCGAGTCGGGCAATGAAGAGAAGCCCGCGTTTCACCGGCTGCTCGATGCCATTCGGGCGAGCGATGTCGACGCCGCGCGGGCGATCTTCGCTACCGAGGACGTCGAGATCGAGCGCGTCGGACCCGAAGGCCGTCCGCCGCTGGTGTTGGCGGCGATCAACGGCGACTCTGCCATGGTCAAGCTGCTGCTGGACAACGGCGCAGATGTACATTGGCGGGACTGGACCGACGGCCGCCAATCCCTGCATTGGGCGTGCGAGTGCGGTCCGGCCACAGTGCCCTTGCTGCTCCAAGCCGGGGCCGCCGTGAACCGCGCGCTTGAGTACAGCGCGCTCACGCCGCTGATGCTCGCCGCCTGGAAGGGCCACGCCGAGACGGTCCAGCTCCTGCTCGAAGCGGGCGCAGATCCCACCGCCAAGTCCAGCCTCGGCGAGACGGCGCTGTCCAAGGCCGAAGGCGAAGCCACGCGCCTGGTCTTGAACCAAGCGCTCTCCAAGGCCTCGTAGCAAAGCGAGCACGCGCGGTCTGCTCGTTGCGGACCGCGCAGAGCGCGACCTACTCCTGCGACTTGCCGAAGTCGATCAGGTAGGGCCGGCGGTCGCTGTCGCGGAACAGGGCGTAGCGCCCCTCGGCGAGGCCATCCGCTGGGATCCAAGTGAGCTTGGACGCATCTTTTGCGATGGTGCGCACCTTGGATGGGTCGGGCGTCACGACGGGCTTGGGCTGAAGCGCGCCAGCGACGACCGTGGCGTCGAGCATCCAGATCCCCGAGCCTTCGGGCACCGTGAGCGCGGCGTCGCCGTCGCCCAGCGTCAGCGGACCGGGGGTCCAGGTGACGGGATGGAAGTGATACGCGTCGTTTGCCTCGGCGCCGTTCAACAAGATCGAGTCCGTGCCAGCGACAAGGTGCACGTTCTTGGACTTGAGCACGAACTGGAAGGGCGCGCCGCCGAGCGTGGACTCGCGCAGGTCCGCGCCAGTGCGCAGCGACGTGAGCTCGTCACCCGACGCGATGTAGAGCCCCTCGCGAGACCCCGCGCGCACGGCGACCACCTTGAGCGGCGCAGCGTTTCCCTTGGGAACGGTGCCACCTTCGGACAGCCAGAGGGCGTCGTCGTTCGTTTTGACGGTGTAGCTCGTCTCCGCCAAGCACGGGCCCTCAATGCGGAAGTGCCCCGCATCGTCGGTCGTAGCGCCTAGCTTTTGGCAGGTCATGCCCACGGGCCCGTCCGCGATGATGGCGACCGACATCCCAGCCAGAGGCTTGCCAGCGGCGTCGGTGAGGTTGCCCTCGACGACAGGTGAAGAACAGCCCCCAGTAAGGAGGAGGGCGAAAGGCAACAGACGCATGGAGTACCCCCTGGTCCGCACACTCGGATCGGCGTCAGACGCCGATGACACGATGGGCTGTTTGTCGCCATTTGTCAAGCATTGGTCGGGCGCTCGCTACCCCCAGCACCAATCATCGAAGCCGAGCTGCAAGAAGGCGGTGATGGCGATCTGGTGCTGAATCAGCTGCGCGTGGTGCGCCGGATCCCTCACAGACGGCGGCATGGTCCGCATCGCCGTGTAGGGGTCGAGGAAGTGCGCCGCGAGCCTTGGTCCCGCTTGGGTGGCGTTCTCGCCTGCCGCTGCGACGGCGTGGCGCATGTGCGCGAGCTCCATGTCGAGCTCCATCTGCTGGGCCTTGCCGGCGAGCTGTGTGGCGCGAATGACCGCCGACCGACGCGCTGCGCCCCAGCGAACGCCGTGTTTTTCCCACTGGGTGCCGACCATGCCCTCGTAGAAGCGCGCGTACGTGCTGTCGCCGATGAAGAAGACGCGGGGGATGCCTTCGAGCTGACGGGCGTAGCCCTCGAGGTCGCGCGGGAACCAAAGCGCGCACGAGTACCACTCAGAGAGTGTCTGCCGAAGCAGAAATGCGCCGTTGATCATGATATCGTCGGCCACGATCGCAAAGTCGTACTGAGACATGCGTACCCCCGACATCGCCGGTAACCGGCTTGTTGGAGCGCTGCTGGTGCTCCGTGACAACCCCATGACCGTGCAAGATGCCCTGAACTTGATACCGTGCTCCCGCGAAACGGACTGAGCACAGCCTGGGAGATCCTACAGTGGACGTGATGACAGACGGCGGACCGTTCATGACGGTCGTTGCGGGGCTTGGTGGCCTCGGCTTGTTGGTAGCCCTTCTCCTCACTGGCCTGGGGCTGTCGCGTAAGCGGATCTGGTTGTCCGTTTGGCTGCTGATCCCGCTGCTAGGCGCGCTTACCGGCGCGTTTGGTGCGTGGTCTGGCACCGGCGCGGGGCTTGATACCCTGTCCACCACGCCGAGTGACCAGCTGGCGATCATGGCGCACACGGCCTACGCGCACGCGCTGCTCCCCGACTGGTTCGGGCGCTGGCTCGGCGCGGGCGTGCTCGTGCTCTCTGCGTGGGGGGCTGGCTTGGGCGCCGCTCTGCGTGGCGACGAAGACACGCAGGCGACGTGGTTCTCCGCCTTCTTGGCCTTGGGCACGACCGTCGTGTTCTCCGTCGGCGCCGCGGTCTACGCGTGGCACCACCAGCTTGGGCAGCCCGCGTTTATTCTGGCGGGGCTCTTGCTGCTCGGAGGCATCGGCGTGTCCATTGGCGCCACGCGCCGGCACGTCTACGATCACGCGTTCCGCGTCGCGGGCATGCGCTTCGCTTCGGGCATGCTGCTCGTCTTCGCGATGTCGTGGGCCGGCCGGGCGGTCGTGCTCGGCGCGCGCATTGACCTCGCTAAGGAGCTCTCAATCACCGCCGGTTCGGCCTACGCGCAGGTGTTGGAGGTCGGCGTCGCTCAGGGTGCGCACCTCGCGTACTTGGGGTGGATCGCGCTCATCGGCGCGTGGCTGATCGCCACCGCGGGCTTCTTCGCGGAGCTCGGTGACGTGATTCAGAAGATCACCGTCCTCGACATGACCGGCGTCGTCTTCTTGCTCGTCGGTGGCACGGGCGTTCGCATGGTCGAGCACTCCGCGACCGATCGCTTGCTGCAGGTCAGCAACCTCGGCCCGCTCGGCGAGTACGTCGACTCGCTCAACTACGACCTGCCGGCGTCCGTCATGTTCGACGAGACGGGCGCTGTACGCGACGCGCGCGTCGCCGAGAGCGGCTTTGGCGACGTCGTGCTCATCGAAGAGGACACCGACGGCAACGTCACGATCACGCGCACCCACACGTGGGGCGGGCGCGGTTGGGACTACGACCCCAAGCCCCTCGCCGACGTCGAGCTCGACACCTCCAAGTCGGTGCTCATCGTCGCGAACGGCGACACCCTCGCCTCCGAGCTGTTCCCGGTCCTCAAGAAGGCCGGCGGCAAGGCGCTGCTCTTGGGCCGCGGCGACAGCATCTCCGAGGAGCCCAGCCCCGAGCTGCGCGCTCGCGAGGGCATCGTCCTCCCGGTCTCGCTCGAGGACATGCCCGACTTCGCCAACGAGATCTGGTTCGACGGCGACAAGGCCCGCGTGTTCGACGGTCCCGTGGAGTTCTACGGCGCTGGCTTCGACGCGCGCAAGCCGTACCAGCGCATCGTCGCCGCCTTCGCGGCGCCCGAGCTGGCCGAAGGTGTCGAGCCGCCTCCGGCGCGCACTGGGCTTTACTTGCTGGTCGGCGAGCGCACCCGCGTTCGCGGCGTGTTCGACTCCTGCATCCCGGCCCTCACCGAGCTGAAGGACGGCGCCTTCGTCGGCAACGGGCGCACCTGCCACGTCGGTCAGATCACGGTCCCCGAGGACGCCGAGCTCCTACCGCATGAGATCGTCATCGCGAAGGCGATGGAGACCTTCGAGATGCCCAAGCCCGAGAACCTTCGCGCGACCTACAAGGTCCCCCGCGAGCTCGACGAGAAGGCGGTCACCCTGCTGCTCGACCGCCAGCTCGGCGCGTTCTCGTATTGCGGCACGCTCGCCGAGGGCGACGCGCCGCTCACGGGCCGCGTCGTGTACGACGTCGCGATCAACGGCCGCGGCATCGTGGACAGCGTCATCACCGGCGACCGTCACGAGGTCGAGTCCGAGCCGGTCCTCGAGTGCGTGCGTCGCCGCATTCGCGCCGAGGTCTACCCGGCCTACGAGGTCGTCGACCCCGAGAAGCTGGCGACCATCGAGCTCACGCTCACCTACCGCTAGTCGCGCCGCGCGCGTCTCCGCCGAGGCCGCTGCGATGTCCACCGAGACGTCTCAGCGGCTTCGCTGCGTTTGGGGGGTCCAGGTGAGCGCGCTGCGGGGGTAGGGCTCGCGGTGCTCCAGCGCGCCACGGTCGCTCAAGGTCCACGCCTGCTCGGTGAGCTGGGAGCGCTGCCACGTCGTGTCCTCGAGCTCGAGCTCGAAGACACCCTCCGGTGTGTCGAGGCGCCAGCCGGCGGCGACCTCGCGCACGGGGCCCGTAGGTGAGGGGAAGGTCCAGGTGGTGAGCCCATCGACGACCACGCGCCAGTCGTCCGGTCGAGGGCGCAAGCGGATCATGGTGACCATTGGGCGGTCGTCCGCGAGCGGATCGGCGCTCACGGAGCTCAGCGTCGGGCCCGTGGCGCGAACGACGAGGTCCTGTGCCTGCGTCATGATCCGCAGCTCGCTGAGCGGCGCGTCTGGGAAGCCAAACGCGACCAGCGGCGCGTTGTGTCCAGGCAGCTCGAGGCCGCGCTCGATCACCGCCACGCCCGGCGCGCCGCGCGCCGCAGCGCCCCAACGCACGACTGCCCCTCGCGGCGATCCGCCGAGCTGGAGGCGCAGCTCGCCGTCGCGCTCACCCACGACGCGCCACGGCGCGGCGACGTCGACCTGTGGCGAGGGCGACGACACAGGCGAAGGATCGGCGGGCGTCGGCGCGCACGCGATCGCGGTGAGCGCGAGCCCTACGAGCAGAGTACACTCAACGGCACCATGGTTCATTCGCTGACGCTAATCGCCCTCCTGTCGGGCTGCTTCTACTCGGTAGAAGCGCCGGGCATCGTCGCACCTCCTACCATCGACACGGTCCCTGTGCTCGCGAGTGGCACCTGCGCCCCCGAGCGCCCCAGCTGGGTCGGGTGCACCATCGACGGCGACACCTTGGATCTCCAGGGTTGTGGTGGTGAGTCCGAGCGCGTGCGCTTGGTCGGCGTCGCGGCGCCGGAGATCGCGCACCCCGACGCGCCCGCTGAGTGCTTCGGAGACGAGTCCGCTGCGGCGCTGGACCGGCTGGTCTCGGGGCGCGAGATCGTCCTGTCCTTCGATCGCGAGTGCAAGGACATTTATGGCCGTACGCTCGCCTATGTTTGGATGCCGCTGAGCGACGCCGAGGTCGCCAGCTACGCCGACGAGGTGCAGCTCTTAGATGACGGTACCCCTGTGTTGCTCGTCAACACCTGGATGATCGGCCAGGGCTTCGCCAAGGTGTACCCGGAAGAGCGCTTCGGAAAGGTGCTCCTCCAGGACGCGTTTGACGCCGCCGAATCGCAGGCGAGCGCGCGTGGACTCGGGCTCTGGACCGCCTGTGCTGGGTGATCCCCGGCGTGGGCTACCCCCCAGGCACCATTCCGTGTATCGTTCCGCTTCAGAGCACTGGAGAAGTCATGGATCTGCCAACTGGACTGCAGTCTGTCGCGAACGCACTCGAGGGTGTGGCCACATGGCGTCAAGAGGCGCAGGTCGCGTCTGACGCCGCGATCGCCGACACGCAAAAAGAGATCGAGAACCTTGAAACGGCGATTCAGAACCTGCAACAGCAGTTGAAGGCTCTCCAGACCTCGCTCGGCGAGCTGGAATCCAAGGCCCGCAAGCTCGCGAGCGAGGAGCAGGAGCGCTCCTACGTCGCCATCCGCGACGCGCTGCTTAGCCAGGTCGGCCTCGTCCGCGCGCGCGCGTCGCAGGTCAAGACCGCCGAGCAGGCCCGCATGGACGCGATCAGCGCGGCGATGGGCACGCCGGCCGCGCTGAGCCTCAAGGCGAAGTACGACAACTTTGTCACCGTCATCGAGCCGTCCCTCTCGGGCATGGACGAGGTCTTCCGCGAGCCCATGTTGGCCATGCGCAAGGGCATCGTCGATGGCCTGGACGCGATCGCCGCCAAGGCCGATCCGGGCCCGGTCACGGTTGACGGACCCCAGATCCCGCTCGACATCGTGTTCAGCGTGGACGCGCCCGAGGGCGTCGCCGAGATCGTGATGGTGGTGCTGCCCCTCCCCGAAGAGGTCAAGGAGAGCTGGCAGGACGGACCCGAGGACGTGCTAGGCGTCATCGCCGCGCGCGCGTCGCAGGTCGTGTACCAGGCGTGCAAGACCATCGGCGCGGGCGAAGTTCAGGCGGTCGTGGGTGGACACCAGGGCCGCCTCGCGATCGAGGTCGAGCTCTCAGGCGGCGACGCTCGCGCGCTGCGAAGCGCACTGCAGGCTGGCTTTGATGAGCTCCTCGCCGACGTGCCTGAGATGGCGGCGGCGAAGATCACGGCGACGGCCCGCTACGCGCTGGTCGATCACCTGCTCCCGCCCGAAGCAGACGACGAGGCCTGATCGGCCTCCGGGCGGACGAAGCGAGCCGAACAGGCTAGTCCTTGGCAGGCGGCGCGAACACCAGCGCCGCGGTTGGAGTGAGACGCATGGCGCGAAAGCGGCGCAGACTGCTCGACAAAGACGCCCCCGACACCCTCGCGGTCGACGGCGACGGCGCTGAGGGCGGCTCGGAGCTCCACGAACCTGCGGAATCGGCCGATGTCGTCGACGAAGCCGCCGCGCCGCCCGTCGACGAGGTCGCGGCGGTGTCGCAGCAAGAGCCGGAGTCCGAGTGGGTGTCTGCGGACCTCTCGGGTGAGGCCAGCGCGCTCGACGGCCTCTTTGACGACACGCCCTTCGTTGCAAACGACGCGCTCGCGTCCCTCGGCGCGCCGGAGCCTCTCGTTTGGACGGAGCCAGACCTGGCGCCGGCGAGCCCGCCCGCGCCGATTGATCCGCCGGCCGCTGCGCCCGCTGCGCCGCACCACGCCCGCCGCGCCGGTGCGTTGCTCGGAGCCGGCGCTCGCGCGCGCTCGGCACACCACGGGAGCGTGCCGCTGCAGGCCCCCGAGGCGCCCCCCTCGTCGTGGGCCTTTGGTGAAGAGGACGGTCCTACCGAAGAAGTTCACCACGGCGCGCGCTTTGAGACGCCCGAGCCGCCCTCGCCCCTTTACGGTTTTGGCGATGAGGACCTGCCCACGGCCGAGCACCACGCGCCGCCTGGTGGCACGCCGCAGCCCTCCCGTGCCCGTGGCGCGGACGACGAGGGCTACCTTCCCTCGGGTGACGACGCGCACCGCGCGGACTCAACGGACTCCGGTTGGAACCAGCAGCCCACGCCGGCGCCGGTAGAGCCTCGCTCGGCGCCCGCCGCGCGGCCGGCAGGACGCCAAGCAGGCGAGCCCATGCCGCCCGCGGTTCGCACGCCAGCCACTCCCGCCCCCATGCCCTTCATTGGCGGCGACGACGTCTTCGGCGGCTTTGACGCTGGCGGCGGTGGTTTTGGCGCGGTCGACGAGGCTCCTACCGAAGAGGTGCCCAGCGCCGTGCTTCAAGACCTGTCGCACCTGTACAGCGCGCCCATGGACATGCCGGGGCCAGCGCCCATGCCCGGGCTGTTTGGCGATGAGACGCCGCCTCCCGTGCCGCGCGAGGCGGTCTTTGTGCCCGGCAACGCCGCCGCCGACGAGGTGCCCTCCTATGTGAAGCGCCGGCCAACGCCTGCGCCTGTCCCCGAGGACACCCCGCCCCGAAGCCTGCCGCGCACCGCGCCGCCTGTTCGTGCCATCTCCTACGACGAAGACGACGACCGACGCGCTGTCGAAGAGGAAGAAGAAGAGGAAGAGCGGCCGTTCGGGCTGTCCAAGGTCCAGTTCTTTGGGCTGATGGGCTCCGTCTGCTTTGTGGCCTTGGTGATCATCCTCGGCGCGATTCATTTTCTCCTGTCGCCGCCCGATGAGCTGGCGGCGCCCGTCGTCGCGCACCAAGTGGTCCAGCCTGTTGCGCCGCCGATCGCCCCGCCTGTGGACCCGGTCGCCCCAGTGGTGCCGGTCGAGGTTGGCACCGAGGCCCCCGTCGCGCCGCCGGTGGCGCCCGTCGCACCGCGCGTCGCGCCACCCGTTCACCCGCGTCCCGCGCCGGTTGTGGCGCCTGTCGCGCCTCCGCCAGCGCGCGTGCCCGCGCAAGGCACCGTCAAGGTGCGGTCCAACAAGGCCGCGATCGTGCTCATCGACGGCGTGGCCGTCAGCTTCGCTCCCGTCGAGCAGGTGCTCCCCGCGGGCGAACACAAGATCAGCGCGGCGCTCCCGGGCAACGAGGCGAGCAAGCAGACGGTGACCGTCACGGTTCAGACCGGCAAGGTCCTCGTACACGAGTTCTCGTTCTAGGTCAGCGACCGCCGAACAGGGCGCTGCCGACGCGAACCCAGGTGGCGCCGTGGGCGATGGCGACCTCGTAGTCGGCGCTCATGCCCATGGAGAGCTCCACGAGAGGCAGCCCCACGCGGCGGCCCTCGGCGGCGAGCTGCGCCAGGGTGGCGAAGTAGGGCGCGGCCTGCTCCGGCGTCTCGGTCGCTGGCGGGATGCACATGAGCCCGACGAGGTCGACGGCGCCTTGCGCGGTGAGCGCGCGCGCGAGGTCAAGCGCTTCTGCCGGAAAGACGCCGGACTTTTGCGGCTCCTCACCGACGTTCACGGCGAGGAGCGCCTGAAGGCGGGCGGGCGCACGGCGGGCGAGGGCCTCGGCTTGCTCCAAGCTCTCCAGCGCGTGCACGCGGTAGGCGACGGGGGCGACGTACTTGGCCTTGTTCACCTGGAGGGCGCCGATGTAGTGCCAGCGCACGTCGGTGATGACCGCGGCCTTGTCGCGCAGGTCTTGCCCGCGGTTCTCGCCAAAGTCGACCTGACCGGCGGCCTGGGCCGCGACGATGTCGCTGACTGGGAAGGTCTTGGACACGGCGATGAGGCCGACGTCGTGGCGCGGACGTCCCGCACGAGCGCAGGCGGCGGCGATGCGCGCCTCGACGGCGGCGAGGGCCTCAGGGGTGAACACGGGCGGCCTCCAAGGGGGCGCCGCCGAGGTCGCGCAGCGCGGCGATGACCTCTTCGACGGGGAGCCCCATCACATTTGTCCAGCTACCACGCACCTCAGCGACGAGCCCGCCGCCTAAGCCCTGAATGCCGTAGGCGCCTGCTTTGTCGTCGGCTTCGCCCGTGCCGATGTACGCGTCGATCTCGCCAGCGGTGAGCTCGCGGAAGCGCACCGCGGTGCTCACGGCGAAGGTGTGGCTCGCGGCTCCGTAGCGGACGCACACGCCGGTGGTGACCTCGTGCCAGCGCCCCGACAGGTGGGTGAGGTGCGCGCGCGCCTCCGCGCGATCGACGGGCTTGTTGAGCACGACGCCGTCGAGGTGCACCAGGGTGTCTGCTGCGACCGCGACGCGGTCGCTCGGCACGGCGTCGCACTTGAGCGCCGCGAGTCGGCGGGCGGTGGTGTTCGGGGCCTCGCCCGGGAGCAGGTCCTCGGGGGCGTGCGATGGGCGGACCTCGACCTGGTAGCCGGCGCCTTCCAGTAGGGTGCGACGGCGCGGTGAGGCGCTCGCGAGCCAGAGGGTCGTGTTCATGAGGGATGACCCTCGCGCAGGGCGAGCCGCTGCTCACGGCGCCGCTGCGCTTGTAAGACGCGCCGGTGATCGACGGCGGTCTCGGGGACGAGCGTGGGCACGATCGCCTTCTTTCGGTCCGCGTCCAGCGCGACGAAGGTGAGGTACGCCGAGGAGGTGTGGGAGCGCGCGCCGGTGAGCGGATCCTCGGCCTCGACGCGCACGCCGACCTCCATCGAGCTGGACCCCGCCCAGTTCACCGACGACTGCAGCACGACGACGTCTCCCTGGCGAACGGGGGCCTTGAAGGACAGGCTGTCCATGGACGCCGTCACCACGACGCTGCGCGCGAAGCGCTGCGCTGAGATCGCGGCACACACGTCGATCCAGGCCATGATCTGACCGCCGAAGACCGTGCCGAGCGCGTTGGCCTGGCCGGGCATGACGATCCACGTCATCTCACAGCGGGTGTCGGAGCAGAGGACGCGCCGGTCGGGCACGTCGTTCGCGGGCGTAGCGGTGTCGTTCATGTCCGCGGTCTAAAGCGCTCGCCGACGAACGGCTACTGGGTGCGAGGGCGCGCCGCCCAGCGCGCCGCCTCCGCTGAGAGCCGCTGTTGGACGCGCTCCCAGCGCGTGACGTCGACGTCGCGAAGCTGGGCGACGGCGTGTGGCACCCGCAACCTGCCGATCGCCTCGAAGGGCAGCTCGTCGAGGAGGCCGAGCACGACGCGCAGCACGCCCGCGTGCGCGACCACGAGCGTGCTTGGGGCGTCGGTTCGCGCGCTGAGCGCCTCCACCGCGCGCGCGGCGACGTCGGCGAGCGCTTCACCCCGCGGTGGGGCGCCCCACCAGCTCAGGGCGCGCGTCTCCCACTCGGAATCGTCGCGAAGCGCGGCGAGCGAGCGACCTTCCCACGCGCCCAGGCTTCGCTCGCGAAGGGCAGGCACGAACCACGTCGGCGCGCGGTCCATCCCCGCGAGGGTCTGCACCGCGCGGGGCTGTGGCGAGCACAGCACCCGCGTCAGAGGCTCGTCGCGCAGCGAGGCTGCGAGGGCAACGGCTTGGGCCCGCCCTCGTTCGGTGAGGGGCGCCTCGGCGCGCCCGACGGCGAGCCCAGCGGCGTTGGCCGTGGACTCGGCGTGACGAGCAAAGAGCCAGCGCACTAGGCTCCGAGCTGCTTGATCGTGCCCGCGAGGCGCTCTTCCAAGACGAGGAGCGTGGAGAGCGCCGGGTGCGGCTCGGACTCCAAGAACTCGTCCATCATGGCGCGCACCGCGCCGAGCGTGTCGCGCTCGAGCTCGGGCACAAGCGCGTCCACCTGCTGCCCGGTCGCGGGCAGCGGCATGCGCGTCACGAGCTGCTTGAGCAGGAGCGTGAAGCGGGCGTGCAGGATCTGCAGGGCGACGGGCTCCCAGAAGCCGGCGGCGGGGCGCTGCGCCAGATCCGCGAGGACCTCTTGCAAGCGGCTCGCTTGGGCGACCGCGAGGTGGCGCACGACGTGCTGCTCAATCGTGCCCTCGTCCTTCTTCGACTCGTCGAAGATGAGCAGCGCGGTGTCGAGGTAGGAGGCCTTCTGCACGGAGACAGCGATCGCCTCGGGCAGCGCCTGGCTGGTCATCTGCGCGAGCCGGGTGCGGTCCTCGGCGGCGATGTTGGACGCCTGAAGGCGATACACTTGGTCGACCGCGGGCAGCATCTCGAGGATCGCGTCGTCCTTGGGCGTGCGGCCGCGGGGCGAGAGCCAGCGCGCGGCGACCTGGCGGGCCCCCGCGTCGACCTGGACCCAGCACTGGTACAGCGTGACGAGCGGCACCGTGGAGCGCAGCTGGTCCAAGGTAGCGCGCAGGGCGTCGGTCTGCGCGAGCTGCTGTGCCTTGAGGTAGGCCGCCGCGATCTGCGCGACGCTGCGACCGGTGGTCTCGATGGCCTGCGTGAAGAAGGTCACGCCCGCGTCGCCCACCAGGCGCGTGGTCGCCACCGTCATGGCGATCTCGTCCGCGAGCATGTGGTTGTCGATGTCCTTGGGCCACGTGTCGCGCACGTGCTTGGGGAAGTACGCGTGCAGCAGCTCGTTGTAGCCGGGGAGCGTCTTGGGCTTGTCCTTGAGGAGCTCTTGGAAGACGAACATCTTGGTGTAGCTCGACAGCACCGCGAGCTCGGGGCGCGTGAGGCCCTCGCCGCGGTCAGAGCGCTCTTGCAGCTCCAAGCGGCCCGGCAGGTGAAGATCCTTGCGGTGTACGCCGAAGACCTTGCACAAGAAGTCGATGGTGCGCCCGAACTGGAAGATGTTGTCCAGGCTGCGCTGCTGGTCGCGCGAGATCTGGCGGCCCTGCGCGTCGTTGTCAGCGAGCACGAGCTTGGCGACCTCGTCGGTCATGCTCTGTAGCACCTGGTTGCGCTCGGTGACGGTGAGGTCGCCGCGCTCCACGATGCGATCGAGCAGGATCTTGAGGTTGACCTCGTGGTCGGAGAGGTCGACGCCCGCGCTGTTGTCGATGAAGTCCGTGTTGAGGCGGATGCCACGCAGGCCGGCTTCGATGCGCGCGCGCGTCGTCATGCCCAAGTTGCCGCCTTCGCCGATGACCTTCACGCGGAGCTCGGTGGCGTCGACGCGGATGGCGTCGTTCGAGCGGTCGTCGGCGTTCGCGTGCGTCTCGGTGGAGGCCTTGACGTAGGTGCCGATGCCGCCGTTCCACAGCAGGTCGACGTCCATCTTGAGGATGGTCTGCATGACCAGCTCAGGGGGGGCTTCGTCCATCTGCAGGCCGAGCATCGCTTGCGCTTCGGCGGAGAGCGGGATCGCCTTCACCGAGCGGTCGAAGACGCCGCCGCCCTTGGAGATGAGCGCCGTGTCGTAGTTGCCCCACCCGCCGTTGCGCCCGGCGTCGAACAGCCGCTTGCGCTCCACGAAGCTGGCCGCCGGATCGGGGTCAGGGTCGAGGAAGATGTGCATGTGGTTGAAGGCCGCGAGCAGCTTGGTCTGGTCGGACTCAATGAGGCCGTTGCCGAACACGTCGCCGCCCATGTCGCCGACGCCGACGCAGGTGAAGGGCTGCGTGTAGGGGTTGCGACCCATCTCCGAGAAGTGGCGCTCCACGAGCACCCAAGCGCCGCGCGCCGTGATGCCGACGACCTTGTGGTCGTAGCCGTTGGAGCCGCCCGACGCGAAGGCGTCGCCGAGCCAGAAGCCGTACTCGATGGAGACGCTGTTGGCTGTGTCGGACAGGTGCGCCGTGCCCTTGTCAGCGGCGACGACCAAGTAGGGGTCGTCCGGGTCGTGGCAGATCACGCGCGGCGGGTGAACGGTCTTGCCGTTGACGACGTTGTCGGTGAGGTCGAGCAGACCGCGGATGAAGGTCTTGTAGTGATGGTCGGCTTCGCGGCGGCGGACGATCGGGTCCGGGCTCGCGTCCTTGAGCATGAAGCCGCCCTTGCAGCCGACGGGTACGATGACGACGTTCTTGACCTGCTGCGTGGTGGCGAGGCTCATGACCTCGGTGCGGTAGTCGTCGCGATCCGACCAGCGCAGGCCGCCGCGGGCGACCTTTCCGAAGCGGATGTGCACGCCCTCGACGTCCTTATTGTGGACGAAGATCTCGTAGATCGGCTTGCGAGGCCCTGCGATCGCCGAGATCTTGGACGCGTCGACCTTGAACGAGTGGTAGCTGAACGGCCGATCGGTGCGGAAGAAGTTCGTGCGCACCGTGCCCATGACGAGCTGGTGGAGCGTAGTGAACAGCAGGTCTTCGTCGTGCGCCTGAATGCCGCGAACCGCCGCGCGCAGCGCGGTGTCGAGCTCGGCGACCTTGGCGCTGCGATCCCCGTCAAAGTCAGGGTCGAAGCGCGTCTTAAACAGCTCGACGAGCTGGGCGCTCAGGTGCGGACGCAGCAGCACGAGGTCGCGCATGCGGGTGAGCGAGACCTTGATCTGCAGCTGGCGGCAGTAGCGCACAAAGGCGCGGATGATCTCGACCTCGCGCCAAGACAGGCCCGCGAGCAGGACCAAGCGGTTCTTGGGGTCGTCGACGACCTCGCCTGAGAACACAGCTTCAATCGCTTCGGTGAGCAGCTGAGCGCGCTCAAGCACCTTGTCGGGCCCGAGGTTGGAGGCGCCGAGGATGCGGAAGGTGTCGAGGTAGAACTCGCCGCCGCGTGCCGTCACGGTGTTGGCGTAGGAGTCGATGACCACCAGGCCGAAGTTGTCGAGCACGGGCAGGATGTCGGAGAGGTAGACGTCGCTCGCTTGGTACAAGCGGAGCGTGAGCTCATCGCCGTTCTCGACGAAGAGGGCGGCTGCGAGCTGTCGCGTCGCTGAGAGGCTCTCCAGCAGCGCGATGTCCTGGACCGCGCGCGCTGGCGTGGTGTGCTGGGCCAGGTTGTCCGGGAAGGCGCGCGCGTAGAGCTGCGCGAGCTCGTCCGCGCGGGTCTCGCCGTGGGTGTCGGCCAGGGCGCGCCACAGACGGGCTTGCCAAGGCGTAGCGAGCGCGCGGATGCGATCCGAGAGCGCGCTCATCTCCTGGTCGTTCGGGAACTCGACGCCGGTCAGGAAGTAGTGCACGAGCACCGTGTCGTAGCGACCCATCAGCAGGCCGTGGTCGCAGTAGGTCGCGCGCAGCGTCTCGCGGATGTCGTTCTCGATGTTGCGGCGCAGGCCGTCCGAGAACTGCGGCTTGGGCAGCGCGACGAGGCAGAAGGCCGTGAAGGGGCCCGTCTTGAGGAAGGTGACGCCGACCTCTTGCTGTTGCTCGCTCTCGAAGATGAGCTCGAGGGTGTCGGAGATCGCCTGCGGCTGCGCGGTGAACAAGAACTCGGTGGGCAGCGAGTCAAAGCCGTTGGCGATGCCCTTGTAGCGGAAGGAGCCCGCTTCGCTGTCGCTGGTGTCGAGGATGGCTGCGAGCACGAGGCGCAGCACGGGCACCACGCGGCAGGGCTGGTTGACAGCGCGGTAGGTGAACATGCCGCGGATGAACAGCGGCTCCTCGGCGTCGTCGATGCTGACCAGGATCTCATCGATGCGGCCCGCGCGATGAATCGGGGACTCTTGGTAGCTCTTGCGCACCTGGACGCGGCTCGGCGGGTGCGGGGGCGCCCACTCGCCCGAGGCGTTGCCGACGAAGCCGATCTCGGGGACCTGCGTGCCGAGGGGCTCCGAGGTCTGCACGCCCATGAGCACGAAGTTCTCGGCGAGCAGCCACTTGAGGAAGTCGGCGCTCTCGCGGAGCCCGAGGGCGTGCGCGGGCTCGCGTTCGGCGCGCACCTGGAGGCGCTCGGCGTAGCGCTCGACGGTGCGGGCCATCGCGCCAAAGTCGCGGACCGCGGCGCGCGCGATGCGCAGGTTCTGCGCGAGGAGCTGAGCGTAGGTCTCGAGTGGCTCGGTGAGGTTGCTGCCGTCGGCCTCCAACAGGACGATGGCCTCCTTGCCGACCGACTCGTCCATGCTGACGAGCTCGCCCTTGGCGTCGCGGGTCGCGTGATAAGCGACGTTAAAACCGCCCCAGTAGTCGGCGTCGACGCGGCGCAAGAACAAGCGCATCGTGTCGAGGATGAAGGGCTGGTCGGACATCGCGCAGAGCACCATGACGCCCTTGCCGGCGCCGTGGCGGAACTCGACCCGAATGTCGTCGGCGGGGCGCGACCTCGTGAACGAGAACGTGGTCTCGAGCATGTTCAGGACATGCACGGCCGGATGCTGCGTGAGGAACGGTCCGCGAATACCTGGGAGGGTCCCTGCGACGAACGCTTCGAAGAGAGCACGTTGTGCGGCCGGCAACGTACCGGGCCAACGGCTCAACGCTCGAATGATTTGCTGCTGTGCACCGCTCGATGACGACATCATGGACACGTGGGCCCCCTGGTTTGGGAAGGCGCGAATTTTACTTCCGTGTCTGCGTCATCGCGAGCCTCTCCGCCCTCGCTCGCGCCGCCTGCCTAATCTCGCCCAGACGACGGCCTATACGGCGTCGTGCGTACCGCGAACTGAGAGGGCGCTCATTGGGGTGCCCGGCGCGGCGCGGCGCGTGGTCGCGGCGCTACTCGATGGTGACCGGGAACGCGGTCAGATCCGTGGCGAGGGTGCCGTCGGTGATCGCGCCGTGAAGGTGCGAATTAACGACCTTTTGCCCGTATCGAGCGCCCTCGGTCGCGGTGATCTCGTAGTCGAGCACGGTGCCCCAGCAGCCGGGCACGTCAGTGACGCCCACGGCGACCAGGGAGAACCGCCCCTGCGCGTTCGAGGTGGCCTCGCCGAGCACGCTGCCGGGGGCCCAGCCGAAGTCTGTGAGGGTGACGGCCGCGTCGGCGACCGCGCTCCCCGAGGCGTCTTCGACCTTCCCGCTGATCGCGACGTCGTAGGTGTCCGCTGCCTCGCACACCAGGGGGGCCGTGTCATCGTCGGGCGTCGAAGTGCAGGCGGCGATCAGGAGCAGCAGGGGCAGGCGTCGCATCGGGTCCTCGGGGGTGGGCGTTTCGGCCCGGCCCGCTATCCGATCGCGCGACGAAGTGGCACCTTCTCCTCGGTCTTCGCGCCCGAAGGGGCGGTGGTCGGTATCAGCCACGCGGTGAGCGCCGAGGCGGCGGCGGCGGCGAGGAGCTGCGCGGCGATGAAGGCCGGCGCGTCCACGGGGCGAATGCCCGCGAAGCTGTCGGTGACCGTGCGCGCGAGGGTGACGGCGGGGTTCGCGAAGGAGGTGGAGGCGGTGAACCAGTACCCGGCGACGATCCATGCCGCGACCGCCCACGGCAGCGCGTCGGGGCGATGGCGCGCGTTGGTCTGAATCACGACGACGAGCCCAAACGTGGCGACGAACTCCGAGAGCCACTGGGCGCCACCCGCGCGTGCGTGCTGCGAGAGTGACACGAGCGGGAGCGCGAACATCGCGTGCGCGAGCAGCGTCCCTCCGACCCCTCCGACGAGCTGTGCCGCGACGTAGCCGACGGCGTCGCTCCCTTGTAGCTCTCCGCCCATCCACGCGGTGAGCGTCACGGCCGGGTTGAGGTGGGCGCCGGAGATGGGTCCGAGCGACGCGATCAGGGCGATGAGCACGGCGCCCGTCGCCGCCGTGTTCGCCAGCAGCGCGATGGCCACGTTGCCGCCTGCGAGCTGCTCGCCCATGATGCCGGATCCAACCACCGTCGCGACCAAGAGCGCGGTCCCGAGGGCCTCGCTCGTCAGCGCGCGCTTTGTGTCTGTCGCCATTCTTCCCCTCGCGGTGCGTCCGCGCACTAGACGCGCCACAAGGCGGAACTGTTACGCGCTCAGAGGCGCTCGGCCTCAAATCCGTCGAGGAGCAAGCCGGGAGCGTCGATGTGCTCATGCCGGTCGGTGTCCGAGGACACGTCCACGACGTGCTGAAACAGGTCCACCAGGTTGCCGCGCAGGCGCACGGCGTGGGCGGCGCCGGCGACCTCCGCGCCGTCCTTCACGAGCCCATAGGCGATCATGCTCAGGTCGCCCGTCTTGAGGTTGAGGCCGTCGAGATCGCGCACGTGCTCGACGTGGAAGGTGCGCCCCTTGAGATCGGCGAGGATCGCGTTCATCGATCGCGTGCCCGAGCGCAACATGAGGTTGCGAGGGCGCAAGCCGTCGGCCTGCTCGTGGCCGGTGGGCGAGGCGTCCAAGCGCTGCGCGGTGGCGTGGTCCAAGTGCCGCGCGTCGAGCGTGCCGTCACGGAGGAGCGTGAGCGGGAGCGGCCCCGCGCCGCGGTCGTCGAAGGCGGTGGTGCGCAGCGCGCCGGGCATGGTGCCGTCGTCCAGCAGGTGGAGCCGCGGGTCGAGGGCGTGCCCTGCGAGGGCGTTCTCGCCGCGCGCGACCGCGTCGTAGGTGAACACGAGGCCGAGGCGATCCACGATGGCCGCCGTGATGTGCGGCGGAAGCACGACCCGCACCGGGCCCTCGACCTCGAGCGTGGGCGTGGCGAGGCTGAGCGCGCGGCGGGCGAGGACGGTGCCGAAGGGCAGCGAGGAGATGGACGCGAAGGTGCGCCCAGCGAGGCGATCGTAGAGCAGCAGCTCGTCCTTGCCGAGCTCCATGCGAACGCCGCCCTCGCAGCGGTAGAGCGTGGCGGTCTCGTCCAGCACCACGTCGCGCGTGTTCATGTACACGCGGCGGCTGCGCGTGTCCTCGTAGCGAAAGGGCGTGGAGAGGACCGAGCGATGGGCGGAGCGAGCCCCGCGCTCTGCCTCCAGCGCGACATCCTTGCGCGCGTCGAGGTCCACGGTCGGGTAGCGGCGGTCGTCGAGGCCGAGGCCACGGGGCGTGGTGCTGGACCGCTGAATCGGGCCGGAGCCCTGGGTAGCGCGCTCTTGCGGCGCTTTGGCGGCACGGGCGAGGGCGCCCTTCGCGAGCGACTCGTACAGCCCCTCAAGCTCGCCACCCGCTGTGTGTGAGGCCTCGCCCTCTTGGCCCGTATCGAGCCACACGCGCACAACGACGCGCTGCGGTGTGGTCTCCGTGGTCTCGACCAAGCGGCCCCGGTGGGCGATCGCTGTGTGGTGGTGCCCCTGGTCGACGAGGACCTCGGCTTGTCGCGCGCCTTGCCGACGCGCTGCCTCGAGGAAGCCGATCACTCGGGCGTGGTGGGTGTCCATGGCTGGTCTCCTCGACGTGGGGTAGCCTGAGGTCGCGCCCCAGTGTGGGGACGTTGAACGACGAACGCCCGTCGGACCAAATCCCGTGACGGTTCATGATAAAGTCCTCCCAGCTCTCCGCGCTCACCTTCCTGCTGCCGCTCGCCATCGCCTGCGGAAGCCGCCACGTTGAAGCGCCAGCTTCGTCGGGTCGCGTCGTCGCCATTGGCGACCTCCACGGAGATCTCGACAACGCGGTTCGCGCGCTGGGGCTCGCGGGCGTCGTCGACGGCGATGGCCACTGGACCGGCGGCACCGCCACGCTCGTCCAGACGGGCGACGTCGTGGACCGGGGCCCCGACAGCCGCGCTGTGCTCGACTGGCTCAGCGCGCTGCGCACCGAGGCCACGGCGGCGGGCGGTCGCGTGGTGCTCCTCCTCGGAAACCACGAGGTGATGAACCTCAGCGGCGATCTGCGCTACGTAAACCCGCTCGACACCGAGGCCTTTGGGGGCGCCGAAGCGCGCGCGTTGGCCTTCGCCCCCGACGGCGTTTACGGGCGTGAGCTCCGCCAGCACGACGCCGTCGCCCAGGTCGGCGACGCCATCTTCGTACACGGCGGCCTGCACCCGATCTGGGCCCGCCTCGGTGTGGACGGCGTCAACCAGCGCGTTCACGAGGCGCTCGCCGGTGGAGACGACGCTGTGCTCGGCCAGCGCGGCCCGCTGTGGCTGCGCGATCTCGTCGAGCTCCCCGAAGCGCAGGCCTGCCCACTCGTGGCGCAAAGCCTCGCTTCGCTCAACGCAAAGCGCATGATCGTAGGGCACACGGCGCAGCGCAGCGGGCAGGTGGCGTCGCGCTGCGGCGGAGCGCTGCAGGTGATCGACACCGGCATCTCCGACTCCTACGGAGGGAACCTCTCCGTCTGGGAGGAGTCCAACTTCAACGCCAGCGCTGTGTACTCCACCGGCGCTGTGGACCTCCCCGACCCATCATGATCACCGGCGTCCCGCTGCTCTTGCTCTCCATCGCCCAGGCCGAACCTGTGGTGTTGGTGCGCTGTGAAGCGCGGGTGGCGCCCTGTGAAGCAGCCCAGTCCATCGTCTGGGGGGCGCTCCTGCGTCAAGTGGGCGTCGGGCCGCTGCTCTTGGACGACGGCGACGACCTGCCGGCCGGCACGCAGGACGTGCTCACCCTCGACCTCGCCTGGGTGACCCGCCCCGTCGACCTCGCCGGTGAGTCCTGGGTGGGGCTGGTGCCCATGATCACGGCGATCGAGTACCGCGTCAGCGGCTCGCGCTGGGACCCGGTGCGCACCTGGGACACCCTCGGCTCCGTCGCGCTCTACGCCATGCGCTCGCGCCCCGACGACGTGTTCACGCTCCCGCAGATCGCGTTGGAAGAAGCTGTTGTTCGCGCGTTGGAACCGCTGCCCCGCGCGCGCGTCCTTCCGGTGCGCCAGGTCGCGCTGGTCCCCGTGGTGATCGCCGCGGACGACGACTATCGAGCGGCCTACGGCCCGACCTGGCCCCAGGTCATGCGCGCCCGCGTCGACCTCGCGAACGAGCTGCTCGCCCCAGCGGGCATCGCCCTCGACGTGCGCGCCTGGAGCGCGTGGACCTCGCCCGAGGGCGTCGACGACATGAGCGAGCTCCTCGACGCCTTCGCCGCGGAGCTCGGCACCCCCGAAGGCCTGGCCCTCGGCGTCACCCTCCGGCCGCAGCTCGCCCGCTCGTGGCAGGGGGAGCTCGACGACATCGGCCGCGCCTATCGCCCGGGGCAGCACGCGATCGTCGCCGATCAAGCGGGTATCCCGGGGAGTGACCCCTACTGGGACGCGCTCGGCGACGCCTCCGCCCTCGCCCACGAGGTGCTGCACACCCTCGGCGTCCCGCACCAAGCGGCGTCGAACGCGCTCATGTCGCCGCGGCGCCAGTGGCTCACCACGCACGTCGACCGCTCCTCCGCCGAGCTCGCACGGATCGCGACCCTCGCGCGCTTCTACGAGCCCGACCAGCAGCGCGCGACCGACGCGCTCGCGCGCACCGCCGAGGCCTTCCTCGCGGATCCCGACGCGCAGGTGCAGTACGTCACCCAGAACGCCGAGCGCGCGCGCCCAGCGGCTACTGCACCGTGATGTCGCCGGTCTCGTCGAGGCTTAGCGCCAGCGGGCGCTGAAGGAAGGGCACCGCGACGTCGGCGTCGATCTTGAGGCCGGCGGTGAGCGGGTCCTTGCGCGTGATCGCGTTCACCACGGTGGTGCCGGCGGTGAGCAGGTTGACCGTGAACGGGATGGCGATGCGCTGCTCGGTAGCGCCGTTGACGTCGAAGCTCGGGATCACTCCGCTCCCAACGGCGTTGTTCGCGAGCTTCAGGTTGTAGTGCAGGTTCGAGAAGTTGAGCGTGGAGGCGTGCGCGTTGTCGACGTCGACGTCGAGCTCCACGGTGGCCTCTTGGCGGAGCAGGTTGACGTTGGAGACGCGCAGCTTCTGGGGCTTGAAGTGCGGCGTGCGCAGGGCGGGGAAGTCGCCGCCCTCGTCGTAGGGGAGCTCGACCAAGCCGATGGGGGTGTCGAAGCCGAAGGCGCCCTGAATGTTGAAGGGCACGAAGTCGGCGCCGCGCGTGGCGGTGATGGAGTCCCACACGTCTGTGTAGTCGAGGTGGGCCGGCAGCTCCAACGCCGAGCCGCCCGCCGCTGAGAGCAAGAAGCCGTCTGCGTCTTGCCCGGAGACCAAGCTCGTGCCGGCGAGCCCGAGGTCGTAGTCGAAGCTGGCGAGGCCGATGTCGACGGGGTTCGGGTTCTCCACGTCGAAGACGAAGGTCACGTCGGCCGCGTCGAAGCTCAGATCGTCGAGCTGCATATGGCTGAAGCTGACGGTGGGGACGAGCTGCTGCAGGTCTTCGCAGCCGGTGGAGAGGCCGAGGGAGACGAGGACGAGCGCGAGCGCGGAGCGGTTCATCGGAGCACCTCAAGTGCGGTGGTGATGACGGGTGAGACGCCGGTCGTCAAAGAATCTTCAGCGTGCAGGTGAACGAGCACGCTGTGCTCGGCGTTCACGGACGCGCCGAGCTCGCCAAGCCAAGGCGCGAGGGCCTTGAGCTCGTCGTCGAGGACCTCGTCGGGCAGGTCATCGTCGCGCACGAGGCCGAGCCACGGGCGCTTTACGCCGAGGTGCAGCTCAGCTCGCCACGGAGCGGGCGGCTGCGGTAGCCGATCGGGTAGCGCGGTGGGGGGCAGCGCCCAGCCAACCCACAGGCCCGGGGCGGGCGCCGCGAGGTGCAGCGGCGCTGGCATAGGCGTCGTCGCCGCGAAGGGGGGCGGGGGCTCCACGACGGCAGGCGGCAGGTGGGCGAGGGCGTCGTTCACAGCGGGCGCGACCTGCGCCGCGCACTCGGGCGTCGCGCTGACGTTCACCGTGGCCTGGCTCACCCACGCGCGGTAGCGGTCGCGAACGCGTGGGCCGTCGATGAGCGGCAGCGAGCCGCGCCGACCCAGCGGGGCGTGTGCTTCGGGCAGGCCGCGGAAGAGCTGCATCTGGAGCGCCTGAGCGCCGAGCCAGGTCGCTGAGGACGAGGCGGAATCGAGCTCCTGGCCCACCTGGATAGCGGCGCGCGCGACGGCGTCGTCCGAGAGGTCGGGGCTGCGAAGCGCGGCGTCGAGGTTCGCGGGGCAGCCGTCGGCGGCGGTGAGCCAAGTGGCGTCGCGTGCGACGTCGATGCGCAGGCCCTCGCTGGAGGCCGCCATCGCGGTGGCGAGGACAGCGGCTTCTCCCTCGAAGCCGGGGGCGTCCCAGGTGGAGCCAAACGCGAGCAGGGCGACGGCGGGCGAACCCGTGGTGCGGGTCGAGACGGTTGGCGGCGCGGTTGGCGCAGCGGTGGGGCCCGGCGCGATGGCCGGAATGCAGGCGACGAAGGCGATGAGCAGCGAGTACATCGTCGCCAGTGTACCTCGCCCAACCCGCGGTGGCTCGGGGTGTTCAGGGGAATGTCCTTGGAACGACGCCCCGCGTGTGGTACCCTCACGCACGCAGGACCCACCGGGAAGCCGCGTTCCTCCAATTGGATGGGTGGCGGTCCGCTTGCTGCACGGAGGAGACATGGAACCACAGCCCTTAGTGGACACCAGCCGAAGTAGTCGCGAACTGCTGCGCGCCATGCGTCGCGAGGTCAACGAATCCACGGAGACGTTGCCCGAGAGCGTGGCTTGGCACCTCTATTTGGAGCTCAAGCGCCGCGAGGAGCCGTCGGCGTCTGATGCCTTCATTCAGGCGTTACGCGGGCTGCACTCGCGTCGTTCGTTCGCGGGCACCGACATGCCCACTGACGACTCCGACCCCGACGAGCACCGTCAAGCCGAGGACCCCTTCCTCGCCGACCTCTGGAAGGCGTACAAGAAGTGCATCCGCGCCAACCGCACTGGGCCCGCAGCTCAGCTGCTCCGCGACATCGAGGAGCAGGTGGCGGCCAAGTAGCCGTGGACCACGCCGTTGTCCTCGTCGCCAGCTGGGGCGGTGCAGCGCTGCACGCCGCGGAGCACGAGCTCGCTGCGCACTGGCGACGCGTAGAGGAGCGTCGCGCCTCCCTCGAGCGCGTCGCGCGAGACCGCGGGCACGTCTGGTCCGCTGACGACGTCTCGGTGGTCGCGACCTTCGCGGATCCGCTGGACGCCTTGCTCGTCGCCTGTGCGGCCGAAGGACACCCCGGCGTGGGCATCGCGCGCGGCCCCGCCGTACCGGGCAGCGCGTTCGGCCCAGCGCTGGAGCGCGCCCGCCGCATGGCGATGCTCGGAGGCCGCGGTGTCCTCGTCGCGCAGGAGCTCATGGGCGCGCTCGAGCTGCCGCTCGGCCTCGGGAGCTTTCGCGTCGGCGAGGCCATGGAGGAGCTTGTGGGCCACCCAACCGTCGCGGTACGGGACTATCGGTGACTCACCGTATAGGGTGCCAAGCGCAGAGGGAGTGGCGATGGCGATGTTTGGATCACAGGCTCGAAACGGAGGCGAGGGCGTGAACACGCTCGCGGACGGCAGCGAGCTTCGCCTCGCGCTGTACAAGTCCGATGGCTGCCCGTACTGCCAGCGCGTGTTTGCGAGCATTGACCGCCTCAACGTGGCGATCGAGTACCGCGACGTCAACCAAGGTGGCCACCGCGCCGACCACGTCAAGCGCACCGGGCGCCAGACCGTCCCGTGCCTCTACGTGAACGACGAGCCCATGTTCGAGTCGGGCGACATCATCGCTTGGTTGAACGACCGCTTTAGCGCAAGGTAGGGCGTGGTCCGCGACCTCCTTGAGCAGGTCTCTGGCTACCCCGGCTTGTTCTTCATGTGCAGCCTGTCGGGGCTGCTTGTGCCTGTCCCCGAGGACGTCGCCCTGTTGTACGCGGGGCTCCGCGTGGGCTCTGGGGCCTTTGGTTGGGGGCCTGCGCTGATCATCGCGATGATCGGCGTCTTCATCCGCGATGTGCTGGCCTTTGGCATCGGGCGCCTCGTTGGGGACAAGGTCTTGTCCCGCCCGTCGCTGCGCCGAATGCTCGGGGAGCGTCGCTTGGCGCGCGCGTCCAGCATGGTGGAGCGCAACGCCACCACCAGTGTGCTGTTTGGCCGCGGATTTATCGGCTTTAGAACCCCGGTGTTCTTCGTCGCTGGCGCTAGCGGAGTGAGCCTGCGGCGCTTCGCCCTCGTGGACGCGCTGGGCATCCTCGTGACCGTGCCTGCGGTGGTGATCGTCGGGTATGCCTTCGGCGAGCCGATGCTCGACGTCGGGCTGCAGCTCATGCGCAGCACGCGCTGGCTTGCCGTTGGCTTCACTTTGCTCGCGCTCCTGTGGCTCGCGCGCCAGCGCGGCGAAGAGCACGAAGCTTAGGCACTTGCCGGCTGCACAAAGTCCGTGAGCGCGGCGGCCCACGCGGCGGACTCGTCGATGCTGAGCTCGAAGCGAAACAGCCCGAGGCCTTCGGCCTGACCGGGGGCGCGGCCCTCCAGCACCAAGCGGCCAGGTCCAGGCGCGCGAGCGCCGGTGAGGTGCTCTGCGCTCGAGCGCGGGAGGTCGAGGAGCACGCCCCGCTGCGTCACGAGCAGCAGGCGGTCCTGCGTGAGGAAAAGATCGCCGGTGAGGCGCGTTCGGCGCTTGGGGTTCAAGCGCGGGAAGGCGCGCTTGTCCTGAACGAGCGCCCCGACCCGAACGCCGTAGGCGGCGCGCAGCACGGTTGCGCCGCGCAAACGCCGTCTCCCGGCCTGTCGAGCCCACCACTGCGCCGCTCGCCGAAGCGACAACAGCACCGTGAAGCCTACGACGACAGCGAGCAGCCCATCGCGCATTCATCCCTCCCGTGTTTCCTTCGCTGGGACAGGCTATAGCAGGCGTGGAGGTGTTCGTGTCCAGACCGAGTGAACCGCTGCTGGCGTGGCTGCGCACGCGTATGCAAGAGAAGGGCCTCAACACCGCGGCGGTCGCCGCTCAGGTGGGCATGGACCGCACCCGCGCGCGCAAGATCCTCGCGGGCACCGACGCCATGACCGTCGACGAGCTGCTGAGCCTCAGCCAAGCGCTCGAGGTCGCGCCCGGCGACTTCGGTCTGGTCGACTTCACCGAGGAGCCCGAGTCCGCGACCGGCCCGCAGCTCGCGGTCGCCGACGGAAACACGGTGCACGAAGAGCCCCAGCTCATCATCGACACCTGGGGCAATCAGGTCGAGCAGCTGTTTCGCACGGGCTTCGCCCTCGGGTGCGACTTCTTGTTCGTCGCCGACGTCGCCCAGCTCGAAGGCTCGGGCGTGCCCAAGAGCATCTTGGAGCAGTACCGCGGCAAAGACCTCCCGATTCGTCTCGACGCGCTCTACCACCGCCACCAGAACGCGCGCTACGACGAGCAAGCGATCACGGTCGACATCGGCTTTGACGCGCTCTACACCTGCCGCTTCCCGTGGGCGTCGGTCCGCCAGGTCATCTTCTGGCCGATGGCGCCCGAGCCCGAGGTCCCCGAAGAGAAGCCTCGCGGCGGGTTCTTGCGCTTGGTGGACTGAGCGGCTCACCTCGCCCAACGCGGCGAGGTGAAGCGAGCGCCACCTAGTTGATGTTGATGATGCCGGCCTTGAGCGTCATCTGCGCCGAGGCCTTGAGCGTGGCGGTGGTGCCCGCCTGCATGGTGTAGGACGTGCCGACCTTGTGGGTGGTGTCCGTGCCCGACTCCATGGTGATGGTCTGGTCGGCCTTGAACTTGTAGGTCATCTTGGCGTGCTCGTCGATGTGGCGATCCGCTTCGCCGACGAGGTCGCGGCCGGCCTTCCACTTGATGTCGCGGCCAGCCTCCAAGAACAGGTCCCGCTCGGTGCGGATGTGCATGTCCTTGCCAGAGTTGGTCAGCAGGACGCGCTGCTCCTTGCCGTCGAAGATGAGGGACATGACGTGCTTGCCGTCCCAGATCTGCACCGTCTCTTTGCCCTTGCTGTCGTCGAAGACGAACAGGTGCCCCGAGCGCGACTTCCAGAAGCGGCGATCGTTGAGCTTAAGATCCGAGGTGCCGCTGGTGAAGGTGTCCGCGGACCACTTCATCGCGTGGCTCTTGGAGGGCGCGGGCAGCTTGTCCTTGCACTCCTTGGGGGGCAGATCCTTGCCATTCCAGAACTGGCCGATGATGATGCCTACGTCCTGACTGCCCTGCATAAAGATGACGAGGACCTCGTCATCCTTCTCGGGGAGCGCGTAAAAACCACGCTCCTTACCCGCATTTGGTGATGCCTGCCGCAGCCAGAAGGACAGCGGCATCTCCCCGTCAACGTCCACCAAGGTGGGGAACTTGACGAGGATGCGGCCGAGCTCATCGGGATCGACGTTGTCGACGACGAGCGCGGTCACAGCGTACGGCACGACACCAGAGTGGGGACGGCCGAGGAAGTCCGTCAACTTTGCCATGATAGCGAGCCTCCACAAAAAACCAACGAGAACTAGAACGTGGTATCAGCATAGGTCGACAGGTAGCGCGCCGTCAAGGTGCCTTCCTTGTTCCTACGCATGGAACTGAAAGGGAGCTGGAATGCGGGTGAGTTCCGGGCCGGCGAGGGTCCTCGCGAGCGGCATGGCGACGACATTCTTGGGGAATCCGCTTCGGCTAGAGCTCGACGCTGGCGCGGTGGTGACGCTGATCTTTTCCTCGGATGAAGAGGATCGCAGCTTGCGCGCGTCGACGGCGTGGACTGACGACGGCGCGCGGCTCGAGCTCGTCAACTTCGATGGCCCGGACGGGCGGGGCAGCCGTGAGCCGGTGCTGCTGGGCGAGGTCGACGGCGAGGCGCTCTTGCTGCACTTTCGAGTGTTTCGCTGGGGCCAGGGCGAGGATCGCACCGTGCACTACACCTTCTTTGCCATGCCGCAGCCCCCCTCATAGTTGGCTCTCCACGCCCCGGAGCGCCCCTTGTCCCAGAGCCACGACGATCTCTCAGCCCTCCTCGCCGCCCCGCCCCAGCCCACGCGCCGCGCGTGCGCGCCCGCGCTGGAGGAGCAGCTCTACCGCGTGAACCCGGTGCTCGATCACGGCTTTGTGCGCGTCATCGACTATATGGGCACGGATGAGGCGATCGTGCAGGCCGCCCGCGTGTCCTACGGCGCGGGGACCAAGCAACACACCGGCGATCGCGGCCTCATCCGCTACCTCATGCGCCATCGCCACACCTCGCCCTTCGAGATGTGCGCGATCAAGCTGCACGTCAAGCTGCCGATCTTCGTCGCTCGCCAGTGGATTCGGCACCGCACCGCCAGCGTGAACGAGGTCAGCGCCCGCTACTCGATCCTTGAGCACGAGTTCTACCTGCCGTCGCCGACCCACCTCGCGGAGCAGTCGTCGGACAATAAGCAGGGGCGCAAAGAAGAGGCGATCTCCGCGGCGCAAGCGGCCGAGGTCCTCGCGCTGCTGGAGCGCGACGCGCGGCACACCTACGCCACCTACGAGCACCTGCTCAACGACGACGGCTCGGGCGATCCCGCCGATCCGGCCCGCCCGCAGCTCGCGCGCGAGCTCGCCCGCATCAACCTCTCCCTCGGCATGTACACCGAGTGGTATTGGAAGATCGACCTCCACAACCTGCTGCACTTCCTGTCGCTGCGGCTGCACGCGCACGCGCAGTACGAGATCCGCGTCTACGCCGAGGTCATCGGCCAGCTGGTGTCCGCGTGGGTGCCGCTCGCCTGGGAGGCCTTCGAGGACTACCGCCTCGGCGGCGCCTCGTTCAGCAAGCAGGAGCTCGCGCTCCTGCGCGCGCTGGTGGAGCGCGCGGGCCCCGAAGCGGGCTTGGGCGCTAGCGGGCTCGGCGCGCGAGAGCGCAAGGAGTTCCGCGACAAGCTCGGGCTGTAGTCGCCGAAGTTGCGGCGCGTGGAACCGGCAGCGGGCGGCGCTGTCCGAGGGGGAGTCCCAACCAGGAGGCCCCGATGTCCCGCTTGTACCGCCCTAGTCTGCCATTGGATCTCGCGCTTTGTGGCCTGATGGCGGTGCTCACCGCCTGCGCCGTGGAAGCCGAGCCTGCCCCCGAGCTCGTGAGCGCGCCGTCGGAGGGCGTCGAAGAGGTTCCGGATCGCTTCGTGGAGTTCGCCCTGGCGCCCGGCCCGTCCGAGGAGCAGGCTGGCCCCATGACGGCCCAAGACCAGGGTGTCGGCGAGGGGAAGGCGGGCGCGAACAAGGAGGACGTGGCCGCAAGCTCTGGGCTGTTGAAGCTGATCGCCAGCCGCGGGGAGTCCCTGGATGGTGTCTTCGGCAGTAGCGCATTGAACAGCGAAGTGGGCGACGCAGGCGGCGGCTCGATCGGCAGCGGCGGCCTCGGCTCGCGCGGCGTGGGCATCGGCGGCGGCGGGGCGGCGACGGGGCTCGGCACCCTCGGCACCAAGGGCTACGGCTCGAGCTCGGGGGTCGGCTACGCGAGCGCGCGCCGGGCGCCGCTACAAGAGTCACAGCTCCCGCCAGCCCAGCCTCGCTTCACCGACTACGGCGTGAACGGCTTCGTGCGCACCGCCGAAGACGCGCTCAGCACCTTCGCGATCGACGTGGACACCGCCAGCTACTCCATGACGCGCCGCCAGCTCACCGACGGCTACCTGCCCGCCGCGGCCTCGGTGCGCGTCGAGGAGTTCGTGAACAGCTTCGACTACGAGTACCGCCAGCCCGCGCCGGGCTCGCCCTTCGCCGTCGACTTTGAAGCGAGCCCGTCGCCGTGGAACCCGCGCAGCCACATCGTGCGCGTCGGCGTGCAGGGCCGCGAGCTCACCCAGGCGCAGCGCAAGCCCGTGCACCTCACCTTCCTCGTCGACACCTCGGGCTCGATGCAGTCCGCCGACAAGCTCGGCCTCGTGCGCAAGACGCTCACGATGCTCACCAACGAGCTGCGCGACGGTGACACCGTGGCCATCGCGACCTACGCGGGCAACACCAGCGTGGTGCTGCGCCCGACCGCCATCGGACAGCGCGGCACGATCCTGCGCGCCCTCGACGGCCTGAGCGCGGGGGGCTCGACGGCGATGGGGGCGGGTATCGACCTCGCTTATGGGCTCGCGGACGAGAGCTTCGTGTCCGGCGCGGTCAACCGCGTCATCGTGTGCAGCGACGGCGACGCGAACGTGGGTCAGACGAGCCACGACGCGCTCAGCGCGACGATCAAGGGCTACGCGGCGAAGGGCATCACCCTCACCACGGTCGGCTTCGGCACCGGCAACTACAACGACACCATGATGGAGCGCCTCGCGAACGACGGCGACGGCAACTACGCCTACATCGACTCCGAGCGCGAGGCCCGCCGTGTCTTCGTCGACAAGCTCGAGTCCACCATGGAGGTCATCGCCAAGGACGTGAAGATTCAGGTGGAGTGGGACCCCACGCAGGTCGTGTCCTACCGCCTCATCGGCTACGAGAACCGCGACATCGCGGACAAGGACTTCCGCGATGACAAGGTCGACGCTGGCGAGATCGGCGCGGGTCACCAGGTCACGGCCTTGTACGATGTGATGCTCGCCGAGGGGGGCTCCGGTCCGCTCGGCACCGTGCGCGTGCGCAACAAGGCGCCCGGCCCCGAGGCGCCGGCGGTGGAGCGCGACTTCGCCCTTCAGCGCAGCGTCATCCGCGGCTCCGTGGGCGAGACCAGCGCCCAGTTCCGCGTCGCGCTCGCGTCGGCCACCTTCGCTGAGGTGCTGCGCGGCAGCCCCTTTGTGGGCGAGGTGTCGCTGCAGCAGGTGGGGGCGCTGGCGGCCGAGGCCCAGCGCGCCGAGTACCCCGCCGACGCGGAGCTCGTGTGGCTGATTCGTCGCGCGGCGGGCCTGCCTCGTGACAACGTCGCGGTGCGCTGAGCCGCTCTAGGACAGCGTCTCCGGCGAATTGCACGACGCTGTGTAAGGCGCGCGCTGGGCCAGCGTTGTGGGGGAGTCCGCTCACCTAGGAGTCCCCATGTCCCGCAACCTGCGCATCGCGACCGCCGTGTCCGTCACCGTCCTGCTCGCCCTCGGCGCCGCGTCGCTCATGCTGTTCGCTGGCAACGAGGCGGCGCCGACGGCGACGGCCTCGAACGAGGACCCGGCGGACGGGATCTGGCGGGAGGAGGCGCAGCGCTCGATGGACGGCCTGTTTGTCGACGACAAGGCGAAGGACGCACCCCGCCCCACCGGCGGCCAACTGGCGCCAGACGTCGCGACCGCATCGCGCCGCCACGAGGACCTGCGCGCGCCGGAGAGCGGACCCAGCGCGCCCTACGCGCCGGCTGTGCAGCTGGAGCCGCCCGCCGAGCCCGACCGTGGGCCCTCCTACACCGACTATGGCGTCAACGGCTTCGTCCTCACGTCGCGCGACCGCTTCAGCACCTTCGCCGCCGACGTCGACACCGCCAGCTACGCTATCGCCCGCAAGCAGCTCGACAGCGGCTACCTGCCCTCGGAGGCCGCGGTGCGCGTCGAGGAGTTCGTCAACAGCTTCGACTACGAGTACCGCCAGCCCGACGCGGGCAGCCCCTTCGCGGTGGACTTCGAGGCGAGCCCGTCGCCCTGGAACCCGCGCAACCACATCGTGCGCATCGGCGTGCAGGGGCGCCACCTTGCGCCGGCCCAGCGCAAGCCCGTGCACCTCACCTTCTTGGTCGACACCTCGGGCTCGATGCAGTCCGAGGACAAGATGGGCCTGGTGAAGCAGACGCTCACCCTGCTCACGAAGGAGCTGCGCGACGGCGACACGGTGGCGATCGCGACCTACGCCGGGAGCACGCAGGTGCTGCTCAACCCCACGCCAATGGGCCAGCGCGACCGCATCCTGCGCGCGCTCGACGGGCTCAGCGCGAACGGCTCCACCGCGATGGGCGCTGGTATCGACCTCGCCTATGGCCTCGCGGACAAGAGCTTCGCGCAGGGCGCCGTGAACCGCGTCATCGTGTGCAGCGACGGCGACGCGAACGTAGGGCAGACGAGCCACTCCGAGCTCTCCGCGCACATCAAGCGCTACGCGGCCAAGGGCATCACGCTCACGACCGTCGGCTTTGGCAACGGCAACTACAACGACACGATGATGGAGCGCCTCGCGAACGAAGGCGATGGAAACTACGTCTACATCGACTCGGTGCGTGAGGCGCGGCGGCAGTTCGTCGACCGGCTGGAGTCGACGATGGAGGTCATCGCGAAGGACGTGAAGCTGCAGGTCGAGTGGGACCCCACAGCGGTCGTGGCCTACCGCCTCATCGGCTACGAGAACCGCGACATCGCCGACCGGGACTTCCGCGACGACGCTGTCGACGCTGGGGAGATCGGGGCGGGCCACCAGGTGACGGCGCTGTACGAGGTCGCCCTCGCGGACGACGCGAAGGGCAACGTCGCCACCGTGCGCGTGCGCAACAAAGCGCCAGGGGCCGACGCACCTGCAGTGGAGCGCTCCTTCGCCCTCGATCGCTCGGTCATGCGCAGCAGCGTCGACGAGACGAGCCGCCAGTTCCGCGTCGCGCTCGCGTCGGCGACCTTCGCCGAGATCCTGCGGGGGAGCCCGCATGTGGGCGAGGTGAGCTTGGAGCAGGTGCGCGCGCTCGCCCAGGGGGCGGCGCGCTCCGAGTACCCCGCCGACGCTGAGCTGGTTCGCTTGATCGCCGTGGCGTCTCGGTTGAAGGGCGGCGCCGCCTACGCGCGCCGGTGACCCGCTGTCCTCGGGGGCTGTCAAGAACTGACAAACTTAGATGAAAAGCCGAAATTTGCAGCCACACTGAGCTCACCAGGACACGCGCTTGGGGGCTCCCATGGGAACGCTGAATCGGTATATTGGCTGTGTATTAGGGGTGGCCGTGGGGGACGCGGTTGCGGCTCAAACAAACGGCGGTAACTCGCCAATTGTCGCGGATGGTGAGATGCGCTGGACGGATGAGACCCAGCGCTTCGAGGTGTCCGCGAACGCGCTCTTGAGCGCGCGTCGCACCCCAGCCGATCCGGTGACCCTCGGGCTCGCGGTGCGCCGCGAGCTGCTCGCGTGGTACCACGACGCCTCGTTCGCGGAGCGACACCCGGGGCGCAGCAGCGTCGAGGCGGTGCAGCGCTTGATCGAGGGCACGAGCTGGCGCTGCTCCGGCAACCCCAAGTCCGACGGCGCCGACGCGGTGATCGCGGCGATCCCCGTCGGCCTGCTGTACGCGCCGGACGCCATCGTCACGCCCGCGCTCGTGTGCTCCATGGCGACGCACACCCACCACAACGCGCTTCAGGCGTCGGTGATGACCGCGTGGTTGATCAGCTGCTTGGCTCGCGGCGTGAAGCTCAGCCCCTCGCTCTTCATGCGCGCGCGCAACGTTGGGCGGGTCGTGGTGCCCAAGGGCCGCGCGGCGCGCTCGCTCACCGACGCCCTCGCGCAGCACGCCTTCTTGTGTACCCACGACAAAGCGGCGTTTGAGCCGACCTGGGTTCGCCCAGGCGACGGCGGCCTTCGCTCGGGCAGCGCCCTCGGCATCGCGGCGCTCATCGCGCTCCTTCACGCGGGCGACCCTTCCTGGGAGAACCTGGAGGTGAGCCTCTCGCAGGCCGCGTTCTCGGGGCCGGGCGCGGAGCCCGTCGCTGCGCTCACGGGCGCGATCCTCGGAACGGCGTGGGGCGCAGGCGCCATCTCCCGCCACTTGGTGGAGCACACTGAGCAGCACGACCACCTCATCGACGTCGCTCGCGCCCTGCACCTGCACGCGCAGGCGCTGAACCGCGGGAGCGTCGACACGGTGCAAGAGGTGGACTGCACCGGGGCCTTCTCTACACCGCCCTGTGAGCCGCGCGCGCGCTTCGCGCCGTTGAGCGGCGAGAGCGTGGCTGACGTGAGCTGGGACGACGTGGCCTAAGCTCGCGCCTCGCTGGCGCCGCCGGTTGACACGAACGAGGCGCACCGTACACCCTCGGGCCGTCTAAACGACCGGAGGCGCAGGGAATGGCGACATCGCAGGACAACGTCGACTTTTTGCTTGAGCAGCTGGCGGGGCTGCGCACGGCCTCGGCCAAGAAGATGTTCGGCGAATACTGCCTTTACGTCGACGGAAAGCCCGTGGGATTGGTGTGTGATGACCTGCTGTTTCTGAAGCCGACGGCCGCGGGGCGGGCCAGGCTGAGCGAGGTGGTGGAGGCCTCGCCCTACCCCAACGCCAAGCCGCACCTGCAGCTCGACCCGGACGCCTGGGAGGACGCGGCGTGGCTGTGCGAGCTGGTCGAGGCCAGCGCGCGGGAGCTGCCCATGCCCAAGCCGCGCAAGTCGAAACAGCCAAAAATAAAGGAATAAGCGGCGATAAGATGTGTGTCTGGAATTATTCGGCGGGCCGTGTAAGCGCGCAAGTCCTCCAGCGTTCCCCCGGCGTAACAACCACCTGGAGGCCCCATGACCCGCTCCGCGCCAATCCTCACCGTCTCGCTCGTCGTCATCGCGGCCCTCGTCGCCTGCAACGGCAAGCGCGAACCGGAGCTCGCCCTCGCGCCGACGACCGATCTGCCCACAGGGGAGCTCGCGGCCAAGCCATCCGACAGCGACGAGCGCGAAGAGGTCGTGACGGACATCGTGGTCGCGCAGACGATCGCCACGGCGAGCACCCGCGGCGACAGCGCCGCGGAGACGGGCTCGGCGCCAGTGAGGGACGCGAGCGCCGCTAGCTACGCGCCGGCCCCCAAGGCGCAGCGCTCGCAGGACTCCGACCGCACAGAGCGCAAGAAGGAGGACGCGTCAGGCGCGATGGCCGCCGACGATCTCGCCTACGATGGCTCGCCGCCCATGACCGGCGGCGCGCTGGCTCGCGCGCTCGTGGACGGGGTCGACCTGCCTGCGCCGCCCCCAGTCGTCACGGCGCCGCGCCCCACCGAGCTGCCCGATCCCGTCGCGAACACCGAGTCGTACACCGACTACGGCGTCAACGGCTTCGTCCTCACTGAGCGCGACCGCTTCAGCACCTTCGCTGCCGACGTGGACACGGCGAGCTACGCCATCTCCCGCAGCAAGCTGCAGCAGGGCTATCTTCCGGTTGAAGCTGCGGTTCGCGTCGAGGAGTTCGTCAACAACTTCGACTACGAGTACAAGCAGCCGAGCGCCGGCTCGCCCTTCTCCGTCGACTTTGAAGCGAGCCCCTCGCCGTGGAACCCGCGCAACCACATCGTTCGCGTCGGCGTGCAGGGCCGCGACGTCACCCGCGCCCAGCGCAAGTCGGTGCACCTCACCTTCTTGGTCGACACCTCGGGCTCCATGCAGGCGACCGAGAAGATCGGCCTGGTGAAGAAGACGCTGACGATGCTCACCAAGGAGCTGCAGGACGGTGACACCGTCGCCATCGCGACCTACGCCGGCAGCACGCAGATCCTGCTCGAGCCCACCTCCATGGGGCAGCGAGACCGCATCCTCCGGTCGCTCGATGGCTTGAGCGCGGGCGGCTCCACCGCGATGGGCGCGGGCATCGACCTCGCCTACCGCCTCGCGGACAAGAGCTACGTCGACGGCGCGGTCAACCGCGTCATCATCTGCAGCGACGGCGACGCGAACGTCGGCCAGACCAGCCACACCGTGCTCACCGAGCAGATCAAAGGCTACGCGGCCAAGGGCGTAACGCTCACCACCGTCGGCTTCGGCAGCGGCAACTACAAGGACACGATGATGGAGCGCCTCGCCAATGAGGGCGATGGAAACTACTACTACATCGACTCCGAGCGCGAGGCGCGCCACATCTTCGTCGACAAGCTCGACTCCGCGATGGAGGTCATCGCCAAGGACGTCAAGATTCAGGTGGAGTGGAACCCCGAGGACGTCGTGGCCTACCGGCTCATCGGCTACGAGAACCGCGACGTGGCCGACCGCGACTTCCGCAACGACGCGGTCGACGCCGGCGAGATCGGCGCGGGTCACCAGGTGACGGCGCTGTACGAGGTCGCCCTCGCGGACGGGGCCTCCGGCGCGATCGGCACCGTGCGCGTCCGCAACAAGGCGCCTGGCCCCGAGGCCCCAGCGGTGGAGCGCAGCTTTAGCCTGGACCGCTCGACCTTCCGCGGCAGCGTCGCGGAGACCAGCCGCCAGTTCCGCATCGCGGTCGCGTCGGCCACCTTCGCCGAGATCTTGCGCGGCAGCCCGCACGTGGGCGAGGTGAGCCTGGAGCAGGTGCGGCAGCTCGCTCAGGGAGCGGCGCGCGCCGAGTACCCCGCCGACGCGGAGCTCGTCAGCTTGATCGCGACCGCGGATCGCCTCAAGGGCGGCGCGACCTACTCGCGGCGGTAGGCGCGGCGCGACGTGTTAGCAGGCTGGCCACACCGCGCACTCGGGGGCCAGCCTTGTCCGAAACCACCACCGCTTGGACCGAACTCACCGCCCACCTCACCGAGCTCGAGACGCTCGGCGGGGTGTCCGCGCTCCTGGCTTGGGATCAGCAGACGAACATGCCTCCGGCGGCGGGGGCCTCGCGCGGCAAGCAGCTCGCGCTCATCTCCCGCATGCAGCACGAGCGCCTCACCGATCCGCGCGTTGGCGCGTGGCTCGACACGCTCGAGGCCTCCAAGACGGAGCTCTCCCCTCTGCAAGCGGCTGGTGTGCGCAACCTGCGCATGCGCTACGATCGCTCGGTGAAGCTCTCGTCGGACCTCGTGGAGCGCTTCGCCCGCGCCGAGTCGGACGGCTTCACCGCCTGGGTCCAAGCCAAGCAAAATAACGACTTCGCCGCCTTCGCGCCGAACCTCCAGCTCCTGCTCGACCTCACGCTGGAGAAGACGCAGGCCATCGACTCGTCACGCCACCCCTACGACGTGCTGCTGGACGACTTCGATCCGGGCATGACGGTGGCGCAGCTCAAGCCGCTCTTCGCGCGGCTTCGCGACGGGCTCGTGCAGCTCTTGGACGCGATCGCGGCGGCCGAGCAGCTCGCCCCGGTGGACGAGCTCTTCCCGGTGGCGGGCCAGCGCGCGCTCCACGCCGAGGTCATGGCGGCGCTCGGCTACGATCTGCAGTCCGGACGCCTGGACCCGGCCGAGCACCCGTTCACGATCGGCATCGCTCCGGGCGATGTGCGCATCACGACGCACTACTACGAGGACGACCTGCTCTCCGGCCTCGGCGGCACGATTCACGAGGCCGGCCACGGCATGTACGAGCAGGGCCTGCCCGTGAGCTTCGTCGGCACGGGCGTTCGCGACGCGGCCTCGCTCGGGCTGCACGAGTCCCAGTCGCGCTTCTGGGAGAACACCATCGGCCGCAGCCAAGCCTTCTGCAACTGGCTCGAGGCCAAGGTGCAGCACCACTTCCCGGACACGGGCGTCACCTCGGCCGATCTGTACCGCGGCTCCAACCGCGTCGAGCCGGGCCTGATCCGCGTCGCCGCCGACGAGGTCACCTACAACCTGCACATCATCGTGCGCTTCGAGCTTGAGCTCGGCCTGCTGGAGGGCACGATCGCCGTCGCCGACCTGCCCGACGCTTGGAACGCTCGCTACCAAGAGTACCTGGGCGTGCGCCCGCCGACCGACGCCAAGGGCGTGCTGCAAGACGTTCACTGGTCTGGCGGCGCGTTTGGCTACTTCCCAAGCTACACCTTGGGTAATCTCTACGCTGCCTCGCTCGGAAACTCGATGATCAAGGCGATCCCCGACCTGTGGGCGCGGGTGGAGCGGGGCGACTTCGCCCCGGTGCTCGCGTGGCTGCGCGAGCATGTGCACAGCAAGGCGCACCTCCAGGACGCCCCGCTGATCGTCGCCGACGCCGTGGGCGAGCGCGACGCCGTCGAGGACCTGTTGACCTACCTCTGGGGCCGCCACGGCGCGCTCTACGGCTTGACGCGCCCCGTCTAGGCTCCGCTGCGGTAGCATGCGTCCATGCTCCGCACCCTCCTCGACGACACTCAGCTCACCTGCCCCTCCTGTCGCGGCCTCGTCGACGGAGAGGTGCAAGAGCACGCGCTCTTCCTCGCCGCCTCCCACGCTGAGGTCGACGGCAACGTCGTCCACGGGATGCTCGGCTGCCGTGGCTGCGGCACGCAGTACCCCATCGTCGATGGGGTGCCGGTCGTGTTGCGCGACGTCGCGGGCTGGTTGCGCCAACAAGAGCGCGCCGTCTTTGGGCGCTCCGACCTGCCGTGCGCCCTAGACCATTGGCTGCGCGCCGCGTGGCCTGACGACCAAGATCCAAGCTGGCACCGGCAGATGCTCGCGGTCTACGGCGCCACCCTCGGCGACGACCCGGTCTCGCGCGACCCCTTCTTGGCCGAGCTCGACCAGACGCGCCGACGCACGCAGCGCTTCCTCGACACGCGGCGCCAGGAGGCGCTCTCCCACTACGAGCGGGGCGCGCTGGTGCTCGACGCTGGCGCCGCGGTGGGCGAGTCCGCCTTGTCCTTCGCCGCGCACGGCGCGCGGGTGCTCGCGGTCGACACGGACTTTGGGGCGCTGCGCGTGCTCTCGCGGCTGCTGCGCGAGGGCTCGGTGGAGCTCCCGCGCTGGCGCCACGCGGGCAACGACTACGTCAGCACCACCGTGACGCTCCCGAAGGGCGTCGACCCGGCGCGCGTGCTGCCCATCGCGGCGGACGCCGCCGCTCCGCCTGTCCACGCCGAGCTCTTCGACGTGGTCGCCGCCTACAACCTGCTCGACAACGTGCCCGACCCGGTGCTCTTGCTGCGCCAGCTCCACGCGGTGCTGCGACCGGGCGGGCGCTTGCTCGTCGCGAGCCCCTTCGACTGGGTGTCGCGCTGCACGCCGCCCCACGCGCGCTTGGGCGAGGGGCTTCGCGCGAACGCGGGGGATGGTGCGGACGCCGCCGAGGCCCTCGTCGCCTTGCTCGAGGGCCGTTTGCCCTTCGTCGCGCCCGAGCTCGCCTTCCGCGTCACCCACCGCGAGGACCTTCCGTGGATCCTCCCGCGCCACCGCCGGAGCGCCCATGTGTTCGCCACGCACTACGTCGAGGCCGTGAAGCTGGAGTAGGCCTGCGCAGCTCGTCCGGGGCCTTGTTGGCAGCACCATGAGCGCGGGCTGGTGGCTCGGTCATTTGAGGGATATCACCCCTCCACTCTTGGAGGGTCTATGCTTCTCTCGCTCCTCGCGCTGAGCGCGAACGTGGCTTCCGCCGGCGATTATGCGGTGCCATCGGCCTTCCCCACGGTGCAGGCCGCGGTGACCGCGTCGCTGGCGGACCCATCGGCGGTGGTGCTTGTTGACCCCGCCTACAACGCGGTCGCGGAGGCGGTCGTGTCGCTCGCCGGTTGGTCGGGCGCCATACGCTCATCCACGCCGGGGGTCCTCGCGCCTTCGCCAGCGCTGCACGACGTAGACGGCGCCGTCACGGTCGCGGACCTTAGGATCGGCCTCGCGCCTGGACTGTACGCGACGAGCTACGGCGTGGTCGTGACGGGCTCGTTCACCGCCGACCACATCGCCATCCCCGGCTTGCTCGTGCCCGGGGCGTCCGTCGGTGTCGCCTCGTCGGGGACGGCGACGCTCGAGCTCACGCGCGCCGAGGTGTACGGCCAGACGGGGGGCGCGGTCGTCGCGGACGGCGGCGCCGTCACGCTCGCCGACAGCGACCTCCACGACAACAACCTCTCCATGGTGCTCTTGCCCGTCTGGTACCCCTCGGCGGGCTTGTACGTGGGCGCGAACACGGTCGCCACGGTGACCGGCACGCGCTTCCGCGCGAACGCTGGCGCGGGGTTCGACCAGGCCGCGGGCGTGCTCGCGGTCGGCGAAGCGTCGCTCACCGTGCGCGGCGGCGTCTTCGAGGGCCTGGTGGGAAACCCGGTCGTGGGCATGGGCGCCTCCGACGTCGTCGTTGAGACGAGCCGCTTTGACGGAACCACCATGGCGGCCGCTGGCGCGGTCGTCACCTACAGCGTCGCGACGGTCGGCGTCAGCGGCGTTGACGTCCTGAATTGCGATGGCGGCGAGGCGGGCGCCTTGCTGATCAACGGCGTGCCGATGGAGCAGTTCTTCCAGGTACAAACTACGCTCACAGCTTCCCATCTCACCGTCACGGACACCACCGGCTCGACGGCGGGCGTCGCCTATGTACTGGGCGACGTCGTCAGTCACTTCTCCGACGTCACCGCGCTGCGGACCGTCTCGCCGGCGGGCTCAGCGGGGCTCACCCTGCACGAGGGCGTGCACGACGTTCAGGTGCTCACCGTCACCGACGCCGAGGCGCTCAACGGCGGCGCGATCTGGGTGCCCCCCGGGCCCTTCGCGCCGGTGCCGACGTGCCTTTCCTGGGATCTGACGGCGAACGACGTGAGCGTCATCGGCACATGGGTCGCCGGAGACGGCGGCGCGGTGGACATTCAGGCCTCGGTGTGTGCGCGCTTCGACGCGCTGAACGCGCAGCGCGTCTCCACCGACCTCGACGGTGGCTTGGTCTCCGTTCGCAACGGCGCCTTGGTGAACGTCACCAACGCCACGGGCGATCACATCGACGCGCTCGGTGACGGCGCGCTCTTCTTCGTGGACGGCGGCGGCGTGCTGGACGCCAACGTCGGTGCGTTCAACGTGTTGGCCGCTTGGTACGGAGGCGTCGCATCCAACCGTGACGGCGACGTACACATCGCCTCCTACGACGTGCAGGACGTCGTGGCGGATCAGGGCGGGCTCGCCTACGCGGGCGCCGGCTTTGTCACCATGGACTGCGTCAACGCCTGCGGAATATCCGCAAACAAGGGCATTATCTCGTACAACGGGTACAGCGCGGACGCCACGCTCACGGGGTCCACGGTGAGCGACGTCGTGGGCACAGGCTTCGAGCCCACGCTCTTCGAGGCGGCGGTCGAGTCCTCGCTCAAGCTGTGGGTGGATGGGAACTCGATCGTCGGCATCCCCAATGGCGTCGCGATCATGGACGACACGGGCTGGGGCTATTGGCCGGATTTCCTAAACTCGGCGTTTGACGCTGACTCCGACGGCGTGACCACGTTCGGGACGACCTCTCACGGCTGGAGCCCCCTCCCAGGCAGCATGCTTTACTGCTCCTTTGTGGGCTACGATCCGGCCGAGTTCGGTCCAGGTGGTCAGTTCGAGTGGAGCGTGCTGAACGACGGGCTCATCACCCCCGCTACGTCGGGCTTCGTGAACCGCCAGCCGGGCGTCTGCGACCCGGTCGGCCTCGTGCTGACGGACCTCTCCGACCTGGTCGACATGGGCGACCCGCTCGACCTCGACATCGACGGTAGCCCGCGCGATATCGGCGCCTTCGGCGGCCCCGACGCCTGCTTGCTCGTCATCGACGCCGACGGCGACGGCTCGCCCTCCGACGCGGACTGCAATGACAACGACGCGACGATCTACCCAGGCGCGACGGAGCTCCCCTACGACGGCATCGACCAGGACTGCAACGGCGCCGACCTCTGCGACGTGGACGGCGACACCTACCTGGCCGCGGCGGGCTCGTGCGGCGGCGACGACTGCAACGACGACGACGCCACGGTTCACCCGGGCGCTACCGAGCTCCCCTACGACGGGATCGATCAGGACTGCGTGGCTGGCGACCTGTGCGACGTGGACGCGGACGGCTATGACGCGATGGTGGGCTCGTGCGGCGGCGACGACTGCAACGACGACGACGCTTCGATTCACCCGAACGCGACGGAGCTCCCCTACGACGGTGTCGACCAGGACTGCGTAGCGGGCGACCTGTGCGATGTGGACGCGGACGGCTATGACGCGATGGTGGGCTCGTGCGGCGGCGACGACTGCGACGACGACGACGCTTCGATTCACCCGAACGCGACGGAGCTCCCGTACGACGGGATCGATCAGGACTGCGTGGCTGGCGACCTGTGCGACGTGGACGGCGACACCTACCTGTCCGCCGAGGGTTCGTGCGGCGGCGACGACTGCAACGACGACGACGCTTCGATTCACCCGAACGCGACGGAGCTCCCCTACGACGGGATCGATCAGGACTGCGTGGCTGGCGACCTGTGCGATGTGGACGGTGACACCTACCTGTCGCCCGAGGGCGCTTGTGGCGGCGACGACTGCAACGACGACGACGCTTCGATTCACCCGAACGCGACGGAGCTCCCGTACGACGGTGTCGACCAGGACTGCGTGGCTGGCGACCTGTGCGACGTGGACGGCGACACCTACCTGTCGCCCGACGGCGCTTGTGGCGGCGACGACTGCAACGACACGGACGCCGGCGTGAACCCGCTCGCGACCGAGATCTGGTACGACGGAACGGACCAGAACTGCGACGGGAACGACGACGACCAGGACGTCGACGGCTACCCGGTCGACTCCGACTGCGTGGACACGGACGCTACGGTGCACCCCGACGCGGAGGACGTGCCGGACGACGGCGTCGACCAGAACTGCAACGGCCAGGACGCCAAGCGATGGCTGCAAGGCGGCTGCTCCTCCACGGGCGGCTCGGCGCCGGGGCTGCTTGGCCTCCTCCTCTCGCTGATGGCGGCTCGCCGCCGTGAGGTGCGCTCATGATCGCCCTGCTCGCCCTCTCGGCGCTCTTCTCCACCGCCTCCGCTCAGGAGGGCGGCTATGACGCCCACGGCCGCGCCCTCGCTGCCACCGACGGCGACCCGCTCGACCCGCTGTGGGGCTTTCGCGCAGAGCGGCAGCTCGCCAACTCCTTCGGCGGCGCCGCCACGCTCAGCTTCGCCAACGCGCCGCTGGTGCGCATCACCACCGACGGTACGGACCGCACGCGCGAGCGCATCGTCGACGATCTGCTCGGCGTCACGCTCACGGGGCAGTTCGCCCTCCACGAGCGCGTCGCTATCGGCCTCTCAGCGCCGGTGTGGTTCACCAGCTTGAGCGACGCCGGACGCGCCGGGCCAGCGCTCGGCGACGTGCGCCTGTCCGTCCCGGTCGGGCTCGTGCTCCCAGGCCAAGCGGGCGAGGGCTTCGGCCTCTCGCTCATCCCGCTCGCGGACCTGCCCTCCGGGGCGCAGCGCCGGTGGCTCGGTGACTCGGTGCCCGGCGTCGGCGGCGTGCTCGCCCTCGCTATTGGCACGGGCGCGGTGCACTTTGCGGCTGACGTGGGCGCGATGACCGCCCCCGCCATCGGCGTGGACGGCCTGGCCGGTGGCGCGCACCTGCTCGCCGACGCGAGCGTGGGCTACGCCCTCAAGCCCGACACGGTCGCGCGCTTGGAGATGCGCTTTGATCCCACGCTCAAGGCGAGCGATGTCGCGTGGGTTGGCTCCCCTGGCGAGGTCGCGCTCTCGGTGCGCAAGCGCCCCGAAGACGGCGGGCTCGGCTTCATGGGCGCCGCATCAACGGCGGTCACCCGTGGCGCGGGCGCGGCGGGGTACCGACTCTTTGCGGGCCTTAGCTACTCCAAGAAGGTGTGGCCAGAGCCCGACACCGACCGCGACGGACTCGTCGACTCCCTCGACGCCTGCCCGCTGGAGCCCGAGGTGGTGAACGGCTGGAAGGATGACGAGGGCTGCCCCGACGCGCTCGCGTCGCTGACCGTCACCGCGGCGGGCCCCGCTGGAGCTGTCGCTGACGCCAGCGTGCGCTCGGACAGCGGCGAGCTGGGCCGCACCGCCGCCAGCGGCGAGCTGCTCCTCGTGGACCTCATGCCCGGCACAGCGCTCGGCTTGTTCGTCGAGCACCCCACCTATCAGCCGGCCCAAGTCGAGCGCATCACCTTGGCCGAGGGCGCTCAGAGCGTTCGCGTGCCGATGGCGTGGAAGCCCGGCGAGCTGATCGTGGACACGGTCGACGCCACCTCGGGCGCCCGCGTCCAGGCGACCGTCACGCTCGTGGACGCGCAGCCCGCGGTCAGCCCAGCCACCATCGGCGACGCCCCAGTTTCGTGGACCTTGGCCCCCGGCGACGTGCGCGTCGTCGTGCAGGCCGAGGGCTATGGCGACACATCCGAGGTGGCGCATGTGCAGCCGGCCGACAAGACCGCGATGACGCTTCAGCTGCACCCCGCCAAGGTGACGGTCGAGGTCGCCGAGGTCAAGATCCTGGAGCAGGTGCTCTTCGACTTCGACAAGGCCACGATCAAGGCGGAGAGCGGGCCGCTGCTCGACGAGGTCGCGGCCACCCTCATCACCCACCCCGAGCTGCGGTTGGTCGAGGTGCAGGGGCACACCGACAGCGACGGCGAAGCGGACTACAACCTCGATCTCTCGCAGCGCCGCGTCGACGCGGTGGTCGCGACCCTCGTCGCGAAGGGCGTCGCCGCCGAGCGGCTGGTACCCAAGGGCTACGGTGAGACGGAGCCCATGGTCCCGAACGACGCCGACGCGCACAAGGCGCTCAATCGTCGGGTGCAGTTCATCATCGTTGAACAGTAGCGCCCTGCTGTCCGGGTGCGCTTGGACGGATGCGGGGCAAAGGCTTGAGGACGATCATCAACGTCAGTTGATGCCCATTCTACTGCGAGGATCACGCATACGGGTGTTTTATCGCGACCCTCGCCACGGCATGACCACCTTTACGTCAGGCGCGCAATCTGGATAGAAGACGCCGTTTGACGGATAGACGCGCGAGGGCGACCGATGACAGACCAACCAACCAGCGTCGGACCCGCTTGTATCGTTGGCCTCGGCGCATCTGCGGGCGGATTGGAGGCGCTGGACGCCTTCTTCGACGCGATGCCCGCTCGCTCGGGGATCGCCTTCGTCGTCATTCAGCACCTGTCCCCCGACTACAAGAGCCTGATGGCCGAGCTGCTCGCCAAGCACACGGAGATGACCGTTCGCCGGGCAGAAGAGGGCATGGTGGTCGAGCGGGACACGGTGTACATCATCCCGCCCCGCAAGAACCTGAGCTTGTTTCACGGCAAGTTGATGTTGAGCGATCAGGAGCGCAACGAGCGAGGCATTCACTTGCCGATCGACGTGTTCCTCGCGTCGCTGGCAGCGGATCAGCGTGAGCGCTCGGTGGGGATCATCCTCTCGGGGACTGGCAGTGACGGTGTGCGCGGCCTCCGCGCCATCAAAGAGGTGGGCGGCATGGTGCTCGCCCAGACGCCGGACTCGGCGCGGTTCGACGGCATGCCGCGGGCGGCGATCGCCACGGGGCTCGCGGACTTCATCGTCGACGTGCCCAGCATGCCTGACCGCTTGGTGGCCTTCGCCAACCACTCTTACCTGACCACGCCACCCACGGCGTCACCCGTGTTGCTCGACGAGGACCGGCTCGCCAGGATCTTCGCGCTGCTTCGCGACCAGACCCGCGTGGACTTTACGCTCTACAAGCAGAGCACGATCGTGCGCCGCATTGAGCGTCGAATGACCGTGAATCAGCTCGACTTGCTCGCCGACTACCTCTCGCTCATGGAGAACCGGCGCAGTGAGGTGACGGCGCTTTACCGCGAGCTCTTGATCGGAGTGACGGCGTTCTTTCGAGATCCTTCGGTGTGGGACCTGCTGCGCGAACAGCACCTGCTGGAGGTCTTCCGCACGCGTCGCACCAAGGAGCTGCGCTTGTGGGTCGCGGGGTGCTCGACGGGTGAAGAGGCGTACACCCTCGCGATGGTGTGCCAGGAGTGCATGGAGGCCGTCGGCGAGCGGTTCGATGTCAAGATCTTCGCGACCGACATCGACCGGAACGCGATCAACCGCGCGGGCGCGGGCGTCTACCCCGAGTCGATCGCCGCTGACGTGTCGCCGAAGCTGCTGAGCAAGTACTTCAGCCGCAAAGGCGACAGCTTTCAGATCGTCCGCAGCGTTCGCGAGATGGTCGTGTTCGCGCAGCACAACCTCGTGACGGATCCTCCGTTCACCAACCTGGACTTCGTGAGCTGCCGCAACCTGCTCATCTATCTGCAGCCGGTGCTTCAACAGCGGGTGCTCGACGCCTTCAACTTCGGCTTGAACGCGAACGGCATCTTGGTGCTAGGGACCAGCGAGACGACCGGCGAGGCGAGCACCTACTTCGACCCGTTGGAGACCAAGCAGAAGATCTACCGGTCGAAGGGTCGCTCACGTCACCACCTCGCCGCCGGCGAGGCCTACGGGACTCGGTGGCCTGGTGCGGGGAGGCGCATGGTCGGACGAAGGGCGAGTCATCCCAGCGCCGACGAGGACCGCGTGATCGACCGCCTGCTCGAGACGCTGGCAGAGGACACCCTCCCGTTCACGGTGGTCGTCAACGAGAGCCTGGAGCTGCTGCATATCGTCGGGAACTCGTCGGGTTTCCTCAAGCTGCCGTCGGGTAAGGTGCTCAACGACATCTCGCGCATGGTGATCGACGAGCTCGCGGTGCCCGTCGCCACAGGCCTCCGCAAGGTCTTCGCGGACGGCAAGGAGATGAAGTACACGAACGTGCGGGTGACGCGCGGCGGCGAGGTCTCGCTCGTGGACCTACGCGTCCGCGCGCTCAAGGGGCGGCGTGGGCAGGAGCCGCTCGCGATCTTCTGTGTCGAAGAGGTGGGCGCTGCGGGACCCGACCTCGGAGGACGCGCGGGGACAACCTATGACCTCGCGGCGGTGACCGAGCAGCGCATCCACGACCTCGAGCACGAGCTTCAGTTCAACCGCGAGAACCTGCAGGCGACGATTGAGGAGCTCGAGACGTCCAACGAGGAGCTGCAGGCCAGCAACGAGGAGCTCCTCGCCAGCAATGAAGAGCTCCAGAGCACCAACGAGGAGCTGCAGTCTGTCAACGAGGAGCTACACACGGTCAACGCCGAACACCAGCAGAAGATCGTCGAGCTCACCGAGCTCAACAACGACCTCGACAACCTGCTCGCGAGCTCGCGCATCTACACGCTCTTCTTGGATGAGAGCTTGGACGTGCGCAAGTTCACGCCCGACCTCGACGCGATCTTCCCGATCTTGCCCACCGACGTAGGGCGACCCTTCGCTCACTTGCGGCACCGCTTGGTGGGCCTCGACCCGTTGGAGCTCGTGCGCGAGGTGGAGCGGTCGGGCACGGGACGCGAGGTCGAGGTCGTCACGGACTCGGGGGCGTGGTTTGTGCTCCGCGTGCTGCCCTACCGCATCGCCGAGGGCGTCTCCGCCGGCATCGTGCTCTCGCTCGTCGACGTCAGCGGGCTCAAGGCAACCCAGCGTGAGCTCATGGCGAGCGAAGGTCGCTTCGCCCACCTGTTTGAGACACTGCACGAGGGCGTGATCTTTCACGACATGAACGGCAGGATCACCGACGCCAACCCCGCGGCGTGCGCGCTCTTGAACCAGGCCTTGGAGCAGCTCGTGGGGCGCTCCAGCGTCGAGCTCGGCTGGGCGGTGGCGGACGACAGCGGGGCCGAAGTGCCTGGGCGCGAGCATCCCGTGCTCCGCGCGCTGCGAACGGGCGAGGAGGTACGCGACGACCTCATGCGAGTGCCTCGCTCGGAGGACACGGAGGCGCTCTTGGTGCGCGTGTCGGCGGTGCCGCTCTGGGAGGCCGGCGGCGGACGGGTGGCGGAGGTGTACCTGCACTTCCTGCGCGAGCGCGGCGGAGCCAGTCGTGACTGATCGGGGCGGCGCAGATGCGGAGCGCTGGCGCGCGCTTCGGTTGCGCGCCGAGGCGGCGCTGCGAGAGCGCGAGGGTCCGGGATGGGCACCACCGGGAGTCGAAGCTGACCTGCGCCCCCTCGTGCATGATCTCGGCGTCGCGCAGATCGAGCTGGAGCTCCAAAACGAGGAGCTCAGATGCGCCCAGGAGGCGATCGTTCGCGCTCAGGTCCGCTTCGAGCAGCTCTTTGACTGCGCGCCGGTTGGGTATGTGGTGCTGGACGCCATCGGGATGATTCAGCAGGCGAACGAGGCCTTCTGTGTGCTCGTGCGCAAGAGCCGGGATCGTGTCGTGGGCTTCTCCCTGCGCAGCTTCGTGTCCGAGGACCAGCGTCCGGAGTTTGATCGCAGCGTGAGGCTGCTGTTTCGCGACGGGCTTACGCACGCGTTCGACACCAAGTTGGGGGGAGACAGCGGCGCGGAGGTGCGCCTGTCTGGCTCGGTCGCGCCGATGTTGGTCGATGGGCGACACGGGGTGGCCTACCTCGTCGCGGTGACTGATGTCTCCGAGGCGAAGCGCTTGGATCGACAGCTCCGGGAGGCGCAGAAGCTAGAGTCCGTCGGGCGTCTCGCGGGGGGCATCGCCCACGACTTCAACAACGTCCTCATGGTCATTCAGGGCACGATCGCCGTGGCGCGGATGGAGCTCGGCGACGAGGGGGCTCACGCCGAGTACCTCGACGACATTCACGCGGCGGCGGCGCGGGCTTCGGCGCTCGTGCAGCAGCTGCTCGCCTTCGCTCGGCGCAGCCCAACGGCGCCTCGCGTCGTCGACCTTCGCCCGATCCTGACCACGGCGCAGGTCATGCTCGGGCGGCTGGTGCCCGAGAGCGTGACGTTGTCGTGGGAGGTGGACCAGGACCTTCACCCGGTGATGGTGGATCCCGTCCAGGTTGACCAGGTGCTCACCAACCTCGTGCTCAACGCGCGCGACGCGCTCTCCGGGAGCGGCGCTGTTCGCGTTCGCGCGTACAACTTCGTGCTGCATGAGCCGTTCTCCGCGCATGGCTTGGAGGCGCCTCCGGGGCGCTACGCGGCGCTCGAGGTCTGCGACGACGGCGCGGGCATGGATGAGGCCACGCTTGAACACATCTTCGAGCCGTTCTTCACCACGAAGGCGCAAGGGAAGGGCACTGGCCTTGGCCTGTCGACGGTCTTCGGTGTGGTGGCGCAGAACCACGGCCTCCTGCACGTCGAGAGCGCGCCGGGGGCAGGCACCAAGGTGCGGGTGCTGTTGCCGCGCGTCGAGATCAGGGTCGACCACGGGCAAGACCTCGTCTCCCCACCCTCCGCGCGGGGCGGAACCGAGCGCGTGTTGCTGGTGGAGGACGACACGCAGATCTTATCGCTCGCCCGACGCTTGCTCGCTCGTCACGGATACGAAGTCCACGCGGTGAACGCGCCCGAGCAGGCGCTCGCTTGGTTCGCCAACCACCAGGACTGGCCCGACGTCGTGCTGACGGACGTGGTCATGCCCGGAATGAGCGGCCCGACCATGGTCGAGGCGATGTTGGATGTGCGCCCCGAGCTCAGCTTCGTGTTCATGTCGGGCTACGCCAGGGACGCCTTCGTCGGCGCGCACTTGGGCGCGCGCCAGGTCGTCTTCGTCTCCAAGCCATTCGACGCGATCACGCTGATGCAAGCGTTGCGCGCGGCGCTCTGCGGGTAGCTTGTCGGGAACCAGTTGAGGTTCGCCCCAGCGTCTGCTAAGCTCATCGCACCTGTCGCGAGGTTTTGTATGGGTGGACCACCTGTTGCTCGTATTGGCGATGACTCCTTTGGGTCGCCGCACTGTCACTCCGTTCACCCGTGGAGCCCCGTTCCCCACCCGGTGAAGGGGCCGATCATCTCCGGCGAGATGACCGTCATGATGGAGGGCAGCCCTTGCGCCCGCATGGGCGATAACGGCGTTCACACCATGACCTGCTGTGGCCCCAACACGTATATGATCACCAAGGGCTCGGGCACGGTCATCGTGGGCAAGAAGCCCGCCTCGCGCATCGGCGACAGCACGCTCCACTGCGGCATGGCGTCGGGCAACATCATCAAGGGCGCCGGCACGGTGATGGTCGGCGGGTGAGCCTGCTGAGCTCGGGTTCGCGCCTGTGAACCTCTTCCTCACCAACGTCTGCAACGAGTCCTGCTCCTTCTGCTACGCAGAGAGCTACTTCAAAGCGGCCCCCAAAGCGGATCCTCGTCAGCTCCAGGCGCTCTACGGGCACCTGGACGCGTACGCGGCCTTGGTGGCCACCGCTCCGCCGCTCCCCCCGTGGAGCGACAACCAGGACGAGCTCGCGCGCTCCTTCTACGCGGCGCGCACCGTCAACCTGCTCGGCGGCGAGCCCACGCTGCACCCGCACTTCGTGGACGTCGTGAACGCCGTGCACGAGCGCGGCTTGGGCGTGATCGTGTTCACCAACGGCTCCATGCCCAAGCGCATCGCGGAGGTGCGCGACAAGCTGTGGTCCATCACCATGAACGGGCTCTTCGCGCACCGCGCGCCCGGCCTCGGCTTTCCGCTGGAGCGCGTCTACGCGAACTTGCCGATCCGCCCCGGCGAGGACATCGTCGCGGCGCTCACGCCCATCCGCGACGCGGGCATCAAGGGCGTCTTCCTCGCCTTCGCCACCCCCGCTGGGGGCGCGCAGAGCGGCGCCTTCACCCCGAACGACCTCGACGCCATGAAGCAGGTGCACGGGGCTGCGCTCGACTTCTGCCGCAAGCACGGCATCTTCTTGGGCTACGACTGCTCCTTCCCGCTCTGCGTGGACGAGCGCGTGCAGCAGACGCGCTGCAGCAGCGTGCCGGTCATGGACCCGGCCGGAAACCTCACCATCTGCGGCGGGGACTACTTCTACGAGCCGGGCAAACGCCACATCTCGAGCTTCACCTCGCTCGAGGACCTGCATGGCTACACGTTCGGACTGCTCGAGGGCCTGCGCACGCTGCCCTCGCGCTTCGACGTGTGCAACCGGTGCGAGCACTTCAACAAGGACTGCCACGGCATGTGCTTGGTCTACCGGGAGCGCAGCGACCTAGCTCATTGAGCCGCGAGCGGCCGAGCCCGCTCGTGGAGGGCCGCCTCTCTGGCGTATACTCCCCGCTATGAGCACCCCCGACGACCTGTCCTCCTTCGACGGCCCTAGCGCCCTCGACCTCGGCCTCGGCCGCCTCAACCAGGGCGATGAAGAGGGCGCTCGCGTCGCCTTCTTGCGCGCTCGCGACGCCTTCTTGGCGGCGGACGAGCCGGTGCAGGCGTCGATCGCCGAGGGCAACGCCGGGGCGATGGCCTTCGGCGCGGGCGACCTCATCGGCGCGGGCATCGCGTTTCGCGCCGCGCTCGGGCGCCTGGAGATGCTCGGGCGCCCGCTCTTGCCCGAGCTGCAGCTCAACTTCGCGCGCGTGCTCGCGGCGCTTGGGCAGCTCCAAGAGGCGCTGGAGCGCTGCGTCGTCGCGGCGCGCGTCGCGCACGAGGAGGGTGAGCTCGCCACCGAGGGCCTGGCCTGGGGCGTGCGCGCCGAGCTGCTCGCCGAGGCTGGGCGCGCCGATGACGCCGCGATCGACCTCGCCCGGTCGGTGGTCGCGTATGAAGCCGGTGGGGTGGAGGTCGAGGCGGTGCGCGCGCGCGTGGACCTCGGCGCGGCGCACTACCGCGCGGGGCGCCTGCGCGAGGCCGCGGACGCCTTCGCCGGCGCCTACCCGCCGCTCGCCGCTTGGGGCGACCCCGAGGACCTCATCGCCTTGCTGGTGAACCTCGGCGGCGTCTACTACGAGCTGCACGACCACGCCCTCGCGGCGCAGGTGCTCGATGACGCGGCCGCTCGCCTCCCTGAGTCGCTCGCAGACAGCTTCTTAGCGGTGCGCCTGCGCGCAAACCGCGGCCCAGTGCTGCTCACTGCGGGGCGCTTCGACGAGGCCGAGGCGGACCTCAAGGCCGCGCGCGAGGGCTACCGCGCCCTCGGCCAGCACGAGCGCGAGGCTCACCAGCTCGCGATGCTGTCGAACGTGCGTCGCTACCAAGCGGATCTCCAGGGCGCTATCGCGCTGCAAGAGGAGGTGATGGCGCTCGAGCAGGCGCACGGCTTCCGCGTCCGCGAGGTCGCGGGTCTGATGTACTCGGGGGTGAGCGACCGCGCGCTGCACGTCGACACCGCGGCCGAGGCGGCACAATCCGTCGCGGAGGGCGGGCGCCAGCTGCCGCCAGCAGAGCTCGTCGCGCTGCCCTCGCAGCACCCGCGCGCGAGCGACGGCGAAGGCCCGGTGCTCATCGTGGCGCTGCCCAGCTATGGCGCGTTCGGCGCGATCTTTCCGCGCGGAGCGGTCTCGGTCGCCTCCTTCTTGAACGCCAACGGCATCCCGTCCGAGGTGCTCCCGCTCGCGCACTACGTCGACGACTTCGCTGGCGGCGAAGCGGCGCGGGCCCGCACGCTGGAGGTGCTCGCCGACGCGATCCGCGTGCTCAAGCCCCGCGCGGTGGGCCTGTCCGTCACCTTCACCTACCTGTACCCGCGCGGGCAAGAGGTCGCGCGGCTCGTGAAGCAGATCGCGCCGGACCTGCCGGTGGTCATCGGCGGCGCCCATGTCACGTACCAGGACCGCGAGGTCTTGGAGGAGACGCCCGAGCTCGATATCGTCGTGCGCGGCGAGGGCGAGTGGACCGCGCTCGAGCTGTTCCGCGCGCTCGGCGCTGGCGTGAGCGACCTCACGGGCATCCACGGGCTGACCTGGCGGAGCGCGGACGGCGTCATTCACCGCAACCAGCACCGGCCGCTCGGGGACGTGCGCGAGCTGCCGCCGGTCGACTTCGAGCTGCTCCCCGACGCCTTCGCCCGCGTGATGGAGATCTCCGCGATCACCAGCCGCGGATGCACCTTTCGATGCCGCTATTGCCACGAGTTCCGCTACTGGGGCGGGGTGGTGCGCGAGCACACGGTGGAGCGCATCGTGGGCGAGCTCGACCGCATGGCCAGCCGCTACGGCAACGCGCTCTGCGGCATCGACGACAGCATGCTCAACATGCACACGCCCTACTTCTTCGAGCTGGTGGGCGCGCTCGGTCGGAGCCCCAACCTGCCGGAGCGCTTCGGCTTCCTCACGCGGCTCGACACCATCACCGCCCCTGGCCTACAGGCCATGCGCGACGCGCGCATTCCGTCGCTGTCCGTCGGCGCCGAGAGCGGCTCGCAGGCGGTGCTCGACGCGATGAACAAGGGCCTGCTGGTGCAGCAGACGGTCGACGCGCTCACCTTGGCGCGCGACGCTGGCATCCACTCGAACGCCTTCTTCATCATCGGGCACCCGGGTGACAACATCGAGCGCGCGGCCGAGACCCGCGCCTTCGTCGACCGCCTGTTCCAAGAGCGGCTCGTGGTGTGGACGGACCTCTCCATCTTCACGCCCTACCCAGGCACGCCCTTCTTCAGCCACCCCGAGAAGTACGGCGTGGAGATCCTGTCGAAGGAGTGGAGCCTGTGGCGTCGGTCAAACCGGCCGATTGCGCAGCTCACGGACTACGGCGCCGATCAGATCTACCTCGACTACCTGCGCATGCTCGGCGTGCAGGCGCGGTACCTCTCCGGGAGGGTGGCCTGATGCGGCGCCTCCCCGACTATGACGCGGTGCACGCGCAGCGCGAGCGCATGAACAAGGCGGCGCGCGCTCACGCGGTCCTGCACGCGCTCTACGCGGCCAGGGAGCAGCTCGCGGGCTGGATTCCGGGTGAGCCGCCGCCGGGTGAGCCCGCGCTCGCCGACGCCCGCGCGTGGCCGCAGGTGGCGCGGGCCCTCGCCGAGTTGCCGAACGACGCCGCGCAGGCCGAGCGCTTGAGCGTGGCGCTCGCGGCGCTCGAGCCCGAAGGAAGCCACCAGCACGACGAAGAGCACGCGCTCGAGCACCTCTTGTACGACCAGTTCCAGCGCCTTCAAGCCGATCCCGAGCTCGCGGACGTGCGCGCCTACTTAGACCCGCTCTACGCCGAGCGCGAGGCGCTCTACAACACGCTGCTGCCGCTCGCCGAGGAGCACGGCTTCGTCGAGGCGGCGGTCGCGCTCGTCGAGCGCATGGAGGGCATCGCTCGCGGTGCCTGGCAGGCGAGCGTCGCCGCGGGCCACACCCAGACGGCGCTCGCGGTCGCGTTGGAGACGGCGGACAGCGTGTGCGAGGCGCTGAGCGACACCCTCCCAAAGCTGCGGCTCACGGCCGCCGTGCCCATGCCGGACCCGAGCCTCGCGCCGGTGGAGCGCATGGCGAACCTGTCCGAACGGCTGGCGGCCTATCTGGCCGAGCAGCGCGCCGCTGAGCAGGCCATGGGGGCGGAGGTGGAGCGACAGCACGACCGCTGGCGAGGGATTGAGGCGCTCTTGCACGAGGTCACGGGCTAGGTTGCGTAAACGCTGCAACCATGTGCAGCACGCGGTCGACACGGACGCCGTAGGTCAATAGATCTCACAATCTATAGAGGCCCTTCGACTCCATCTGCGTGCCGCGGCTTTCTGTGTTCTGAACGCCGCCAAGAGTTACAAGTCTGTCTTCGCAAGCCAGCGCGGTTCGCCGCGTTCTAGCCGATGAGTTTGTACCTTGGACCTGACGAAACGATCGCTGAGTGGTGGACGCTACCTCCTGGTGGAGACACTCGGCGAGGGGGGGATGGCCGCGGTTTACCGCGGGTGGGACCAGCGCCTCGGCGTGTGGCGCGCGGTGAAGGTGCTCTCGCCAACCCACGCGTCCAAGCCTAAGCTTCGAGCGCGATTCGAGTCCGAAGCCAAGGCGATGGCGATGCTGGAGCACCCGCACATCGTGCGCATCTACGATGTCAGCCAAGACGGCGCGCTGATGTTCATCGTGATGGAGGTCATTGAAGGCGGCGATCTGGTCGACTGGCAGCGCGAGTTTGGCGCGATGCCGCCGCGCATGGCGGTCGATGTGATGCTCCAGGTGTGCGATGCCCTGGAGGCCGCCCACGAGAAGGGCGTCATCCATCGGGACATCAAGCCGCACAACATCTTGCTCACGACGGACGGTCAGTGTCGTGTGTCCGACTTCGGCATCGCGCGCTTTGAAGAGGTTGAGCGCGGTCGGACGCGCTCCGGCATGGCGATGGGCACCCACGGCTATATGGCCCCGGAGCAACGCGACGACGCCCACGGCGTTGACGTGCGCGCGGATGTGTACTCCCTCGGCTCCCTGCTCTACAGCCTGCTCACCCGCCAGGATCCGGTGGAGCTCTACCGCGCTGCGGTAGACGGCACGTTGGTCGAAGGCCTCCCAGGCTGTCTCGCCGACATCATCATCAAGGCGTGCAGCTACCGCCGCGATCAGCGCCAATCCAGCGTGGGTGAGCTCGCCGACGAGCTCCGCGCGGCGCGCGCGCTCCTGCCCTTCCTGGACGACGACGTCCCGACGCTGTTGCGTGAAAAAGCCCTGTCCAGGCCAATCCCAAACGCAGCGGAGTTCATCCCCGCGTCGAGCATGTCCCAGCCCACGCTGCTGCCCTACGAGGGCCAAGAGCCCGCGCCGGTTTCGCCACCGGGGAGCAGCGGCTGGAGCGTGCCGCCTGGCCCGAGCCCCGGATGGAGCGCGCCGCCGCCCGGATATGGGTCGCCGACGCACCCAAGCCAGGCACAGGGGACGGGCCACCCGTCGTGGGGCGAGCGCACCGCCTGGGACACCAACGGGGGGGCCGGCGCGGCGCGCTTCCAGGGCTTCGTCGTTGGCTTGGGCCTCACCGCGGCGATCCTCATCGGCCTCGGCCTGCTGCTCATCGGGCTGTCCATGGCCGGCAACGTGCAGGTGGGCACCGCGGTCGCGCCGCAGACGGTAGCCCCACCGGCCCCCATCGTGGCGCCGGTCGTGGCGCCCGTTGTCGCTCCCGAAGCCCCTTTCGTACCCGAGCCTGCGCCCCTTGTGGTCGACGCTGGCACGGCGACCGACGCACCGCCCGCTGTCGTCGCGCCCGAGCTCGCCCCGCGCCCGAACGTTCGCCCTGCGCGCCAGACGTCCCCCGCGACGCCCGCCGTCCGCGTGGAGGCGCCGGTGCACGTCGTCGAGGCGCCGCCCACGCCCGTCGTAGCGCCCGTAGCGGTCGTGCCCACGCCGCATCCTCAGCCGGTGGCGCCGGTTGTGCCCGCGGCGCCGGCCGTGACAGTGGAGCTCCAAGACGTGAGCGTCGACGTGCAGGGCGACGCCGTCGTCGTGCGCGGCACGCTGTCCAACGGGGACGTGAAGCCGTTCCATTACCCGGTCGAAGGCGCCGATCCGCGCTACCCGACCCAGTACGTCGTCGCGCTCAAGGGTGGCGTCTCCACTTTTGG
>Ga0100377_1000079_pt1 | contig 74589 bp, 89 predicted proteins | sample CryGeymeta201501_FD_83664 | JGI IMG/M metagenome (GOLD analysis project Ga0100377, IMG submission 83664) | Groundwater microbial communities from Crystal Geyser aquifers in Utah, USA - Crystal Geyser metaG 2015-01 | ecosystem: Environmental > Aquatic > Deep subsurface > Groundwater | place: USA... | reverse complement strand
TCTTCGAAAGAGACACAAGACTAAAGCCGCAAAACCGCCATAGCTCGCCATAACCGCCCAAATGATCGGCTGCTTTAAACGACGCGTAAGCCAAAGCCCACAGAACCCTCCAAAAGCAGCAAAAAGATATTTATCAAAGGTATATCCAAAACCAAAACGATGTACGCGAACACGGCCGATGGTTTCTACGCGCGGTAAATCTTTTTTTATTTTCGCACAGACAAGATCAAATTCTTGTTCCGGTAAACGATCCGTGACCTCTTTCACCGCAACTTCAGCCCCGCCGACAAGTGGGAAATAAGTTGTAGTAAAAATGAGAACGCGATTCATCATAGATCTCGCAGAAAATCCCGAATATGATCTTCCAAACGAATAGATGCTTTCCAGCTCAACTCTTCTTCCGTTTTCGAAAGATCGATTGCAACCGTCTTTCGATCGCCGGGTTTCTCGGGAAGCCATTCGATTTCTCCGCCAAAAAATTCCGCAACATCTTTGATCGTATACATTTCTCGCGGTCCCAAACAATATCCATCGCCAGAGCCTTTTTCTGCCGCCGCTAGAATTCCTCGAACAATATCGTCTACATGCGTAAAGCTTCGATATTGCGTGCCGGGAGAAACAAGCGTAAGCGGTTTCCCCTCTTTTCGAAGACGTTTAAAAATACCTATGAGCGTCGCATAGGGTCCATCTTGAATTTCGCGAGTCCCATAGACATTGTAAAAATACACCGTCACATATGGAAGGCCGTACCACTCTCCATAACGTTGAATAAGCTCCGTATTAGTCGCTTTTGACCAAGCATACGGCGATTGATTTCGCCCATCGCCACCGTCTGCAAGCTTTGTACTCGATCCTGCATAAAGAATCTTTGGAACCTTGCGCGTTCGGCAGAACTCTAGAACACGAAACGTACCTTCAACATTAAAAAGCCATGTTTTTTCCGGTTCGCGAAAACTTTCGGAGGTGCGAGAATATTCACCAAGATGGTAAATGATGTCGGGCGTAAAATCAATAAGACGACCGATGTCCCGCGTTTCGCCCTCCAAATATTCCACGCCCGGGATATGATTTTCTTTTCGTCCCGTTGAATAATTATCCAAAGAGACAACTTGGTTATTCGGATTCTTTACAAGCGCCTCGCAAAGATGCGAGCCGATAAATCCGGCGCCGCCGGTTACAAGAATTTTTTTCGTGTTAGTCATAGAGTTCAAGCCAGGTTGAGAGCGAAAAAAGCATCCAGAGTCGATTTCCGTGATCTATGCCACGATCGTTTTCTTTCAGCAAGCGTCGAATAAATGGTTCATTGCATATCGTGAGCAGTTTCATATCGCTTGAAAGACAGCGCTCAACAAAGGCGGAGCGGAGCGAACCGCGGAACCATTCCGAAAGCGGTACCTGAAAACCGCGCTTCGGACGAGAAAATACTTCCTCAGGAACAATACCATAAAGCGCCGATTTCAAAAGGGCTTTCGGCTCTTTATGCAAAATCGTATATTTTGCAGGCATATGCGTTGCAAATTGTACGATACGCTCATCAAGGATAGGGCAGCGCGCCTCAACCGCATGCGCCATAGTTGCACGGTCTAATTTTACATTCAAATCATCCGGCAAATAAGAACGTAAATCAAAATCGAGCGCACCTTCCAAACCAAGCTTTTGTTGAAAAAAGTTCGCGATAAATTGCGTTGCATCTGCTGCCTGCGTTTCCGCTAAAAATTCCGGACGCAAGAGAAGACGCGTATCTTCTTGATTAAAATAACTTCCTGTAAACAAATTTGCATACCCGTTTCCAGGGCTGTGCTGTAAACCTGCAAGCGTCGCCGCGAAACGTTTCATGCGCGGATCTTTTTTCAAAGCATACATCCCATAAGAAGCCTGTATGCCAAGCCAAGACAAATGAAAGTGTGCGAGCTGATCGGCGAGGCGAAAATATCTATAGCGCCTATAACCACTAAAAAGCTCATCTCCTCCATCACCTGAAAGCACTGCTTTTACTTCGTGGCGCGTTTCTCGTGCGAGTAGCCACATAGGAATAGCGCTTGAATCAGCGTATGGACCTCCGTAGGCGGGAATAAGTGCGTCGATAATTTCCAAAGCCTGCCGCGGTTCGGCAATAAATTCATGATGTTCGGTTCCGAGTTTTTCCGCGAGCGCTTTTGCCTGCAAGCGCTCATCAAATCCAAGCGAAGGAAATCCCATCGTAAACGTTTTGATTTTGCCGCGCGAAGCTTGGGCGGCGATGCTCGCGATGCCGGAGCTATCAACACCTCCCGAAAGGAACACGCCAACCGGAACATCCGCGATCAAACGTAATTCGACACTCTCTTTCAAAAGCGCTCGTAGCTGTTGAGCCGCTTCATTAAAAGGAAGCGTAAGTTTTGGCGTACGGTCCACCGGAGTATAGAGATGTATTTCCAACTCTCCGCGTTTCAAATAACCGAAACTGCTGGGCGGTAAAGATTTAATTTCCGCAAAACCCGTTTGTGGAGATGGGATGTATTGTAAACCAAAAAAAGATCGAATTGCTTGCCAGTCCGGAACATCGCCATTGCGAAGCAGGGCAGAGATTTCCGAAGCGAAAGAAAACTCCTTTTGATCCAGCCGATAATAAAAAGGTTTCTTCCCAATATGGTCTCGAGCGAAAAACAATTTTTCCGTATCTCGATCCCAAATCGCAAAAGCGAACATGCCCCTGATACGTTTAAGGACACCCTCCCCTTCTCGCATGAATAAGCGGAGAAGAACCTCCGTGTCTGAAGTTGAAACGAATCGTTCCCCGCGCGATTCAAGGGAATGACGTAATTCTTGATAATTATAAATCTCCCCATTAAACACGATATGGTAGCGCCCATCAGGAGAAGCCATGGGCTGTGCTCCGCTTTCGGACAAATCAACAATAGCGAGCCTGCAATGAACAAAACCAACAGAATCCTGTACCCAAATTCCATCGCCATCCGGTCCGCGGTGAGCGATTTTCCCAGACATTTCAACCAACCGGCTTCTTTCGGCTGGTTTTCCTTCATGAGTAATAATACCTGCAATTCCACACATAAGGCTGGACGTATTTGCCCCGTCAAGCCTATCCTAGCTTCATGAATCAAGCAAAAAAACGCATTGCCATTATGATTACGCTCGCCGAGCAGGGCGGCGCGCAACATTTTGTCACCCTGTTTGCCGAGAAGCTCATTGCATCCGGACACGAAGTAACCGTCTATGCCGGTAGCGGAACCTGGCTCGCAGACGCGCTCGAACGCAGGCATATCCCTTTTAAAAGGATCCCGCATCTCTCGCGCGATATTCGTATTTTTGACGACATCCGCGTAATTCTCTGGCTAAGAAAAGAATTGAAGCAACAAAGGGTTGATGCGCTTCATCTCAATAGTACAAAAATGAGTATCGTCGGATCCATTGCCGGACGTCTCGCGAAAACACCTCGCATCGTTTATCGCATAGGCGGCTGGGTTTTTCTCGAACGTCTTTCTCCCTTGAAAAAAAATATCTATAAATGGCTAGAAATTTGGACCGCAAAAAATAAAGACGTTATTGTCTGTGTTCATCCCGGCGACGTTGAAGTTGCGAAACGTGTCGGTATTAAACCAAAGAAAGAAGTAATCGCAATTCCCAATGGCGTTCAACTTGCGAAATTTGATCAAAACTTAAAGCCTTGGCAAGAAGCGCGCACTCTCCTACATCTTCCAAACAATGCGCCGATATTTGGCACCGTGGCAAACTTTTTTCCCGCAAAGCAGCTTGATCGCTACATGAACGCCTGTAGGCGCGTTGCCAATGAACTCCCCGGCGCAAAATTCGTGCTCCTTGGCGATGGTCGTGAATATGCAAATATTGAAGAAAGGAGAAAATCGCTCGGTCTCGAAGATGCGGTAATTTTAGCAGGAGAATGTTCCAATGCTTCCGAACTTCTTAAAGCCTTCGATGTATTTGTTCTTCCTTCCGCGAAGGAAGGGATGTCCTGGGCGCTCCTCGAAGCCATGGCTGCTGCACTCCCTTGCGTTGCCACAAACGTCGGTGCGGCGAGCTGGATGTTTGAGGATGACAAAGGAGGCTGGCTCGCTTCTCCGCAGGATATGAATGAAGTTGCCGATGCGATGCTTGCAGCGTACGCCTCTCTTCCGGAAAACGAAAAAGGAAAGCGAGCAAGAGTTATTATCGAAATGCGCTTTCCTCTTTCAAAAACACTTGAATTGTCCGAACGAAGCCTCGTCGGCTAGTTTGCTTTCGGTATTTCCGCCGAACCTGTAGCCGCTCCGGCCCCATCTTGGGCTAACTGCTCAAAAGCTTGTTGTGTACCTGGATCAATTTGATTTGCAAGCTCAAGAAAATGGGCACTTAAATCAGGCTGGTCGATCAACTGGAGCTGCATGGCGATTTGCCCATATACTTGAGGCGAAGCCTTTGGAAAGCTTGACAAGCGGTCAATTAAGCTCGAAAGCGCATCTTTGTCCCCATGAACCATATAGGCATCAAACAAAGGAATGAGCTCTTGGGAGCTACTTAAAGCATAGGGGTAAGTCACTGCTTGGGATTTTATAATCTGCTCAGCACCATTCGCGTAATCTTTCTTGTTGTAAAACAAGACGAGGCCATAGGTCCAATATCCGTGGCCGGATTCCAAGTCAAATCCTTGAGACTTCTGTAGAAGCGCAAGCGCATCGTCCACGCGACCCATTTGCAAATATAACTGTGCGAGCCCGTCATAGAGCTGCTGTCTCTCCGGGCTTGTTTTAATAGCGTCAAGATACTGTTCTTCTGCAACCTTTGCTTCCTCAGGTTTTATGGAAGAAATAGCATGCGCAAGACGTGCATAGATAAAACGCGGATGCGTATTTCTTGGATGTCGAGCAATCTCTTCTTCAGAAAGCTGTTTTGCGAACGCATACATATCTTCCCAATTTGGCATTTGCTGAAGTCGGCCCTGTCCCAAAAGGCCAATAAGATTTCTTGCAAGCAAGAAACTCTGTTCATCAAGATACGGCGTCCAAGTGTCGTGCGCCTGCTGCATATAGTCAAAAGCGCGTGCCGGATTAGACACAATAGTGTTATTCGCTTTAATAGAAAGCTCTGACGCTTTAAATGGAAGAATGGACGTTCGCCAGACAAAGAGCAGCATAAGGACTTGTAAAACACCAAACGCGACCCAAGGCGCAGAATGCGTCTTCTTTTCTTCCGTTATTTCCTCAGGCTCTCCGACAAATCGGCCTCGGCTCGCGGAAATGACAAGCGCAAACAGAAGATAGCTCATGATAAATCCCGCAGGATGATCAAAGACGAAAAGGTTTTGAACGAAATAGGCTACCGGGAGAGCCGTGAGAAAGGCTCCAAACCAAACATCTATCCAGCCTTTTTTATACGCGCGCCAAATGGAATAGAAGAGCGCGATATAAATAAAGGCATAGGCGAGAAATCCGACAAGACCAGTCATTGACAGAACATCCAGCACAGTATTATGAGCTCGATCAAACCACGTTTCATATAATCCAAAACGCAAAGACTGCGGGTTATATTTCTCATTGAAGAGAAGATGGAAGTTATCAAGTCCCCAGCCGGTAAGCGGACGCTCAAGAAAACCCTCCCAAGCGATATTCCAAGCAATCAAGCGCGTTTCCACAGAGCCGGAGAAATCCAACAACCGCCCGATCGGCAATTTCATAACAATCGGCTCGTGACGAAATGCGAATAGAACGCCATAGACGACAAAAAGAGCGGCGATTGTCGTGAGAACATATTTTCTGATTTTACGCTCCTTGCTAAATAAACCGATAAAAACGGCGAATACAAGAAATCCTGCCGCTAATCCGACAAGCGCGCCACGAGATTCCGCAAACACAAAGGCTACGATATCTAGAGCTACGATCACTCCATAAAAAATGCGCCATTTTTTATTTTTTTCTTTAAGAAAAAGCAATCCAATAAAAAATAAATTAAAGATCTGATAGGCCGCCATGTAAATCGGATTGTCGAGCAAACCGCCGACGCGCGGCCCGGCCGGAAAAAGAAGAAGGTCTGGCTTGAACCTCTGAATCATCGCGACAACTGCCATGAGTCCAGATAAAGCGATTTCATAATTCAAAATCTTCTTCCAATGTTCCCAGGTTTTAAGCAAACCAACAGTCATCGTCATCCAGGCAAGAAAATGCAGAAGCGTAAACAAACCATTCATGCGCTCTTGGTTTCCCCACCAAGCGCGCGCGGGATCTACAGCAAAAATAACGGAAAGAGCCAAAGCTACAAAATATCCACCAATCGCAAAATACAAAAGATGTTTCGGCGGACGATATCGCGGATCCATCCAAGCTAAGACGAGATAGGCGGGGAATGTGAGCCCAATGATAACCTGAAAGTAAATTAATTTTGAAAAAACGAATGGGAAGATCACGACGGGAATAAACATGAGTGGGAGCAGTAGCCCTCCGTAAATGCCCACATAGCTTATCGCCTTCAAGGTCTTTATAGCTTTTGTTCGTGTCATATTGCGAGAAAGCGTAACACGAAGCCCGCTCTTCAGCCAAACCACAAAACCCCTCCGGCATACACTGGAGGGGTTTTGTCTCATCCGCGAAGCGGATTCGAGAACGTACGAGAGAGTACTAATGTACCAACGTCTGTGTCTGCGTCAAGTCCTCAATGTATACGTCGTTCGTCCAGTCGCGTGAGCTTGCGGTACCCACAGTCGAGCTGTGTGGGCGTTCGCTGTTGTCAGACCAGACAAAGTAACCGACGAGGTCTGAAGCATCATCAGGAGCAGTGCTCGTGTCGATGTTCGGGCCAGTCAAGCTGCTGATTGCATCAGAAGCGAGATAACCGGTTGTGACGGTCTGAGTAAGATCACGTGAGAAGGACACGCTGACCGTGTCACCTGTAATGCTGGCGGCCGGAGTGGCGTAAAGCGTGTAGGTGGTACCGGAGCCGGAGATCGATTCTTCATTCGTGAAGGTTACGACCACCTTACCCGTCGAAGATGCTGCACCCATGGTGCCCGCTTCGAGGTCATTGCCAGCTTCATCCGTAATGACGAAGTTAGAAAGTGACATGTCGGTCGAACCCTTACGAACGCGGAAGTTCGTGAGCGTTGAAGAGCCTGTCTTCGAAACATCGAAGGTCATTTTCTTCAGAGCCACAGAATCGGCAATGTCAGCAGAAATCCTGACCTTGTAGAGATCTTGATTGCTGCCGTTCGCAAGTATCACAGTTGAGAGTGACTGACGTGTAACAGTCGGCTTGGTCTTACGCAAGACAAATGTGTTTCCAACCGTATCGGAGCCTGTGGCATACACGAGGTCGCCAGAAGCCTCACCAACGGTACGGACATTGAACTTACCCGAGTAGCTCGAGCCCCAGGCGTCGGTTGTGTTACCTGCGCCGATACCGGCAGCAAGCAAGTTACCCGAGCGAGCAACGCCGGACGTTGCACCAGAAGCCGTTGAAGAGCTCTGTGTCGGTGCAAGGCGACCAACGATCTGGAAGACTACGCTACCATCCTTCGGAATTGAAATCGGATTCGCCGTAAGGTCGATATCGCGATTCTGATACGTACCGTGAGGAAGCGTGCTCTGGCCCACGATGGAAATGTCCGCCCAAACACCGATCTCAGTGAAGTTCGCAGCGTCATACGAAGACGTCACCATGATCTTCTGAATCGTCATCGGTTCATACTGTGCGGTCGCCTTGAACTGAGCAAGGTTCTGCCATGTTCCATCACCTGCCACGAGGATCGTGGACTGAGGGAGGTTGTCCGTTGCAATGGTCAGCGTACCGCTATTCTTAACGGTCTGAACAAGGATCGGGCTCGCGCCTGAGTTACCTGATACATCTGAGCTCAAAGTCGGCGTAACAGAGTTGGAGTCAGAATCTTGGGCCGTAATGTCATCTGCGAGAGCAACACCAACGGCATAACGATCTTCCGTACCAGCGACAACGGAGTCCGCTGTACACTTGACCGTCAAAGTCCTGGTCGTACCTGCGGCAACCGTCGCATTCACATTCGTGATGTTCATGGCACCCGTGGTGGCGTCTGGGGACTCAGACGTACCAACCTGTGTAGCACCGTCAAACAAGGCACACTGTGTGACCACATCGTTCAAATCAGCGAGGGCGTAGGTGAGAGGAGTAGTTACATCACCACGTCCCGTGAGTTTAACCGTGTTGATCTTCACATCGCTCTCGGAACCCGCCGTGAAGACGAGACCGACAGACGGGATCATGGCCTGCTTCTTCACAGCCGTACCGGCAGATGGGGAAGAGGCGAGAGAAACCGTAAGGCTGGAAGCCTTCACTGTGTGGTAGTTACCGTCAATGGTTGAGTTCGGAACAATTTCGGTCGTGGCGAGGAATTCGCCCGTGTCCGTGATGCGAACGTCGGATGAACCGAAGAGCGCAGCGGAACCATTGTTCATTTCAACACGATAACGGTTGTTGTTGTCACCAAAGAATTCATTGGTGGTGTCTTCGCTGTTTGACAAGTCAGCCGTAAGCGCAAGGTTTACCGTCGTGTCCGGCGGGATGATTTGCGAGTCAGTGAATGTCATAACACCTGTAGCAGTCGAGCTGCTTGCAAGCGTTGCCGACATCGAGATCGGACCCATAAAGGTCGCACCCGTGTCCAAGTTTACAACTTTAATATCGCGGAAGTACTCCGTACCGGCTGAGCCTTTTACAAGGTCAGTAGCGGAAGTTTCACCCTGAATGTTGAAGTAGAGTTTGCGAATTTCAAGGTTGCTTGCCTGGGAAGTAAGCGAGAACTCGAAGAGATGGACATCCTGTGAACCCTTGGCAATGTTTGAAGTTGCTGGGCCATTGAAGGCTGTCGTCAACTGACCACCTTGGGTCGTGACTTCAATGTAGTTCGTGCTCGTTCCGTCAAATGAACCCGTCGTACAGTCGCCTGAAGAAGCGATACATACGTCGGCACCTGAGTTGAAGGTTGTATCAACGGCGTAGATATCCGTTGCATACTCAACATAGGTCTTAATCGTGCGTCCGGAGCGACCACCAACACGTGCGTGCAATGAGAACGTGCGTGTTGTGCCTTCCGTAAGCAAGAACGGAGTGGTGAAGTTCAAAACGATCTTGTCACCAACAAGAGCTGCCACCGTAGCGACAACCGTGGAACCCTGGTACAGATTCAAGTCAGTCAAGTCCGTATTGGAGACGGAACCAGCCTGAAGAAGCGTGATACGCCGGATTTCAACGTCATTTGTGTTTGCAATAAGTTTGAAGTTCGAGATCTCAGCATTCGCAGAACCGATATCCGGATCCGTCGGATCGACACCTGACTGAACGTCAACGCGAGCGGCACTGGCGGTACCAACCAAGAACGTGTTGCCACGAAGCGGGAAGGTGCCTGCAATCGTACCTGAGCCGACCACAACGGATGCAGCGTCAGAGATTTCGAATGCGTGCTCACCACCGGTGGCGCTTGGGCTCGAGAAGTCGCCCCAAAGGACGTACGAAACAGTCGCGCCCGCAGCAACCGTGCGGTTCAATGCATTGAACTGAACCTTGTTTGTGGACGAGTTAATGGTGCGGCCCGTCGTAAGACGATTACCGGATCCATCGTACAAGTACACATTCTGAAGATCAGTTGTGCTACCGATACCAACGCGCGTTACGGTAAGACCCGAAACTGTGACGTCAGCGCTGCCAGCGGTAAAGTTCCACTTGGCGAGCTGAACGCTGTTAGCGTTCTTCGGAACGGTCATGCCAGCCGGCGTGTCTGACGCAAGCGTGACATTAAGGTTTCCACTGGCAACCGGTCCACCAGGAACGTAGATGACGTCCGCAAGGCGGCCTTCGCGACCTGTGACGTCTGCGCCATCAGGATAGGAAACGCTCGTGGTGATCACATCGCTCATCTTGTAACCGTTCGCGGCAAAAGCAGCTTCGGAAGTGAAGTGACGCTTCATGCCGTCAGCCATGACGTAAATGTCTGGGCTGCTGGAGTACTGAATGAGTGTTCCATCTGCGTGAACAGGTGTGGAAAGTGATGCACCAACGGTGTAGTTAGGGAAGAACGAATCTGGGACATCCCAAATGCGCTGGTTCCAATTTGCTCCATAGAGAGCGGAAGCGACGGCTTCAGATTCGACCCAGTGAAGCAGACCATCGTGACCAACGGCATACGTCTTAGGATCGGTCTGAATTTTTACCATCATAGTGCCCGGACGAACCGTGACATTACCTCCGATAAGGATTGAAGCAAGTTCTGCATCCGAGATGGTCATCACGGACGAGAAATCGCTAAACCAAGAGAAGTAGGTCTTTTCATTCGGGAACACGTAACGTTTGTTGTCTGCTGCGTAGTAATACACCTCAGGACCGGAAGCTTTGATGAGGTCACCAGGCGTCGCGGCACGAGCCACTGCCGGAAGGGCAAGTGAACCGATACCAACGGACCAGGCAATCGTCATCAAGGCGATAAAACTGGAGAAGATTTTTTTAAGCAATTTACCCATAGATTGACCCTTTCGGGTTTATGTTTTTTTTGAATAATGAGCCCATGGCTTCCGACAAACGTCGGAATCGACCTTGCAATGCCTGAGCATAAATTTCTACCGAGCGCGAGCGACCTGCGTACCGCTCACAAAGCGAGACGGGAGCAGGTAGGAGGCGCGAAACGCAAAACAATTAAATGTGTTTACGTTTTGGTTCTCCCGCTCGTCAGGACGGCCGTATCAGAGACACAGTCGCCCTGTTCGCGGGGGAACGCCGCTTCAATGTTATTGAGGCGGCTCCGAGACTTGTGCCGCGGAATCTTGCTGAGATGGCTGAGTACTTGTTGTAGCGGTTGTGTCTTGCGAGCCGTCTGAAATGGGCTGCGTCGTTGAAGCTGTTGTAGTCGCGCCCATCGTCATCGGATCAGTTATTAGAGATGCTTGTGTTACCTTATCTGCAGCCTGGGTAGCCTTATCTACGTCATTCATTGCCTGAAGAGCAGCAAGAAGTTTGTCCGGAATTTGATCCAGCTGATTATTCTCTAATAAAGCTTTCGCCTCCAAAAGGGTCATATTTGCAAAAAGAATGGTAGAGGTTGCCGTTGCGGACTGAGTCTCGTCCGCCAGGAAGAGCGCTTGTGTCGTTGACGCTACGCCCGATGTGCTTGAAGCAACATCGAAATTTATTTTTTCAGATGTCTCCGCAATATCTGCCTCCAAGCTCGCTACCTTTGTTGTAATAGAATCCGTGAGCTCCTGATCCGTGACAATTCCCCGTGAGTCGGGCTGGTCTTTATTTTCGATTAATACTTCCATGGCTTTGACGCCCGTATTCACGGCAGCAAACTGTGCTTCGGAAACGGAATCTTTTTCATCATCCGTAAGCGACTGTTTTATTTGACCGAGCTCGGCGGCAATCGTTGTGCTTTTTTGATCGAGATATTTTGCAGCTTCCGAAGCATCCTTGAAAGAAGAAGATTCTTTTACACCCGTTAGTTGTTGCTTCACCGTATCGAGATCGCGACGCAACGCGCCCGCAGCTTCTTTAAGACGCTCCGGCTTTTTGTCATTTGTTGATGCAGCTACGCCTTTCATTTCTTCAAGCCGTCGTCCAACAAAATCTGTTTTCAAACGCAATTTATCTGCCTTGTCTGATGTCAGCACGAGACGCGTCTGTTCTGTAGCGATTTTAATAGGATACAACCAGTCACCGGGCATCGATTGTTCTGAAGCGCTCACGCTTGCAATAGAGCCTCCGAGAGCGAGGGTAAAGATGGAAAGAATAGCAAACGCCGGACCGCGAAGAACCTGTACGACATAAGACGGTACCGAGGATTGAATAATGGCGCGCATCCGCGCACGAAAGCTTAGCGCTGAAGCGGGAAGCGTTTCACGAACATGCGTAAGCAAAGCAGCCCGATCCGCCTTTACCCAGGCAGCATCGGGCTTGATCATACGCTCCGCCTGACGGACGGAACCCATGAACTTACGTAGTTCGCGATTAGACATGAAAAGGAGTATCTGGATTTTGTTGCGCGAGATTATCGAGCACCTTCATGGCTCGATGGAATATGACGCGCACCGTTCCGGGTTTTTTGTCCAAGACGATGGCAATGTCTTGAAAAGACAAGTCATCCACCAGTCTCAGCATGAGCACATCACGATAATCTTCTTTTAATCGTGAAACGCGCTCTACGATCAGGGCAAGATCTGCTTTTGCCTCAATAAGGCGTTTCCCCTTATTTTGGTCTGAAAGACGATCCTCATTATCATAAGACGTCACATCGAGAGAAAATGTTACACTTTGTTCTATAGAAATAGTCCTGGAACTAGCCCGGTAATAATCAACAACCAAGTTTCTCGCAATGCGATAAAGCAAAGCTCGAACATTTGTAATACCCTTTTCTTCCTGGACATACTGCCAAAGACGAAGAAAAGCCTCTGAAGTAACGTCCTGAGCTGCTTCTTTGGATGGGAGTTTTAACAAAACAAACCGATAAATGCGTTCGATATATCGGTCGTAAATTCGGCCAAATGCGTCTTCATCGCGTTTGGTTCGAAGTCTATAAAGTTGGAACTGATCAATAAGATTATCCATGGGTAGGGCTTTTGGCGCATGGGTTCAACTCCCTTTGCCAAAAAGGCCTAAAACCTCTTCTCCAGAAAAAGGTTTGTCGGACAAATATACTGAATATCCCGTTTAAATACAAGCTTTGCACATTATTTTGGATATACTATTCCTGTGGAAAATCGTTCTGTTTTATTAACATAAGTCCAAACTAATCTAGACAAAACTGGATAAAAGTATAGAATAGAAGCTCTATGACAAATGAAACGGAGGGAGTTATTCGAGTAAGCGTAAGTGAAGCGGCACGCTTATTTGGTGTCAGTTCAAAGACTATTCGTCGCGGCATGGCGGAAAGCAAGATTCTCTACATCATTGTTCGTGGAAGATACAAAATCAGTTTCGCGAGCCTCGTGACCTGGTCACAACAAAGTATTAAAACGAGGACAAAGAGAGACCGGGATGGCATCGGCCAATGGGTGGAACAATGGCATATTCGAAACACGCTCTACTCCCCTCGCCTGCCAAAGAAGAAAAACAAAAACAGTTCAGACAAAGTCTGAACTGTTTTTTGTAAAATATTCTTAGGCTACAGACACCTGCGTGAGCAAACGCGGATCGCCGGTTAAGCTTTCATTGTAAACACGCAAGGTATCGTCCACGCGATCACCGGAATCATATTCACGAATAAGATGTTCGTAAGCCGCATCCGTCATAGCCTTTCGTTCCGCTTCCGAACGATTCGCTAAAGTCACAAGACCTTCTGCGAGATCTGCCACATCGAGCGGCTTCACGCTAATCATGTGACCATCAGTTGCTTCAACATTCGGCTCAATATTGGTCGCAACAACCGGACGCTTATACGCGGCCGCTTCCATAACGGCAACGGAAAGTCCTTCGCTAGACGTCGGAAAAATATGAGCCATAGCATGCGCTTGTAATGCCGCCAGATCTTTTCCGAACTTTTCTCCAAGCATGGTAACGCCAGGGACTTCTGCCGCAAGGCGACAAAGCCAGTTTGTGTACTGGTCCGTCCACACGCCGCCACCGACAAGAATAAGCGAAACATCACGAAACAGATCTGGACGCTCAAGCCTAACCTTTCGATAGGCTTCAATAAGCACATGAGCCTGCTTATCCGGAATCAATCGTCCCACGAACAGTAAATAAGCATTCGGCTGCAAATCATAGTTTGCAAGACGTTCTACACTATCCTCACTCTGTGAAGGGAGCGGAAATGGATGCGGAATATAAGCCGTCTGAACGCCGAAGTCATTCATACAGTAACGCGCAAGCGTTTCGCTTACAGCAATAGTCTGATGAGACGTGTGACAAGCGAAGTATTCACCAATACGAAAAGCAAGCTTCGCAAATCCGCCCCATTTGGAAAGTGTTCGGTCAATACAGTGAAAAGTAACAATAACTTTTGCTTTCGGATGAAGAATGCGCGCGATTGGCGTAAGCAAAGCAATACCGGTTCCATGAATATGAATAATATCCGGGCGCTCTTTGCGCGCCGCTAAAAGCGCCGTAAAGCTGTGCGTAATCGCATCAAGATGTTTTGTCCGAATACCGGACGTTAATATCTGACGCACGCCTTTCAAATCAGATTCCTGCTCTCCGACATACCAGTCGCGTCCAAAGACAACGACATCTTGTCCACGAGACGCCAAACCGGACGCCAAGATTTCAACATGGCGCTCAATTCCACCGGAACGGGCTGGAAGGCCTTTTTGGCCGATCATGGCAATAGTCATAGACATAGGTTTAAAAACAAAGAATAACGAACCTTTATATCAGAAAATGTCGATCTTGTCAACCGTAGAAAGATAGAAAAGTGCTAAGATAAGCGAGTTTTTATAAAATACCTTCAATCCAAACGATATCCGGTTCTGCATTGGGAAGCAGTAAAACGGCAACCGCATCCGCTTGATAACGAATAGGCGGCCTTTTTTGTACAAAAATCCACATTTCAATAGCACGCGCCATATGGCGAAGTTTCGTTGGTGTTATTGATGCTTCCGGATAGCCAAAAGCCAGCGAACGTCGAAGTTTTACCTCAACGAAGTGCACTTCTCCGCCACGCTCAACAATTAAGTCAATTTCTCCAAGACGATGCAACCAATTCTTTTCAAGCAAGCAAAAGCCCTTTCCCTCTAAAAAATGCAGAGCAATCTCTTCTCCAAGTCTCCCCTTCTCTTTGCGTGCATAGGTCATCTATCCACTCCGTTCCATAAAATAAAAACGGGCGCAAGCCCGTTTTTATTATTTCTTCTTTTTCTTTGGCAACCATTTTTCGTATTCCATACGTTCAGCTCGTGCTGCGCGCCTTTGCGGCAAGTCCTTAAAATGATAGCGGAGAATAGTTACTTTCCAGAATCCAAATCCTGCAAGCCAAACCAAGTACAGAAAACGCATGCTAAGAATCGGGATCTGCTGCCAAGAAAAAACATAGAGAACCAATCCGGAAAGACCGGCGGAAAACAGAAACTCCGAATAACGCATAAGAAGGCGCTTCATTTCTTTGGACAAGCCTTTAGAAAAAACGCGAAAGGCATAGAGACCTATTCCAGAAAGAAAGAGAGCACTCATCAAAAGAAAGACGAGATGATCCAGCATCGGAAAAAACGGTCCGGGGAAGCTGTTAAACCAGTAGGAAACTTTTAGAAATACGGGAAGCTGCATAATGATAATAAATTGAAGAATCAGAACTCAGCCGGATTCATGGACTCGACAATCGGCTCCCTTACATCACTACGTTTATACACGAGCGCATAATGGCAGTCTCCGGGCTGGAATTCATCCACAAGCGTTAGATCGGGGCAAAGAAGAATATCCTTTGCCTGATCGGGGGCAAGACGCTTATGTTCCGGAGGTCCGATAACGGTCTCACAGGCGAGCCATTCAATAAGAAGAATATGCCCGCCGGGCTTTGTAAGTCGAACCGCTTCAGCAACAAGGCCGTCGCGATTGCTCGAAAGGTAAAGGTTATTAGCCACTATCGTCAAGTCGAGCGAGGCATCATGAACCCGAATAGCATTTTGAACCTCAATATCTCCCCAAATCGGAATCACATTCCAAAATTGCTCCTGCTTCGCTGTATGTTCAATACGCTTCAGCGCAGCCTTATCAATATCCACAGCATAGACGCGCCCATCTCCGCCAACCATCTGAGCGGCTGGAAAAACGAAGTGCCCCAAAGAACCACATCCAAGATCAGCAACAAGCATTCCGCGCTCGAGACCGGCTCGTTCAAGCGTTTTCCACGGATTGATAAGTTCATTACCGCTATGAATCATAGCTTACGGAATTTGACGAACGCTTCCCGAAGGACCCTGCGAAGGAAATAAGGATCCAAGTGTCGCCTGCAAGAACACCCCCCAAAGATTCGTCGCCCAAAGAAAGCCAACAAGAATTGTGAGAATACCAAGTGTCTTGTAAAAAAGAATTGTTCCCCCACTCCCAAAATAACGCTCGGCAAAAGGAACGCGACCGAAGAAGCCTTCTACGTCACGCGTTTTCCAAACAAAATACGTTCCAAGTACGACCAAAATGCTGCCAATAAGAATACGAAGAAGAATATCCATAGAATGTTTTAATCTCTAAGCGAATGATACCACATAAACCTGGTTTTCCTTATGTAGATTCCTTTCTCTCAACAAGGACTTGGGGCAAAACGCGTAGCACAAGAACACAAGCCATTAAAATAGCGAAGCCGCACAAGATAGAAGCAAATCCAACGCGCGTAACGGTTACAAAGGCATAGAGACTAAATGCGGGGAGCATAAAGGAAGCATAGCCAATAATAAGCCAGGCAAGCGCTTTTTTATTTGCTTTCTTTTCCTGCATTCCTTGCCAAGCTAAAGCAAGCCCAAAAAATAACATCGCGACATAATACACAGTATAAGCAATATCGAAAGCTGGAGCATCACTATAAAAAGCGACAAATCTATTCGTACAAACAGCCGAATGAAATATATTCGGATAAAAAGCCATAACGATGCTAAAGACAGTCGCCATGGCATACGTGATGCCTGTATACAGCCGCTTCTTACGTAAAAGGCCGATAAAATCGATTCCGATTACTGGAAGAAACGCGGTTGCAATGAAACCGACGCGCGCCCAAATCTCCGCATTCGCACCGCGGCAAATAACGAATTCAGATCCTTGAAACAAAGCAAGGAGCGCAAGAAAAATGACGGCACGACGGCGAAAAGGCGAGGCCTTATATCGCCACCATGTATACAAAGCGAGACTGGATTCAACGAGAAAGGTTAATAAAATAACCGTTGGAGAAAAACAGCCAAGGATTATTGATGAACGAGAAGAGCGCATCGTTTTATTCTACAGGCAGCGAAAGAGAAAAAACAGCGTCTTCACGTGCAGCGCGATTGAGCAACCGAATAGCAAAATCCTCCCAGAGGCGGGAGGATTCGAGGCAATACGATTGAATACGTACTCAGGAAAGGCACAAGACAACTCGTTCTTTGAAACCGCTGCGAATGCCATGCCTGTCGAAAATTACTACGACAGGTTTAGGCAATTCAATTGTACCTTCATTATATCAATAAAATTAAATTTTGAACATGTATAAAAAGAGAAAGGGGCTATCCACGGTGTGTTGTGGATAGCCCCAATTTTTTTCGACCGCCTGCGGCGGAATTCAAGGATCAATTAACAAGGAGTCAAAAGATCCAAGGATTCAAGACCTCAAGGGTCGATTACTGCGAGAGGAAGGCCGAAGCGGAACCGTGGTCCGCGTAGGCGTCGTCGCCCCAGTAGGCGAAGAACTGGACCTCGGCGCCGCCGAAGCGGAGGCAGTAGAAGCAGAATTGCAGCGCGAACGAGAAGTCGCCATCGGCGTCCGGAGAGAACTCGTCACCAGCGCAGTCGACGTGGAGCTGTTCCCACTTAACGAGACGTTCCGGGTGGGTAAGCAACATGATGCCGATGGCGAATACACCGAGTCCGCACTCGTTGGCCGTGAAGACCTCACGTGCCCGGCGAACCGAACGGCCCCTGTGACGGAGACCGAACTGTGCCGGAACGACGAGGATGTCGTGATCCTTCTGCTCGTCGCCGAGCTTCTGGAACATCTTCACCGTCTTGGCGTGCTGTCGCAGGTACTCCGCTCCGAGCTGGCCGTCACGGTAGTTGTAGAACTTCCGCTTCGACGCGATCATTGCGAGCACCTTATCGACGGCCTCACCGTAGGTCGGCGCGAGCGTCTGCCACTTCGGGATGGCGAACCACCCTTCGGCGTTCGGGGGAAGCGGCTGTTCGGCGATACTCTCGTCGGCGAAGCCGACACCCGGGAAGAGCTGACGCAGGATGTTGGTCTGCTCCGTGATCCCCTTGACCTTGTAGCCCTTGGGATACGCGTAGCTCGACCGCACTTCCTTGCCGACTAACTGGTTGGACACCGAGAGCTCTTTGATGCCGGTCACGATGCGAGCGAAGAGCTGACGCGGGATGTTGGTCTGCTCCGTGATCCCCTTGACCTTGTAGCCCTTGGGATACGCGTAGCTGGACTTCACTTCCTCGTCCTTGAACTTGTCGGAGACCGACAGATTCTTCAGCGAGGTGAGGGCGGCCGTGCGGATGGCCTCGGCGAAATCGTCGCCGTGTTCGATGACGCGCTGTGCGCCAGGATTGTCGAGACCGAACTCAGCGAGAACTTTCTCGATGGCGTCGGAACCGAACCGGTTGATTTGTTTGATCTGGCCGGACGTTGCGGACTGCTGAGTAATCGCGTTCATTGCGTTATCTCCTTTTGAGATTTACCGGAATCGCTCCGGCAAACGGCTTCCTCTGCATGAGGTAGCGCAATAGGCATAAAAATAGCCCTTACGCCCAATGCGCTACCTCATAAATAAGCCTTTTTTAAAGAACTGATTCTGACGCTTAAGTATAGCAAATATAGGCCGTTATGTCAAGTATTTGGCTATATCCCCTTCTTTAGGATAAAATACGCTTGAGTATAGGCTAATGTACAGTCGTCCATGAAGTCAGTGGTCAGCTTTCCGGTCAGGTTGCCGACCTCATCGGCATATCGTCTTCGAGGTCTTTTGCTAGACTTTCGGCTGCCGCTCGGATTCGCTCCTTCATGACCTTCCCGGAACTTCCTCGCGTATGCTTTTCTTCACTTGTGTGATGTTTTTCATACTCGGTGTTGTGTCAACTTTTGTAAGCTTGCGGACTCTAGTGCCGCGTACCTCGACCTTCGACGAGCAGTATCTATTTTTTCGAGATCGGGATTTTGGCATAGAAAAACCCCGTGCTCACTGCACGGGGTTTTTCCCTTTATCCGCAGTTTGCGGACGGAAACGGCTCTATTTGTCAGCTCCTACTTCCCATGACACTTCTTATACTTCTTTCCTGAACCACAGGGGCAAGGTTCATTCCGGCCTACCTTAGGTATTGCTTGTCCCGGGCCCTTTGCTTCTGTAGCATGCCCAGGTTCTGCTCCGCTGAGTTCATCCGATGTTTTTGGCGCACCCGAGAGCACAACCGCTCCATGAGATGCCGCCTCGTGCATATCGCGCTCGGCAGCGGCACGTGCCACTTGTACTTTGAAAATCGTGTTTGCAACGCGCGCATTAATTTCTGCGAGCATTCCATGAAACATGCGATAGGCTTCTTGTTTATAAATCACAAGCGGATCGCGCTGGCCGTAGCCCTGCATGCGTACGCCGTGACGAAGGTAATCCATCGCTTGAAGATGTGCGACCCAAAGATCATCAATCGTTCGAAGAAGAACAACTTTTTCAATCTCAGCCATGGCAACATCATCCGTCTTTTCTTCAAGTTCAGCATAAGCGAGATTTACAAATCCCATGATGGACTCAATTAAAGCCGTGCGACGTTCCGCAAGATCATATTTTCCTTCAAGCGCATGCGTGGCGAGTTTAAACTTGCCGGCTACATCAACAGAAGGCGGAAGCATGGCCTTTAATGCATCCTCTATCGGCTTCATGTCCCAGTTTTCTGCGTCTTCATCCGCGGTGTGAAAAGCCACAATCTGTTCAATTTCACCCTCAATGGTTTCAAGGACCCTCATCTTCAACGGGCGCACGCCTTCATGCGTCGGCTCTTCAGAACGACCGAGAATCTCTTGGCGCTTCTTATAAATAACGCCACGATGCTTATTCAAAACATCATCATATTCAAGCAGATGTTTTCGAATATCGAAGTTACGTCCTTCAACCTTCGTTTGCGCCGCTTCAAGCGAACGCGTTAACATTTTATTTTCGATAGGCTGATCTTCCGGAATTTTCAATGTTTCCATCATTCCCTTCATACGCTCTGAGGAAAAAATGCGCATAAGATCATCATCCATGGAAACATAAAACTGCGTCACGCCCGGGTCCCCTTGGCGTCCGGCGCGTCCGCGAAGCTGATTGTCAATACGACGCGACTCATGCCGCTCTGTTCCAAGAACAAACAAGCCGCCAAGATCGCGCACTGCTTTAATTTCTTCCTCTCCAGGAGGATTTCCGCCGAGAATAATGTCAACACCGCGTCCCGCCATGTTTGTTGCGACGGTAACGGAACCGCACCGTCCGGCTTGCGCGATAATCTCAGCTTCCCGTTCGTGATTCTTTGCATTCAGCATGTTGTGTGGAATGCCTGCACGCGTAAGCAATTCATCGAGCAATTCATTTTTTTCAATGGAAGCCGTTCCAATCAAAATTGGCTGTCCTTTTTCGTGGCGCTCTTTTACTTCTTGAACAACCGCCTGAAACTTTCCAAGCTCGCTTTTGTAGACGCGGTCCGGCAAATCTTCACGCTGATTCGGACGATGCGTTGGAATACTTAAAACTTCCAGCTCATAAATCTTGCTAAATTCTTCCGCCTCCGTTGCAGCGGTTCCCGTCATACCGGAGAGTTTTTTGTAAAGACGAAAAAGGTTTTGAAAGGTGATGGTTGCAAGTGTAATGGACTCGCGCTGAATTGGTACGCGTTCTTTTGCTTCAAGTGCTTGATGTAAACCCTCCGAATAGCGCCGCCCTTCCATCATGCGTCCGGTAAACTCATCCACAATTACAACTTCATTATCTTTTACAACATAATCTTTGTCGCGCTTATAGAGCGCATAGGCGCGAAGCGCCTGTTCAAGATGATGCACCATGCGAAAACCGTCGCGTTCATACAAGTTCGGGATACCGAGCCATTGTTCCATCTTTGCGATACCGGCTTCCGTGAGGGTCGAGGTTCGCATCTTTTCGTCGATGACATAATCCGTCTCCTCTTGCAGGCGAGAAACAAGCTCCGAAAATCGATAATAGAGTTCAGCCGCTTCTTCCGCAGGAGCGGAAATAATAAGCGGCGTACGCGCTTCATCAATTAAAATCGAGTCAACTTCATCGATCACGGCAAAATGAAGTTCTCGCTGAACCATATGCTCCTTTGAAGGCGCCATATTATCTCGAAGATAATCAAAGCCGAATTCATTATTTGTCCCATATGTAATATCCGCATGATAGGCCTCTCGGCGCGTAATCGGACGCAAATAATCCATGTCCACGCGGAAGGAACCCGTCGTGTCGCGATCCGGGTCATGTTCCGGCTCGCTCTTAAAAGAAGGATCATACAAAAAGCTGCCCTGATGCTGAATCACGGCAACCGTCAGTCCAAGCGCGTGATACACCTGCCCCATCCAAACCGCGTCGCGACGAGCAAGATAATCGTTCACCGTGATGACATGTACGCCTTTCCCCGTAATCGCGTTCAAATAAACCGGCGCAGTGGCCGTAAGCGTCTTTCCTTCACCCGTACGCATTTCCGCAATCATTCCCCGATGGAGCGTAATGCCTCCAACAAGCTGAACATTGTACTGGCGCTGGTGAAGAACCCGCTGAGACATTTCTCGAACGAGAGCAAAAGCCTCCGGCACGAGATTATCAAGCTCCTCGCCGCCGGCGAGTCGTGCTTTATAGTCCTCCGTTTTCGTCTTCAATTGATCCGTCGAGAGATCTTTAAACGAACCTTCTAATTGATTGATTTGATCAATAAGGGGCTGGAGTCTTTTAATTTCCTTGGCATTGGGATCGCCAAAAATCTTGGTCAGGAGTCGGCTCATAAATGGGTGGATGTTAGCCGATTTTGACCAAAGCGTCTAGTTTTTAGGATTATTTTCAGGAAGAGCAGTTTTTCCGGAAGATCGATCCTGCAATTTATCTTTATAATCCGTAAGAACAACGCGAAGATGATCTCGCACTTTATCAATCGTCTTATAAAGATCTTCCGCTTCCTTTTCAACTTTGAGAACATCTCCGCCGATCTGAACAACGGCTTTACATTCAAAAATATTCCCCTTTTGATGATGATGATTCGCAAGCCCCACTTCTACATCCATGTGGCGAATTGAATCAAAGTACTTCTCTAAGGAAGTCATCTTTTCTTCCACGTATAGCCGTATAACCGGCGTAAGCTCCATGCCATGATGGCGAATATTCAATGTCATACCCTTTAAGAATAGTCTTCACGCAGAAGACGGGCAAGCTCTAAAAATACACAGCCTATTTCCACTCGGACAAATGAAAAGAGCTGCCACGAATGAAATCGTTGCAGCTCTTAGAATACGAGGCAAAGCCCTTACAAAATGAGCAAAACGCGGAAAGCGATATCTCCGCAATGATGCCTTGGTTCATAACTGCCTACGCCGGCGAGACCCCCTTCATGGGCATAGCCAGCAATCAGCCGGTTGTTGACGGCGTGATTGTTTGCGCACCACTCCCAAGAATCGGTGGAACCAAGATTGGGTAGATTCATCTGATGATACACGCGCAGCCAATGAAACAAGTTCCCGATAAGATTCCACTCTTCCGCGCTTGGAAGTCGTACGCTCTTTTCGGGGAATGCTGTGACCTTGGCAATCTTGCCGAGCAAATTATTTGTGAGATCGGTATGGCTCGTGGAAAAACGCTTCGCGCAATCCACCGCAGCCATAAGAGGATCAATGCTGTAGCCCTTCGAGTCGTCATAGCTGGGCTTAGTGATCGTCTCGACGGCAACCCATCGTCCGACAAGCAAAAGCCGTTCGATCTCCCCAGACAAAGAGCGTCTCCAATTGAGCTTGGTAAAGCTCTTGGGATATTGCTCCTCATCGAGGGCCGGAAGGTACAGAAGCAAAAAGTTGTATTGTCTGATGAGCTCCATCTGCTTCTCAGCAAGCTTGGGCAAAACGGGGACGACAGTCTTGAGAGCAAGATCGTTATAGATCCGTTGCCAAAAAAGTTGCGCAACGCCTGGATCGAGCCAAGCCGAGCCAACCGACGGGGCGAGCCGAGTGCGAGCCGTATGATGAGCACCCATGACTATTCTCCTTTCGCAGTCCGCAGAGAAACGAATCGTTTATATGCGAACGCTCTCATCTACCAATGAAAGGCTGAAGAAGTCAACTATTCTAAATATCATTATTTAGAATCCTACGTATTGCACTTCTTCTTGCAATTCAATCCCAAGATCATCACGCACTTTCATTTTAACCAAAGAAATCAAAGCAAGAATATCCTGTGCGCGCGCCTGTCCGGCATTCACAAAAAAATTCCCATGCTTTTTGCTCACACTCACCTCCCCAATGGTTTTTCCAAGCAGACCAGCTTGATCAATCAGCCATCCCGCAGAGATTTTTCCGCTTGCTTTCATTGCCTCGGGGACTTCAACGGAGCGCGAAAGAATTTCAAGTTCTTTCGGATCAGAAAATTCCACGTTTTTAAAAACACAACCGGCGCTTGATTGCCCAAGCGGCTGACTGTCTTTTCGTTTTCCCATAATCTCTTCAAGCCGAGCCTTTGATGCGGCGGCGTCAGGCGAGACTTTGAGCGCCAATTGGCATCCAAGAATAAGATACGGTTTGTTTTTGAATAAGCTATTACGATATCCAAACTGACAGTCTGCATTTGTAAGCCGCACATGTTCTTTTGTCTCAAGATTGAATGCGTCTACACTTTCCACGGCATCTTTCATTTCTCCCCCGTAGCAGCCGGCGTTTCCATAAAGAGCGCCTCCGATGGTTCCCGGTACACCAATCGCCCACTCAAAACCCGTTAAACCGGCTTCAACGGATGTTCGCGCAACCATGGCGGTAATAGCTCCGGCTTCCGCGGATACGTTCGTATCTTTTACCTCTATACCACGATGCGCTGTTTGAATAATGACGCCTTCAAAACCATCGTCAGATACCAGCAAATTTGAACCGCCGCCATAGAGATAAAAAGGGATACCGACCGCCAAAGCCGCTTCAACGGCTTCAAGAAGCGTTGAGGAAGAATGCACAACGACATAGAGACGCGCCGAACCTCCAACGCGAAAACTTGTATGCTTTGCCATCGGTTCCTGTTCAACCGTAGCCGGCATTTTTGCTTTGTAGGCAGTAATTTGTTCCTGCGTAAGTGGAGTCATAGAAAAAAAGGAGTCAGAATAAAAACACTCCTATTTCAGAACACTGTTTGCAATTTTATAGATATCTCCGGCGCCCATAACAAGAATCACATCTCCTCGCCGTTTCCAGCGCCGCAAAATTTCCAGTGCCGCGTCTGGATCTGCGGCGTATTCGATGGGACGCGAAATTGTGCGTTCCAAATCGCGCTTTAGCACAGCGTCTTGTAAGTCGCGCGAAGAAATCTTCTCATCATCTTTATTGTCACGGCCGGCCACATCATAAATCTCTACAAGAATAAGCGCATCCGCTTTATCAAAACTTTCCACAAATTTTTCAAAAAGATGTTTTGTTCGATTGCGGTGATGCGGCTGAAACGCAAGAATGAGACGTTTTCCCGGATAAAAATCTTTCGCCGCCTCAAGCGTAGCCGCAATAGCCGTTGGATGATGGCCATAGTCTGAGATCACCATAATGTCATCCTGTTCGGCCACTGTTTCAAAGCGACGCCAAATACCAGGAAAGGCTTCAACGGCATCTTGTAAAACCGTTGACGGGACGCCAAGTGCTTGGCAAAGCGTGAGCGCACCCGTTGCATTCATGATATTCATCTTCCCGGGAACTTGCAGACGAAAACGCGTCATGAGGCCGCGCGTATTTCGCAGCGTAAACACTTGCTCCCCGCCTCGAATGGCATACTCCGCAACCTGCTGATCCGCATGCGAACCGAAACCAAAGGTCTGAATACTGATACCGCGTGCTTCGAGCGCCGCGCGTTCTTGGCCGATGAGCGTCTGCACATTTTGATCATCCGCATTCGCGATCACAATTCCCTTCGATTGAATCTGAGAAAGAAGCGTACGAAATGCGTTCATAACCGCATCAAGATCCGGAAAAATATCAAAGTGATCCGGTTCAATATTATTGATAATCAATCCATAAGGTTGAAACTCCAAAAAATGCCGCGCATATTCGTCGCCCTCAATGACATCTAAATCACTTTCTCCAAAACGCACATTTCCATCGGGAAAACTGGAAAGGCGGCTTCCGACAATCACCGTAGGATCATAATGAGAAAGTTCCAACATGAACCCAAGCATCGCGGTTGTCGTGCTCTTCCCATGCGTCCCGCTCACAAGAAGCACGCGTTTGTCTTTGGTCCATTCACCAAGAAACGCAAAATTCGTCATTTGAGGAAGGTTGCGGCGGCGACCTTCTGCGCGCTCAGGATTCAGCTCGGGAACAGCGGATGAATAAATAATTAAATCACAATCAGGAGGAACATTGTCCGCATCATGGCCGATAAATACCTGAATACCGAGCTCTTCAAGTTCATGTGTGAGCTCAGACGCTGTTGTATCGGAACCGCTTACGGACACTCCGGCACGCCGAAGTAGTTTTGCTACACCGGACATATTCACGCCGCCGATACCGATAAGATGTACCGCTTTCATCCGTTTTGGAATCATATCTGAATATAAAATACGCTGTGATTTGAAGATCGTCCAGCAAAAAAGCCTACAGGAACGCAGGCTTTTCAGACATCCAAACGTGAAACAGCTCGAGAGCCGGCCCCGTGAGGAATAAAAATTCTTCTCCAGACTTCATTTGGAAGGATCACCAGGCACCGTCCGTTCCCACAAAATAGAACCGTCCGGCGCAAGAATCAAGTCAGGACGCTCGTCGTCCGGATACACAAGGGGTTCACCTTTCGCATAGAGTAGCTCATGAACCGCAAGCAGAAATTCGTGCTCACTCACCTGTTCAACATCCTTGCCGTAGCGAATAAGCATGCGCGTAGCCTGATCCGAGAGAAACCGATGGCAACCTCTATATTCCATGGCGATCATGTGCAAGACGATGCGCCGCTGACGATCAAGAACGGGCGAAAAAGCTTTAATGAAGATAATGAGCTTGTGAGCAGCAGAGGCGGAATCCGGCTGCAAATCGTTCTCCGACATAACACCTCCCTTCTGAAAAGGACAGATTTTGACCCTAGCAGGACTCATGCGCATTGTCTATAGTCTCGCCATATGCAAAAGCCGCTTCACACCGTGGACCCCATTCTCTTTGAGCTTATTCAGGAAGAAACCCGACGCCAAGAAGAAGGTCTCGAACTCATCGCCTCCGAAAACTACGTTTCAAAAGCCGTTTTGGAAGCCGTTGGGACGCCACTCACAAACAAATATGCAGAGGGCTACCCCGGAAAACGTTATTACGGCGGAAATCAAATCATCGATAAAATTGAGTCGCTTGCCATTGAACGCGCAAAAGTTCTCTTTCAAGCCGAACACGCGAACGTTCAACCACATGCCGGAGCACAAGCAAATTTCGCAATCTATCTTGCCTTGTGCAAACCCGGCGACACGGTTCTTGCGATGGACCTCGCCCATGGCGGACATCTTACGCATGGATCAAAAGCGAACTTCAGCGGAAAATGGTTTAACGTTATTCCCTATGGCGTAAACAAAGAAGATGAGCGCGTAGACATGGACGAAGTCCGCGAGCTTGCTCGCCTGCACAAACCGCGCATGATCATCGCCGGATTTAGCGCGTATCCTCGCAAACTAGATTTTAAAGCTTTCGCGGATATCGCGGCGGAAGTCGGTGCGTATCTCATGGTTGATATGGCACATGTTGCGGGCCTCGTTGCGACAAAGCTCTACCCTGATCCAATCCCCCATGCCGATGTTGTGACGTCAACAACACACAAAACCCTGCGCGGTCCACGCGGCGCGCTCATTCTTTGTAAAAAAGAGGATCGGCTTGATCCGGATGGAAAGAAAACGCTCGCCCAAAAAATAGATGGCGCCGTCTTTCCGGGAACGCAAGGCGGACCGTTGGAACATGTTATTGCCGGAAAAGCGGTCGCATTTGAGGAAGCGCTTCAACCTTCATTCATCACGTACCAAGAACAGGTTTTAAAAAACGCGCAAGCCATGGCGGAAGTTTTTCTTGAAGAAGGCGGTCGGCTTGTAACCGGCGGGACAGATAATCATTTATTATTACTCGACGTAACAACTTGGGACGTAACCGGAAAACAAGCGGAGACGTGGCTTGAGCAAGTGGAAATAAGCGTAAACAAAAACATGATTCCATTTGATACAAGAAAGCCGATGGATCCTTCCGGTCTTCGCCTCGGCACGCCCGCCATTACCACGCGTGGATTTGATGAAGCGGCCACGCGCGAGCTGGCGCGCCTCATCGTGCAATTACTGAAAGCAAAAAATCAAGAAAGTGAGGCAGACAAAATCCGCAGCAAAGTAAGAGAGCTGGCCGCCGCGCATCCGCTCTACACATAATAAAAAAACCGCAGAACATACTCTGCGGTTTTTTTATTTGGAAAGACTAGCCGTGATAATCCAAGGGAACATCCGGAACCCAGAGCGGATATGTTCCGCCGGTTCGCGGATGGATGAAGGCGTTGAAAACCGGCTCTGTAGAATCCGCTTGATCAATAACGGATTCGACGGAAATGCCGGAGTCGGTGCGCCGAATAACAATGGAAACAATCTCCTGACCCGACAGACTGTCATAATAAGCTATGAGCGACTGTACGACATTCGCATCGATACTTGCAAGCTCCGCACTGGAAAACGCAAGCTTGTTAAAATAATAAACTTGCGGCGTCTGCGGACAAACCGGCGCAGGAGGCGTTGGAAGAGCCGGGGTTGGTGTTGCCGTTTCCGCAGGAACGGGCGCTTCCGCAACAGGAACAGCTGCAGCGGGTGTAGGTGCAGGAGTAGTCGCGGGCGGTGTTGTGATCGTGATGCATCCGGCACCAAAAAGCGCCAAACTAAATGCAAAAGCTGTATATTGTATGATTCGTTTTGACATAAGCGGTGAGGTTAAACGTATGAGGGCATACGTATGACATAATTAATCTACTCTACTTTGAGAAAAGAAAGAAGCCCGCATTGCACGGGCTCAAAGTTATTCTTGTAAAACTTTCCTCGCAAGAGCAAGAGCAAAAAAGAGCCGATCCATGGCCTGACCGAGCGAACGATCACGATCGCCATAAAGCAATGCTACTGGTTTTAATGTTCGAGGATCGAATCCTGTCTCCGAAACCATCTGACGAATGACTTCCTCGCGTATCCCGCGACGCCAACCGGCCCGTAGTCTTCCGATCTCGCGAAAAAGACTTTTCCTTGCAACAAGATCAAAACCAGAAAAGTCTGGACAGTCCGGGTGCAAAATAGCGCTGAGTAATGCTTGCTCGCACTTTCTGCGACTCGACAACTTGTGATGGATATCTAAAGGGACTTCTTGAAGGATTGCCCGATAAAGCAGGTCGTGAGCCGAATCAAGCGATTCGACTTTTGGCCACACCCAAGTGCAATCTATGACCTTTTCCGTCATGTGAGCCTCTCTATTCGCGGAAGATACCTGAACATGTTCTGGTCATATCGTCAAGGGAAACGGGAAAATAGAGTTGCCTTGATCTGTCCATTAATTTACGCTATGCTCCGCAAACAAATGAGCTACCTAGGGGCGTCGTTCAATGGTAGGACGAAGGTCTCCAAAACCTTAGACGCGGGTTCGATTCCCTCCGCCCCTGCCACATAAAAAAACCGCGTAACAACGCGGCTTTTTATAAAGAGCACTACAACGCTTTCTTAAACGTCACTTTGAATACTGGTTCAAACTTTGTGTCATTTTCGTCGACGATTTCTATCGTCTCCCCTTTCATGAGCTTGGTAAGCGCCATATCACTTAGCATTTCCGCGTCAGTTTTTAAATCAAGCGTTAATCGTTCAAGCTGTTCCATTTCCTGGGAAAACTGTCCGCGCAATTCAGTCTCAATTTGAACCTTCTTTATTTTTACCGCCTTAAGCTCATCCAATACTTCTTGATAGGGAGTGGATTGTGCAAGCACATCACGAAACACTTCATTCACCTTCTTTTTTTCATCGCGCTTGGTGCGCATGCGATCGTAGATTTCTTTTAAGTCATTCATACAGAGTTGTTAGGGCGGTAGTATAGCATGTCTTCAAAAAGAGCCACTCGCCTGTGCGATTGCCTTTAAAAAAGGTAATCATGCTACAGTCTCTGCATATGAAATACCCCCTTTTATCTGTTGCGGGCGTAGCTCTTATCCTTCTCGGAGCTGGTTGCAGCAGTGCTGATTTTTCGAATGATTTACCCGATTCCCCATCAGAAGACTTGCAGCTGCAAACCATTCAAGAGCAACCGCAAGCAACCGCAACAACGGCGCATACACTTGATTTGAGCAACCGAGGTCTCACAAAAATCCCTAATTCGGTCTTTTCACAAACGGACTTGGAGTCACTTAATCTGAGCGGGAATGCTTTGGAAGGTGCTCCGCAAGCGGAGATCCGACATTTACAAAAGCTTACCTCGCTCAATTTGAGCGGAAACAATCTTACAGGGCTCCCCGCGGAACTCGGCCAGCTAGCGCAGCTGCAAACACTTGATGTCTCGAACAATCAACTTACAGGCCTTCCGCTTGAGCTTGGGAATCTCACGCAACTGCGTGTCCTCGATATTCGCGGGAATACCTACTCAGCTCAGGACCTTGATCAAATTATGAAAAAGCTGCCAAACACCGAGGTTCGACGCTAGGAACATCCACAAACAAAAGTTGCATACTTATAAAGGAATCCGCTAGGATAAGCTCATGAATGCGTTTCTCTCCGTCCAAGATCTTTCTGTTTCCTTTGGGAAACTGCGCGTGATTAATAATGTAAGTTTCGAACTCAATCGAGGCGAATCCTTGGCGATCATTGGCCCAAATGGTTCCGGAAAGACGGTTTTGCTCAAAACCCTCCTTGGGCTTACCGAGCATGCCGAAAGCTTTTTCTGGAGTCCGGATGCGCGGCTTGGCTATGTTCCCCAAAAAATTGACGCGGACCGGCACCTTCCGATCAATCTTCAGAACTTACTTGAAGCCAAAGCAAGTATTCAACATCTCAAGCGCGCCGACATTTTGAGCACGGTAAAAACCGTCGGCCTTCCCCAAGAGACCCTTCGAACGCCAATCGGACACCTTTCGGGCGGACAATTTCAAAAAGCACTGATCGCATTCGCGCTTCTGGGAAATCCAAATGTTATTCTCTTTGATGAACCAACGGCATCGCTGGACGAACTTTCCGAAGAACATATTTATGAACTTTTGAATGAACTGCGTCGCGAGCGAGGTCTTACGGTTATTCTTGTTTCGCATGATTTGAGCATTGTGCCTGAAATGGCAGATAAAATTCTTTGCCTCAATAAATCCACCGTTTGTTTTGGACCGCCGGAAGAAGCGCTCACGGAAGAAGTTTTTGCAAAGCTCTATTCGGAACCGCATAAGGTATTCCATCATCCATCGGAGCATCATCACCGTCATCACGCCTAGCTATGTCACCTCAAGAAATGTACGCGCTCGCGCTCGCGCTTTCCGCTGCCTTTGCCGCAGGGCTGATGGGCTGTTTTGCTTTGATGAAAAAGATGACGCTCGCAGGAGACGTGATGTCGCATATCGCTCTTCCGGGACTTGGCCTTGCTCTGCTCTGGAATATTCAGCCCGTGATTGGAGCCATTGTCTCTCTTGGTATCGGCGCTGTACTGATTTGGAAAATTGAACAAAAAACCGATCTCCCAACAGAAACAACCATCGGTGTCATGTTCTCAGCCGCTCTTGCCATTGGTGCCCTTGTGACGCCTTCAGAAGATATTATTACGGCTCTCTTTGGCGGAGCAAATCCGGTTTCATTACAAACGCTTCTTCTCTATGTCGCGCTTTCAGCACTTGTTGTTATCTTTTTATGGGTGGAGCGGAACCGCCTCGTGCTTAGCTTGTTTAATGCCGACCTCGCAATCGTTACAGGCGTAAATGTTTCCCGACTAAATCTGATGTATCTGATCGCCTTTGCCTCTACGCTTATTCTCGGGTTGCGTTTTCTTGGAGCTCTTCTTGTCGGCGCACTTATCATTGTTCCTGCCGCCGTTTCGCGTCAATTTACCCACACGCTTCCAAACTTTCTCGCCGGCTCCGCTCTTGTAAGCTTACTCTCGGTAAGTATTGGCTATGCACTCGCTTCTGCTTTTGGACTCCAAACCGGCCCAACCGTTATCGCATTAGCCGCAAGCGTCTTTTTCTTGAGCCTTTTTAAAAAGAAGAAGTAAAAAACAAAGACAGGCATAAAAAACAGCGCTCCCTGCCCCAAGGGAGTTTTTTGTAGTATAATATTTAAAGGTTTATTTATTTCTTTTAATCCCCTTTCTTTATGAAAGACAACGCAAACAAACTCGGCCTCGCCGGCGCCCTCACCGCCGCTTTCTTCATGCTCGTCCTTAGTCTCTTAAACAGCGTCGGTCTGTATCAAGGAGCCACGCAGCAAATGCGCGCTTGGCACATGTGGTATACACCAAATTTTGGAGGAACGATTACAGGGATGATCGAAGCCGCGGTGATCACCTATATCGTGCTTTTTGTTTTTACTTCCGTCTATAATCTTCTTGAAAAAAAAGCCTAAGCCTGTGAACACAAAAAAAATTACGCTCTTCGCTTTGCGTTTATTGCTTGGTTGGGTCTTCTTTTACGCGGGCATTACGAAGATTCTTACTCCCAATTGGAGCGCCGGCGGTTTCTTGCAAGGTGCAAAGACCTTCCATGGTTTTTACGCCTGGCTTGCACAAGCAAGCTTGATTCCGTGGATTAGCCTCATCAATGAATGGGCGCTTTTTCTCCTTGGCGTTTCTCTTCTCTTGGGCATCTGCATAAGATTGAGCGGCTGGCTTGGCGCCTTGCTCATGCTCCTCTACTACCTCCCCGGTCTCACGTTCCCCTATATCGGACAACATGCCTTTTTAGTTGATGAACATATCATCTATATTGCTTGTCTTATTTTGCTCGCAACCTATCATGCGGGAAACACATGGGGCCTCGAGGGTTACGTAAAAAAATATCTTCCACAACGAAAGCCTGGTAAAAAGTAATTTCAAAAAGAACGCTCCAAAATAGGAGCGTTCTTTTTATTTTCCGTCTTTTCACGATGCGTTTCTCTTGCAGAAAAGAATTACTTCATCATGCCATGAAAGCCATCCGCACCGGCTCCGCCATGCGTCTTGTGACCCAAGACATCCCCATGTCCCGTTGCGAGGAGATAATCTTCAGCAGCACCACGGGGATACCAAGCGGCCTGCCAGCGATACGCCTCTCCGAATAATTGCTTATCCGTATACGTATTACTGTAAGTCTTGAGCAGATATCGGAAGAAACCGCGCGCAGCCTGTGCATGCGCACAAGCGCAAAAGCGATTCTTCGTAACATCGGCGGGACTTCCACAGCAAAAATTGCAAGTGAATTGATCGATGAGCCGTTGATACCTTGCCTCCAAGTCCGAAGAAAGCGGTAGCTTTTCATAGGATCCCCAAGCGCTTTGCGCACCAATGGGATCTTCGAAGCGAATACCTTGCGGCGCATAGAATGGAGCGCCTTGTCCGGTCATAGTCGCCTGAGCCTGACCAACCAAGCTCTTGGATTTCGTTGTTGAAGGCGGGGAAATTGTTGGCATGAATTGTAAGTTCGTGGTTTTTCCATCCGTATTCAACATCGGCATGACGATTTCCGCCGCATGCGCAGGGGCAATCCCGAAGAGCGCACCAAACGAAAGAGGAATACCCATACCCATATGCGCACTTATATTCCCAATAGCAAATTGATTGAATACAAGCGACAAAACAAGTATCCATGCAAAAGCCGAAGGGACGCGTGGCATCGTCTGTAGTTTTTGTTTCATAAGTCAATATTATGGCTTAGTACTGGTTGCGACCGGCAGCTGAAGACGTTGTGCTTCAAGATCGAAGTAGGGCTTTCCTAAAACGGCAACATCCCGAAACACAAGAGAGCCGTCATCTTCAATAGTCCCAATGCCCTTCCAGATTTGTGCGAGCCGCGGATAAGCCGCCGCTTCGGAAGATAAGATGAAGGTTGGAACGCGTGTAAGATGATACGCATCAACCAGTTGTTTTCCTTCTGTGCTATCCACATCAATTTTTTCGACATGGGAAAAAGAGACGCCGTATTGATCCTTCAAGATAGATTGATTGACCATTGGATCATAGCAATCGGAACAAGCGTTATCGGTAATAAGACGTAAGTCTGAACGCCCGATCACATCACCTGATTTTGCATCCACATAGACCGGACGTGCAGGATTCACGAGAAGCGCGTCTTCAGCACGCGTGCCCAAAGCAGCGAGCGTTTCCGCTACATTCGCTTTATCAATTTCCCCGCGAATAATGAGAGCCGGTATTTTCTTGATTTTGTACTGTTCTACAAGCGTTTTTCCCTCTTCAGAATCATACGCAATGTCTTTCTCCTCCGTTATTTCTACTGAGAGAGACTTCCGTACATCCGCCCAGGACTGTTTCATAGGGAAACAGTCCTGGCAGCTAAAGTCTTCAAGAAAGACAAGCTCCAGATTTGCTGGACGGCTCGCCTCTTGTTCCGCCTTGTTTTTCTCTGCAAGTGCAGAGCGTACATGGCCGACCAAGATGATATTAAGCCCGAAAACGCATAGGAGTGCGAGATACAGAAACGACCGAAAAGGCGCGATTCGTTTAAGCCAAATCATAGACAGGGTCTTAACAGCCGCCCACCATTTCCGGCAATGCCCCCGAAGAAGGCGCGGACGGAGCGGAAAGAGTGGCGGCGTTTGCCGGAGCGGTTACTTGGAACGAGCCTCCATTGATTGCACGTTGCAATCCGAACAGCTCTACAGATTGAAGAATAGCAACAATAAGGACAAGAGCAAGAACGAGCGTCTGCATACTTAGCCTCGGGAGTTTTGGTAAACGAATTGTAATACTTTTTGGCGCTGAGCGCGTTGAATGTTCCTCAGCGTTCTGAGATTCATGTGTGTTCATATAGAGCAGTTGATATTATTGCTGATTAAGATATTCCTGGTAGGCCTGAATGCCTCCTTCAAGATGATAGACATTTGTATATCCCATACGCATAAGCAGATCCGCGGCTTCCTTGCTCATGCTTCCGCTCCGACAATAGAGAACGATTTTTGCGTTCTTATCACTCGGAAGTTCGCTTAGATTTTCTGCAATCTGGTTGTATGGGATGACGGCATCCGTTCCTTCAATATGCGTTTGTTGCGGAACATGAACATCAACAAGCGTAAAGTCCTTATGCTGCATCCAAGAAGCAAGTAACGCGGGTAGAACCGTGTGGAAATTGCCTTCTTTCACGAGGGCTTCCTCATCATGGTCTTCGTCACTCTCCGGTTGCTTATATGCCTGCGCACCAAGATCAAGATCAATAATAGCCCAGATCTTTAGCTCAACAGATTGATCGAGCGGCGGATCGGTGATAAGGGAAACTGTTTTGTAAAATTTCCCCTCCGGCTCAGCATGAAGGTTTGGGTCAAAGACAACGGTAATCGTTGCTTCATCGCCCGGCTGAAGAAGAGGCTTATTAATGGTAGCCGAAGTACATCCGCAACTCGCCGGCAAAGCCGTAACTTTCAAAGGCACCTTTCCATTGTACTTCAGATGAAATGGATAACTCTGAAGACCGCCACTTTGTTTCACTACGCCAAAATCATGTTCGGTCTCGCGCAGTTCTATCAGACTCATGCTACGCGTTTTGACCACATTTCCGCTAAACGCAAGTTTGATTTGCGCCTGATCCTGAGCATTCGTTTGTAGCGTCACATCGCGCGTAATAGGTCCGGTTGCATCCGGGCCATGCGCATTCGGATCAAAGTTCGTTCGAATAACAACAGATTTATTTGGCTGAATAACTTCGCGCAAGGCAGCCGTTCCTCCATGTCCAACCATGCCTCTTAGCGCGCTCTTTTGCCCATCCTCGTGGACAATTTGAGCCGTCGTACACATGCAGGAAGTTTCCATCTTTGTAATGGTTACCGGCGCGCTCCCTGTATTTGTGAGCGTAACTTCTTTTGTAACCATTCCCTCATCCATGGGAATTTCTCCGAAATCCCACCGTGACTCTGAGAGCGTAAGCATCTGACCCGTCCCAACAGCCGCTGTCTGTGTCTCATGACCTTGCATAAAAGCAAGAAGGAACATAGCAGCTACGAAAAAAACACCAATAACAATACTTGTTCGCAAAATATTTCGATTCATAAATGAGAAAAAGAAAACACGAATTAATCTTTCGACTGAATTCGTGCTTCTATTCCCGCTTCATGATACTTAAAAGACGTTCACGATTCGAATGAACGTAGCGCTCGCGTAAAGAAAACCATTGATCTCTGGAAGTAAATAGAAATGTGAGTGCCCCGAATGCAACAAGAGCCACAAGAAACTGAACAGAAGAAGGAAGCGTCGCATCAAACGCCGAATCGGTATAGGTGAAAATGCAATGCGAGGCACAGCTAGCATCTGTAAACCCGCAGCTTCCCGTGTCGCAATGCGAGGCATTCTCGATCGCATGCATAACAAAAAAATTCGATGACGAAACCGAACCGATCCAGCCTCCCACGATCAGACAAAGCGAAAGAGAGATGGAAATAATCCAATCCCTTTTCCGTCTCGCTTCCGTGAACTCAAAAGACATATTATTCCTTACACCACTGCGTATACCCTCCTTCAAGATTTTTTACATTAGTATATCCGATCCGTTGAAGCGTCTGACCGCAAAGAGCCGAACGCCCTCCTGAAGCGCACTGAACAACAATCAAGTCGTTTTTATCCGGAACGGCTTCACCGATTTTAAATTCGAGAACACCCCGAGGGATATTAAGGGCTCCATCAATGTGACCGGCCTGAAATTCATCATCTTCCCGCACATCGATAAGAACGAGTTTTTCGTTCTCTGTGCGAAGTTTTTTTAATTCTTCGCAGGTGATTGCGGGGACCGCAGACTTGGCTTGAGCAACGAGGTCCTGCGGGGTGCTATTTTCCATAGACTTCAAAATATCATAAAAGGATGCGCCCGTGAATACGAATTTTTAAGATGTCGTTTATAGACCTGTGTCAAGATAGCTTGACAAAACGCCCATTTTCTGGCATACTTGCACAGATATTCGAGCCTTTGAGGCTCCTTTTCATACATGAACAACACGACAACACCACCAAACTCGGGATTTTACGGTCTCGGAATCGCTCCAAAACTCCTTGAGATCTTGGATCGTGCACAATTTACCGTTCCAACTCCCATTCAAGAACAGGCAATTCCTATTGCTATTCAAGGAAAAGACCTTATGGGCATCGCCCAAACCGGTACGGGAAAGACATTAGCTTTTGCTCTCCCGATGATTCAGCTTTTGCAGCAAACTAAAGGCACCGGGCTTATTATTACGCCAACCAGAGAGCTTGCGCTTCAGATTGAAGAAACTTTTCAAAAGATCGGAAGACCGGTAAATGTGAGAACCGCCGTCATTATTGGAGGCGCTTCAAGCTATCACCAGATTCAGAACTTAAAAAAGAATCCGCATGTTATCGTTGCCACGCCGGGGCGTTTAAATGACTTAATCGAACAACGAAAAGTGCGCCTTGAAAACACGCGCGTGCTCGTTCTTGATGAAGCCGATCGTATGCTTGATATGGGTTTTGAACCGCAAATCAAGCGTATCCTTAAACAGCTTCCAAAAGAACGCCAAACCATGTTGTTCTCCGCAACCATGCCTGGAGCGATCTTGAAAATCGCAAATTCCTACATGAAGCTTCCCGTTCGCGTTGAAATCGGGCGAGCCGGTGCCGCAGCGGAAAATGTGACGCAGGAAGTCTTTGTTGTAAAAAAAGAAAACAAACTTCGTTTGCTTGAATCTCTTTTAAAAAAGCATGAAGGGACAGCCCTTATTTTCTCTCGAACAAAACATGGCGCACGCAAAATCGCTCGTGCGGTTCGTGACATGGGACATACGGCAGCGGAAATTCATTCAGACCGCACACTCGCGCAACGCCGAGCAGCATTGGATGGATTTAAGAAAGGAACCTATCGCGTCTTGGTAGCAACGGATATTGCTTCACGTGGCATTGACGTAAAAAATATTGAGCTCGTGCTCAACTACGATCTTCCTGATAATACCGATGATTATGTCCACCGCATCGGACGAACCGGACGCGCGGGACAAAGCGGTCACGCGATTTCTTTCGCCACGCCAGATCAAGGACGTGATGTGCGTGAAATTGAAAAACTGACCCGCACCATGCTCCCCGTCTCTCCTCTGCCCGACCTTCCAGACGGAAGACCGAGCTCATTCCCTTCTGCCAGCGATTCCGGTTTTAACGCTAGAAGTCGTCATCGCAGTACTCCGAGTAACGGCGGGCGAAGAGATCAGAAATATCTTTCCAAACAAGCACGAGAGCGCCGAGGCTCTCATAGCAAACGCCGAGGATAAAAGTCTTCGCAAAAAAACTCTCCCGACATGATATTGGGAGAGTTTTTTTTGCCCTATTTATTTGTTCGCCTCTTTTGTTGTATTTGTTGTATTCGGTTTGTGGAAGCGTTGTCCGCCATGAGGTCCTTGACCCAAACGGGCGTTTGGAAACAGTTCTTTCATGATCGTACGCGCGCCTTTAAGATCGCCGCTTGTTCGTAATTGCTGAGCTTGAACAAGCTTCGCAAATCCAGCTGCATCAATCTTATCTCCAAAGGGAGTTCCGTTTGTCAGTTCCTGAAATTTTGCAAAATCATTATTGACGACGGTTTCGTGAACCGCTTGTCGATTCTGATGAATCGCCGGGTTCATTAGAGAATGTCCACGACCTTTCCCTAAAGAAGGCTTTGGAATTCCTGCTTTCTCAAGAAGCGTTTTTGCTTCATCATTCTTCCCCTGCTCCCGCAAGCCACGTGCTTGTTGAAGCGTTTGCTGTTGCTCCGCCGTAAGTGCCGACGCATGCCCGGCCCACGCAGAAGAAAAGCTCACTGGGGATGCCGCACTGGCTGCCAGCGCAATTGCGAGCGTCGGAAGAGCCAAGGCGGCAGAGGTAATATAAAGTATTTTTCGATTCATAGATGTGTTAAAGAATGAGGAGAAGTAATAGCTTCCCACAAGTCACGCCTCCTTGCACTGGATCATACGCAAGAAAGAACGGAATCTTTTCACAGAAAAATTTTCTTCAGAACTCATAGAGAAATAACGCAGAATACACCAATAAAACTACTGGAGATGATGGTCAACCGCAAATTGTTTGCGATGCGTATAACGAAGCGGCTCCAACCCTCAAAACCATTTCACAGACGCTCGAAGAAGCTCTCTATAATGCGGACGCAATCTTAGGAATCGACGATGTGAATTTAAATGGTGAAATGGTCATCATCCCCATTTCCACCATGCTTATCTTTCTCAGCGGCGGTTCATCCGTTTCGAACTTCGAAAAACGTATTCTATAATACATCAACAGCCATAGGGAAAATGGACTCTGGAACAGCTAATGATCTCACACAAGGACTCAATGTAACTATCATAGGAACGACAAATCAAGATGGGAGTATAACAACAGAATCGATCCAAATTCGTCCTAACTTCCAAGTAACAAGTACAACTCCGATTACTCAATAAAAAAAACGGGCCTAAAAGCCCGTTTTTTTTTGTTATGCTCCAACTTGCTCTTTAAACCAAATACCTTCCACGGTGCCATCGCCCGTATAATCAACGCGAATCTCCTCCCCTTTCTTTATGGGGCGAAGCGCTTCATAAACTAAGCACCGATTATCTTCGTCATGAAAAACTTCCGCATTCGGCTCGAAGGAATGATTGTAGAGACTTCCATAGCCAAAGACGATCGCTGCTCCCCGCGGCCACCCATAGGCATAATTCTCTAATTTCGTTTCTGCAACTTTTTGATATTCCTTTTCCGGCAAAAAGAGTACAGGGGCACGCTCAATGAGCCTCCCTTTCTTAACCGGCTCTAAAGCAAAGACGCCCCAACCATTCATTTCTGGGATCCAGCGAGCTTCAACAAAATCAGGAAGGTGCGTTGCTCTTGGGTATCTCTTTTTAGCTGTAGATTTAACTACACTTGATTTTCGTTTCTTTGTTGGCGAAGTTGTTTTTTTCATCTGAGTAATCAATCATCTATAGTTTTATTCTCTCCCCGCTTTTCTTACACGCACACATATTTACATAAAAAAGGTAAAAGCGAAAGCTTTCTTCAATATGCTTTTGACAAAAAGGGGTGTCCGCTGTTACTTTGATGATAAGCGAACCTCTCGAACACTCCCACAGAGTTAAAGTTCGAGCAACATGAAAAACGAATCCAAGGATAAAAAAACACAAGATCTTCTCAAACAAGCGCGCCAAGGAAGCCAGGAGGCTTTTGCGCAGCTTTATGACCTTCATGCAAAAGGAATTTATAAGCATATTCTTTTCCGAAGCCGCGATCCTAAGATGGCTGAGGACATCACGAGCCAAGTATTCATAAAAATATGGGAAGCGCTCCGCAAGGGAGTCGCAATACACTCCTTTCGAGCCTTTGCCATGCGGTCGGCACAGAACCTTTTTATTGATCAGACGCGAAAAAAGGAATACCAGAACACCTCGCTTGAAAAGCTGACAGAAGCGGGTTTCGAGCCTCGTGGGGAGCTTTCTACCTCTCGCGAGGCAGAAGCCTCCGAAGCCACCAAAGCTTTACAAGGGGCTCTTGAACAAATAAACGCTGAACAAAGGCAAATTTTAACGCTTCGGTATCTCGATGAACTTACAATTCCTGAAATAGCAGAAATAACCGGTAAGAAACCCGGCACTATATACGTCCTTATACACAGAGGGGTTCGCGCCCTTAAACTCATTCTTAAAGGATCGTCCTAAGCTTCAGTTATGACACGCATGTCTCTAAAAGCGTTATTCCGCAAAGCCCAGTCTCTCCCCGTGGAAGAGACCCGCGTTCAGGCTGCGCGACAAAACCTTTTGCAAGCCATGCAAGCACAACCGATGCCCGTCATATCTCAACCCGAAGCAAAGGCTTCCTTTCGCCCATTTCATTCATTTTTTTCTTTTCAACCTTCTATGTTCTACGCCCTTGTTATTGCCGCTCTCCTTCTCGTAGGTGGCGGAGGCACCGTTGTTGCCGCACAAAATGATCTCCCCGGAGACGCTCTCTATAATGTAAAACTTGCAACAGAGCAGGTTCGTGATGCTCTTACACTTAATCAAACGAAGCGTGTCGAACTTGATACGGAACTCGCCGGCAAACGCCTTCAAGAAGCTGAAGCTCTTGTAAATAAAACAGGTGACACGCAGTCGACCGAGCATGTCAAAGAAGCTTTCGCCGGTTTTGATGCGCGCGTAGCAGACCTTCGTAAGCATCTTGATGATTTGAAAAACGAAGATGCCGTTGCTTTAGCTCCCGGACTCGACCAAGCTATTAGTGAGCATGAAGCAATTCTCGTACGCTTAAGCCAGCATGATGGCGAACTCGATAGCGACCTGAATAAAGCAGAGGACGAAGTTGACTCCATTAAAGAATCATTGCTTACAAAGCTCCCGGAAGGCCAGGCCAAGGAACGCGTTCAGAACGCGCTTGACCATGCGAAAAAGAGCTATGCAAATCTTGACAGCACTTCAACTTCTACAAACGTTGAAGCCGCACAAAAGGAACTTAAAGATGCCGAGGAACTCTTTTCAAATGGACAGCTCCAAGACGCCCTGGTGCACGCAAATAATGCAGCTCAGCTTACGGACAAATTTGAGACAACCTCAACAGACGCTTCATCCGACGATGCAGCACAAACCGAAGACCAGGTGACTCCCGAAAGCGAAGGAGCTCATCAGGAAGCGGAACAAGGAGTAAAAGAAGATGCGCATGAAGAGACAACAGTCGAAGCCCCCGAAAACGATACGGAAGCTCCGACGCTTGAGACTCATGCGGAAGACAGCGCAGGAGAATAAAAACTACCAAGCCCCAAAACACGCCAACATGGCGTGTTTTTGGTACAATAGCCTTATCATGAATATCATTCGGACTATTCTCAAGCCACCCGCAAGAGAGGCAATTCTCATTGTTTTTATTGGGGCTTGTTTATTAGCCTCCGTGTTTTCCACAGGTCTAGAACCACTGATTTTTGCAGGTGCCTTTCTTGGATCCCTCCCTACGCTTTGGTCTGGGTTAAAAGGACTTTTGAAGGTAAAAATCACTATCGATGTTTTCAATTCTATTGCATTACTCATTTCGCTCGGAACCGGAGAAATTAGTTCCGCCGCTTTCATCGCACTCATGCTGGCTTTTGCCCGCTTATTGGAATGGAGAACAGCAAATCGCACCACAAGCGCGCTCGAATCGCTCTTGCGTTTAAAACCTGAATCCGCGGTCCGTGAAAAAGACGGAAAACGAGAGGAGGTCCCCATTGAGCAAATCCAAGTTGGAGATACTATCATTATTTCACCGGGAGCTCGTATTCCGGTCGACGGGATCGTGATTCAGGGCGAATCAGAAATTAATGAATCTTCTGTGACAGGGGAGTCTCTCCCCCGCCCCAAACGAGCGGGTGACACTCTTATATCCGGAACGGAGAATCTCACGGGAGGATTTAAAATGCGCGCTTCACGCGTTGGAAAAGACTCAACCATCGAACGCATGGTTGATCTCATGCATGAAGCGGAGAACTCCAAATCAAAAACAGAAAAAATCGCAGACCGATTCGCATCCGGACTTCTTCCCATCGTTGGACTTCTTGGACTTGGTACCTATCTCATTACAAAAGATGCTTCCATGACAGCAGCTCTGTTCCTTGTCGCCTGCGCAGACGATATGGCTGTCGCGATTCCGCTTGCGGTAACCGCAGCGCTTGGGCAAGCGGCAAAGCAGGGCGTCATTATAAAAGGCGGAGAGTGGCTAGAACGATTGGGTCGCGTTCAAACGCTTGTATTCGATAAAACCGGAACGCTTACTTACGGGAATCTCGTTATGGAAGGCCTCAAGCCGCTGAATAATATTTCTGTGGATACGCTCATCCCTTTGATAGGCGCAGCGGAAAAATATTCAGAACACCCTGTCGGTAAAGCGGTTTTTCAATGGGCGAGCGCGCAAACAAAAATCATTCCTGATCCAGATGCTTTTGAAATACGCGCGGGAAGCGGAGTAAAAGCTCGCATCGGAAAAGATGAAATCATCATCGGAAATGAGCGCGCCTTCGAAGCCTTCGCGCTTCCGATAGAAATAAAAGCGCTTGCCGCCTTAAAGCAAGCGCAGGAAGAATATGGCCAGACCGTATTTCTCATCATTCTCAACGGAACGCCTGTAGCCATTGGAAATGTCGCTGACGAACCGCGTGAAGAAGCGAAGCAAAGCATTGCCGAAATACGCGCGCTCGGCCTTCGCAATATCTGGATGTTTACCGGCGACAATGAAAAAATTGCAAGTCGCGTCGCGCATGCATTAGACATTCCCCGCGTACATTCAAGCATGAAGCCGGAAGAAAAGATGGGCGAAATTGAACAACTCCAAAAAGACAAAGTTGTTGCTATGGTGGGTGATGGCATTAACGATGCCCCAGCTCTCGCACGCGCAGATGTTGGGATTGCCATGGGAGCAAATGGAACCGCAACAACTGTCACAGCAGCCAATATCGTTATTCTAACGGATGATCTCTCTCGTCTTCCGTATATGATTCGCCTCAGTCGCCGCATGACATCTGTCATTCAAGGAAATGTATGGATCTGGGGCCTTACGAATCTCATTGGCTTCAGCCTCGTTTTTATGGGTTGGCTCGGTCCTGCATCAGCGGCACTTTATAATTTTGTAACGGATTTTCTTCCTCTCTTTAATTCCTCTCGGCTCTTCACAAAAAGACAGTCGCCTTTAAGCGATGCGAGTGCGCGCAAGAGCTGACCTATGCAAATAAAAATTGAATCCAGTTGGAAAAAAGAGCTTGCTACAGAATTTGATAAGCCTTATTTCAAAGAGCTGACAGCATTCGTACGAAAAGAATATACCTCTGCAAATATTTATCCTCTGCCTAAATATATATTTCGAGCACTGGATGAATGTTCATTTGATAAAGTAAAAGTGGTGATCCTAGGACAAGATCCTTATCATGGTCTCAACCAGGCAAATGGGCTTTGCTTTTCCGTAAATGAAGGCGTACGCACGCCTCCATCGCTTCACAATATTTATAAAGAATTATCAAGCGATCTTAATACACCGGCGCCAACGTCGGGAGATCTTTCTCCCTGGGTAAAGCAAGGCGTCTTACTATTAAATGCAACACTCACTGTTCGCGCGGGAAATGCAGGCTCGCATCAAAATAAAGGATGGGAAGAATTCACTGATGCAGTCATCCGCGCGTTAAATGATAAGCGCGAACATTTGGTATTCATGCTCTGGGGCGCCTATGCGCAGAAAAAGGGCGCGTTCATTGATCGAAAAAAACACCTGGTACTCGAAGCGCCTCACCCGTCTCCTTTTTCCGCCGACAGAGGATTTTTCGGCTGCCGTCATTTCAGCCAAGCGAACACCTATCTTAAAGAACAAGGAATTACACCCATCGTCTGGGTTAAAAAGGACGCTTAGCTCTATGAAAAAGATATATGTTCTCTTGCTAGGCGCGTGCCTTAGCTCGCTCCCCTTCTTTTTTGCAATACCATCAAAAGCCGCTGCGCTTAATGAACGACTCTCAGGCAGAATTCTTTTGAGCGTGGAAGAGCACGGAGAAGCCTGGTATATCGCTCCCGTAACAAAGAGCCGTAGCTATCTCGGACACGCTGAAACAGCTCTTCATTTTCTTCAGTCCAAAGCTCTCGGAATCAAAAATGCGCAGCTATTTGAAATTCCTACTGAGTCGGAAGTTTTGCAGGAAAACACAGCACTGCGTCAGCGACTAAGCGGTGCTGTTCTTCTACAAGTGGAATCTCATGGAGAAGCCTGGTACGTTAATCCAACCGATTTAAAAAGATATCCGCTTAAAACCGCGGAAGATGCGCTTTTCATTATTAAAACATTTGGACTTGGAATTTCTCTATCGAATTTATCAAGTATTCCAATAGAACAAACGATTGCTGGAGCTGTCTCACTCCTCTATCCACCTTTCGTAGCACAAGCGCCTCTCGGTGACTGGTCGGATCCGCGTCAAGCGGATGGATGTGAAGAAGCTTCCACGCTTATGGCGATTGCCTGGGCGCGTGGAGAAGCGCTCTCACCGCAAACAGCTCTAAACAAAATTATCGAGATGAGCGATTGGGAAGAAAGCGTGTATGGCTATTTTCGCGACACATCTGTCCAAGACACGGCCAACCGCCTTCTTCATCAATATGAACATTTTGATACATACTCAATTGAAAATAATGCGAACGCGGAACGAATAAAACAAGTCTTAGCACAAGGCAATGTCGTAATAACCGCAATCAATGGAACGCTTCTCGGGAACCCTTATTACAGAGGGAGTGGGCCGCTACGCCATATGATTCTCATCATCGGATATGATGCTGCGCAAGACGAGTTCATTCTTCATGATCCCGGAACACAATTTGGCGGCTCTATGTGGTTCCCCGTCTCGCGCGTAGAAAATGCCTTGCAAGATTATTATTCAGGTGATCAAGTTCCTGTAGGCCCGCCAAGAACCGCGATGATTGTTATTAGCAAACCCACATAAAGAGCTCCGCCTTCCCTATGAAGACTCCTATGGAAAACTCACAGCAAAAAATCAACTTCAGTAAACGCACGGTTGTCTACGTCACCGTTCCCCTTCTCCTGTTTTTTGGCATAGGGGGCTGGTCGCTTTTAACAAGACATGTAGATAATCCTGAGATAGTTGCTACAGAACCCACTGAAACTCAACAAGCCGTTCCTGAACCCGTGGTCGCCGTGCCTGAACCAGCACGAGTGGCCCACACACCGCTCCCTGAAGAAGTCCGTGGCATTTACTGGACGGTGGCAACGGCAGGGAGCAAGCGTGGCGACGAGCTCCTTCAATACATGAAGACTTCTGGTTTAAACACAGCCGTTATTGACTTAAAGTTAGATAATGGAGCACTCGGTTTTGAACCAATAAATCCGGAATTAAAAGCCTATGCCGCTGAAAACCCTTCGGTGAAAGATTTTCCAGCGAGACTCGAGCAATTGCATGAAGCTGGGATCTATCGCATTGCGCGTATCGCCGTCATGCGCGACAGCGTTTTTACGCGCCTTCACCCCGATCAAGCCATGCAAACCGCTAATGGAACTGTTTGGCATGATAAAACCGGCGCCGGCTGGGTGGATCCCGCCTCCCCTCTTGTCGCGGAATATGCGCTCGCCCTCGCACAAGAAGCCTATGACATGGGATTCGATGAAATCCAATTTGATTATATTCGCTTCGCCAGCGATGGAGCGCTGGGAGCTATTCGATACTCACAATATGACGGAACGCAAACCAAGCACGAAGTCATGAAAACATTTTTCGATAAGATGGCAACTCTGCGTGAAACAGGCATTCCGCTTTCCTTTGATGTTTTTGGCATGACGTTTTGGTCTACTTCTGATTTTGGCATTGGACAAAGACTTGAAGATGTTTTTCCGGATGCGGATTTTATTTCCCCCATGGTCTACCCTTCACATTATCCAAATGGATTTGAGGGATTTTCAAACCCAGCTCTGTATCCATACGAAATTGTAAAACGCTCTCTTGATAAAGGAGCTGAGCTTCTTTCCACAGATCATTTTATTCAAGAAGAAGACAGTCGCGCCAAATTTCGACCCTGGCTTCAAGACTTCGATATCGGCGCTGTATACACAGCCGCGCGCATTAAAGCGGAAATACAAGCCACGCGAGACGCCGATGCAGCCGGATGGATACTCTGGAACGCGCGTAATGTCTATGAACCGGTTCAATACGGAACAAAATCTGCTAGCTCTTCCCCAGAGGAAGCGTCACGGTAAATATCGTTCCCTTATTGAGCTCTGATTCAACCGTAATCTTACCACGCATGCGCTTAATAATCTGTTTTGCAAGATAAAGGCCTGTTCCCGTTCCATTGGGAGTAAATTTTACTGCATTAGGTGCTCGAAAAAATTTATCAAAAATATGAGGTAACCGCGCCGGATTAATACCGATACCATGATCAACGATGCAAATGATCGCAGAGCCATTTTTAACATGAGCCTTAATCTCAATCGAGGAACCCGCCTGAGAATATCTTTTCGCATTTTCCAAAATGAGACAGAGGGCCGTCTCTAGCTTTTGAGGGTCGGTAGATAATGGGATGGGCGTTTTCTTTAAAAAAACTTGCACGTTGTTTTGAGGGGAGAGAGCATCGCAGTCTTGCTTAATTTTCAACAAAACTGTTTTAAGATCAAACTTCTGCCTACGTAATTTCAATGTTTTATTTTCTACACTCAGAATATCAAATATTCGATCAAGCGTTACAGCAAGATAGTGAGCGCGTTCACCGATATCTTTATTTGCATCCAATATTTTTGCGTCAGATGTTAAACCCGTAATAATTTCAGCATTCCACTGAATAGCCGTAAGCGGCGTACGAAACTGATGCGAGACAACATCAATAAAATCATTCTTTGATTTATCAAACTCACGGATCTGCAAGTAGAGTTGTTGCACTTCCTCAAATTTTGCCGCATTTGCGAATGCGGGAGCTGTGGCACCCTGTAAAATACGAATGAGGTCAATATCACGCTTTCGAAGACCCGCTTTATCTTTTTTATCGCTCAAACAAATCAGCCCCACGAATTCATCGCCTACAAGCAATGGAATAATGACCTCGATCCCATGTGTATCCATAAAACGCAGCATACGCTTATTACAAGCAGATTTTTTTGGCGCAATATCATTGTTTAGCGCCCATCGCAGTTCATCCGCTTCCACAACATCTCGATCTACTTCTAAACAGAAACGTAGAGCCTTTGGGATAATTTTTCCCAGCTTTTTATCGAACCCCTCGATATAGGTAAAAATAGTCTGAGACGCATCCGTCTTACCTAGAGTAAGAATTGCAACTTTTTGAAAGCCAAAAAATTTCCGTAATTTTTCTACTACAGCCTTTTGGAGATCTTCAAGCCCGCTGGACGTCTGCGTAAGCTGTAAAACAGCTTGTACCGCCGTATCAAAAAGGTATGTCCCGTGGCTCGCGAGTCTTGCGCTAAAATAAGACATTTTGGCAATAATAGGAGGGAAAAATACCGCGAACAAAAAAGAGGTTACAATCTGAAGATTTGAAACACTAAAACTTCTGTACAATAGAAAATTTGAGCCGATAATAAACAGATACGCAACGAGCCAATACAAAACAATATCAGTAGACTTCTTAATAACCCACCGAATTTCAAGGAAACGATAACGAATAATGGAATAAGCAACCGACACAACGAAGAAAATGGTAAATAAAGGTCCAAGGCCATTCCATCGAAAATCATTCGCAAAGATCGGAAGCAATAAGTTCGTAATTAAAAATGGAACCAAGTAGGCTACAAGTCCCAGGACAACCGGTTTTAATTGGTGATGAACAATTCCCTTTGTTTGTGCAAGGCTTCTCCAGAGAAATATCATTCCATAAACAAGAACGGCAATAAAAAAAACAAGCCAAAGCAAATAAACGGGGATGACAAACTCTCCCAAGATATATCCGTCTGCCGGAGAAACGGATTTAATCATGAAAGAAGTAACCGGAAGAATGCCATAAAAAATCATGAGCAAGAACGAGAGAACTTTCCAAGCGAGTGCATGTTTTGAACGCACGGGAAACACATGAATGAACCATAGGAATCCCGTAGCCATAACCGTGCCCATGGAAAAAGCAACTCTTCCCCAGAAAAGAGGCGTTGGGAAATTATTAATCGTTAAAAAAATCGTAAGATTCCACATCGCTACACCAAACGCAAACAAAGCAAAGGCCTGGTTCGCTTCTTTGCGAATATTCTTTAAAAAGACAAGAATGCCAATCGTTAAATTAACGACAAATGTGCAGAAAAGTAAAAACGATATGAGCGACATATAAAATGCAGATATACGTCGCCAATAATACCATAAAAAAATAAAAAAGAGCAGATTCAAGCGAGAATCTGCTCTTTATTTTCACTTTTCTTCAAGTACCGAAGAAAGATAGGCGGAAAGAATTTCCGGATAGCCTGCACAAGGAATTACTTCCGTGTGATGATAAGACTTCCCTGCTCCCAGTACAAGCAATGGGAACCCTTTTTCTTTCAAGCGCTCGAAAAAGGCTTTTTGCCATGCAGCGACACAATAACGATACCCGTGATTCAACGACCATCTACACGCTGCGCGAAGCAAGTACAGTGATTGTCGAAATCGAACAGCGCCTGAATAAGAACCTGAGAGGCCAATAGACGGAGCGACGAGACGTGAAAGTTCACAAGTCGGTTCCCGTGGGAACCATGTTGGAAGAGAGAACGCGTCCGATCCCGTCTCCATAAGGAAACGGTCATCCACTTGAAAACAGACTCGAATAGACCCGACAATCGCTCCGTCAAGAAGACTAATAAAATGTTGTGCAGTTTCATCGTAGCCATCCTTTTCCAAGCCGTCAGGGAAATCCTCTTTCTGAAAAGATCCGATCCGGCAGTACTCACGATAGCGTAGTGCATACATCTCACGCATTTCTTCCTCGCTACGAGGTGAACGAATAATGAATCGCCCTTCAAAACCATTAGACATGTACTTAACTCCCGCTCACGAAATGAGTATTTTCACGTACCAGCCGCAAGAAAGCAGCAGGTTCCAGCATAAGCATCCGAATCCAACGTTTGAGGACACAGACCCACGCGTTCAGCGAGCGCATACAACTCTTCACTCTGCAAGAAGTGAAAGGCTCGCTCCTTTGCAGCTCGCGTAATAAGCACGTTTGTCGCTAGGGCAGCACCGAAAGAAGGGAGACGAAGACTCGTTTGTACCCATTTTTGCAAACTACCAAAAAACAGTAGATCGTTAAAATGGGTTCTCCAAACCCGCGACTGTTCGGCTCGCCAAGGGTTCGCGAGGATCAGCTGGCCTCCGGGAGCAAGAAGGCGGTTGCATTCCTTAAGAAATGCCTCTGGGTCCTCCAATGCATAGAGAACGTTCACGCTCACGATCGCATCGAAAGACGCGTCTTCCCAACCAGGAAGATCCTGGTTCAAATCGAGCTCAAACAACACAGCTTGATACCCAACCCCCTCACGTGCGCGAAGTTCGCTTAGCTTGCGCTTCGCTCTTCGCAACATGGCACCCGACCTGTCTACGCCGGTGATTTCCGCTTGAGGAAAGCGTTCGATCATTTTGAAAAGAAGGTTCCCGGTCCCACAGCCTGCATCAAGGATGCGCGTATGAGCCGGAAGTTCTCCCAAAGATTTGATCACCCGCTTGTGAAGTTGAATATATGGTTCAAGAACAGCAATGCTGTCATACCACCGAGCATACAGATCCCAGAATTGTTCACTCATCTTAGCCTCCAATGTGCGGAGGACATTCTCACATGCGCTAAACTCCTGGTCAAGTCTAATGCTCTTGGAAAACGAAAAATCGCCCGTCTCAGAAGGAGACGGACGATCAGTTGGGTTACGAGAAGTTGTACACGAGGGTTTTCAGAAGTTTCTTCGATTTACGTACGCTCTTACGAGCTTCGTCTGGAGCCAGCGAAGAAAATAGGAGACCTCGCTGAATTTCGGCAAAGACCGACAGAGCTTCTGCACGTAGATCCTTGGAAAGCTCCTCATCGTGAAGCCGCTCGAGATGCTGATGAACTTCCAAGAAATTTCTTCTGAAAAAAAGCGCAACGTCCTCCCGTCGACTCTTATTCCACCGCTTCCAACGCTGTTCGAGAAACGCAAGAGGCAGAATGAGACGCATTTCGACACAACGAATGAAACGCATTGCGCGAATTTTCGATCGTATCGGCCCCGTGAAGGAAGCAAGATGAATGGCGGGCATTGCCTCTGATGGAACAAAGGCATCAATCTCTTTGCGAAGTGTTCGCAGATCCTTGAGAAGACCATCGAGAAGCCCGATGTATGGCCGAACACGAATATGCTCAAGCGCACGTGCAAGGCTACTAATCTTCTCTTGTGCAAGACGCTTTGTCGCCTGTGTCGGCCTCCTTGCGGCGAGTCCGACGGCATTGAAGTTGGATGAGAGTGTCTGGAATACGTCCCAAACATCATCCATTACACGATGCACTTCTTGAATGCGCTCATAGACTTCGATGCGACGAGGCGTAAAGAAGTTGGCGATATCCCGCGCTTCTTTTGAACGCTTATCGAGATGCGAAGCACCGGCTGAAGCTGTAAGAGCTGCCGGCATTGGCGCCGTCTTGCCCCTGGACGTCCTCAGACGAGCTGCTTTCTGATACCGATCGGAAGCCGTACGCTTCTTCAAATTGCGCTTCGGTTCATCCAGCTCTTCGCCCATGAGAGCAAACAGCGAAATAGCCGCTTCCTGCTCGTCCCCCGAAAGGACGCCCCAGGCGCGCATGCTGCCGATGCAGTCGAAAGTAAGCTGACGCATTTTGTGCATATCACCTACTTCCTCTTTCTCGGTACGCGCGACATGTGCCAGCGAACGAAAGAGATCATAAATACCGCCAGTCACAATCTGATGCGTAACGCGCTGTGCCGTCCTACGCGAAAGCTCCTTGTTCTGAACGAGCGCGGCTCCTTCCGGAAGCTGCACGACATTCAGCTTATCGAGAGCCTCCCTCTTGATATTGAACGAGCGTGCAAGGATAAGAATCTGATGCCCCTTGAAAGGAAAGGCTTGAACACGAACGGAACCGTGTTTGGTGCGAACCGTAAACGGCCCCGCCTCACTTCCCCACAAACTTTCTGTAACCATAAAAAGGACCTCCTGTCTGACTGACGCAGGGAGGCTAGCACAAAAAGGCTCTTCTAGCAAGACTAAGCGTCTGGCCAAGGTGTAATCAAATCGTATCCCTCTTCTGTCACGGCAACCGTAACTTCAAAATGCGCAGAGGTACTCCCGTCTGCCGTCGCGATCGTCCAATCATCTTCTTTCAAGCGTACATTCCAACCGCCAAGCGCAATCATGGGTTCGATAGCCAAAACCATTCCCGTTTCCATCATCACGCGCTTTGCATGCGGATCGCGATAATTCGGCACCTGAGGATCTTCGTGGACCGCATGGCCGACGCCGTGGCCTACGAGATCACGAACAATGCCATATCCTTTTGGAGTAATAAAATCTTCAATCGCTTCCCCAATACAATAAATAGACTTTCCCGCACGAATAACTGAAAGACCGCGTACAAGCGCCTCGCGCGTATCTTGAACCAGCTGCGTTGTTTTTGCATCCGTCTTTCCAACAATCACGGTTGTAGCCATGTCCGTTGCAAGCCCTTTAAACCAAAGACCGATATCAAGACCGACGACATCTCCGTCTTTAATTTCTCGCGCGGGAATAGGAAGTCCATGAACAACTTCGTCATTAATGGAAACGCAAAGGGCTCCAGGAAAACCAGGAGTGTCGGGGTCGATTTTATAATCCAAAAATGAGGCCGTCCCACCTACTTCGCGAAAACGTCGCAGAGCGATAGCATCCAACGCTTCCGTTGTGACACCAGCTTGGCAAGCAGATCGGATTTCTCTCAAGACATCAGAAAGAATCTTTCCACCTTCGTGGAGTTTGGCGATTTCTTCCGGCGTTTTAATCAGTGACATATTCGCGTCTGTGTATGAATGAGTTTATTTATGTTTGAGGGATAAAACCAAGTTTTGCGAGTTTTCTGGTGAGCTCATCAAATAACTGTTCAATAGTTTGTTCACCATTTACGGCAAGCAGAACACCTTTTTGGCGATAGTAGCGCGCAAGAGGCTCGGTCATAAAATGATAGGCAGCCAGTCGTTTCCGAATAATATCCTCCGTATCATCGCCTCGACGCACAAGCAAACCTTTACAAACGGTACAGAGCTTCCGCGCCTCAGCCGGTAAAGAGGACTCATGAAATACGCTTCGGCAAGATTGGCATTGCAACCGCCCCGTTAGCCGTTTCACAGCGACGTCATCTTTCAATTTTATTTGAATAGCTAAATTGATTTTGGAAAGTCGATCCAAGGTTCCCGCTTGCTCAACATTTCGCGGATAGCCATCGAGAAGAAATCCTTTTCCCAAATCAAATTCTTTTAATCGTTTTTTTAAAATAGCATCTGCCAATTCATCCGGAGCGAGCATTCCATTCGTCACATATTCTGCGACCATTTTTCCAAGAACGCTTCCCTCGCCCATTTCAGCGCGAAGCAAATCTCCCGCTCCAATAAAAGGGATACCATAACGATCCGCAAGAAGTTGTCCCTGCGTACTTTTTCCGCAGCCCTGGGGGCCAAACAGAACAGCACGAAAGCTTTTACGCTTCATAGAAGGAAGACTACCAATGTATCACGGATGCTTCAAAACGATAAAAGAAAAAGCGCCCCAAGGGCGTTTTTCTTAATACGCATCGTATTCTCTCATGGTTAGTTGTGATTCGATTTGTTTTATCGACTCAATCACAACGGAAACCACAATGAGGAGAGATGTTCCACCGAGAGCGAAGGTCGTAGAACCGGTAATCCCCTGTGCAATATTCGGCATCACAGCGATCAAACCAAGGAAGATGGCTCCTCCAAGAGTAATACGGTTGATAACAGCTTGAAGATAATCCGATGTAGGCTTTCCAGGACGAATGCCCGGAATAAAGCCGCCACTCTTCTGAAGATTTTCTGCAATGCGATCTGGATGGAAGATGACGCCTGTGTAGAAGTACGTGAAGAGGACAACTAAGAAGAAATAAAGCATTCCGTAAATCCATTGATCCTGCAAAACCGTTAAGACCCAGCGAGCCGCATCCGCTACAGCAGGAGTACGTGCCTGACTAAAGAATTGTGCAAGAACAGATGGAAAGATCAAAAGCGAAATGGCGAAAATGATTGGAATAACACCCGCCGTAAGAACGCGAAGCGGAAGCGAAGACGCGACGCCACCAACCGAGCTGCTTGAACCAGCAGATTGACGCGCGTATTGAATAGGAATGTTTCGCTGTCCTTCATTCACAAAAACAACTCCGGCGATCATCACAACCGCTACAAGAACATAGAGCACAAGTGTGAACATTTGCGATGAATCATATGTCGCTCCAAGCTGACGAACCAAGCTCGGAAGACCTGCCACGATACCAGCAAAAATGAGAAGAGAGATACCGTTTCCAACTTTACGCTCGGAAATAAGTTCTCCAATCCACGTAAGCAGCATCGTGCCGGCTGTAACCGAACAGATAAGCACAACCAAGTGCAGAAAATCCGTATTCGTAAGAATTGTCACCTGTGACTGTTTCAAAAGCGCGAGCAAACTAAACGACTGAATAATCGCAAGTGGAACGGTAAGCAAACGCGTCCATTGGTTGATTCTCTTTTGTCCTGCTTCACCTTCTTTTTGAATCTCTTCGATGCTCGGAACAATCATGCCAAGAAGCTGGAAGATAATCGAAGCGGTGATATAAGGCGCGACACCGAGAGCGACGATGCTAAATCGTGAGAGCGTTCCACCAGAGAAAATATTAAGCAAGCCAAGCACTTGGTTCGATTCAAAGAATCTACGAAGAGCGATGAGATCAACTCCAGGAAGAGGAATATTCGCCATCACACGGAATATCACCATCATGGCGAGGACGAACAGAATACTGTTACGGACCTCTTTTACTTTCCAAGCTCGCTTGAGTGTTTCCCACATATAGTTTTATTTCTTACCTTTCTTCAAAGCCTTCCCCTTTTCCTCTCTTTTGCCCTTCTTTCCTTTTGTTGAAGGATGAAGTTCAAGCGTTCCGCCGGCCTTTTCAATAGCCGCTTTCGCAGAAGCGCTGGTTTGAATCCCGATAAGCGTAAGTTTTTTTGTTAGTTCGCCTCCCAAAACAACTTTTACCCGACGATCACTCCGCTTAACTAAGCCACGCTTTTTAAGCAAGTCCAGATCAATTTTTTCTCCAGCACCAAAAACCTCAAGACGTGAAAGCGGCACCGTTGCTGCTTCCGCGAAACGGCTTCGAAAGCCACGATTCTTCGGAAAACCAAGAATCATCTGCTTCATTCCTTTCAGTTTCAGCTTCTTTTTTCCACCCGTACGTGCACGCTGACCTTTGGTACCACGTCCGGCTGTTTTTCCACGGCCGGAGCTTTGGCCACGGCCAACGCGTTTTGTTTTCGTTTTCGATCCCTTACTCGAAGAGAGCGTGTGTAAAGTAAGTGCCATAAGAAAATTCAATTAAGCAGCTTTCTCTTCAACCTTCTTTTCTTCCGGCTTAGAGGAAGAGGTTGCCTTTGGAGCGCGAAGCTGACGAAGAGCTTCAAAGGTTGCCTTCACGTTATTAGTCTTGTTATTGGATCCCATGATTTTCGAAACAATATTCGGAACTCCCGCAAGTTCGAGAACCGTACGAACAGCACCACCAGCTTTGATTCCCGTTCCTTTTGGAGCCGGCTTCAAAAGCACGATAGCTGCACCGAACTTTGCGCGGACTACATGCGGAATAGTCTCATCCACAATAGGAACCGTCAAAAGAGCTTTACGTGCTTGCGCCATGGCTTTTGTAGTCGCACCTGCGACATCCGTTCCTTTTGCCAAACCAAATCCGACGCGGCCTTTACGATTACCGATAACGGAAAGGGCGCGAAAGCGCATGCGCTTTCCACCCTTCGTTACACGAGTAACGCGAGCGATTTCGAGGTTCTTTTCCTCATAATCGGATTCAGCCGGAACATTGGTTCGGGGTCTGCGGGGACGTCCACCACGACCAGGACCAGAACCTCCTCGGCCGGGGCCTCGACCACCAGGACCGCTACTGCGAGCACCACCGGCGCGTCCGCGATCTTGTGATGGCTGTCCTGCTGACGGCTTAGGGGTCGCCGGAGTGGCTGCACCATCGGAAGGCTTTTTTGTTTCGAGAGTATTTTCGTTGGACATAAAAGTAGGTCTAAAAAATCAAGCCGCCTTCACGCGCACCGTCAGCGACGGCTTTCACGCGACCGTGATAGCGCTTATCACGTCGATCAAACACAGCGTGGTCAACTCCCTGAGTTTTTCCACGTTCTGCAATAAGTTTTCCCATTTGAAGCGCAATTTCTGTTTTTGTCTTTCCCTTACGATCCTTTTCCGCAATGTCAAGATCTTTTACCGCTGCGATGGTTCGCCCGGCTGCATCATCAATTAACTGAGCGGAGATATGCTTCAAACTCCGTACCACGGAAAGGCGCGGACGGTCAGCTGTGCCGATTACGATGGCGCGAACGCGAGCAATGCGGCGATCTTTCTGAGTTTTCTGTTTAAGCGTAGACATAGAATTGAGCTTTAAGAAGCCTTAGCAGCCTTACCTGCTTTACGGCGAATAACTTCATCGACATATTTAATACCCTTTCCTTTATAAGGTTCCGGGGGTCGAATACGGCGGATTTGAGCAGCGATTTCTCCAATAAGCTGTTTATCAATACTTGAAAGCGTGAGAATTTGCTTTTCAGCGACTGCATCAACGCCATCAGGAAGAGGGAATTCGACATCGTGAGAGAATCCGACTTCCATCATAACGGTGCGGCCGGAAACGGAAACACGATAGCCAACCCCGACAAACTCAAGGGCTTTTTGATACGGCTTTTGGACACCTTCTACGGCGTTCGAAACGAGCTGACGGGTCAGCCCCCAAATCGCGCGCTGGTGTACATCTGTTTGATCTTCTACGGATATCGTCGCCGCTCTTGGTTCAGACTCCAAGGTGACGGTAGCATGTGGAGGAAGAATAACCGTCAGAGTTCCTTTTGGGCCTTTGACGATCACCTTCCCGGCATCAACGGTGAGGTCGACGCCCGAGGGCAGATTGATCGGTTGTTTACCAATACGGGACATATACGTTAAGAGAAAATTTCGTTAGTAGATTTCGCAAAGAACTTCTCCGCCAAGTTTTCGGCGACGAGCTTCATTGTTCGTCATGATGCCGGCGCTTGTCGAAAGGATGGCGACACCCTGTCCTGACAAGACACGCTTAAGCTCACTCGATTTCCGATAGACGCGACATCCCGGTTTGGAAATACGCTTTACGGAACGAATGGAAGGGATCTTCCCCTCATATTTCAAGCCCACTTCAAGGGTCTTTTTCTGACCATTGATTGTTTCTTTCACGCCACTCAAATAGCCTTCTTTTTGCAAAACTTTTGCAATGGCGAATTTGATACGTGAACCCGGCAGAGTCACGGTTTCGTGGCCTGCTGATTGCGCATTGCGAATGCGTGTGAGGAAATCGCTGATTGGATCGGTATACATACATGTAAGAATTACCAACTCGACTTGGTTACGCCGGGGAGATCCCCGCGGTTTGCTAATTCGCGGAAACAAATGCGACAAAGATCGAAGTCACGGAGAAAGCCGTGTTTGCGCCCACAGCGCCAGCAGCGGCGAACTTCGCGTGTGGAGAACTTCGGTTTGCGATTAGATTTGGCGATTTGTGCTTTCGTTGCCATAGAGTTTACTGAGTAAAGGGAAAACTAAGGGCTTTAAAGAGGGCGAGACCACGCTCTCGAGTCCCGGCGTTTGAAGTAACGGTAACTTGAAGGCCGTGGACATGCTCAACTTCATCTGGATTAATTTCCGGAAAAGCGAGGTTCTCCTGAAAGCCGATGGAAATATTTCCGCGTGCATCTATATGCTTCGTGGAAATGCCTCGAAAGTCTCGGATACGTGGGAAGGTTGCCTGGGTAAGTCGGGAAAGGAAGTCCCACATACGATCACCGCGCAACGTAACCATCATACCGACAGTCATACCTTCGCGAATCTTGAATCCAGCGACGGATTTCTTCGCTTTGGTCTTCACGGGTTTCTGACCCGTAATGCGTTCAAGCGTCTGTTCTGCCGTTTCTGCAAACTTTGCGTCCTTGTTCGATGCAGGAATACCGATGGAAACGGTAATTTTTTTTACGGTTGGGATTGCCATGACATTCTTTATGCCAAGCTCTTCCTGAAGCTTCGGAGCAATCTCTTTCTTGTAGCGTTCTTTAATATTCATAGGCTATTTGTCCTCCTTACGCACCTTTCTGTGACGAACGGGTTTCCCGCTCGCCCCAATGGGCATGACATTGGAAGCATTAATCGGCATCGGAAATTCGACTACCTGACCGGCTTCTTCCTGGTTGCGAGAGCGAAGGTGGCGTTTTGTCACGCGAACACCTTCCACAACAACACGGCCAAGCTTAGGAAAAGTTTGGACAACCTTCCCGCGCTTACCTTTGTCTTTACCGGCGGTTACGACAACTTCGTCGCCCGTTTTAATTCGGAGCTTTGTCATAGGGATTCTTAGAGGACTTCTGGAGCGAGGGAAACGATTTTTGAAAATCCGCGACTGCGCAGTTCGCGCGCGACCGGACCAAAAATACGCGTTCCTTTCGGCTCTTTAGATTTCTTATCAATAATGACACCGGCATTCTCGTCAAAACGGATATAGGTTCCGTCTGTACGCCGTGTCTCTTTCCTTGTGCGCACAAGAACAACGTGAACGACATCCGACTTTTTAACGACTCCTCGTGGTGCCGCTTTTTTCACGACACATGTCACGATATCGCCAAGCCTTCCGTAACGCTTTTTATAGCCGCCAGTCACATTAATCACCTGGAGTATTTTTGCTCCGGTGTTATCTGCGACGGCAATCATGGATCGATGCTGGACCATAGGATTATGCGTTTACGGGAGTAACCGTCGAGACATAGCGCCATCGCTTGTCTTTCGACAACGGGCGGCATTCTTCGATCTCGATCATATCCCCTGTTTTAGCCACTCCCTCGGGATCATGAACTTTGTACTTCTTGGATACCGTGAAGTATTTGCCGTATTTGGGATGCGGCATGCGACGGTCGACGCGGACGACAACCGTCTTCTGCATCGCTGTTGAGACAACGATACCATTGAGACGGCGACGTGATTTGCGTTTTATTTCTTCAGTCATAGAGAGAGTGGATTAGATAGTTTTGGTCTTGCTCATCGAGGCAAGGATCGTCTCGATGCGAGCCACATTTTTCTTCAACGTACGAAGCGTGCGTACTTTTGTGTGCTGACGCGTCGCTACTTTGAAGCGGAGGTCCCGAAGCTGACTGCGAAGATCCGTCATCGTGCGACGAAGCTCCTCGGGGGACTTTTGGCGTAGTTCGTTAGGTTTCATAGAGTTACTCCTTGCTGATAAATTTACAGATGGCTGGCATCTTGTGTGAGGCGAGAATCAATGCGCCCTTCGCAACCTCTTCTGGAACGCCATCCATTTCATAAATGATCGTGCCCGGGCGAACGACGGCGACATAATGATCAACCGCACCTTTTCCGGATCCCATCGGAACCTCATTTCCCTTCTTGGTGATAGGTCGATCTGGGAAAATACGGATCCAGATTTTTCCGCCCTTACGTACGTATCGAGTTAATACGCGACGACCAGCTTCAATCTGTCGGCTGGAAATATAGGCGGGTGTCATCACCTTCAGCCCATAGGAGCCGAAAGCGAGATTTATTTTCGTGGAGGCGATACGGACATTACGGCCGCGACCTTTTTGCCACTTACGGTGTTTTACTTTCTTCGGAATCAACATAAATCGTATGGTTAGGCCTCTTTTCTGGCACCAGATTCAGAGGGATTGTCCATGCGCGGAGAAGATGGTCCTCTGCGGCCAAGACCTCCCGGTGCACGTCCAGAACGACCATCGCGCGGGCCTCGACTTGGCGCGCTCGGCTGATATTGAGAAAGACGATCTTGTTCAAAAACGTCTCCTCGGTAGATCCAGACTTTTACTCCAATCGTACCGGCGATTGTCTGAGCGAAGCTCTGACAATAATCGATATCCGCACGAAGATTCGTAAGCGGAATTTTTCCCCAGGTAAGGCGCTCAGATCGTGCAATTTCTGCACCATTCAAACGTCCGGAAACGACAATCTTTACACCAAGGGCACCAGCTTTCTGCACGCGTTCAATAGCCATCTTCATGACGCGGCGGAACGGCATACGTCGTTCGAGATCCGCGATGACACCTTGGCAAACAAGAGAAGCCTCTAAAGAAGGGCGTCCAACCTCTTGAACAGACAAATTTAATTGAATGCTCTTCGAAGTCATCGGGAAGAAGTTTTTAAGAAGACGCTTGCGCAAATCTTCAATACCGCTTCCGGAACGACCGATAACGAGACCCGGCTTTGCTGTGAAAAGAGTGATATTCAAAGCTCCGCGGGAACGTTCGATTTGAATCTGTGCAACAGCGGCATTTTTCAACGCTTTCTCAAGCCACGTACGAAGCTCGAGATCCTGTCTAAGTGAAGCGCGATATGCATCATTGCGGGCAAACCAACGCGATGGCCATGTGGTGGTCGTTCCGATACGGAAGACTTTTGGATGAACTTTGTGTCCCATAGGCTATGCAATCGTGTTGGTAGATGATTCGGAAGCAGATTCGGCTGGAGCAGGTTTTGCGGCGACAGATGTCGCGGTTTTCTTCGCAGGAGCCTTCGGCGCGACCGGTTTTTTTGCAATGCGATTCTTTTTTCCAGGACGCTCAGATGGCTTTAGTTTATTTTTCGTGTTTTTCTGACGCTCTGACTTAGGCGCGAGTACGAGCATGATATGCGTCGTACGTTTGCGAATCGGAGCGGCTCGACCAAACGCGCGAGCTCTCCAACGCTTCATTGTTGGACCCCCGTCTGCGGTCACGGTCTTCACAAAAAGATCTTCTTTATTTTGCTGAAAATTATGTTCCGCATTCGCAATAGCACTGCGAAGCAACTTCAAGACAGGTCCAGAAGCCATCTTCGGAATGAATTGGAGACGCGTTTCAGCCTCCGTCACATTTAAACCGCGGATCGCATCAATAACGAGGCGAACCTTTCGCGGAGACATGTGGAGATTTCGTAGTTTTGCATGTACTTCCATACGCTATTGTTTACTTGGCGCCTTGCTCAAGCGCTTTAGTGAGCTTACCGCCATGACGAGTGAATTTACGCGTTGGCGAAAATTCACCCAATTTGTGACCGACCATGTTTTCAATCACAACGACATTGATGAACGCTTTGCCATTATGAACGGCAAACGTAACTCCCACCATTTCCGGTGTGATCGTAGAGGCGCGCGACCAGGTCTTGATCGGCGTCTTATTCCCCTGTCCTGTTTTTTGAACTTTCTCAAGCAGTTTCGGGTCGACGAATGGTCCTTTCTTTAAGCTTCGTGACATAGGCGTAAGTAATAATTAGCGGTTCTTGCTCTTGCTCTTTCGACGATTGATGATCAACTTATTGCTTGACTTTTTGCTTTTGCGCGTCTTCACACCAAGAGCATGTTTTCCCCACGGAGTCTTCGGATATTTGAGACCGATCGGGTTACGGGCTTCACCACCACCGTGTGGGTGATCAACCGGGTTCATGGCCTTACCACGCACCGTCGGACGAATACCGCGGTGACGCGTACGACCCGCTTTTCCCCAGCGAATAAGATGCCAGTCCGGGTTGGACACGGTACCGATCGTGGCCATACAGCCCTTAGGTACGCGTCGCATTTCTCCCGAAGGAAGTTTTAGTACCGCCCATTTGCCTTCAACGGCAAGAAGCTCGATATGTGTTCCGGCACCGCGGCCAAGTTGGCCTCCCTTGCCCGGAACCATTTCCACTACATGAACCTGCGTTCCTGTAGGGATCTTTTCCAAAGGAAGTCGGTTTCCAACGGAAATCTCAGCTTCTTTTTGAGAAGACACGACGACATCACCGACCTTGAGACCGTCAGGAAGAATAATGTAGCTCTTCACACCATCTCGGTAGGCAATGAGTCCTATGCGTGAACTTCGGTTCGGATCATATTCCACGGACTTTACGGTCGCAGGAATGTCAAAGCGGTTACGAATGAAATCCACTTCTCGAATGAAGCGTTTTTCTCCTCCGCCTTTGTGACGAACAGCGATTTTACCACCCGAGCGACCAGCGCGCTTTTTTCGAATTGTGACAAGTGATTTTTCTGGTTTCTTTTTTGTAATGTCAGAAAAATCCTGCACCGAGGAAAGGCGGCGGCCGGGAGTAGTTGGACGATATTTCTTAATCGGCATATGCGTATAGTTTAGACACCCTCGTAAAGGTCGATATGCTCGCCTTTCTTCACAGTAATGAGAGCTTTTTTCCATTGTTTACGACGACCGGCACGATTACCGCGGTTCATAGGTTTTCCCTTTCCACGAACAGTGCGGACAGAAGCGACCTGAACGCCATAGAGAGATTCAACTGCTTTCTTAATGGCAACCTTTTCCGCTTCAGGAACAACGTCGAAGACATAGGTTCCTTTGTCTGCAAGGCGCGCAGCTTTTTCACTCACATGCGGCTTAAGAAGGAGTCGAGCGGAAAGATAATCGCCAGCAACAGTCGTTGCACCGACAACGGCTTCCGTCTTTTCTTCCTTTAACTTCTTGGGCTGAGCTTTTTTTGTATTAGCAACTTTACTTGCCGCAGGCTTCTTGCCTACCGGCTCTGTTTTTCGAAATCGATCGAGAATAGCCATAGGGATTATGTGTAGATCTTATCGAAGGCTTCTACCGCATCCTTCAAAAATACAATGGAGCGATAAGAAAGCACATCAAGCAAGTTGACTGAATTTGCTGTGACCAGCTTTACATGAGGAAGGTTGCGAACCATGCGCATAAGCAGTGGGCTCGAAGCCGGGGCGATAAAAAGGACCGTACGATCAATCGGAAGTTTCTTGAGGACTTCAGCCATGAACTTCGTCTTTGTCGGCTCTGTAGAAACGGAATCGAGAACAACCAGTTTTTCAGAAACAATTTTATCAGAAAGGGCCATGAACAATGCCTGGCGCTTTGCTTTGCGGTTGATCTTCACGGAGAAGTTTCGATCTTTGGACGGACCAAAGACGACACCACCGCCAATCCATTGCGGAGAACGGATAGAACCCTGACGGGCGCGACCTGTTCCCTTTTGTTTCCATGGCTTACGGCCTCCTCCTCGAACTTCGCCACGCGTCTTAGTGTGCGCCAAAACCTGACGAGCATTTGCACGTTGAGCAACGACAGCCTCGTGAACAAGCGCTGTATTCGCTTTCACACCAAAAAGGGCGTCATTGAGGTTAAGCTCTCCGACGGTTTTGCCTTCCTGGTTGTATACGGAAATTTTCGGCATATGATTTAGGCGGAAATAATTTCAACAAGAGTATTGCGAGCACCAGGAACAGCGCCTTTGATGGCCAAGATGCCTCCATCACGAACTTCAATAACTTGAAGGTTCTTAACGGTTACACGATCGCTGCCCATGTGTCCCGGCTTACGGGTTCCTTTCAGAACGTGCTGTACACCGCCAGGTCCGCTCGAACCAGGCATACGTTCCTGATCTTTATGACCGTGCGAGGCAGGAGAACCGCTGAATCCATGGCGTTTTATAACTCCCTGAAAGCCGCGTCCTTTTGAGACTCCGCTTACCTGAACGACATCACCTGGCACGAATGAAGATGCTTCAATGGTGTCTCCGCGCTTTAACTCTGTTTCGCTTGGTAAGCGAAACTCGACAAGATGACGAAGCTTCGGGAGATCTTTCAAATGACCTTCTAAAGACTTCGTAAGACGCTTTGCCGGAAAAAACCCAACCTGAACGGCAGAATATCCGTCCTGATCAGTCGTCTTTTTAATCTGAGTAACGATGCAGGGTCCAGCCTGAACCAAGGTGACCGGCACAATAGTGCCATCGTCACGGTAGACCTGCGACATCTCGATTTTCTTTCCAAGAATGAATTTCATATTTCGGATTGGTCGCTGAATAAATCGGGCGAACAAAAAAACCAGAAGAATGCAGACGAATACGCTTCGTCTTCAACCCTCTGGTTTCTGCACAGATCCCTTAAAAAGAAATCCGTGTGGAAGGAAGAAGCCGATTTGCGATTCGGCCCCGATACAAATCGAGGTGGTCAGGACGTATGTCCTAACCCTGCAGGGAGGTTATGTTCAACAATAGGCTAAACAACTTTCTCCTTGTGAATCGTTCCTCAGCGGAACGGCATGTAATTTACATTTTGATCTCAACGTCTACGCCCGCTGGTAAATTGAGCGAGGTAAGCGCATCGATCGTTTTGGCATTCGGGTCGAGAATGTCGACAATGCGCTTATGTACACGCATTTCAAACTGTTCACGAGCGTCCTTATGCACGAAAGTAGAACGGTTAACGGTCCACTTTTTCTTTTCTGTCGGAAGAGGAACCGGGCCGATTACCTTGGCACCGCTTCGCTCAGCCGTCTCAATAATCGTACGCGTAGCCTGATCGATGATCTTGTGGTCATACGCTCGGATCTTGATGCGGACACGATGAGCGGAAGAAACTTCCTTTGTCGCATCCTTGGTTTTGGATTCTGCAGTCATGGGTTCGTGGAAGAAGCCCTGTCATTCTCCGCACCGTTCTCGCCGCCACCTTACCGGTGACGACGAGAGGCTGCGGAGAAACTTCTTCGCTAAAAAATTATTTGATGATTTTGGTTACAACACCAGCACCGACAGTGCGTCCACCTTCACGAACGGCAAAGCGCATTTTGTCTTCAATAGCAACTGGCGTGATAAGAGAAACGGTCATTTGCACCGTGTCACCTGGCTGAACCATGGCGACATCGGCCGATAATTTGACTTCACCTGTTACATCCGTTGTACGGATATAGAACTGTGGCTTATAGCCAGCAACGAATGGCTTATGACGTCCGCCCTCCTCTTTTGTAAGCGCGTAGACTTCCGCTTCGAACTCGGTGTGAGGTGTAATGGAACCCGGCTTCGCAAGAACCATGCCGCGTTCGACATCATCCTTTTTAATACCGCGAAGCAAGAGACCAGCATTATCACCAGCCAAACCTTCATCGAGCTGCTTATTAAACATCTCAATTCCGGTTACGACCGTCTTCCGCGTTTCGCGAAGACCGACAAGTTCAACTTCTTCGTTGATCTTGACCATGCCGCGCTCAATACGTCCGGTTACAACCGTTCCGCGACCTTCAATGGAGAAGACATCCTCAATCGGCATGAGAAGCGGTTTATCCGTTTCACGAACCGGTTCAGGGATCCACTCATCACAAGTCTTGATAAGATCAAGAATAGGCTTTGAAGCCGCTTCATCACTCGGATTTTCAAGGGCTTTAAGAGCTGAGCCACGAATAATAGGCGTGTTGTCACCATCAAACTCATATTTGCTCAAAAGATCACGAACTTCTTGTTCGACAAGGTCAACAAGTTCTGGGTCATCAACCATGTCCACTTTGTTCAAGAAGACGACCATGGCTGGTACGCCAACTTGGTGAGCAAGAATGATGTGTTCACGTGTCTGCGGCATCGGACCATCTGTTGCGGAAACAACAAGAATAGCGCCGTCCATTTGGGCCGCACCTGTGATCATGTTCTTAATATAGTCAGCGTGTCCCGGACAGTCGACGTGCGCATAGTGGCGCTTATCAGACTCGTACTCGGTGTGAGCTGTTGCGATCGTGATTCCACGAGACTTGGATTCAGGAGCTTTATCAAGAGCATCCATGCCCTTGGCCTGTGCCTTCATTCCATGTGCTGCGAGTACAGCTAAGATAGCTGCCGTCGTCGTGGTTTTGCCGTGGTCAACGTGGCCGATCGTACCAATGTTGACATGCGGCTTTGTGCGTTCAAATTTGTCCGCCATAAGCGCGATACGAGATAGATGTCGGCCAGGCCAATGCCGTCCAAACGGCTGCCCCAGCACGAAATTAAGAATATTTCGCAAAATTGCGAGTGACCAGATGATAGCAAAGCCTTAAAAAACACGCAAGACCCAAGGCCCTCTATCTCTAAAAGAAGACAGCTCACACACAAACCTATCTATTTTGTTCGTTTTTTCGCTTAAAACAGGCTAATCCAACTGAGATTCTGTTGGTTCAAGAAAGAATCGATCTTCAAGAGCGAGCTCTTCGTCATCGCTTTTCTGTGCTTCCTCCACATGCAACACCTTTTTTTCTTCCATTTCGGGCATAGTCGCCCCAACATTTTCGAAGCTCTTGTCATTAAATTCATCCAAAATAGGCTCCACGGTTCGAATCTCTGATCCTCCTACTTCTACAGAATAAGATTGATCATCAAAACCGCCTGAATTCTTTTCCTTTTGAGAAGAAAGAGCCTCATATGCGTCGAGGGGCATGACCACCATTGGTTCACGTCCAGCGATATCGGTGACCACAACAGGAAACCCGTTGCGCCTCGCCGTCTCAAGAATGCGTTGCCATGACATATGGTATTGATCTCACCACGCTAGAGATTGAACGTCAAAGCCTCCCCCTACACTAAAAAGCACTCCCATTGTCACATGAAGGAAGTTTTCGATAATTAAATATTTTAAAAAACAAACTCCGAGATTCTCGAAGTCTGTTTTTTAAATGAGTTGTCTTCTATTATTTCTTTGCGCGTCCTTCGACAACGGTTTGTGCCACATTCGATGGAACTTCACCATAATGATCGAATTGCATCGAGTAACTTGCGCGGCCCTGTGTCATGGAACGCAATTCTGTTGCATAGCCAAACATTTCTGAAAGCGGAACGAATGCGTTTACAATGCGTGCGCCCATACGTTCTTCCATGTCTTGAATCTGTCCACGCTTTGAGTTCAAGTCGCCGATTACATCTCCCATATAGTCTTCCGGAGTAATGACTTCAACTTTCATAACCGGTTCCAGAAGATAGACGCCCGCTCTCTTTGCCGCTTCCTGGAAAGCCATTGAGCCCGCGATTTTAAACGCCGCTTCCGAAGAGTCAACATCGTGATAGCTTCCATCTTTCAAAGTAACCTTGATGTCCTGAAGAGGATAGCCCGCGAGCACACCGCGCTGCATCGCTTCTTGAATACCCTTGTTCGCCGGCTGGACATATTCGCGTGGGATGACGCCTCCCTTAATTTTGTCCTCAAATTCATATCCCTTCCCCTGCTCAAGCGGTTCAACGTCAATAACAACATGACCGTATTGACCGCGACCACCCGACTGACGGATGTACTTTCCTTCAACATCCAAAGCGGCGTTACGAATAGCTTCGCGATACGCAACCTGTGGCTTACCGACATTCGCCTCTACTTTGAACTCACGTTTCATGCGGTCGACAATAATGTCGAGGTGAAGCTCGCCCATGCCAGCGATGATAGTCTGAAGCGTTTCTTCATCGGTTCGAACACGGAAGGAAGGATCTTCTTCCGCAAGCTTTTGAAGCGCAACACCCATCTTTTCTTGATCAGCTTTTGTAAGCGGTTCAATAGCGACAGAGATAACCGGCTCTGGAATCGTGATGGATTCAAGGACCAACGGACGATCTTCCGTGTAGAGCGTGTCCCCGGTAAAAGTATCTTTCAATCCAACGGCGGCGGCGATATCGCCGGCATAGACTTCTTTTAGATCTTCACGATCATTGGAGTGCATGCGCAAAATACGGCCGATGCGTTCTCGGCTACCCGTACGCGCATTTACAACATAAGAGCCCGCGGCAAGTGTTCCAGAGTAAACACGAAAGAAAATTAACTTACCAACAAACGGATCGGACATCACTTTAAACGCGAGTGCGGAAAAAGGCTCCTTATCATCCGAGTGAACTTCTAGAAGTTTTGTTTCATCATCAACTTCATGTGCCTTGGTCGGCGGAATGTCGAGCGGCGACGGAAGGTAGTCAACAATAGCATCAAGCAAGAACTGCACGCCCTTATTCTTAAGCGCCGTTCCACAAAGAACCGGGTAAATCTCATTATGTATAACCGCTTTGCGAAGACCAGCTTTCAATTCTTCAACAGAAAGCTCCTCACCTGCGAGATATTTGTTCATCAAACTTTCCTCATTTTCTGCAATCGCTTCGACAAGCTCTGATCGATAGGTCTTCGCCTTTTCCTTCAAATCTTCAGGGATTTCTCCTTCTTCAATATTCTGACCAAGTTCATCGCGATAATAAAACGCCTTCATCTCAATGAGGTCAACAATACCTTCGTACTTATCTTCAATACCGATAGGTAATTGAATTGGATAAGCTTTTTTTGTTAAACGCTTATGAATGGACTCGATATCTTGATAGAAATCCGCCCCCATACGATCGAGCTTGTTAACGAAACAAATGCGCGGAACATCGTGCTTGTCCGCTTGTCTCCAAACCGTTTCTGATTGTGGCTCTACGCCAGCCACACCATCGAAAACGGTAACGGCGCCATCAAGAACGCGCAAAGAGCGCTGAACTTCAATCGTGAAGTCAATGTGTCCCGGAGTATCAATCAAGTTCAAGTTCTTTCCTTTCCAAAAACAGGTTGTGGCTGCGGAAGTAATCGTAATGCCACGCTCACGTTCTTGTGCCATCCAGTCCATGGTTGCCTCCCCTTCATGAACTTCACCGATCTTATGCTTGCGACCGGTGTAAAACAAAATACGCTCGGAAACGGTAGTCTTTCCCGCATCAATATGAGCAATGATCCCGAAGTTCCGGGTGTCTTGAAGGCTGTATTCTCTAGGCATATAGGTAAAAAGTATTTTTGAATGCAAAACGCCTGAAAATCGTTCAGACGTTTTTGCGGATTACATCATGAGGCACGATCTATCGAGCGAAGTGAGCAAACGCGCGGTTTGCTTCTGCCATACGCTGAACGTCCTGTTTTTTCTTTACGGCGTCACCTTCATTGTCTGCCGCGAGCATGAGTTCTTGTGCAAGTTTTTCTGCCGTAGAGCGGCCCTTTTTGGCACGCGTTGCGGCAATGATCCAGCGAAATGCGAGCTGAACGCGACGTTCCGCGCGAACCTGAAGCGGAACCTGATAGTTCGCGCCACCGACACGCTTGGATTTTACCTCAAGGAGAGGCGAGACGTTTTTTATGGCTTCATCAAAAATTTCCATCGGTGGTTTCTTGGTCTTTTCCTCGATAATATCGAAGGCCTGGTAAACCACGCGCTGAGCCGTCTGCTTCTTTCCGGAATTCATGACGTAATTAATAAATTTTCCAACAAGAGGCAATCCGTATTTCGGATCGTTTATGATTTTACGACGGGGGGCTTTTTTTCCACGCATATATATAGAGGCTATTTACTTTCTCCTTTTGGTTTACGAGTTCCGTACAAGGAGCGACTACGTCTACGCGTTGGGATGCCCTGCGTATCATAAACGCCACGCACAATGTGATAGCGAACACCTGGAAGATCTTTCACGCGACCACCGCGGATCATGACAATAGAGTGTTCCTGTAAGTTATGACCTTCTCCTGGAATGTATGCCGTAACTTCCTGTCCGTTAGAAAGACGAATACGCGCAATCTTTCGACTGGCCGAGTTCGGCTTTTTCGGTGTCATGGTCGTCACCTTAATACAAACGCCACGCTTATACGGCGCTCCCCCTTTAAGCGGGGTGCGCTTGCGATGCAGCGTATCCAAAGCGAATTGGAGCGCTGGGCTCTTGGACTTGGTTTTGGCCGCCTTGCGTCCGTGGCGGATCAACTGGTTTGTGGTAGGCATGTTGTTGCAAAAATCCCTTTAGGATACTGAAAATGTGCGCCTAATCTACCAGCGATCGCGCGTGTTCGTCAAGGGGGCCGGATCCTGGGCGATCCAAGCCCATCAAGAATGAGAGATTTTTCAAGAGAATAAACGAGAGAAAAAGGTAAAAAAACCTGAAGTTAAACCAAAGATCCAAGAAAAAACACCAATATTAAATACGATATCAAGCAGAATTAATCCAATAAGAAGCGTCGGTCCCTGCGTCTCAAGTAGACGACGCGCTTGTGCATATTTCGAACCTGATGAAACTGCAAGAAGCGCCTTCGAACCATCAAGCGGCGGCAAAGGAATCAAGTTAAAAAACATCAAGGCAAAATTGATCTGCCCTAAAAAGAAGAGTGCGACAATCAGCAGATTATTTACGCCAAGCTGTGGCACAAGAAGTCCGTAGATAAGCGAACAAAAAATACCCAAAACTAGGTTAGAGGCGGGCCCAGCCGCCGCGACGAGAGCCGGCCCCCATTTCGGATACTTAAGTAGAAAAGGATTGAAGGGCACCGGACGCGCATACCCAAACCCGACAATGAGAATCATTAAAAAACCGAACGGATCAATGTGCGCAAGCGGATTCACCGTAAGACGCCCCATATTCTTTGCGGTCGGATCGCCAAGGCGATACCCCACATAAGCATGTGCGAATTCATGAATAGATAAGGTAAACAGTAATGCGCCAACAATAACAACAAAAAGAAGGGGTTCTTGAAAAAGCAGACCGATGAGATTCATAACGCTATTGTGCCCTGATACAGGGCCTGCGTCCAGGCTCCCCCTTGTCAAAATTCCATACATTCATTACACTCATGCCAATCATCAAGGCGCTTGCCTGAGATCTTAAACTCTACTGTTATGTCTCGAATGTGCGAACTCACCGGGAAAAAACATAAAGTCGTCAACTCCCGAAGCCACTCCAACGTTGCCACAAAACGTCGTCAGAATGTGAATCTGCAAACGATTCGTATTGATGGACGTAAGTTTCGCGTGGCCGCACGAACAGCACGGACGCTACGTAAATTAGCGAAAGAATTTGCAGGCGAGCTTCCCTCAAGAGCTGACAAAAAAGAAGCAAGAAGGATTGATCGAGAGAAACAGAATCAAACAAAATAAAAAAAACAGGCCATTGCGGGTCTGTTTTTTTATTTTCTCCTAGAGAACGCGTTCTGGCGTCTGCGTAATAATTTCATAGGCGTCTTCTGCAGAATCCACCAAACGAAGAAGCTCAAAGTGTTTCAGATCGATTGTTTTTAATTCTTTTACGAATTGTGTCTTAATCCAATCAAGCATCGGATTCCAAAAATCTTTTCCGACTAAAATAATAGGAACCTCACTCGACATTTTCCCGGTTTCTATAAGCGTTGCCATCTCAAAAAGCTCATCGAGCGTTCCAAAACCTCCGGGGAAAAAAACATAGGCCTGGGCGGAAGCGGAGAGCATGACTTTTCTTGTAAAAAAATAGTGAAAGCCTTTTGACTTGTTCACATATTTATTTCGACGCTGCTCAAGAGGAAGGCTGATATCTAACCCAATTGAGTCCCCGCCCGATTCAAAAGCACCGCGATTTGCTGCTTCCATAATACCCGGCCCCCCGCCGGTAATCACCGTGTATTCGCCTTTCGCACAAAGGCGTGTGAGTTTTCGGGCTTCTTTATAGTAGCGATTTGTCGACTTTAAACGCGCGCTTCCAAAAACGGTAACTTCTCGTTGAAGCTGTGAAAGAAATTCAAAACCTTCCACAAATTCCGCCATGATACGAAAGATTCTCCAATTAATATTTTCCGTAAAATCATCTTCAACATAAGGAACACATTGGTCGTTCTGGTTACACAACCAACGATATGCGCGATGATGAGATGCGCTTTGCGCCTCGCTTCCATGCCCGGTCCAAGTAGGTTGTATACTTGAAATATGAAGGGTGGCCTTTGCCTCTCGTTTCTTTTTCACGTCCGCTGTTTTGCTTCCTTTTTTGGAAGAACGTTTCTTTTTAGATGGAGTTTTTGTCGCCATATACTTTCATGATAACATAGAACACTTTTAACGTACGCTTGAAACAAGTTTACACGCTTTCGTGATTGACTCTGTCTCAACAAAAAAATTTTCAAGCTCACGATGCCGCCAGAGTGGACCTAAAGAAAAACGCTCTTCCCTCTCCGGACCTCGAAACAAAAGTGAAATAACACCTTTTTCCTGATTCAAACCTTCGTGGATGATACTGATTTCTGAATATCGACAAAGATCCAGCACGCGTTTTTGCTTAAACAACGAATTGAACACAACATCCGTTCCTTGAAGAGACAGGGATTCAGACCAGGCATCCAACCCGTAAAGCAACACTATTCCCAAAAAACTTGCAAGAAGAAGCTGTACCCAATGATTCGGCGCCGGATCAACGAAAGCGTCATATGTAAGAAAGGCGAACAAAATAATAAGCCCCGCCAAAATCAGCCCCCCCAAGGAAACAAGACGTGCATGAGCTCTCTCTCCCGATTTTTTCTCTGAACGCATATATTGCTTTAAGCATACCGCCGGAGGCGAACAAAAAAAAGACCGCCCTGTTTCAGAGGGCGGTCTTTTTTCGTTCTGTGCCGGTTTAGAGCACAGCGTCCTTTGCCGCTTTTGCGACGCGGAACTTCACAACTGTTTTGGCAGGAATGTGGATCTGCTCACCCGTGGCTGGGTTACGTCCCATGCGGGCTTTGCGGTCAACCTTTACAAGTTTTCCGATTCCCGGAACAACAAATTCTCCATTCTTTTTCACCTGCTGATAGGCAAGTTCGACCAGCATGTCCATGAACATAGCTGCGTCCTTTTTCGTAACTCCGCATTTAGCGGCGAGCTCCTGCATGAGCTGAGATTTGGTCAGTTTGGCCATAAGGCAAATAATGAAAACTCCTTAAAAATTAAGAGGATTTATGGATTAGCCCCCTCATTATGAAGGTTGGGTGATAAAAATACAAGCAAATAAGGGGATTCCGTCAAGGGGGCAAACCGACTCTTGTTTTCAGTCGGTCGTGTTGACCACGAATTAAACAACGGACGCAAGGTTCGAAGTAAGTATAAATAAAGCTATGTTAAATCTAAAAGACCATTGAATAATGACAAAAGTCCCAAAAAATCTAATCCGAGATATGCAACTTCTACATCAGTCGAGAGCTGTCCTTAAATGCTTTCTAAAATCATCTAACGTCATTGTGATTACTTCCACATATTCATTTTCATCCAACTGTTGCTCCGACACTTTTTTGCAATGAGTTGCAACGAAACAATGTCTATCAGTATTGCTATACCCGCATTCCAAACACCTAGTAACAAAGTAAAACTCTGCAGTATATCCAGTTTTTTCTAATAATTCACGCCTTATAGTATCCTCAGGAGATTCTCCTTCATTTTTTGCTCCTCCTGGTAATTCCATTAAAACCTCCTCTGGACCGACGCGAAATTATCTTGCCAGTATGACTTCATTGTCCTCGGTTAAGGCTAATACACATACAGGGCACCCTGTTTTTAAAATATGAAAATCGGAGACTTCCCCACTTGGCATTCGGAAATCTTTTTTTCGATAGATATTCCATATTTTTGAAAGACGATCTCAGATGAGAGTTTTCTCCCAATTTTGATCACTCATTCTTTTTACCTTTTAAGGTATTTGACTCATGCCTGTAAGCTCAGAAACAACTTGTCCCAAACCCTTTATTTAAATCAAAAACAAAATTTTGGTCGCAATTACTGAACGCAGTGCGAACCTACTTTGAACGGAATTGACCCGCCCCGCGGCGGCTCCACCCGCCTGACGACGGCGCAAAGCAAAACATTTTTCTCTTTTTTCAATTTTGGCGCGCGACCCTTTTTCTTCTAAAAGGAATTGAAAAATGTTTTGTTTTTCTTCTCTTGGCGGAGCAAGAGAGCGGAGCCGCTTCCACCCCGGCCGCGCCTTCGGCGCGGTGAGCAGGCGGGCAAAAATTCCTTCCCCTCAACACCCTTCCTTTTTGTCCACCCTCGCTTTCCAATTCCGATTTTCCCGCCGTCGCCGAATTTCGTGCCAGCAAAACTGGCGCACCGCACTGTCATTTTATCTACTAAACCATTCTCTCCAGTTTTTCGGCCAGCCAAGAAGTAACAACAAGGCAAGTGGCGCGCCCCAATTTGCCCCACGCTCCACAAAGTCCCAAATTGGCTCTCCCACAATCGGACGCACAAGAGCGGTCCAAAATCCCCAAAACGCCGCCCACAAAACAACCGCGCGGATCGGGCGCACCAAAATAATCAGTGCAACGAGCAAATCCAATAGACCAATGAGCGTCAGAATGGTCGCCGCTGTACCGATTTCTGTGTTCGTAAGTTGGTGAATCCAATCAATCCATGCTTTCTTGCCTTGGAGCGCGAAAACGCTATGACCAACAAACTCGCTGGCAACGGCAATGCGTAGAACCCATTCAATTTTTTTAGAATTTTCCATATCGCTATTTTAGCGCTAATTGAGGATTAAAGGAAAAGAATATTTAGGTTAAATCTTTTTTCTTGTCCTCAAATTCCTTTTTATCTATCTCACCTTTGGCGTATCGCCCCTGCAAAATTTCAAGCGCGGATTTCTCACGATTGTTGATGTTGCGAGATTGGCTCGTGAGCCACTTGATAAGTGCGAAAATGCCAGCGATTATTAAAACCCACCAAAGAATCATAAAAATCCAACCGAAACCGCCAAAAGGCGTAAATCCAAAGTTCATCATAGAATTATTTCCTTGATTAAGTCCCGAGGGAGACGACCACCCTCCCATCATCATTTGCATCATTGGCATAAAGCCGACACCTTGCGACGGAAACGCGGCGGACATGTCGCAACCACTGCCTCGCTTGCCCCAAGCGGCATGCATTTGTTCTTCTCCTTGTTCTCCCATCATTGATTTCATCATTTCGTTCATGGCAATGTGCCTTGAAGTATCTCCGATAGATTGGCCCATAAAATATTCGCCAATTTTCTCAAAGTCTGCATCTTGAATCTGTGAACAAGTAACTGTTTTGCTGTTTAGGTTGTCCAAAAACTGTTTGCCTTCTTGCTCTTCCTGTTGTTGGCTTTGTATAGCGGCATTATCGGAAGATGAACTTGGAAAGCCCATCATTCCTTGGGCGAAAGAAAAACTAGGGAGTAAAGCAAAACCGAAAACAAAAATAAAAGTTGTGATAAGAAAGAATTTTTTCATAAGTTATTTCGCGTTATTGATAATGTTTTGAATGATTTCATCAATTTCTTTTGGCCGCTCGCCTAAATCTACTTGTGGAAAAAACTGTGGCAGAATAATCGGCTGCATGCCAGAGATAAAAGTTTGTCCGTCTTTGACATAAACATTTATTTTACAAGGCAAACAAAGCCCGATTTTAATATCCTTATTCAGAAACTCATTGGCAAATTTTGCATTGCAAAACTCAATAATTTTAAACGGTTCTCTTTCAAAACCTTTCTCTGCTAAAGTTTTCTGCACATCGTGAACATACAAAACCCGCATACCGGCTTTGGCAATTTCGTCTTGCACGCTTAAAACCGCCGCGTCGAAAGTTTTTGTTGTAGTTGTGGTGTAATCGAATTCCATATTTTTTTGTTAAAATGTTAAAACTTTATCGCTTTCCTTCACCAAGTTTACCAAATCGCTCATGTGTCCATCAACAACTCCATCAATCAGTTTTTCTTTGCTGATGCCGCAAATCTTGAGACAAGTAGAGCGAGGAACATCTTTTACGAGCAACTTTTTTGTTAGCTCTTCCAAATTATATTCTTTTTCTTTCGTCTCTTGATTTTCTTTGCCGACATCCATGCCGTCTTCCAAGAGAAAATTTTAACTTTTACATCTTGATCCAATAATTCGCCGGCAAGCCGTAGCGCGTTCCACGCTTTGTCGTTTTTGTAGGGAAGCTCGTTAGAGTCATACCTATTACCGTTGCACGAAAAAACTGGGGAAATGTAGCCAGCGATATTTGCGCAGAGAATATTTTGTCATCGCAATCTTTCACCCAAAATATTAACGAAGAGATAAAAGGAGCTGAAATGAACCTTGATAAACTGGTTAACGCTTTTCTGGACGGCTCAATTGAAAAAGAAACTTACCTTGTAAAAAAAGACGAATTCATCAAAACAAAATAGACCTCAACAAAAGAAAGTCTGATTTTGGGCGAAAGGGAAACAATTGGATTAAACCTTTGCGAAATTGGATAAATACCGCTCACCACGCCGAAAAACTTGCTTTGTCCAATGATTTTTACGAAATAAAATCATTGGCGGAAAAAATTGGAACGAACCGCCGTTTGCTTTCCCGAAAAACTGAATTTGA
>Ga0100377_1000078_pt1 | contig 74635 bp, 54 predicted proteins | sample CryGeymeta201501_FD_83664 | JGI IMG/M metagenome (GOLD analysis project Ga0100377, IMG submission 83664) | Groundwater microbial communities from Crystal Geyser aquifers in Utah, USA - Crystal Geyser metaG 2015-01 | ecosystem: Environmental > Aquatic > Deep subsurface > Groundwater | place: USA... | reverse complement strand
CTCGAGCCAGTCCTGCTGTACGATGCGTCCCATCGGCCGCTCCAGCAGGAAGAAGGTGCGAAAGACGGCGTGCGTCGGCGGCAGGCGACCGAGGGCGTGGCTCGGAAACAGGGCGTCGACCAGCGCCCGCGTCGAGCGGTCAAAGTCGCTCGTCGCCGCGCCGCTGATGTCGTCCAGCAGCAGCAGACCGCCATACGCGAGGAAGCGCGAGAGCTGGCTGAGCGCGGCGTCATTGGGCATGGCGAAGCCGCCGTCGCCAGCGATGACGCAGAGCGGGTGCTCGAAGAGCAAGGGATCATCGGGTCTTAGGCGCGCGACGTCCATGGAGGTCTCCACCGAGGTCGCGTGGCGCAGCTCGTACAGCAGCCGCCGCCACGCGCTCGGGCGCGCGACGGTGCCCGGCCCGAGGTCGAGCTCCGCGATGCTCACCGCGCCGCCATCGCCGAGCGCGTGGGCGACGGCGGGCAGGAGCAGGGTCGCGAGCGAGCCCCACAAGAAGCTTCGTCGTGTCGGTGCGCTCATGCGCTCCCTCCAGCCCTGGCGAGCCAGGCGCTCAAAGCGAAGCACGCGAGCGCGAGGCCGAGCAGCCAGCCACCGAGCTCCACCTGCTCCGTAAAGACGCCGGGATCGAGGTCGACCTCAGCGCGCTCGATGCTCTCCGGGGCCCGCACGTCGGACTCCGCGAAGGGCAGGTTCGCCGCGACCCAGCCGGTCACGGGGCCGTCGGTGATCGCGACGCGGTAAGCGCCCGCCTGGTCCACCGGGAAGCGGAGCGCTCCCCCCTGCCGCGTGGTGGACACCAGCCGCCCAGCGGGGTCGAAGACCTCGGGCTCCGGGCCCGACCCCGGCAGCGGCACCACCGCGAAGCCGCCCACTTCGGCGTCGACGCGCTCGGCGCGCCCCCCACCGTCGGCGCCCAGCTCGGCGACGACGGCCTGAATGAGCGGCATGAACACCGCCTGGACCGGCAGGTTGGTCCAGTCGAAGTCGAAGCTTGAGGTCCACAGCAGCACACGGCCACGGCCGACCTGCTTCTCCACGAGCGCTGGCGCGCCGCCCTCGAAGCGCAGCCAGGTGCGCACCTCGTCCGTGTCGGCGTAGGGGTCGAGCGTCATCACGCGCTGCGCGCGCACGCGGCCGAAGCCAGCGCGCCCCGAGGCGGCGAAGGGCGCGAGCAGGCCCTGCGCGCTGGTGGGCGTCTGCAGCGGCACGCCCGCCTCTTCGCGCGCTGCGAGGCTGCGAACGCCGCGCAGCGGCGCGGGGAGCAAGGCGGAGAGCTCGTCGTTGTACACGCGGGGCGCGACGTTGCTGCCCATGGACAGGACGACGGAGCCGCCGCCGCGCACAAAGTCGACCAGCCGCCCACCGACGCCGCGAAGATCGCCGACGTTCGCCAGGAACACGAGCCGGTGTTTGGTCTTGTCGAGCTTGGCGAGGCCGCTCGGCGGCACGACGTCTGCGGTGACCCCCGTCTGCCCGCCGCCCCAGGGCGCGAGCGCCTTCTCCAAGAAGTAGACCTCGGAGCGCGCGGGCGAGTCGCCGGGGTCGCCGTCGACCACGAGCACCCGCGAGGCGCCGACGTGCGGCAGGTGGAAGTAGCGCGTGTCGTCGTCGGGGAGCGCCGCGTCCTCGCACCGCGCCTGCCCGACGCCGCCCTCGGCCTCACGCGGGACTGTGACCTGCGCGGTGGCCTCGCCGTCGGCCGGGAGCGCGACGAAGATCGGCACCGCCTGCCCGTCGGGCAGCACGACCTCGCACGCGACCTCGGTGGGCTCGGGCCCAAAGTGCGCGATCTGCAGCGTCACCTGCCCGCCCTCGAGGCCGTCACCGTAGATCGCCGCGCGAATGACGACGTTGTTCGGCGCGCCCTCGCGCACGGGCTGGGGCAGCACCGCCGCCCCCGCCGCGAGCAAGCGCTGCAGCTCGGGCCGCGCCGCGCTCACCGTGTTGGCGCCTGCCTCGTCGGAGTAGAGCAGCACCTCGCCGGGGTCGCCCGCGAGCAGCCGACGGGCCTCGCGAAAGCCCGCGCCGAGGTCGGTGCTCGCCGAGCCCGGCACGAGCGCCCCGAGCGCGGCGACCACCGTCGCGCGGTCCTCGGTGAGCGAGGGGGTGAGCGCCACCGCCTGGCCGTCGACCGCGACCAAGCCGACGCGCGTACCCGCGGGTAGGGCCTGCACCTGCGCCGTAGCCTTGGCGACCGCGTGCGCGAAGACCGAGGCGCCGCCGTCGGCCATCTTCATGGAGAGCGAGCGATCGAGCAGCACCACGACCCGTCCGCTCCCACCCACGTCGGGCAGGACGCCGGCGCGCACCCACTGCGGCGCCGCCGCGGCGAGGGCGAGCGCGAGCAGCGCCAGCGCTCGGAGCGCGAAGATGAGCGGGTCCTTGACGCGGCGATGCCGCTGAATGCGCTTGACCACGCGCTCCATGAGCAGCATCGCGCCAAAAGCGACGCGGTCGCGGGGGCGCTGCCAGGACAGGTGCGCTAGCAGCGGCAGGGCGACGAGCAGGCCGAGCGCGAGCGCGCCTGGAGCGAGGAGGGAGAGGCTCACCGCACGCCCCCGCCCGCGATGATCAGCGACCTGAGCGCGTTCTCAAGCGGATCTGCGGAGGAGAGCCGCGTAAAGCGCCCGCCCCAGCGCACCACCCCCGCGCGCACCTCCTCGGAGTGCTCCAGCACGACCTCGTCGAAGACCTTGCGCGCGGCGACCGGGTCGACGTCGAGGGTGGCGCCGCCCTCGGGCGAGTAGAACAGCGCCGGGTGATCGACGCTCAGGCCGAGCTCGCGCGGGTCGTAGAGCAGCCCGAGCCGCAGATCGCTGCCGCGACGGGCGATCGCACCCAGCGAAGGCAGCCAAGCGCTGGGCTCCTCCATGCCGTCGGTGAGCACCACGACCAGGCTGCGCCGCTTGGAGCGCCGGCCAACCTCCAGCAGCGCGTCCTCTAGGCGCGCGACCCCCGAGGGGCGGGCGGTGGCGAGCACTGCGGTCAAGCGCTGCAGGTGCGAGCGACCGCCCCGGCTGGGGAAGGAGCGCACGCCGCCGATCACGTCGCCGCCCACGAGCTCCAGGCCGACCGGCTCGCCGTGGCGGTGCAAGAAGGTGAGCAGCGTGGCCGCGAGGGTGATGGCGAAGCCCGCCTTGCTGCCCTCCAAGTCCGGCAGCTTTCCCCTGCCCGCGTGGCCGGTGCTCATGTCAGCCGACAGGTCGAGCACGACGGTCGACGGCAGCTCGGTCTCCGTCTCGAAGCGCTTGACCACGAGGCGGTCGGTGCGCGCGAGCACGCGCCAGTCGAGGGCGCGCAGGTCCATGCCCGGGGCGTACTCGCGGTAGTCGGCGAACTCGACCGCTTGCCCCACCCGCCGCGAGCGGTGCTCGCCCATGAGGAGCGAGTCGGTGAGCGTGCGCGCGCGAAGGTGCAGGCGCCGCACGCGCGCGAGCGCCTCGCTGTCGAGCGGTGAGATGGGAGCGGGCTCCAACCTAGCCGATCTCCTCGATGAGCTGGCGAATGACGTCGCTCGCGGTGATGCCCGCGGCCTCGGCCTCGAAGCTGAGCACGATGCGATGGCGCAGGGTCGCGACGGCCACCGCGCGCACGTCCGCGACGCTCGGCACCTCATTGCCGCGCAGCGCCGCCCACGCCCGCGCCCCGACCGCGAGGTACTGACTGGCGCGCGGCCCCGCTCCCCAGCGAATCCAGCGCGCCGCCGAGGCCCCCGAGCCCGGACGGGTGGCGCCCACCAAGCGCACGGCGTAGCGGATGACGTCCGGGTTGGCGGGCAAGCGCCGCAGCACGCCCTGCAGCGCGACCAAGCGCTCCAGCGACAGGACCTCGCTCGCGCTCGGCATCTGGCCGACCGTGGTGCGCAGGACGATGGCCTCTTCCTCCTCGGGCGTGGGGTAGCCGACCTCGATGGAGAACATGAAGCGATCTTGCTGCGCCTCGGGCAAGGGGTAGGTGCCCTCTTGCTCGATGGGGTTCTGCGTCGCAAAGACCAGGAAGGGACGGCTCAGCGGGTAGGTGTGCCCCGCGGCGGTCACGCGGCGCTCCGCCATGGCCTGCAGCAGCGCCGCTTGGGTCTTGGGCGGCGTGCGGTTGATCTCATCCGCGAGCAGCAGGTTGGTGAACACCGGGCCCTTCACGAAGCGCAGGTGGCGCGCGCCGGTGGCGCGGTCTTCCTCAAGCACCTCGGTGCCGGTGATGTCGGAGGGCATGAGGTCCGGCGTGAACTGCACGCGTCCGAACTCCACTCCGACGGCCTCGGCGAGGGTCTGCACCAGCAAGGTCTTGGCGAGGCCGGGCACGCCGACGAACAAGCAGTGGCCGTCGGCGAGCATGGCCGTGAGCATGAGGTCCACCACCTCGCGCTGACCGACGATCACCTTGCCGATGGTCTCCAGCAGCGCGCGACGAGTGGGGGCGAGGGCCTCGAACAGGGCGAGGTCGTCTTGAGCATCGATGGGTTGGGTCATCCGTCTCCGCCAGTGCGTAGCAGGGTCAAGCGCTTCTGATAGCGCGCCGCGGCGGCAGAGTCGCCCGCCTTGGACGCGAGGTCCGCGAGCGACTGTGCGACCTCGGGGTCGTAGGGGTTGAGGTCCGCGGCGCGCTGCAGCGAGCGGTAGGCCTCGGCGTCGCGCCCGAGCGCGATGAGCACGCGCGCCAGCGTCTTGTGGCTGAGCGTGAACTCGGGGTAGTCGGTGAGCGACTCTCGGAGCAGGCCGCGCGCGGCGATCGGCTCGTCCTGGGCGAGCCAGGCCTCGGCCATGCGGCACGCGAGCAGCGGCGAGAGGGGCGCGTCCGGGCCTGTGGCTTTGCCGTACTCCACGAGCGCCGCCTCCGGGTGCCCCTGCTCCAGCAGCAGATCGCCGAGGCGCAGGTAGCGAGCCAGATCCTGGCGGTGCGCGAGCACGGGGTCCGCGTCGACGACCTCGCCGCCGTCAAGCACGGTCGGGAGCGCCGCGAGCTGCTTTTGCACGAGGTCGAGGGTGGAGACCCACGCGCGCCACGCGGTCTGGAACGCGTCGAAGTCCTGGAAGTGGGCCTCGGTGGCGAGCGCGACGGCGGCGTCATCGCCCGCGGCGATGCGGGGCAGCACGCGGAGCAGCACGTCCTCGCCGCCCTGCTGGAAGGCGAAGGCCATCATGGTGGCGACCTGGGCGTAAGCGAGCGACGCGCGCTCGGCGGAGGGCAGCTTGGCGAGCGACGGGTGCATCTGCTCGAAGCTGACGAGGTCGTCGTCGCGCAGCGCCTTGGCGAGCAGCCCCTGCGCCTCTACGGACAAGCGGAAGTGGTCGGCGCCGTCCTCCCAGCGGTTGTCGAGGTACTTGGCCACCGCCTCTTGGAACCACACCGGCGCGCGGTCGTGGGTCTGGTGGGCGACGACTAGGTGGATGTACTCGTGCGCGGTGGTGCTCTTCCAGTCGTAGCCGCGCCCGAGGGCACGCGGCGACGTGAGCAGCAGGCGCGACCACTTGGAGAGCGCCACGACGCCGGTGGTCTGCACGTCATCGCGCGTGAGCGAGGAGCAGTCCACAAAGGAGCGCCCGTTCGGGTAGATCTCCAAGCGCGTGCTGCCCGGAGGCGCGCCGCCGAGCAGGCGCTCAGCGATGAGGGTCTTGGAGCGCTTGAGCACGTCGTCCGCTTCATCGACCAGGATGACGTCTACGCCGGGTCGGTAGGCGATGCGCCCGCCGTCGCGCTGGACCTCCTTCCAGTCGCCCTGCACCTCCAGCGTGCGGGCGTAGAGCTCGCGGTCGCCGAAGCGGTCGACCCAGCCCGCCTCGACCGCGCGATCGATGAGGTCCTTCGCCGAGACAAAGCGGGCCGCGTGAAAGGCCGTGTTCGCCGCAAAAGCGAGCAGGTCCGGCGAGCTGGCGTGCTCGGCGTCGAGCTCGACGACGACGCGCTCAGCGCACGGGATGTCCATGACGGCGAGGCACTCGCGGCCGTCGCCGAGGGTGGACGCGGACGCGAGCGAGGCGCTCAACCACAGCGAGAGCAGCGTCATCGGACCAGCTCTTCGTAGTAGCGCTTCTTGAGGGCGCGGTAGCCCTCGGGCACGTCGCCGGTCATGCCTTCGAGCAGCGCGCGGCGGTACGCCTCGGCGGAGAAGTCCTCGGTCTCGTCGGTCAGGCGGGAGCCGCGCCCCTCGGGGTTGTCGCCTCCCTTGGAGCTCTGATCGCCTTGGTCGTCGCCCTTGCCCTGCGCTTCCCCCTCGGAGTCGGCATCGCCGCTGTCCTCTTGCGCCTCGGAGCTGCTCTGCGCCTGCTCCAGCGCCTCACGCGCGGCGCGCACCTGCTCGGCGGCGACGCCCTGCGCGCCCTCGGCGGGCAGCGCGCGCCCGGCGCTGAGCTCGCGGTAGGCGGCCTCCATGCGCTCCGAGGCCTGCTCCAACGCCGGCTCCAAGCCTCGCGGCTGCACCGGCATCTCGCGGGCGACCTTTCGCGCCGTGGCGCGGGCGCGGTCTAAGCGCTGGCTGAGGGCGTCCTGCTGCGCCACCATCGCGTCGCTCTCGGGGCTCGATTGACCGGCGCCGCTGTTGGCCGCGCGCTGCAAGCGGGTGAGCGCGTCCGTGGCCCGCTGCAGGTCGACGCGAACGCGCTGCATCTGCTTGGAGCCCGGGCCCTTGAGCGCCGGATCGCGCCGAAGCTCGCGCTCGAGGGTGTAGCCCGAGCGGGTCCAGCCGGTCTCGGCTTCACCGGCCCCGACCTCGGCGCCCATCAGATCGCGCGCGCCCACCGACTCCAAGAAGCGCTGTCCGTCCTCGAGCGCTTGGGCGGCGCGCTCTTGCTCGTAGTAGGCGCGATCGGCGGCGACGAGCCCGTCTCGGTAGGCCGCCCCATCGCGCTGAAGCGCCGCCGCCGCTTGCTCGAGGTCGGACCACGCGTCGGCGACCTGCTGGGCCTGCCCCGCGTCCTGCGACTCGCGCATCGCTGAGACGTCGGCCTGGAGCGCACGTTGGGCCTCTTCAATCGCGAGGAGCTCCTCGCGCAGCTCCTTGACCTGGTCGGCCGTGGCGTCCTGGCGACTCTTGGCGGCGTCCAGCTCATCCTGCATCCACTCCGCGGTCTCGCGCAGGCCGCGCGCCAGGCTGCCCATCACGCGCTGCGCCTCGTCGCGCTTGCCGTCCGCCATCGCTTGGCGCGCGCTCTGCGCCAACGCGTCCAGCTCGCCGCTGCGCGCGGTGATGAAGTCGCGAAGCCCGCCGTGCTCCAGCCGCGTGGAGGCCTGGGACAGCTCCTTGAGCGAGGACTGCAGGCGGTCGAGCTCCGCGAGCACCTCCAGGCGTTCCGAGTCGGGCCGCTGCACGAGCGCGTCCAGCGCGTCGCCCATCTCCGCGAGCGCCTGCGTGCGCTTGACCACGTCCTTCATGGCGCGCATCCGAAGGACGCGGTCGATGGCGAAGGCGCCGTCTTCCAGGGCGACGACCGCGGCGTCGCGCAGGTCGTTGGTGGTGTCCCAAGCGCCCTGCGCGGGGAGCGCGGTCACGCCCGGTGTGAAGGCGACCTGCGTGTAGCGCACCAGCGCGCCGAGCGGCTCCATCACGTCGGCGAGGACCTCGTCTTCGATGCCGTGACGGCGACGGCTGGACCGATAGGCCGCGGCGAGGTCGTCGAGGGGCGCCAAGCGACGCCCCACGGACTCGCCCCACCGCGCGACCTGCGCCTCGGAGGCGCCCGGCGGCCACGGCTCCTCCAAGAAGTCCGCGAGCGCCGTCACCAGCAGCGCGAGCAGCCGCTCTTGGCGCGCGAGGGCGCTCGCGTCCAGGCCGTCGGTGCTGGCGACCACCAGGTGGACCGGCCGCGAGTCGCCGCGCTTGGAGCCGGTGACCGTGTCGTTATCCCACGCGGAGACGACGAGCTGAACGCTCGCGCCCGGCTTGAGCCCGAGCTCCGCAGGGGTGTCCGCGAGGCGGCCGAGCTGCTCGGGCCCGTCCTTTCGGCCCGTGGGCACCCGGTGCACGACGCCGTCCACGCGCAGCTCCACGCCGCGAACGCCGTAGTCGTCGCGCGCTTGCCACGCGAGGTTCAGCGGCTCGTCGACGGCGACCTCGACCTCCGCCTCGCCCTCGATGGTTACCACCGGCGCGAGGTCCGGCACCGGCGTGACCTTGAAGCTCGCTGAGGGCCTGATCGCCTCGCCCTCAGCGAGCTCGACGCGCCAAGTCGACGGCGATGGCGCGACCGTGAAGCTCGCCGACACCAAGCGGTGGGCTTCGTCCAAGCTCGCCTCCAGGGGCGCGAGCTCGCCGACCACGAGCGCCGCCGTGTTGACGGGCGACGACGTGCGCACCTGCAGATAGACGACGGTCCCCACGGGCGCTTCGACGTCACCCGTGGAGTTGGGCACGACGCGGTCCTCGAGGCCGGTGTAGGGCGGGTAGACGTAGCGAAGCGAGATGTCGCCGACGCGCGCGATGGTGGCCTGCTCCGACGCGAGCGCCACGGCGACGGTGTCCACCGCAGGCTCGCCGAACCAGTAGCCCCATCGCGGGCTCGCGCCGAGCAGGAGCGCCAGCGCAGCGACGACCGCCACCGACGCGCCCGCGAGCTGCGCCACCGCCGGGCCCATGGGGTGGGCGTCGGCCGGGCGCAGGCCGTGCATGCCCTCGCTCACGCGCCGGGCGAGCAGCTCGATGAGCATGGGGCTCGCTGCGTCCTGGGGCGCGTCGGCGTAGCGCAGCGCTGCGTGCAAGCGCCCGCCGAGCTCCGGGCGGAGCGCCTCGATGCGCGCGGCTTGCAGCTCCATCCGACCCGCCGCCCGCCAAGCGCGCCACAGCGGCCCGCCTACCGCGAAGACCGCCCCCAGCGCGAGCGCGAGCCCGAGCCCCCACCGAGCGGGCGGACCAGCGAGCCCGGTGTGCGGCACGACGACGAGCGCCACGAGCGCCAGCGCGAGCACACCGCCACCGCGCGCGACCGCCTTAGCGACCGCCAGCAGTCGCTCGCGATCGCGTACGCTTCGGACGAAGCCGAGTGTGCGTTGAAGTCGTTCACGCATGCTGCGAATAGCCTACCGCGAGCGAGCGGCTGTGCGCCGCCGCGATGACGCACGATGACGGACACGGCGCGCGAGCGCGCCGCTATATGGAGATCCTGCGGTAGAGGCCCACCACGAGGCCGACCACCTGCACATCACCGGAGCGCTCGCTCACAAAGATGGGCTCCATGGACGCGTTGGCTGGCTGCAGGCGAAGCATGCCGTTGCCCTCGCGGTAGACGCGCTTGACCGTGGCCTCGCCTTCGACCATCACGACCGCGATCTGCCCGTTGCGGGCGGTCTGGCCCTGGCGGACAAAGAGCGTGTCGCCCGGGTGGATGCCGTCGTCGATCATGGACTCGCCCTGAACAATGAGGCCAAAGATGGCGCCGCCCGAGGGCAGCAGCGAGGCGTCCACGCGCACTGAGGTCTCGTAGGACTCCTGCGCGAGGATCGGCTCGCCCGCGGCGATGCGCCCGAGGATGGGCACGCCCACCGTGAGCTCGTCTTCCACCTGGCTGGTGTCGCGGCCGAGGATGCGCAGGGCGCGGGGAGCACCTGGCCCGCCCATCTGCTCAAGGTATCCCTTGCGAATGAGCGCCTTGACGTGCTCACTGACGCCGTTGGTGGAGTTGATGCCCAAGGCCTTGCCGATCTCTCGGTAGGTAGGGACGACGCCGGATTGGTCCACCGCCGCGCAGAGGTACTCGTAGAGTTCGCGCTGCCGCGCCGAGAGATCGTTCATGCCCACTCCTGTACGCTTGTTCACCGCACACCCGTACAGTAGCACGTCTCAGGCAGGTGTCAACTGCCGTCCGCCACCGACCGCCACACCAGACGCGCGCGGAGCACATCGGTCTGCGATGCGTCGCCCTGCGACTCCACGATCACCTGAACTTCGGTGTCCGCGGTGCGCGCGATCGCGCTACCGCCGGCGTAGGTCAGCGACGCGAGCGGTCCGCCGTTCGGGCAGCCCACCTCGGACAGGGTCAAGAAGGTGGTGGATGGCGAGCAGAACAGGTGCAGCGCACAGTGCCAAGGCTCGGTGTGAACCTGCAGCTTGGAGCAGCCCTGCGTGGCGAGCTGGGCGGTGCCCTCGCGCGTGATGGCCACCACCTTGGACAAGGTCCGCGGCTCGGTGCCAGCGAAGGGAAGCAGCGCGCGGTAGGCGCTGACGGGCTCTTCACGGGCCATTGGACCGCGGGCGCCGTCGGGCGCGCGCGTCGTGTCAGCGCTTGAGCCGAAGCTCAGCGCGAGGGTGGACGCCCGCTCCTGTGGCGGCGCAAACAAGCGCTGGCGAAGCGCTCGGTCGGCGCTCGACGCGAAGAGCGCGTCGGGATCGCCCCCCAGCCACGCGGACACATCGGCCCGAAGCGCCTCGTAGCCGACGGCGGTGAACGCGACGGCGCTCGGCCGCGACGAAGAGAACTCGGTCACGTCAGGACCGGAGAGGCTCGCCTCTCGAATACAGCCGGGCTCGAGGGGCACCAGGCGCCCGCTCGCCGTGAGCGCCTGCGCGGCGACCCCCGACATAAAGTCCTCGCACACGAGGTAGTGAACGGGCTCGTCTACCCCGCGCCGGCGCAAGAAGTCGCCGAGGGCGCTCTCGGAGGCGAGGCGCATGCGCACGGGGCCGATCGCGGTCGCTTCCTTGGGCGCGAGCCAGCCCACGGCGTTGTCCAGACCGCGCAGCACGTACTGCCCGCCGTCGTACCGATAGCGAAGGCCGTCACACACGCGGTCGGGGAAGGTGACGAAGGGCTCGCTGTGGCACCCCGCGGGGAACTCACCGAAGACGCGCCAATCGCCGTTCGCTTGCACCGAGAGCGCCAGCTCGCCACGGGCCTCACCGATCCACAGCTCGTCGACCCCGTCACCGTCGTAGTCTGTGATGTCGTTCACGCGCAGCCCGCGGTGGTCGAAGCCGTAGCGTCGAATGAAGCTCTCCGGGACGACCAGCTCGGTGAGCACCTGCCCTTCGGCGTGTACCTCGCGCGTGAGGTGCAGCACGGGATCGTAGGTGACCGGGCGCTGCGCGGTGAGCGACATGACCGCCATGGCCCCGACCGAGAGCCCCACCGCCCCAAACGTGGGCAGCACCCAGCGAGGAAGTCCGCCTTGATCCTCAACGACAAAGGCCGACGACCCGATCTCGATGACGGTCCCTGGGCGAACGGGGGTCGACTTCTCGATCTTCTCGCCGTCGACGATCGTGCCCTCGGCCGAGCCGAGATCGACGATGCTCCAGTCGCCTTCTACGGCGTGGTACGAGAGCTCCGCGTGATCGAGGCTCACCAGCGGATCGGGGATGTTCACGCCACGCGGCGAGCGGCCGATGCGCGTGGTGGTGTGCCCGACGATGACGATGCGCTCGCCGAGCAGCGGCCCAGTGATCGCGACCAGTTCGATGTTCAAGGGGGACCCTCCCGAGGCCCACAGGTTGTATCCCGTGTGCACGCCTGCGCTCAACGAGGTAGGGCCTGCGTATGGCTCCTCAGCACCGCACCAACTCTGGCATCCCCTCACTCCCCCCGGCGCTTACGACGCTTCTCGGCGCATTATTTGTGCTGTATGCGGCCGAACTCGCCGTGCAGAGCGTTGGGCGCGTCAACCTCAACTCTCTGCTATGGAAGCCGTTCGGGTTGGGCTTTCACCCGTATCAGCTGGTCTCGCGGTACTTTATTCAAGGCCCCGCGGTGCTGAACGTGTTCATCGAGCTCATCGTGCTCGCGTTCTTTGCGCCCACGCTGATGCGCGCGCTCCCCACCCGCAAGCTCGCCCAAGCGATGCTCGCCACCGCGGCGGGCGGCACGCTGCTCGGGCTGTTGGTGGACGTCACGGGCCTCACCGGCGGCTACGCAAACGGCTGGTCGGTCTTCGTAGCCGCGGGGATCGCGCTGTTCGGGCTGCTGCAGCCCGAGGCCACCATCCTGCTCTTCTTCGTGCTGCCCGTGCCCGCCAAGCTGCTCACCTGGGGCACGCTCGCGATGGCGCTGCTCAACTTCTTGGCCACCCCGTCGCTCGCCGCCGCCGACTACCTCGGCTCCATCCTCGGGCTCATCGCCTGGTGGTATGGCGTCGGCCCCGGCGCGCGCCGCCGCCCCGCCACGCGCCCCCGCGGCAGCAAGGGCGGCTTCCACGTCCTTCAGGGTGGTCGAAACCGCGGCGACGACATGATCCACTGATCGGCTGTCGCGCGGCCCCCCGCGCGTGCTACCGTCACCGGACCCATGACCAAGCACCTGTCCGAGTCCGAACGCCGCGCCCAGATCTTGCGCTCCGCGCGCGAGGTCTTCATCGAGAAGGGCTACGTCAACTGCCGCGTCGAAGATATCGCCAAACGAGCTGGGCTTTCGAAGGGCGCCGTGTACTTTTACTTCGCGTCCAAGCGCGAGGTCTTCTTGTCGCTGATTCGAGAGGAGCACGAGAACACGTACTCCTTCCTGGATAAAGCCAACGAGGACCACCGCCCGGCAGCCGAGAAGCTCATCGATCTGGGCCGCAAGTATGTGAACTACTTCGCCGGGCTCAACACGCCGCCCCGCTTCTTCCTCATGATGGCCGAGCAGTCCATTCGCGACGACGAGATCCGCGAAGAGGTCCAAGCGGTCCACCAGCGCTTCGTGGACGCCGCCGCGCGCATCTACGCCCAAGGCGTCGCCGAGGGCAGCTTTCGCCCCCTCGACCCCATCGCGGTCGCCACCCTGCTCAAGAGCCTCATCGACGGCTTCGCTGGGCAGGCCGCGATCGGCCGCCGACCCTCCCCCGAGCTGCTGCTCACCGACGGGGTGAAGTTCTTGCTGCACGGCATCGCCGTACGCCCGGACGAGAAGCCATGACGATCACGGCACCCCTCGCGTACTTGTCCGTCGAGCGCCATATCGGGCTGATAAATGTGCTCGGGCAGCGGCGCTCGCTCACCGAGCTCCCGTACGACATGCTGCTGCGGGGTCGCTGGGACATCGGGCCGCGCCCGCCTGGCACGTACTCGTGGCCCACCTGGTCGCCCACCGGTCGCCACATCGCCGCCTTTGGCCTGCCCCCTGCCCCCGGCCTCCCCTCGCGCGTCGTGGCGCTCGACATCGACGGCGTCCACCAGATCGAAGTCCTGCAGCTCCACCATCGCAACCCGATCTACCCCTTCTGGGGCCCCGACGGCGAGCAGCTCGCGCTCCTCACCCAAGACGGCGACGCGCTGCACCTCTCGGCCACGCACCTAGAGCTTGGCGGCTTTGAAACTCCCTTGGCGACCGGGAGCCCGCTCTTCTTCACCTGGGCGGGCCGCGATCAGGTCGCCGCCTTTGTGGGCGACTCCAAGCACAAGGGCGGCTCCAAGCTAGCGCTCCTCGGCACTGACGGCACCGCGCCGATCGTGTTCCTGCCCGATCACCCCGCCAGCTTCTGCGCCCCAGTTTGGCTGCAAGACCGCGTCTTTTACGTCGCGCACGGCCGCGCGGGCCTGAGCTTGGTGTCCGCTCAAGCGGGCGACACGCGCTCGCGCCACATCGAAGCCGTGGACGGCCTCGTCGCGATGGTCGGGAGCCCCGACGGCACCACACTCGCCCGCGCCATCGCCCCCGGCGGCGACGGCACCCCCTACCGCGAGCTCGCGCTCCTCGACGTCGTCTCCGGCGAGCTTCAGCCGCTCACCACCGAGCCGTGCCTCGCCTTCTTCTGGCTCCCCGACGGCTCCGGCCTCATGTGCGTGCGCGTGGACACGCAGCGCAACCTGCTCGAGTGGGTGCGCGTGAGCCTCGACGGGAGCGAGGACCTGGTCGCGGAGCTCTACCCCACGCGCGATCTAGGCTTCTACCTGCGTTTCTTCGAGCAGTACTGCCAATCGCACGCGATCATCGACCCCGCCAGCCAGACGCTGATCCTCGCGGGGAGCCTGGCCGGCTATAGCGAGCCGCACTCCTCCCCCCACCTGTGGGCGGTGCCCGTCAGTGGGGTCGGGCGCGCGCGCGACTTGGGCGAGGGGCTGTTCGGCGTGTTCGGCCCCTCGCCAAAGCTGCTCACAGATCGAAGGTGACGCCCTGCGCCAACGGGAGCTCGGAGCTCCAGTTGAGCGTGCAGGTCTGACGGCGCATATACGCCTTCCAAGCGTCAGAGCCCGCCTCGCGACCTCCGCCCGTGTCCTTGGTGCCACCGAAGGCGCCGCCGATCTCGGCGCCCGAGGTGCCGATGTTCACGTTGGCGATGCCGCAGTCGCTGCCAGCCGCCGAGAGGAAGGTCTCGGACGCGCGGAAGCTGTCGGTGAAGATCGAGGAGGACAGGCCCTGATCCGCGCTGTTCTGCAGCTCAATCGCCTCCGCGAGGGTCTCGTATGTGAACAAGTAGAGGATCGGCGCGAAGGTCTCCTCCAGCGTGATCGGCATGCCGGCGTGGGCCTTCACGAGCGTGGGCTCCACGAAGAAGCCGGGGCGATCGATGCGGCGACCACCGGTGAGGATCTCACCGCCCTGCGCGCGAATCGTCTCGATGGCCGCTTCGTACATACGAACGCCGTCTTCATCGATCATGGGGCCCATGAGCGTGTTGGGGTCGACCGGGTCGCCGATGCGCACGCTCTTGTAGGCCTGCACAAGCGAAGCGGTGAACGCCTCGGCGATGTCCTTGTGGATCAGGACGCGGCGGGTGGTGGTGCAGCGCTGGCCGGTGGTGCCGACGGCGCCGAAGGTGATGCCGGTGAGCGCGAGCTTGAGGTTGGCGTCCTTCTCCACGATGATCGCGTTGTTGCCGCCGAGCTCGAGCAGCGAGGTGCCCAAGCGGCTGGCGACGACCTGACCCACGTGGCGACCCATGCGGCACGAGCCGGTAGCGGAGATGAGCGGCACCTGGCGGTCGTGAATGAGCGCGTTGCCGACGTCGGCGTCGTCGCCGATGATCAGGCCGAAGACACCGCCAAAGCCGTGCTTCTCAAGCACAGCGTGGCAGATGCGGTGGGTGGCGATGGCGGTGAGCGGCGCCTTGAGCGACGGCTTCCAGATCATGGTGTCGCCCGCGACAGCCGCGACCATCGCGTTCCACGCCCACACGGCGTTCGGGAAGTTGAAGGCGGTGATGATGCCCACGATGCCCATCGGGTGCCACTGCTCGTACATGCGGTGCTGGGGGCGCTCGGAGTGCATGGTGAGGCCGTAGAGCTGACGGGACATGCCGACGGCGAGGTCCGCCATGTCGATGGACTCTTGCACCTCGCCGAGGCCCTCGGCGAGCACCTTGCCCACCTCCAAGCTCACGAGGCGACCGAGGTCGTCTTTGTGGGCGCGGAGCGCGTCACCGATCTGGCGCACGATCTCGCCGCGCTTGGGCGCGGGCAGCACGCGCCAGCGCTTGAACGCCTGCGCGGCGTCGTCGCGCACCGCTTCGTAGTCCGCGAGGTTCGCCAAACGAACGCCACCGAGCGGCTCGCCCGTGGTTGGGTTCAGGCTGTACACCACGCGCCCGGTCGTCGCGCGAAAGCCGTTTGCGCCAGCTGCGCCGTCCTGAATCCCGTCGATGCCAAGCCGTGCCAACAAGTCGTTCATTGATGCCTCCAAGAAAGGGAACAGCACCTATCCGGTAGGCGTTAGACTCGCAGCCATGCTGTTGTACGCCTTCCTACTGTCCGCCTTCGCGCAGGACGCTGTGAGCCTCCAGCTGCTGTCCGCAGCCCAAGTCGGCCACGGCGCCCCCGCGCTCACGCTCACCGCCAACACCGCGGGCTCGCTCGACGTCTCGCTCAGCTGCGCCGGACGCAGCTTTGGTGGCCATCGCGCGCTCACCGCCGGCAGCCAGTGGGAGCTCCCCCTCACGTCGCTGCCGCAGGGCACGCACCGGTGCTCGGGCCAGCTCAGCCTGGCGGCCGAGGACGGCACCACCGGCGAGCTGCCCCTCGGCTTTCAGGTGCGCGTCCTGCCACCGCTGGAGCTGCGCGTCGAGGCCGCCGACCTGTCGCTCGCGGATCGCCGCCTGACTGTGCACGCCTCGCGCCCCATCACCCACCTCGCGGTCGAGGTCTTTGGCGAGGGTGGTGCTCGCTTGGGCGAGGGCGAAGCGAGCGCGAGCAGCACCATCGCCGACATCGAATGGCATCAAGCACCCGACGAGGTGCTACGAATTCATGTGCTCGGCTGGGATCAAGACGAGCTCCCTGGGCAGGTCGACCTCTTCCCCTGGAGCTACGCGGTCCCGCACGAGGACGTCGTCTTCGCGTCTGGCAGCGCACAGCTCCCCGACGCGGAGCTCCCCAAGCTGGAGGAGGCCTGGCGCCAGCTCGGCATGGTGCGCGCCAAGTACGGCTCCGTCGCCACCGTTCGGCTCTATGTCGCTGGATACACCGACACCGTCGGCGCGGCCGCTGGCAACATCACGCTCTCGCAGCAGCGCGCCAAGGCCATCGCCGCCTGGTTCCGGCAGCGAGGGTTCGCCGACCCCATCGCTTGGCAGGGCTTCGGCGAAGAGGTGCTCGCCGTCCCCACCGCTGACGAGACCGATGAGCCCAGAAACCGCCGCGTGCTCTACCTTGTCGCCGCCGAGGCCCCCCCTCGCTCCGCCGAGGTGCCTCGAACCGCCTGGACGCCTCTTTAGAACCACATGAGAATGATTGCAGGGGTACGGCTAGCGCTGTATTGTGCCGCATTCCGACAGGAACCGAGGAGACTCCCAATGCGCATTCTTAGCCTCACTGTACTGGCTCTTATGGCGTCCACGGCTTGCAACGGTGGCAACGCCGAGGTCTGTGACGACTCCCTCGACAACGACGAGAACGGCCTGATCGACTGCGCCGACAGCGCCTGCGCCGACGCCGCGAACTGCGGCACGGACAACGGCACTGGCACTGGCACTGGCACCACCGGAACGGACGCTGACGGCGACGGCTTCAGCCCGCCCACCGACTGCAACGACAACGACGCCGCCATCAACCCCGACGCCGACGAGACCGGCGGCCTCTGCGGCGACGGCATCGACGAGGACTGCGACGGCCTCGACAACTGCATCGAAGCTTGGAAGTTCACGGGCTCCGCCACGGTCGACGCGACGGCGGGTACCTACGTCGGCACCACCTCGATGCTCGACATCGAGGCCATCAAGCCCGAGGTGATCTTCTGCACCATGGTCTACCCGGTCCTCACGGCGGCCACGGTTGACAGTGGCTGCACCGACTGCGCGTTCAGCTTCGACATCACCCACGACAACTACTCCTCCAAGACCGGCGATCTCTGCGACACGTGGTACGACGCGTCCTGGGACAAGGGTCCCGACATGAGCGTCGGCTACAACGCGTCCTACGCGTTCGACACCGGCGCCGCTCCCGCCATCATGATGGGCTTCACAGACACGGCGGACGTCGTGACCTGGTACGGCATGTCCTCGGACGTGGCCTTCGACGGCAGCGCGTTCACCTGGGGCGCCACCTTCGGCTACTACTACGTCTACTCCGCCGGCTACTAAGCCAGCATAGGCGCTGGGGATCGCTCGCGGTCCCCATCAGCGGGCGAGGCTCACGGGCCTCGCCCGCTCTGTCTCAGGGCTTGGGCGGGGCGGGGCGCCGCAGGCGATCGAGCGTCGCCGCCTGCAGGCGCTGGGCGACCTCGAAGCGCGCCTTGGCCTGCTCGGGCTTGCCCTCCTTCGCGAGCAGGTTGGCGTCGAGCAGCGCCAGGATCGCGGACCGCGGGTGCAGCGCGAGGGCCTCGTCCACCGAGCGACGGGCCGCGACCAGATCACCCAGGTTGAACTGCGCCTGAGCGCGCGCGTGCAGCACCGCCTCGCTCTCGGGCTTGACCGCGAGCGCGACGTCCGCGACCTCCACGAGCCCCGCGTAGTCGCGCACCTTCCCGAGCGCCGCGAGGGCCATCGCGACGGCGTCGTCATCGCCTGGGAAGTTGTGCACCTCGATCGCGGCGAGCTTCGCTGCGAGCGCGTCGTCGCCCTGCGCTTGCGCGCGGCGAGCCAGCAACAGCGCCACGTCGCGCTCGGGCTTCTCGGCGAGCAGCCCGCGCTCCAGCAGCGGGTAGGCGCCGACGGGATCGCTCGCGACCGTCGCCACGCCGATGATACCCGCCAGCGCGTTGTCGTCTGGGAAGGCGCTTAGGTAGCTTCGCCCAAGCGTTACCGCCTCCCCCCGCTTCGTTGGCTGGGCGAGCAGCGCGGCGACGGCCTCCACGCGAACCCGCGGCAGCCATGGCTGGCGGTCGGCGACCTTCTGATAGAGCGGCGCGGCCGTAGCGTAGTCACCCGCTCGAGCGTAAGACGCCGCGAGCGCGTAGATCACGTTGACGCTGTCGGGCGAGACATCAAGCGCGTGCAACAGCGCTGCGCGCTCCTCGGCGGGGCGCCCGAGGCGCATCAACAACCCGCCCTTGCGCAAGAACAGCTCGACGACCGTAGGGTTCGCTTCGCCGAGCGTCTGCAAGAGCGCGACCGCTTGTTCGCGCTCGCCGCGCGCGATCAAGCGATCCACGCGCTCCGCGCCGACGATGAGCGCCATATGGTCCTTTGGATCCGGCAGTTCGCCGTCCGCATCGCCCTCGAAGCTGCCCTGCACATAGCCGAGCGCCGCGAGCTGCTCGGTGATCGAGGCGTCGACGTTCTGGTTGTCGGTGCCCGGCGCTGCGAAGCCGAAGCTGGTGAGCGCGCCCTTGAGCTCAGGCGCGAGCTTGGCGGCGCGCTCGGGGTCCGTCACAAACAGGTTCTTTGCCTGCGCGGAGTCAGCGGCGAGGTCGTAGAGCTCGGGCTGGGGCAGGTCGAGGTAGCTCAAGCTGCCCTGCACGACGCCGACGTGCGGCGCGAGGCCGAAGCGATCGCGCAAGGCCCAGCTCTCGAAGTACACCGGGCGCTGCGGCGGCGCGCTGAGGTCCACGCCATCGACGTCAGCGGGGATGGGGACCCCGACCGCGTGCAGCACCGTGGGCGCGAGGTCCACCAAGCTGACCGGCGAGGAGACGACGCCGGGCACGACCCCAGCGCCCGTCATCAACAGCGGGACGTGCTGAGTCGCTGTGTAGGTGAACAGCCCGTGCTCGAGCTCGCGGTGGTCCCCCAGGGACTCGCCATGATCCCCCGCGACGACGACGAGCGACGCGCGGTCGCCCCATGCCTCCATCAAGCGGCCAATCTCGGCGTCCATCGACGCGATCTCGCCATCGTAGGGCCGTCCATCGGCCAGCGCCAAGGAGGCCGGCGACGGCTCGTAGGGGTGGTGTGCGTCGTACAGGTGGACCCACAAGAACAGCGGCGCGCCGTCTGCTGGCTGCCCCTTCAGCCACCCGATCGCGTCGTCAATGACGGCGGCGGCCGGGCGACTCGCGTGCCAGAAGTTCCCCTTCCCGATCGGCGGGATCTCGTCGAGGTACGTGTCGAATCCTTGCGCGAAGCCCCACCGTTTGGTGGTGACAAAGGCCGCGATGGAGGCGCCCGTCGCGTAGCCCGCGCCGCGCAAGAGCTCAGCCAGCGTGGTGGCGTCCTCGCTCAGGGTGGCGCCGCTGTTGTCGCGCACGCCGAGGTGCGCTGGGTACCGCCCGGTCATCATCGCGGCGTGGGAGGGGATCGTAAACGGCACGGGCGAGTACGCGTTCTCGTAGCGGCGACCTGCCGCCGCGAGGGCGTCCAGGTTCGGCGTGTGCGCGCCGTCGTAGCCCCACGCGCCCAGGCGGTCGGCGCGCGTCGTGTCGAGGGTGATGAGCAGCACGCTCGGGCGCGCGGGCGGCGGCGTTGGCGTCGAGCCGCAGCCGGCGAGCGCAGCACAGAGCGCCGTCGTCCCCAGATGCGTGCGCACGATCATCGTCTCTCCTCCACCCAATAGCGATCCAGCGCTTCGAGCGCGTCATAGCCTTCGCGGGCGTAGGCCTGCGCGAGGGCGTGCTCTTCGCCCGTTGCAAAGCGGCGCGCGACGACCCACCGGGCCGCCAGGGCGTCCGCCGACTCCGCCGTGGCCAAGCCCGCCGCGAGCCCAAGCGCTTGCTCGCGGTCGCCGAGGTCCGCCGCGACCCGGGCGCGCACCGCGAGCACGGGCACAATATCGACGCCCTGCACGATGGGGCGCTCGAGCCCTTGCGCGGCGCGGCGAGGGTCGCCCTGTCGCCGTACTGCCTCGGCCTGCAAGGCGATCGGGCGCAGATCGAGGCGGCGAAGGCGGTGAAGCTCGCGCGCGCGCTCCTCGGCGCCGTAGGGGTCGCCGTCCCGCAGCGCCGCGACAGCGCTCAGCCGTAGCCACTCGATGCGCTGGGCCTCGCGCTGTGCAGCGGGCTGCCGCCAGCCATCGAGCGCCAGGCTCAGCCCCCCGACGCTCTCCGCGACACGGGCGGGGACCAAGCTCTCGCTGTCACCCGCGTAGACCAGCTCGAGCGCGGCGACCGCGTCCGTTTCGCCAGCTTCGACCGCGGCGAGCTGGTACAGCGTCCACGCGCGCCGGTGCTCCGAGGTCGACGCGAGCTGCTCCGACTCCTCGTAGGCGGCCAAAGCGGCTGAGGTCTGGCCGAGGAGCGCGTAGCATGCCCCCTCGTGCGCGGCGGACTCCGACGACCACGCCCCGCCCGCCCGCGCGAGGTCAAGCTGCTCCAGCGAAGCGCGGCACTTGCCGATCTTCAGCAGCGCAAAGCCGAGCTTTTGCCTGAGGTCTGAACGTTCAGGATCGGAGGCGAGCTGGTAGCGCAGCGACATGATCGCCATGCGCCAGCGCCCAGCCGTGAGCAGCTGACCGGCGGTGGGGGTCGGCGGCCCCGCGGCAACCAAAGGAGCGCTGGCCATCCACAGCGGAAGCAGTAAGAACAGGGAACGTACCGGTCGCAGCATGGCGCGCAGGCTATCGCGCCCACCCCTGGGCCGCCCGGAGTGTGTCGTGTTCCAGACGCCTACTGACCTCTCACAGGTCGAAGCCAAGATCGCCGGCCTCAACGCGGACGAGCGGCGCGCGCGCGCCAGCGAGCTGGTCGAGCAGCTCAACCGCCACGGGCACCTCTACCACGTCCTCGGCGCCCCCGAGATCGACGACCGAGCGTACGACTTGCTGTTTCGCGAGCTCGAGCTGCTAGAGCAGCACCTGCCAAACGGGCCCGCGGTCCACTCACCCACGCAGCGCGTCGGAGGAGCGGCGGTCGCCGATCTCGCTCCCTTTGTGCACGCCGTGCCCATGCTCTCGCTCGCGAACGCCTTCAGCGACGGGGAGCTGCGCGCCTTTGACGCGCGCTGCCGAGACCTGCTCGGCGACGCCGCGCCGCCGCTCCTGCCCTACGTCGTAGAGCCGAAGCTCGACGGCCTCGCGCTCGAGGTCGTGTACCAAGATGGCGCGCTCGTCGGCGGCGGGACGCGCGGCGACGGGCAGACCGGCGAGGACGTCACCCACAACGTGCGCACGATCAGCGCCATCCCGCTCAAGCTGCTCGATCCACCGGCTGGCCGCGTCGCCGTTCGGGGCGAGGCCTTCTTCGAGCTCGCGGGCTTTCACCGCATGAACGAGCGCCGCGTCGCGCGGGGGGAGCGCCCGTTCGAGAACCCGCGCAACGCCGCCGCAGGCGCGCTTCGGCAGAAAGATCCTCGACAAGCTTCCGAACGCCCGCTCACGTTCATCGCCCACTCCTTTGGCGAGCTCGAGGGCGCCGCCGCCCAAGCTGCGAGCCACACGGCGCAGCTCGAGTGGGCCGCCCGGTGGGGGTTTCGCGTCAACGCGCACAACGCACGCGTCGACGGCATCCACGCCGTCATCGACGCTATCGCCGCCCTCGGCGCGCGCCGCGACGACCTCCCCTACGAGATCGACGGCGCGGTGGTGAAGGTGGACTCCCTCGCGCTCCAGGCCGAGCTCGGCTTTGTCACGCGCTCGCCGCGCTGGGCCGTCGCCTACAAATACCCCCCCACCCAGGTGCAGACGACGCTGCTCGGCGTCAGCTTTCAGGTGGGGCGCACCGGCGCGATCACCCCCGTCGCCAACCTGGCGCCCGTGCGCGTCGGCGGCGTCACTGTGTCCAGCGCGACGCTCCACAACGCCGACTACATTCGCCAGCTCGACCTCTGCGCCGGCGACGCCGTGATCATCGAGCGCGCGGGCGACGTCATCCCCAAGGTGGTGCGCCGCGTCGACGACGAAGCCCACGCCGAGCGCGAGCGGATCGCCTTCCCCGAGCGCTGCCCGGTGTGTGACGCCCCCGCCGAGCGCGCCGAAGACCAAGCCGTGCTGCGCTGCACGAACGCCCTCACCTGCCCGGCGCAGCTGCGCGCTAGCGTGCTGCACTTCGGCGGGCGCCTCGCGATGGACATCGACGGCCTCGGCGACAAGATCGTCGATCAGCTCGTCGCTGAGGGCCTCGTCACCAGGATCTCCGACCTGTACAAGCTCAGCGTCGCCTCCCTCGCCGCCCTCGATCGCATGGGGCAGCGCTCCGCCGAGCAGCTCTACGCGGCCATCGACGCCAGCCGTGCCCGCCCGCTCGAGCGCGCGCTCGCCGCCCTCGGCATCCCCGACGTCGGCGTCTCTACCGCCCGCGATCTCGCCGCCGCGTTTGGCAGCTTGGACGCCCTCGCCGCGGCCACCTCCGAGCAGCTCGTCACCGTCGACGGCGTGGGCGCCAAGGTCGCGGGCCGTGTGGTGCGCTTCTTCGGCGATAAAAGCCATCAAATCGAGCTACAGCGTCTGCGCGACCTCGGGGTGCTCTTTGCGCCCTCCGCCCCCAGCGCGACGCACCAAGTGGAGGCGATCGCCGGACGCACCTTCGTGCTCACAGGTACGCTGCCGACGCTCGCGCGATCTGACGCCCAGGCACGGATCCTCGCCGCCGGCGGCAAGGTCACGGGCTCGGTCAGCAAGAAGACAGACGTCGTCGTCGCCGGCGCAGACGCTGGTTCAAAGCTCACCAAAGCGGAGAGCCTCGGCATCCCCATCATCGACGAGGCGACGCTCGTGCAGTGGTTGGAGGGGGAGCGAATCGAATGAGCCGCTCGGCGGCCGGTGAGATAGCTTGACACCGACAGGTCACGTCAGCATACTCGGCCATCCTCGCGGCGACGCTCCCAACGTTCGCCCAGCCGTCACCCGCCGGAATCCCCATGCCTGCCAGCCTTGCCGAACTTCACTCGAAGACACACGCCGAGCTTATCGCCGGGGCACAGGCCGCTGGGGTTGACGCCGCGGCGGGGATGTGCCCGGATGACCTCATCTTTGCGCTGTTGCAGCACAGCGCCCAAGCCGAGAACCAAATCTACGGCCGAGGCGTCCTAGAGGTTCACGGCGAGGGCTTCGGCTTCCTGCGCTCCCCGGCCGCGAACTACCTCCCGGGCGTCGACGACATCTACGTCTCCCAGAGCCAGATTCGCCGTTTCAAGCTGGAGACCGGCGACACCGTCCTCGGCTTGGTCCGCCCCCCCAAAGAGGGCGAGCGCTACCTCGCCCTGCTGCGCGTCGAGCGCGTCAACGGCGACCCCCCCGGCTCCGAGCAGCCCGCGTTTGACTCGCTCACCGCGATCTACCCCGATGATCGCCTGCCCCTCGACACCGACCCCGCGCTTAAGGTAGTCGACTTCGTCGCCCCCATCGGCCTAGGCCAGCGCGGCCTGCTCATCGCGCCGTCGCGCACGGGGCGCGAGGAGCTGCTTCGCCGCCTCGTCGAGCTGCTCAGCGGCGAAGACGAGCTCGCGCTCACGGTCCTCCTCATCGAGGAGAAGCCGGAGGAGATTCAGGAGTGGCGCTCGCACACGCGCGCCGAGGTCGTCGCTACGACCTTCGACGAGGCCCCTGCCCGCACGCTCCAGATCGCCGACATCGTGTTCGAGCGCGCCCGCCGTCGCGTCGAGCGCGGCGACGACGTCGTCGTGATCGTCGACTCGCTCTCGCGCTTGCTTCGCGCCTGCTTGGCCGAGGTCCCCCACGTCGGCCGCGACCTGGGCGGCGTCGACGCCGCGGCGCTGCATCGCCTGCGCCGCTACATGGGCGCCGCCCGCGCTCTAGAAGAGGGCGGCTCGCTCACGGTCATCGGCGTGCTCTCTGGCGAGCCCTCCAGCCGATCGGAGCAGGCGCTCATCGACGATCTGCGTGACGTCGCCAACTGGGAGCTCACCCTCTCGCGCGATCTCGCGGACCGCGGTGTGCGCCCCGCGATCGACGTTCACCGCTCTGGAAACCACCGGCCCCAAGGGCTCCTCACCCCTGAGGAGCTCGAACAACGGGCTGCATGGCGCTCGAAGCTCACGGGAGATCCTGTGGAAGACGGCGCTGCGCTCATCGCGTTGCTCGCGAAGGGCTGACCTACCCACTTGACAACTGCCGCCCAACAGGAAAAGAGGCGGCCGTTGTATGGGCGCGTATCGATGCGCCATAACGGAGTTCATCATGAAGGCCGATATCCATCCCGAGTACCGCTTCGTGGTCTTCCGGGACATCTCTTGCGACTTCGAGTACCTCACGCGCTCGACCATCGTGACCGACAAGACCACTGAGTACCAAGGCTCCGAGTACCCGCTCGCCGTCATCGACATCTCCTCTGCGAGCCACCCGTTCTACACGGGTTCGCAGAAGATCCTCGACAACGAGGGCCGTGTCGACCGCTTCTACCGCAAGTACGGTTTCCAGCGGAACGAAGACCTCTAGGTTCCTCTCTGCGACCGCGTCTCACCGGCCGCGCCTCGTTTGGCGCGGCGGTTCGACTCGGCCGACAGGCCTGGTAGGCGCTCGCGAGGGCGTCACCAGAGTGTTGCTGCCCCTCGGTCGTGGGCGCTCTGGTTTTGCGTCTGTGAATTCGGCGCACACAGTGCGTCACCCCCGTAGGAAGCCAGCATGTATCGCAAGCTAGAAATGCTTGAGCTCCGCCTTGAGACCCTCAACCGCATGTTGATGGACCCGGCGGTGTTGTCCGACGGCACGCGCATGCGGGAAGCGTCGCGGGAGCACTCGCACGTCACGCACATCGTCGAGGCGTGGACAGAGCACAAGAAGCTCCAAGCCGATCTTGAGCAGGCCAAGGAGATGTCTCAGGACAGCGATCCCGACATGCGCGAGATGGCGCGCGCCGAGATCCCCGATCTAGAAGCGGCGCTGGAGCAGAGCGTGCTGGCGCTTCGACTCTCGCTGCTGCCGCGCGACCCCTACGAGGGACGCCCGCTGCTCGTCGAGATTCGCGCTGGAACCGGCGGCGACGAGGCCGCGCTCTTCGCGTCGGACCTCTGCCGCATGTACACGCGCTACTGCGAGACGAACGGCATTCAGCTGGAGATCCTCTCGTCGAGCCACATCACCGTCGGTGGTGGCAGCGGCAAGAGCCTCGCGGGCTACAAAGAGGTCATCCTCGGCGCGCGCGGCGACAAGGCCTACCAGATGCTGCGCTTTGAGTCGGGCGTGCACCGCGTGCAGCGCGTCCCCGCCACGGAGACGCAGGGCCGCATTCACACCTCAGCCGCCACCGTCGCCGTGCTCCCCGAGCCCGAAGAGGTGGAGCTCAAGATCGAAGCCAAAGACCTGCGCATCGACACCATGCGCGCGGGCGGCCCCGGCGGGCAGTCGGTCAACACCACCGACTCGGCGGTGCGCATCGTGCACATCCCGACCGGCATGATCGTGCAGTGCCAGGACGAGAAGTCGCAGCTCAAGAACAAAGACAAAGCGATGCGCGTCCTCAAGGCCCGCCTCCTGGAAGCGGAGCAGGCCGAGCGCCACGCCGAAGAGGCCGCCGCCCGCAAGGCGCAGGTGGGCTCCGGCGATCGCTCCGAGCGCATTCGCACCTACAACTTCCCGCAGAACCGCGTCACCGATCACCGCATCGGACTCACGCTGTACCGGCTGGAGACCGTCATGCAAGGCGACCTCCAGGAGCTCATCGACGGGCTCTCGGCCGCGCACCAAGCTGAGCTCCTGGCGTCGCAGAACCTGAAGTGATCACGCTCATCGACGTGCTCACGCGCACCGAGACCTTCCTGCGCGAGCGGGGGGTCGACTCGCCGCGCCTCGACGCGGAGCTGCTGCTCGCGCACGTCCTCAAGATCAAGCGCTTGGAGGTCTACCTCCAGCACGATCGGCCCATGAGCGAGGACGAGCTCGAGGCCATACGCCCGCTCGTCGCGCGGCGCGGTCGTCGCGAGCCCATGGGCTGGATCCTCGGCTCCGTCGGCTTTCACGCCCTCGACCTCGAGGTGCGCCCCGGCGTGCTCGTGCCGCGCCCCGACACCGAGACCCTCGTCGAGGCCGCGCTGGAGTGGATGTCCCCCACGCAAGATCCGCTCTACGTCGCAGACATCGGGTGCGGCAGCGGCGCGGTCGGGCTCTCCATCGCCCACGCCCTGCCCGGCGTTCGCTTGTACGCCACGGACCTCGCGGACGAGCCCATCGCCACCACCCGCGCCAACGTGGAGGCCTGCGGCCTCAAGGAGCGCGTCGCGGTCCTCAAGGGCGATCTGCTCAGCCCGATCCCGCCGCTGCGCGCCATCGACTGGGTCGTTAGCAACCCTCCGTACATCCCCACCGGCGATCTCGACGGCCTCATGCCCGAGGTCTCGCGCCACGAGCCGCGTCTGGCGCTCGACGGCGGCGTCGATGGTCTGGACGTCTACCGCCGCATCGTGCCCCTCGCGGGCAACCGCGTGCAGCAAGGCCTGCTGCTTGAGGTCGGACACCTGCAGGCCGGACGCGTCGCGGAGCTGCTCGGTCGCGCGGGCTTCGTCGACATCCGCACATGGGACGATCTCGGTGGCATCAAGCGCGTCGTGGGCGGGCGCCGCGCGCGGTAGCATTGCAACGAGCGGGTCCCGGCGGTACAACCGGCGTCGGACACCAGCACGAGGCCTACCTATGCGACGACTCCTCCCCTCCGCCCTCGGGCTCGCCCTCGCTGGGTGCGGCAGCAGCGCCCCCGCCCCGTCGACGGATCCGGCCGCCGACCAGCGTCGCGACACGCTCGTCATCGCGTGGGCGTCGGACATCGACTCGCTCAACCCGCTCACGCAGACCAGCGCCTCCGACAGCGCGATCACGGACAACGTGTTCACGAGCCTCGCTGGGAGCACCTTCGACTGCTCGATCAAGAAGGAGCCCAAGCTCGCCACGTCGTGGGCTTGGTCGGCGGACGGCAAGGTCCTGTCCATGACGTTGCGCGACGACGCCCACTGGTCGGATGGCAAGCCCGTCACCGCCGACGACCTCGCGTTCGCCTACGAGCTCGCCTCCGACCCCATCGCCGCGAGCCCGCGCAGCAACTACGTCGAGCGCATGGAGAAAGACGGCCGGCCCAAGGTGGTCGACGCCACGCACATCGAGTGGCACTTCACCGAGGCCTACGACCGCGACACGCAGTTCTCGCACGCGACCGCGCTGCCGCCGCTACCTCGGCACGTCCTGGGCGCGCTCGACCGCGCCACCCTCGCCGGACAGCCCTTCTCCAAGCAGCCAATCGCCAGCGGTCCATGGCAGGTCGCGACCTACGCGCCTGGAGAGCGCCTCGTCTTGGAGCCCAACGCGCCCGAGGCGCTCTATGGCGACACCTCCCCTCACCTCAAGCGCGTCATCTTTCAGTTCACGCCGGAGTACAGCACCCGCCTGCTGAACCTGCAGAACGGCACCGTGGACATGATGGACGGCCTCAACGTCGAGGACGCGGACATGCTCCGCACCACCAACCCCAACCTGCGCTTCGAGCGCCGGGGCTGGCGCTTCCTCGAGTTCATCGTGTGGAACCTGCAGGACCCGCTCTTTCAGGACGTTCGCGTGCGCAAGGCCCTGGCGATGGCCGTCGACAGCGACGCGCTCATCCAAAAGCTGCTCACGAGCGCCTCGGGCGACGTCTATGGCAAGCGCGCCATCGGCACCATCACCCCAGCGCTCTGCGGCGTCCACAACGACGCCGTGCAGCCACTTCCGTACGACCTCGCGGCCGCGAAGGCGCTCATGGCCGAGGCCGGCTGGACCGACTCGAACCACGACGGCGTGCTCGACAAGGACGGCGTGGACTTCAGCTTCGAGCTCAAGACCAACTCCGGCAACTCGCGCCGCGCCAAGACCTCGGTGCTCGTGCAATCGAACCTCAAGGACCTCGGCGTGAAGGTCGAGCTCTCCCAGTCGGAGCCCGCGGCCTTCTTCCACGACCTCCCGGAGAAGAAGTTCCAAGCCGCCCTCGCCGGCTGGTCCGCCGCGCTCTTCGTCGATCCGAGCAGCGTGTGGCACTCGCCCTCTGCCGATCAGCCGCGCCCGCTCAACTACCCCGGCTACGCCAACCCCGAAGTGGACGCGCTCATCGAGAAGGGCCTCGCGACGCCGATCGCGAGCGACGCCGCCGCTTACTGGAAGGCGCTGCAAGCCACGGTCTACGCGGACCAACCCTATATGTTCTTGTTCTGGCGCGACGAGATCGTCGCGATCGACAACCGCTTCCAGAACACCAAGGTCGACGTGGAGAGCCCCGTTCACGACCTGAGCCAGTGGTCGGTGCCCGCGGACAAGGTCAAGTACCAACGCTGACGCTGGCCCCATGAACGCCCTCCTCGCCCGAATACCCTGGAAGTACGCGCTGCGTCGCGCGCTCACGGCGCTCCCGTTGGTGTGGGGCGTCGTCACGCTCATCTTCTTGCTCGTGGAGCTCTCGCCAGGGACCGTGGTGGACAAGTTCCTCACGCCCGAGACGCCGCCCGAGGTGCGCGAGCTCATCGTGCTCAAGTACGGCCTCCATGAGCCCGCGCTCCATCGCTACCTGCTCATGCTGCGCAACCTGGCCTCGTTTGACTTCGGCCGCTCCATGTCCAATGACGTGCCGGTCATGGAGCTCATCGCCACGCGTCTGCCAAACACGCTGCTGTTGTCGGTGGTCACCCTGCTCGCGATCTACCCCCTCGGCATCGCGCTAGGCACGCTGCAAGCGGTCCGCGAGGGCAAGCTCGCCGACAACGCGGGCAGCGTCATCAGCCTCTTCTTCTACTCCATGCCGAGCTTTTGGCTCGCGCTCATGCTTCAGCTCTTGCTCACCTACTGGTGGCCGATCCTGCCCACCTCCGGCATGCACGACACGATGGTCGACTTCATGAGCCCGAGCGAACGCTGGCTCGATCTGGCGCTTCACCTGGTGCTACCTGGGGTTGCGATTGGGCTCGCCTCCTCAGCCGGGGTCGCCCGGTATATGCGCTCCTCGCTGCTCGAGGTCATTCGCCAGGACTACATCCGCACCGCCCGCGCCAAGGGCCTGCCCGAACACCGCGTCATCGGCGTGCACGCGCTCCGCAACGCGCTCCTGCCCATCGTCACGCTGTTCGGCCTCACGCTGCCGATGCTCTTCTCGGGATCGGTGCTCGTGGAGCAGATCTTCAGCTGGCCGGGCATGGGGCAGCTCATCGTCCAGGCGATCTTTGCGCAGGACACGCCGGTCATCATCGGCTGCTTCTACCTGTTCACCCTGCTCGTGGTCGCGGGCAACCTCCTCGCTGACGTGCTCTACGCCGTCGTCGATCCGCGAATTCGGCTTGAGTAGCGCCGCGCCGCGATGGGTCCACGGGCTCGGCTTGCTCGCGCTCGCCGGGGTGTGCCTGTGGGCCGTCTCCGGCCTGCCCCGCTGGAACGCTGTGCTCTTCCCGAACCCGGGCGGCGCCCCCGACCTGCACGCCGCCATCGCGCTGCCGAGCCTGGTCCTCGCGATCGGCGCCCTCGGACGCGAGGCGCGGCGCTTCCTCGACGCCGACGCCCGCCGCCGCTCCCCCTTCGCGCTAGCCTTCGCGAGCAACCCGACCGCGATGATCGGCTTGTTCGGCGCGCTGGTGCTCGCGGCCCTCGCGCTGTTCACGCCGCTGCTCGCGCCCTTCGACCCCAACCTCATCGACGCGGGCCCCAAGAACACGGCGCCCTGCTTCGCTTATCCGCTCGGCACCGACACCTTCGGGCGCGACCTGCTCTCGCGCTTGCTCTACGGCGGGCGCATCTCGCTCTCCATCGGCTTCGTCGCGGTGAGCATCGCCGCCACCATCGGCACCACCGTCGGCGCCGTCGCTGGCTACGTCGGCGGCTGGGTCGACGCGGCGCTCATGTGGGTGGTGAACCTCATCTTGGCGCTGCCGAGGCTCGTGTTCTTGCTCACCATCGTCGGCTTGTTCCGAACCACGGGCGCGCAGAGCTTGATGCTCATCGTCGTCATCCTCGGCCTCACGGGCTGGCCCGGCGTGTCGCGCATCGTGCGCAGCCAGGTGCTCTCGCTCAAGGAGCAGGACTTTATTCAGGCGGCGCGCTCGCTCGGCTTCTCCACGCCGCGCATCCTCTTTGTGCACCTCGTGCCCAACGTGCTCGCGCCCGTCATCGTGTTCTGCTCGCTCGCGGTGGGCTCGACCATCCTCGCGGAAGCAGGCCTGTCCTACCTCGGCCTTGGCGTGCCCCCGCCCACCTCCACTTGGGGCACACTGGTCACAGATGGGCGCGAGTCGCTGCGCGTTGCGCCGTGGGTGGCTACTTTCCCTGGACTGGCCATCGTGTGGGCCGTGATGTGCTTCAATCTGCTCGGCGACGGGCTGCGCGACACGCTGGACCCCAAGCTCAGAGGACGCTGAAATGATCACCTTGCTGCTCGGAAAGATCGCGGTCTTTGCCCTCATCGTCGCGGTCGGGTACGCGATCGGCGCCTGGAGCGCCAGCTTGGGAGAGGCCGCGCTCAGGCGCACGCGCCTCGATCCCATCGCCCAGCAGCTGGTCGCCGCGTCCATTCGCCCTGCGGTGCTCGCCGTCGCCGCCTACGCCGCCCTGCACACGCTGCACGTCGACATCTCGCCGCTGCTCGCTGTGTTCGCCGCCGCCGGCTTGGCCATCGCCCTCGCGCTCAAAGACAGCCTGTCCGCGGTCGCCGCTGGCGCGCTGCTGCTCACGATTCGCCCCTACGACAGCGGCGACACCATCGAGGTCGCCGGGATCACCGGCGCGGTCATCGACTACGACCTGTTCACGGTCACGCTCAAGGCCCCCGACGGCGCGCTCGTCACCCTGCCCAACGAGCTGCTGCTCAAGAGCCCGGTGCACAACCTCACCCGCAACGGGCTGCGGCGCGTTCAGCTCCAGCTGCACGTCGACCACGGTGCCCCCCTCGACCGCGCGCTCGCGGACGTGCTCGTCGCGCTCAACGCCCACGAGAGCGTCGTCGCTGAGCCAGCGCCCACCTGCTTGATCACCGAGCTCACCCTCGACGGCGCTGCCCTCACCGCCACAGCGTGGGTGCGCCCCGCCGACCTCGCCAAGACGCGCAGCGCGCTCCTGCTTCAGCTCGACCAGCTGCTCGCAGCGGGCGGCATCGCGCGCGCCCGCCGCGCCACGGGGACTGACCGCGCATGAGCACGCTTGAGCACCCAACGCTGACGGCGTCGACCTTCAAGTCGGTGCCCGACATGTGGCACCACCGCGTGCGCTCCACCCCGGACGGCGTGGGCATGTACGCGCGCCACGCCACCCGAGGCTGGGAGCCCATGAGCTGGCGCGAGGCCGGCGGACGCGTACGCGACATCGCGAACGGGCTGCTCGCCTTCGGGCTGGCCCGCGAGCAGCGCTGCGCCCTCATCGCGCCCACCTCGGTCGAGTGGGTGCTCGCGGACATGGCGATCGTGTGCGCTGGCGGCGCGACCACGCCGCTGCCCCCTGCCAGCACCGCCGACGAGTGCGTCTACATCCTCAACCACAGCGAAGCGCCCGTGTTGTTCTGCGACGCCGACGCGCAGGTCGAGAAGCTGCTCGCGGTGCGCAGCCAGCTGCAGCACCTCCGCCAGATCGTCGTCACGAGCGGTACGCCGACCATCGACGGCTGGGTGACCACCCTCGAACAGCTCGAAGATCATGGCCGAAGCTACGCCGAAGCGAACCCGGGCCACTACGACGAGGTCGCCGCCAGCGTCCAGCCCAACGACCTCGCGACGCTCATCTACACCTCGGGCACCACCGGCTTGCCCAAGGGCGTGATGCTCAGCCACGACGCTTGGGTCTACGAGTCCGAGGCGGTCGACGCGCTCGGCATCGTCTCCCCCGCGGACACACAGTTCTTGTTCCTGCCGCTGTCCCACGTCTTCGCAAAGGTGCTGGAGATCGCGTTCATTCGCCTCGGCGTGCCCACGCTGCTGGATGACGACCCCCAGCTGGTGTTCGAGCACTTGGAGGCCACCAGCCCCACTTGGATGGGCGCCGTCCCGCGCGTCTTCGAGAAGGTGCACAACCGCGTCATCGCCGCGCATCGCAACAAGGGGCGCGTCGCGTGGCGCGCGTTCCGCTGGAGCGTCAGCGTCGGCCAAGAGGTCAGCCGCTTGCGCCAAGAGGGGGCGGACGTGCCCGCCGCCCTGCGCTTGCAGCTCAAGATCGCGGATCGCCTGGTATTTGCGCGCCTCCGGCAGCAGTTCGGCGGGCGGATTCGCTTCTTCATCAGCGGCGGCGCGCCCCTCTCGCGCACGGTCGCTGAGTTCTTTCACGCAGCGGGGGTCGTCGTGCTGGAGGGCTACGGCCTCACCGAGTCCTGCGGCGCGAGCACCCTCAACACCCCGGAGTCGCTGCGCTTCGGCACGGTCGGACAGCCCCTCCCCGGCTGCCACGTGCGCATCGCCGACGACGGCGAGGTGCTCATCCGCTCGCGCGGCGTGATGAAGGGCTACTTCCGCGAGCCCGACGTGACCGCGGCCGTGCTCGGCGAGGACGGCTACCTGCACACCGGCGACCTCGGGACCATGCTCCACAGCGGGCACCTCAAGCTCACCGGCCGCAAGAAGGACCTGATCATCACGTCCTCCGGCAAGAAGATCGCGCCGGAGCACTACCAGGGCCTGCTCAAGTCGGTGTGCCCGCACGTCGAGCACATCCTGGTGCACGGCGACAACCGGCCCTACTGCGTCGCGCTCATCGCCTTGAACGCGGAGCTCACCGGCCGCTGGGCCGACGAGCGCGGCCTCGCGTGGAAGAGCTACCGCGATCTTGCGACGGCTCCCGAGGTTCGCGAGCTGATTCAGGCGGCTATTCAGAAGGTGAACAGCGAGCTCGCGAGCCACGAGAGCGTCAAGCGCTTCCACATCTGTACCGAGCCTTGGACCGTGAACAGCGGCGCGCTAACGCCGACGCTCAAGGTGCGGCGACGCGTGGTCGAAGAGCGCTTCGCCGAGGACCTCGACGCCTTGTACGGCGTCAACGCGACCTAAGTCGCCGTCGGGCTGCTTGTGCAACAGGTGTGCAGATTTTTCAGTTTCCATTGAAACTGGGCCGGTGGGCGTTAGACGCAGGCCGACTTGGAGAGCCTATGAGCAGCCGACACCTCAACGGAGCAGCCCCAGCGCAGGCGCCTTCCCGGCGTTCTTCGCGTATTCCGGGCTTCTACAAGCTCCCCCCGGAGGAACGCGTCGACGCACTCGAAGCGAACGAGCTCATCGACGCCGCAGACGCCGAGCTGTACCGCACGGGCTGCTTGCCGCTGCACAACGCCAGCGTCATGGTGGAGAACGTGTTCGCCACCTTCGAGCTGCCGCTCGGTGTGGGCGTCAACTTCTCGATTAACGGCGAAGATCGAGTCGTTCCCATGGTTGTCGAGGAGCCATCGGTCGTCGCCGCGGTCTCCAATATGGCCCGCCTCACTCGCGCCGGTGGCGGCTTCGTCGCCGAGACCGACGCGTCCGTGATGATCGGCCAGATTCAGCTCATGGACGTCGCCAACGCCCCGGAGTGCGTCGCTCGCTTGCAGCGCGCGCTGCCTGAGCTGGAGCGCTTGGCCTCCGCCGTGCACCCGCGCTTGGTCGCTCGCGGCGGCGGGATGCGCGGCATGGAGGTGCGGCACTGCGTCTATGACGAGCCCGGCTTCCCGCGCGAAGACATGGTGGTGCTCCACTTCTACCTGGATTGTGTCGACGCCATGGGCGCCAACATGATCAACACGATCGCCGAGCGCCTCGCGCCGCACATCGAGGCCCTCACCGGCGAGACCGTCGGCCTCAAGATCCTGTCGAACCTCGCCGATCGCCGCCTCGCGCGCGCCCACGTCACGGTGCCCGCCGCCGCGCTAGAGACTGAGCCTGGCAACGGGCCCGACGTCGCCTACCGCATCGCCTCGGCGTGGCGCTTCGCGTGGGCCGACCCCTACCGCGCCGCGACGCACAACAAGGGCGTCATGAACGGCATCGACGCGGTCGCGCTCGCCACGGGCAACGACTGGCGCGCGATCGAGGCCGGCGCCCACGCCTACGCCGCCCGCGACGGCCAGTACCGCCCGCTCACCACCTGGCGCCTCCAAGCCGACGGCAGCCTGCACGGCTCCATCGAGGTGCCCATGCAGTTCGGAACCATCGGCGGCCCGGTGAACATGCACCCGAAGGTCGCCGCCAACCTGCGCCTGCTTGGGGTCTCCACCGCGGGTGACCTCGCCGGGATCGCCGCCGCCGTCGGCCTCGCTCAGAACCTCGGGGCGCTTCGCGCGCTCGCGACTGAGGGCATTCAAGCCGGACATATGCGCATGCACGCCCGCTCCGTCGCCGCCAGCGCCGGCGCGCTCCCCGAAGAGATCGAGGCCGTCTGCACCGAGCTCTGCAGCGAGCGAAACTTCTCCGTGCACCGCGCGGAGACCATCTTGCATGAACTCCGCACCAGCTGAGGGTCGCGGTCACGCTCACGGCAAGCTGATCCTGCTCGGTGAGCACGCGGTGGTGTACGGCCACCCCGGCGTCGCCGTCGCGATCAGCCTCGGCACACGCGCGCACCTGCGCGCCCGCCCCGGGCCCACCTCGCTCGTGGACGGGGACGCGGACGAGCGCTTGACGCGCGCGCTGCACGGGCTGCTCGGCCCCACGGGCTGGGCGGTGCAGCTTCAGAGCGACCTGCCGATGGGGCGCGGCATGGGCTCCTCGGCGGCGCTCTCGGTGGCGCTCGTGCGCGCTTACGCCGACGCGATCGGGCGCGACCTCAGCGCTGAGGCGCTCTGGGACGAGGTCTTCACCCTCGAGCGCGTCTTTCACGGCGACCCCTCCGGCCTCGACCACGCCACCGCCGCGCGCGGTGGGGCGCTGCGCTTTCGGCGCGGACCGCCGCCCAGCTTCGAGCCGCTGCCCTGCCCCGCCTTGCCGCTTGTGGTGCTCGACAGCGGGCAAGCGGGCGACACCGCCGCGCAGGTCCGCCGCGTCGCCGAGGCCCGGCCGCGCGTGGACGCCACCCTCGACGCCATCGGCGCCCTGGTGCGCGAGACGAGCGGCGATCTGTTCGACCTGCCCGCCCTCGGCGCGGCCATGACGCGCAACCACGCGCTGCTCGTCGACCTCGGCGTGAGCACGCCACGCCTGGACGCCCTCGTCGACCTCGCCCTCGCCCACGGCGCCCTCGGCGCCAAGCTCGCGGGCTCCGGCGGCGGTGGGGTCGTCGTCGCCCTCGCCCCCGAGCCCGACGCGCTCTTGCGCGCCGCCGCCCACGCTGGGCACCGCGCCCTCGTCTGCCAAGTGGAGCCCGCATGACCGTCGTCACCGCCGCCGCGCACCCGAACATCGCCCTCGTCAAGTACTGGGGCAAAGCCGATGTGGCGGCGAACCTGCCCGCTGTGCCCTCGCTCTCGCTCACGCTGGACACCTTCCTCACCCGGACCACGGTGCGGTGGAGCGCCGCGCGGGATGAGGTGCTGCTCGACGATCAGCCCGCGAGCGAGGCCTTCACCCGCCGCACGCTGCGCTTCCTGGACCGCCTCGCCCCAGACCGCCCTCCGTGCGCGGTGCACACGGCGAACTCCTTCCCCACCGGCGCCGGCCTCGCGTCGAGCGCGTCGGGCTTCGCCGCCCTCACCCTCGCCGCCAGCGCCGCCGCGGGCCTCGACCTCGACCTCACCGCGCTCTCCGCCCTCGCGCGCCAGGGCTCAGGCTCCGCCTGCCGAAGCCTCTACGGCGGCCTGGTGCGCTGGGACTCCACCCACGCCGAGCCGGTGCTCCCGCCCGAGGCGTGGCCCGAGCTGCGCATGGTCGTCGCGGTGGTGCGCTCCTCCGCCAAGGACGTCGGCTCGACCGAGGGCATGGAGCGAAGCCGCCTCACCTCGCCCTACTACGACGCATGGGTGAAGACGGCGCCCGCCGACGTGACCGCCGCCCTCCAAGCCATCGAGCGCCGCGATCTGCCCGCGCTGGGCGCCATCATGGAGGCCTCGACCTTCAAGATGCACGCTGTGATGCACACCAGCGTGCCGCCGATCGTCTACTGGGCGCCTGAGACCGTCGCTATCCTGCACTGTGTTCAGAAGTTGAGCACCGCCTGGCTGACGATGGACGCGGGGCCGAACGTGAAGATCCTCACCACCGCCGCCCACGCCGCACAGGTCGCGGACGCCGTGCGCCCGCACTGCGAGGCCGTCTGGGTGCTCGGCGCCGGGCGCGGGGCCTGGCTGGAGTCGTGATGGGCGAGCACCTCGCCCCGGGGAAGCTCGTCCTGCTCGGCGAGTACGCGGTGCTCGACGGCGCCCCAGCGGTGGTCTGCGCCGTCGATCGCGGCGTGCGCTGCGTCCTGACCCCGAGCGAGCGCCGCGAGCACATCACCCCCGGCGACGACCGCTTCGTCGCCGCCGCGCTCGACGCCTGCGACGCGCCCGCGGGCACCTACACCTTCTCCACCTGGAACCCCGTCGACGCTGAAACAAAGGTCGGCTTCGGCCACTCCGCCGCCGCCACCGTCGCCGCTCTGCACGCGGCCGGGCTGCGCGGCGACGAGCTGTTGGCGCGCGCCCTCGCGGTGCACCATCAGGTCCAGGGCAGCGGCTCTGGGGTGGACGTCGCGGCCTCGGCCGTCGGTGGGGTGCTGCGCTTTCAGGCAGGCGCCGCCTCGCCCTTGCCCGCCATTGAGCCGATCGTCGTGTGGTCGGGCGCCTCAGCGCTCACCGGGCCGCGCGTGAGCGCGTACAGCGCCTGGGCGGACGAGCGCGCGCGCGCGGCCTTCGTCGATCGCAGCACCGCCGTCGTCGAGGCGATGGCGTCCGACCCCATCGCCGCGCTGCGCGAAGCGCGATCGCTCCTCGCGCAGATGAGCCTCGCCGCGGGCGTCGCGTGGGACACGCCGGCGCTGCACCACCTGGGCGACCTCGCGGAGCAGCTCGGCGGGGCGGCGAAGCCCTCGGGAGCGGGGGGTGGAGACTGCCTCGTAGCGCTCTTCCCCGACGACGAGCGCGCGCGGGACTACGTGGACCGCGTTAGGGCCGAGGGCTTCACCGTCATCCCCACCCGCCTCGCGCCGGGCGTTCGGAGGGTCGAATGAGCCAGCACAAGCGCCGCAAGGCCGACCACTTGGCCCTGTGCGCGACCGGCGACGTCGGCTTTCGCGCGCGCGGCACGCTGCTCGATCAGGTCGAGCTGGTGCACAACGCGCTGCCGGAGCTCTCGCTCGCGCAGGTGGACACGACCTCCTCGCTCGCGGGTCGCCCGCTGCGCGCGCCCTTCCTCATCGCGGGCATGACCGGCGGCGTCGACGAGGCGGAGCCCCTCAACCGCGCCCTCGCGACCGTCGCCCAGGAGCTCGGCCTCGGCCTCGGTCTCGGCTCCATGCGGCCACTGCTAGAAGATGGGGTTCGTACGGGCTACTTCCTGCGCGACGTCGCCCCGGACGTGCCGCTGCTCGGCAACCTCGGCGCGGTGCAAGCGCGCGTCGCCGGCGTGACCGCGGTCGCGCGGCTCATGGAGCAGACCGGCTGCGACGCCCTCTGCTTGCACCTGAACGTTGCGCAGGAGCTCGTGCAGCCCGGCGGCGACACCGACTTTGGCGGTCTGCTCGACACGATCGCGCGCTTCGTACGCGAGCTGCCCATCCCGGTCATCGTCAAGGAGACCGGCTCGGGCGTGAGCGTCGGCGTCGGCCGTCGCCTCGCTGACGTAGGCGTCTCCTGGGTCGACGTCGGCGGCGCGGGCGGCACGAGCTGGGTGGGCGTCGAGACGCTGCGCGAGCGCGCTGACGCCGAGCTCGGCGAGCTGTTCTGGGACTGGGGCATCCCCACCGCCGCCAGCGTGCTGCAGCTCTCCGCCCTCCCGCTGCACCTCATCGCCACCGGCGGGGTGAACAACGGCCTCGATGCTGCGCGCGCCCTGGCGCTCGGAGCGTCCGTGGTGGGCCTCGCGCGTCCCTTCTTGCTCGCGTGGCATGACGGCGGCGTCAACGCCGTGCGCGCCCGCGCTCTGAGCCTCGAACGCCAGCTCGAGACGGCCATGCTGCTCACCGGCTCGCGAACCCTCGCGGATCTGCGCCAGAGCCCCCGAATCCTCGGTCCTGCGCTGACCGCGTGGGGCGCCTTGTCCCGGTAGATGGACCCCGATAGTCCCGAAGGTCCAGCGGGGGACAGATGACACAACGCATCGCGGTCATCCCCGGAGATGGCATCGGAAACGAGGTCATCGCCGAGGGGCTTCGCGTCCTGGATTACCTCCAGACGCGCCACCAGCTCGATCTCGCGATTGAGCACTTCGATCTCGGCGCTGAGCGCTACCTGCGCGACGGCACCACCATGCCGCCGGAGCTGATGGAGCGCTTCCGAACCGAGTTCGCGGCGATCTACCTGGGCGCCCTCGGCGACCCGCGCGTGCCCTCCAACGTACACGCCAAGGACATCCTGCTCGGCTGCCGCTTTGAGCTCGATCTCTACATCAACCTGCGCCCCGTGCAGCTCTTGGACGCGCGGCTGTGTCCCCTCAAGGGCAAAGAGCCCAAGGATATGGACTTCGTCGTGTTCCGCGAGAACACCGAGGGTCTGTACACCGGCGTCGGCGGGCAGTTTAAGCGCGGCACCCCCGATGAGATCGCCATCGAGGCGGAGCTCAACACCCGCAAGGGCGTCGAGCGCATCATCCGCGCCGCGTTTGAGTACGCGGACCTCCACGAGCGGCCGTCGGTCTGCATGTCGGACAAGGCCAACGCCATGCGCCACGGCCACGACCTCTGGCAGCGCGCCTTCAAGGAAGTCGCGGCGGAGTACCCGCATATTCGCGCCTTCCACCTCTACGTGGACGTGCTCGCCATGGAGATGGTGCGCGCCCCCGAGCGCTTTGACGTCATCGTCACGAACAACCTGTTCGGCGACATCGTGACCGACCTCGGCGCTCAGCTCCAAGGCGGCATCGGCCTCGCCGCGTCCGGGAACATCCACCCGGGGCGCGTCGCGCTCTTTGAGCCCGTGCACGGCTCCGCCCCCGACATCGCGGGCAAGGGCATCGCAAACCCGCTCGCGGCCTTGCTCTCCCTCGGAATGATGCTCACGCACCTCGGTCACCCGGACCTCGAGCGCGCGGCGCTCCGCGCCGTCGCCTACTGCGTCGAGCACAACTTCGTCACCCCCGAGCTCGGCGGCGAGCTCACCACAAGCCAGGTCACCGATCGGGTCCTGGCCTTCCTGGAGACCACATGAACCTCGACATTCAAGCGCGCGACATCGTCATCCTCTCGGCGGTTCGCACCGCCTTCGGGACCATGAGCGGGGCCCTCAAGGACCTCACCGCCACGGATCTCGCGGTCCCCACGGCCAAGGCCGCGCTCGAGCGCGCGGGGGTCTCTGTCGACGACATCGACCACGTCATCTACGGAAACGTGCTCCAGACCTCCAACGACGCGATCTACCTCGCTCGCCACGTCGGCCTTCGCGCCGGCGTGCCCAACCACGTGCCTGCGCTCACCCTCAACCGCTTGTGCGGCTCGGGCTTCCAGGTCGTCGTGTCCGCGGCGGAGCAGATCCTCACCGGCCAGGCCAACGTCGTGCTCTGCGGCGGCACCGAGTCCATGAGCCAGGCCCCGCACGTCACCCACGGCCTGCGTGACGGCGCGCGCTTTGGCAAGGCGCCCAAGACCCAGGACCTGCTCTGGGAGTGCCTCACCGACACCTACACCAACCTACCCATGGCCATGACCGCCGAGACCCTCGCGGTCCAGTACGGCCTCACCCGCGAGGAGGTCGACACCTTCGCCGCGCAGTCCCAGGCGCGCTGGGCCGCCGCGCAGGCCGCTGGCAAGTTCGCCGACGAGATCGTGCCGATCACGCTTAAGACCCGCAAGGGCGACGTCACCTTCGCGATCGACGAGCACCCCCGCCTCTCCACCGCCGAGGCCCTCGGCAAGCTGCCCCCCGTCTTCAAGAAGGACGGCTTCGTCACCGCGGGCAACGCGTCGGGCATCTGCGACGGCGCCGCCAGCCTCGTGGTCGCCAGCGGCACGTGGGCCAAGGCGCGCGGCCTCAAGCCCATCGGCCGCGTGGTGGGCTGGGGAATCTCCGGCTGCGACCCGAACATCATGGGCATCGGCCCCGTGCCCGCCACCAAGCGCGCGCTGGAGATGACCGGCATGTCCTTGGACCAGATGGACCTGGTCGAGGTCAACGAGGCCTTCGCGCCCCAGGCCGTCGCGGTCGCGCGCGAGCTCGAGCTCAACCTGGAGATCACCAACGTGAACGGCGGCGCCATCGCCCTCGGCCACCCGCTCGGCGCGTCCGGCGCGCGCATCACCGGCACGCTGCTCCACGAGCTTCGCCGCCGCGGCCAGCGCTACGGCATCGGCTCCGCCTGCATCGGCGGCGGCCAAGGCATCGCCATCATCGTCGAAGCGCTCTAGGAGGTCATCGTGAAGGAGACCGACGTCATCTACGACTGGAACACCACTGGACACGCCCTCTCCCCGCCCATGCGCCGCGTCGCCATCCACGACGAGACGCTGCGGGACGGCATCCAGAGCCCCTCGGTCTTTGACCCCACCATCGAGCAGAAGTGCGACGTCGTGCGCCTGCTCGACAAGGTCGGGGTCGAGACGGTCAACGTCGGCCTCCCCGGCGCCGGGCCCCGCGCGGTCGAGGACGTGACCGCCCTCGTCGAGCTCATCCGCGACGAGGGCCTGCGCATCCGCCCCACCGCCGCGGCGCGCACCCACGCCAACGACATCCAGCCCATCATCGACATCTCGAAGGCCACCGGCGTGCCCATCGAGATCATGACCTTCCTCGGCAGCTCACCTATTCGGATGTACGCCGAGAAGTGGGACGAGGACCGCCTGGAGGCCCTCACCCGCGAAGCGGTCGGCATGGGCCACGCGGCTGGCCTGCCCACCTCCTTCGTCACCGAGGACACGGTGCGCTCGCACCCGGCCACGCTGCGCCGCTTGTTCACGGCCGCCGTGGAAGAGGGCTGCACCGGCCTCGTCCTGTGCGACACGGTCGGCCACGCCACCACCAACGGCGTGTTCAACCTGCTGCACTGGACCGAAGACCTGCTCATCGGCCTCGGCGTGCGCGAGCGCGTTGAGCTGCAGTGGCACGGGCACAACGACCGCGCCCACGGCCTCACCAACGCGCTCTACGCCATCGAAGCAGGCGTCGACCGCGTGCACGGCACTGTGCTCGGCATCGGCGAGCGCGTCGGGAACACCAACCTCGACCTGCTGCTGGTGAACCTCAAGCTCCTCGGCGTCGACGACCGCGAGCTCACCAGCTTGGCCGAGCTCGTCGCCAAGGTGTCCGAGGCGTGCCATTGGCCGGTGGCGCTCAACTACCCGGTGTTCGGGGCCGACGCCTTCCGCACCGGCACCGGCGTACACGCAGCCGCCGTCATCAAAGCGCAGCGCGAGGGCGCTGAGTGGCTCGCAGACCGCATCTACTCGGGCGTGCCCGCGTCTTGGGTCGGTCGCCAGCAAGAGATCACCATCGGCCCGATGAGCGGCTTGTCGAACGTGCGCTACTGGCTGGAGCAGCGCGGCTTCACGCCCACCGAGCCCTTGTGCATGGCTGTGTTCGATGAAGCCAAGCAGTCCGCTGAGATGCTCACCGACGAGCAGATCATGGCGGTGGTCAAAGCCCAGGGCGGCTCCAACGCATGATCACGCTCACCACCGCAGCTGAGCTGCGGGCCTGGGCCACGGAGCAGAAGCGCGCCGGGCTCACCATCGGCTTCGTGCCCACCATGGGCTTCCTGCACGATGGGCACACCTCGCTCATGGACCAGGCGCGGCCGCTGTGCGACAAGCTCGTCGTGTCCGTGTACGTGAACCCGCTGCAGTTCGGCCCCGACGAGGATCTCGACGTGTACCCGCGCGACGCCGCGGGCGACACGCAGCGGTGCCTCGATCACGGCGTGGACTGCTTGTTCATGCCGGAGCACCTCTACCCGGCGGGCTTCGCCACCCACGTCGCGGTCCACGGCCTCACGGACCGCTTGTGCGGCGCGTCGCGCCCCGGGCACTTCGAGGGCGTCACCACCGTCGTCGCGCGCCTGCTCGGCCTCAGCCGCGCCGACGTCGCGGTCTTCGGCGAGAAGGACTACCAGCAGCTCACGGTCATTCGCCGCATGGTGCTCGACCTCGCCCTGCCCACGCGCGTCGTGCCTGGCACGCTCGTGCGGGACACGGACGGCTTGGCGCTCTCCTCGCGCAACGTCTACCTGGCGCCGGAGCAGCGCCGCCGCGCGCTCACCCTGCATCAAGCGTTGTTTCGCCTGCGCGACGCCGCCGCCGCCGGCCAGCTCGACGGCAGCACGCTCGTGCGCGACGCGATGGCGATCATCGACGCGGATGAGCTCGAGTACCTAGAGCTCGTCGACGCCGAGCTGCTCACGCCGCTCGACACCGTGGATCGCCCAGCGCGCGCCTTGGTCGCGGCGCGCTTTGGCGGCACCCGGCTCATCGACAACGTCGCCGTCGGCCCCGAGCTGTCCTGGGACCTCCGATGATCGACGGCACCTATGTCCTGTTCGGCGTCGTGGGCGTGCTCGCGGCCAACCAGATCGTGCTCCACCTCGCTGGGCTGTACGCGCGCCGCGAGATCTTCTGGGGGCTGCAGCTCGTCAACGTGCTCATGAGCGTGCTGATCCTGTTGGTCAGCGTGCCCGGGCTGCCGCGCGCAGTGCACTGGTTCTTGGCGCTCTACCTGGTCTACCGCACGCAGCAGAACACGCGCGAGCGCGTGGAGCGCCTACGCAAGCTGGTCGAAGACGAGGGCGATCCTCGCGAAGCGAAGCGGCAGCGCGTCATGGACGCGCTGCGCGACCCCGACGACGATCAGTAGAGCTTGCCCACAGCCCGCGGGCTGGTGCGCTGGAAGCTGTGCGCGTCGTCCGGGAAAGCCCCCTCGCGCACCTCGGCGGCGTAGGCCTGGAAGGCGCCCACCATGACGCCTTCGAGCTGAGCGTAGCGCTTGACGAACTTGGGCTTGAAGCCAGAGTCAAAGCCGAGGATGTCGTTGCAGACGAGCACCTGCCCGTCGCAGTGGGGGCCGGCGCCGATGCCTACGGTGGGCACGTCCAAGCGCCCGGTGATCTCCAGCGCGACGTCCTGCGGCACGCCCTCGAGCACCACGCAGAAGGCGCCCGCTTCGGCGACGGCCATCGCGTCCGCCACCACCTGCTCGGCGCCCGCTTGGCTGCGGCCCTGAACCTTGAAGCCGCCCATGGCGTGCACGGACTGCGGGGTGAGGCCCACGTGCGCGACGACGGGGATGCCCGCCTGGACGATCTTCTGAATCGCCGGGGCGCTGCGCTCGCCGCCCTCCAGCTTGACCGAGTGCGCGAAGCCCTCTTGCATCAAGCGCCCAGCCGACATCAACGCCTGCTCGGGGCTCACCTGGTAGGACATAAACGGCATGTCCGCGATGAGGTGCGCGCGCTTGAGCCCGCGGCTCACGCAGCGGACGTGGTAGACCATCTGGTCGAGGGTGACGGGCAGCGTGTCGCGGTGCCCCTGAATCACCATGCCGAGGCTGTCACCGACGAGGACCATGTCCACGCCCGCGGCGTCCACCAACCGGGCCATCGTGGCGTCATAGGCCGTGACCATGACGATCTTCTCGGACCGCGCCTTCATGCTGCGCAGCTCCGTGGTGCTAACGGGCTTGTCCATGGCATCTCCCTTGTACAGGCCCGCGCGCGGGTCCCGTCAAGCGGTGGGGATGACCGACCTCAAACGACAGGAGATCGGACGCCCAGAACGCTAACCACCGAAGGCGTCGGCGTCAGTAAAACCCACCGCCAAACAAGCTGGCTTGCGCTTCGGCGACGTCGATCTCCAAGCGCGGAGCGGGCTCGCCGGTGAGCGCCGCGTGGATGCGGTCGAGCACCTGCTGCTGGTGATCCGCGTCGTTTGCGTAGTCGAGCTGGGTGTTGTCGATGCGCAGCACCGGGCACAGCGACCACGTGGCGAGCAAGCGCTCGTAGCGCTTGGAGAGGTCGGAGACATAGCTCTTGCTGATGCGCTCCTCACCCGGAGCGCGGCGCTTGGCGATGCGGCCCATGACCACGTCGAGCGGCGCGTGCAGGTAGACCACCAGGTCCGGCCGCGGCGCGCTCTCCCCCAAGGCCGCAGCGAAGCGGTCGTAGAGCTCAAGCTCAACGGCTGGAAGCGTCTTCTCGGCGAACAACCTGTCCTTAGCGAAGAGGTAGTCGCTGACGACCCCGGCCTCGAACATGTCCTGCTGGCGAATGGCCTGCTGCTGCTTCCAGCGGTTCACCAAGTAGAACATCTGCACGGGGAAGCCAAACCGCGCTGGGTCCTCGTAAAAAGACTCCAAGAACGGGTTGGTCTCCGCAGGCTCGAGGACCAGCTTCATGCCCCACGCGGTGTGAAGCAGTCGGCAGAGCGTGCTCTTTCCGACGCCGATCAGGCCTTCGACGACGATGAAGTGCTGCACCACGCCTCCGGCGCCGAATCTTTCCGCCCAGCGAGGCGCTGTCAAGGACGAGCCGCGCCTCCTGACGCTAGAAGCTTGTGAACCGCTTGAAGCAGGTGCACATCCGCTGGGACCCAGCGCAGCGCAGAGAGATCGTCCCGAGCGAGCCACCGAAGCTCATCGTGCTCGTGAGGGGTGGGCTCGCCCGCCACCACGTCGCACTGGTAGGCCACCAAGTGAATGGTTCGCGTGGTGTAAGCGTGCAGAACGGCGCCCACGAGCGGGCCGACGTGCACGTCCAAACCCAGCTCCTCGAGAAGCTCGCGGGCGAGCGCGTCGCGGTCGACCTCGCCGACCTCGACCTTCCCGCCCGGAAACTCCCACGCGCCGGGGTGCGCCATGGACTCGCTGCGCCGAGCCCCGAGTACGCGACCGTCGCGAAGGATCACGCCGGCCACGACCCTGAGCGGTACTTCACCGTGTCTCGTGCTTGTCATGGGGACAAACTATCATGGACTTCCCGCTGGCGGGCGGTAGTACGACCGTGCTATTCCTGTGCTGGGAGGGCCCGATGACCCGAGGCGACGAAGCGCACGAACACATCCTCGATCAGGCGCTTGGCCTCGCCAGCCTTGAGGGCCTCGCGGGGCTCTCCATCGGGCGTGTGGCCTCCGCTGTTGGACTGTCTAAGAGCGGTTTTTACGCGCACTTTGGCTCCAAGGAGCGGCTCCAGATCGCCATCCTCCGCCACGCGAGCGACCGCTTCGTGGAGCAGGTCGTGGCCCCTGCCCTCAAGGCGCCGCGCGGCGAGCCCCGCGTGATCGCCTTGCTGCGCTTCTGGGAGGCGTGGGCGCACGCTGACTTTTTACCTGGCGGGTGCCCCTTCTTGGTCGCGTCGGTGGAGCTCGATGATCAGCCAGGGCCGCTGCGCGAGCTCGTGGTGCAGGCCCAAGCGGACTGGCTCGACACGCTGGCCGAGGCCACACGCATCGCGATCGCCGAGGGGCACTTTCACGCGCAGGTCGACGCCGACCAGGTCGCCTACGAGCTGTTTAGCCTCGCCTATGGCTACCACTTTCAAGCGCGCCTCTTCCCATCTGTCGACATCAAAACTCGCCTTCATACCGCGATTCAAGCGGTCCTCGATCGCGCGCGGAGCACCTCATGAGCAGCCCCCCCGTCGTCCTCCCCAGCGTGCCCTGGCCGGTCCGCCTCACCGTCGCCGGTACGCGCTTGCTCGGCCCGGTGCTCCCGAGCGTCGCGGAAGCCGTCGCCTACCGCCTCGCGTTCTTTGTCCGCCCCGTGCCACGCCCCGCGTGGGAGACGGCGCTCATGGACTCCGCGGACGATCACGTCCTGCTCCCCTGGCGCGGCGGACACCTCGCCGCCTGGTCCTGGGGAACGGGTCGCACGGTCGTGCTATCTCATGGCTGGGAGGGGCGCGGCACGCAGCTCGGCAAGCTCGTCGAGCCGCTCGTCGCGGCGGGCTTTCGGGTGCTGGCCTACGACGCGCCAGGGCACGGCGCCTCCACGGTCAAGCGCGCCTCCCTCCCCGACCTCGCCGAGGCCCTCGCGCGCGTTGGGCAGCACACGGGGCCCGTTCACGCGGTCGTCGGCCACTCCCTCGGCGCCGCCGCCGCCACGCTCGCGGCCTCGCGCGGCTTCACAGCAGAGCGCTACGCCCTCATCGCCCCGCCCACGGACTCGCAGGACTACTTCGACACGCTCCAGCGCCTGCTCGCCCTCCCCGACGCCGTCCACGCTCGCGTGATCGCCCGCGCCGAGCAGGAGCTACACATCACCGTCGCCGAGCTGGCCCTGCTCCCGCACGCGCCCAAGCTCACCGCCCCTGCCCTCATCGTGCACGACGAGGATGACAAGGAGGTCGCAGCGAGCCACGGCATCGCCCTCGCGGGCTCCTGGCCCGGCTCGGAGCTCCTGCTCACCCACGGGCTGGGGCACCGGCGCGTGCTCAAGGACGCCGCGGTGCTGGAGCACGTCGTGCGCTTCTTGGCGGAGGAGCGCTAAGAGCGCGCGGCGATCGGATTCACGAGAGGGTCTCCAGCGCGGCGCGGGTGAAGGGGACAAGGTCGTCCAAGCGCCCCTGCCGCACCTTCTCGGCCCACGCGGGGTCGGCGAGGAGCGCCCGGCCCACAGCGACGAGCTCGAACTCGTCCTCGCTGAGGCGCTGAGGCACGATTGTCCGCGGAAAGGGCCAGCTCTGATCGGTGCCCTTATTGTGAGCATGGGCCCGAGATCTTGACGAAGTGAGCGAGGAGGTTGAGGTCCGATCTCGGACGGCTGGGACACGGCGGGCTCCGGGTAGCGGAGACCACTGCCAGCACCTGATCGCTACGGACCAACCTGGGCTCATCATGCGATCGCCCTGCAGTGCTTCCCACCCGCTCGAGCCGATGCGAGTGGGGGCACACTCCGCCTCAGGCATCGTCCCCTCACACGGTCGCCGGCGCGCCACGCAGCCCACATCGCGTCGCCAGCTCCTCCGGACACCGCACGCAAGCGCCCTCGACGCGCGAGCAGTCCTGGCTCAGCACCCGTCGGTTCGTCACGCTCATGAAGAGGTACATCGCCTGCTGAATGACGCGTGGGTTGTAGCTTTGTAGCGACGGCTTCACCTCCGCGAGGTCAACGCCGCTGGCGAGCTCCCGCACGAACGCGGCGCGAGCGGCGTAGGTCCCCGTGCCCGAGTAGCCAATCGAGGCGAGGAACAGGTCGACGTTGCTGTCGACGACGACCCAGCGCGCGTGCTCAAGGCCTTCTGCCCACGGCGCGAGGCCTGGGCACAGGTCCGGGTTCGCGAGCATCGACAGGTACATCGCCGCGATCTTGTCGCTCACGCGCCACGCGCGCCGCAGCGCGCCCTCCAAGCGAGCGCTGGCGTCGGCTGGGCTCTCGGCCTCGGACAAGGCCCAGCGCCGCAGCTCGGCTAAGTCCGCGACGCCGTGCTCGCGAAGCACGAGCGCCAGGCCGGTGGGCACCTTGCCAAAGTGCCCGTAGCGCTTCAAGAGGACGGCGTGACGCTTGAGCGCGCACGCGACGTCCGAGGCCGCGGCGCACGCGCCCTGCCCTGCGGCGTCCTTGTGCAGGTCGCAGCCCCGCAACAGCGCCTCAAGCGACGTCCCACGCTCGCAGGCGCACGCATCAGCCAGGCCGAGCAGCGCGCGCGGCGAGGAGAGCTCGTCCGCGTCCTCGGCTGAGATCCCCCGCAGCACCCTCAAGATCTGCTGATCCTGGCGCCGCTGAAACATGACAGTCGCCACCAGGACGCGAAACAACGCCGCTGGCTCCCCCGCCGCGAGCGCCGCGGCCGAGACCGCGAACGCGCCCACCGCCGCAGGAGCGGTGAACATCCGCCCCACGCCCGGATCTTGAGGCGTGTCGTGGTACAGCGCGAGGTACCAGCGCGTCACGAGCGACGTCACGCGACGCTGCTCGTCAGTCGGCAGGCTGGAGGGCGTCCGCGCCGTCACCGAGCACCACCCGCGCGCCGTGGCGCATGGGGCGATCGAGGGTGTGCGTCGCCACCTGCTCGAGCACACCCTCGCGCAGAATACGCCCTTGCAACCAACGCTCCCTCCAGTGACGCACCACGCACTCGGTCGCCAACTGAGGGTCGACGCCGCGATCCGCGAGCCGCAGCTCACCCGCGGCGCCCCTTAGCCACGCGCGCGCCGACGGGCCAAGCTCCACGCCGTACACGGCCCGTCGACTGCCGTGTCGAAGGAGCCGCTCGGGGTCTAGCTGCAGCGCCTCCAGCCCCGCGCGGACCTTGCGGAGGCGTGGGTTCACCCCGTCCCCGAACACGCTCTCCACCCGCTGACCACCTCGACGCCGGGCGACGAGGACGCCGAGCTCGTCGACCGTGTCGGCGCCGAACTGACCCGAGCCCCACCCCTGCGTCTCGCCCAGGAGCTCGAAGCGGAGCTCACCCGCGCCGCCGCACGGCGCCATCGGGACGCGCACGCGGTTGTACTGGCTGCAGGACCGCCCGTAGAGCGCGGTGGTCGTGATGACGGCGAGCTCTGAGGACCTGAACACCTCCCGCCCAGCCATGGCTGACGCGATGCTCGAGGGCGAGCCACCGTAGCGCTCCTCCCACGCGCGCCGGACCTCGGCGCTGACCGCGAGCATCGACGCGAGCTTGCCGCCCAACAGCGCGCGGTAGGGCTCGACGGCGCCACACACCGCGAGCTCGGCGATGGACGCGCCCATACGCGACGCCTTGTCGATCCTCGCGAGCCGCCGAACGGCGCGCGCGCCGTCGGAGGTCCGCACCAACGCCGAGAGACGCGCCGCTGACAGGGGCTCGGACGCCAGCGCTCGCCGGATCTCCATCAGCTCAGCGAGCGCCTCGCACCGCTTCGCGCGAAAGAGCGGCGCGCACATCCGCGCCTCCCACGCCGCGTCGTCACCGAGGGCGATGGCGGCCTTCAACGACATCGCGCGCCCGTATCGAGAGTGCTCGACGCGCGCGTCGGCCGCCGCTGTCCGCAGACGACGTGCCGCCCCCGCGTCCCCCGCCATGACGTCGCTGAGGTCCACGAGCCCCTGCGCGACGAGGTCGTCGAGGCGCACCGCTGCGCCCGCCCGCGCGAGCGCCTCACCGACCCACGTGACGAACTCGTCGCTCGGAGCGCGCCGACAAGCGTCGAGCACGGCGAGCGGCGACCAGCCGATCCAATGGTCCCGCGCTGCGATCTGCGACGGCGCGCTGCTTAGCAGGAGGATGCCCATCACCGGGTGGTTCTCCGCCGCGCCGTCGCGGATGAGCGCCTGCACGACGCGCCCAGGCTGCGTCGTGTAGGGCGACGTCCACGTGAGCCTGAAGTAGCGCCACACGTCGCGGAGGAGCAGGCCCGTGTGCTCGCACCGCGCGCCGTCACGCACGATCTGCACGTAGGGTCGCACCGCGCGCTCCAGGGCGGCGGCGCCGTCGGACGACGCCAAGGCGCTCGCGAGCGCGCGCCCGTCTCGCATGAGCGAGAAGATGGAGTGCAGGCGACCTCGATGCAGCGCGCTCTGCTCCATGCGGAGCACGAAGGCCCGCACAGACGGCTCATCGACCTGCGCCTGACGTTGGCGGAGGAGCTGGGCGCGCACGCGGCGGCGCTCCTCCGCGATCCCTGCGCCGGCGAGCGGCGGCGACAGCACCGGGCCCGCGTCGCGAAGCGTGACGCGCCACCCCTGAGCGCGCAGATCGGCGAGAACGAGCCCGCCCGCCCGCGCCTCGGGGTCATGGGCGCGCTTCGCCGCGCGCCTCGCCTGCTCGAGCTCCTCACCGTCTGCCGCGCACGCGACGCTGCGCACCGATCGCGCTGTCCACCACGAGGCCATCGTCAGCCCCTCAGGTGCTCAGCGAGGACGTCGCTCCACCTCGCCCGCAGCGCGCGCGCCTGCTCGCGGTCCGCGCCAGCGTCGACCTCCGCGCGCGCGAGCGCGATCAAGAGCAGCTCGAGCTGCGTTCGCCGCTCGGCGGCCCCCGGCTCGCCAGAGCCCGCCAGCGCCGCGTACGCCTCCACATAGTAGGGGTGCGCGCGGTTCATCACGACGACCACGCGCTGTCCGGCGCGCGCGACCTCGATCAGCGGACGCCCGCCTAGATCGTCCTCGACGAGCCGGACATTCGGACCATCCGCGACGATCGAGAGCTCCGGGTACAAGCGCCCGACGCGCTCGATCAGCGCCACGTCGGCCGCGTCCGCCTCACCCGTAAGGGGTGGCAGCCGCTCAGCCACCTTGGACGCCCGTCGCTCAGCCCCCGCGCAGCGAGCGCGGGCGGCGATGGTGTTGTGCGCCACGCGCGCGCGGCGGTTTAGCGCGTGCGCCGTCGGCGAGACGATCGGCGTGAGGGCCTCCACGAGCTCCGCGCTCGGGCGCACCTGCTGCTTCGAAAAGGTCAGGCCGAACACCTCATCTAAGCTGGGCGGGAACTCCACCTCACAGCGCCACCACGCGTCGTAGCTCTCGCGCTTTTTGTCCCCCATGAAGAGCCAAGCGTGGTCGACCTCACGCCCCGCGCGCATCACCGACACCGCCGCGGAGGCCGTCACGCCCGCGCGCCGCTTCTCGCCTACGCTCCAGCTCTGCCACCGCTCGACGGGGAGCTCGGAGAAGCGCAGCGTGACGTCGCCGGCGCCCATCGCCGTGGCGATCGGCACGATCAGCGGCTCGCAATAGAGCCGCGCGCCGCTCAAGGGCGCGCGCTCGTCGAGGTAGAGCGGGTCAATCGGGGGACAGGGGTCGCCGTCCACGTGCAGCTTGAGCCCCGCCCAGATGAAGCGTCGGAAGGTGCGCCCGAGCTTGGCGCGGAGCTCCCGCGCCACGCGACGGGCGCTGACGCCGACGAGCCTGTCGCAGCGAGACCATCGCACGACGGTCCCGCTCGGGGCGAGCTCAGCGAGGTCCACGCTCGTGACCTCAACCTCCGAGCAGCCGCGCAGCACCTCGTCGAGGTCGAGCGCCACGTGGCACGCGCCCTCCCCATCCCGACGCGACCACACGTCCACGCGACGCGCCTGCGACAATGAGCTGCTCGGGAGCCCCATGCCGTAGCGCCCGAGGCCGCCCCGATCGCCGTAGCGGGTGCTGCCGCCGAGGCGCAGCGACGTCGCGAGCGTGGCGGCGTCCATCCCGCAGCCGTCATCTCGAACGGTGATCTGGAGCCCCTCGTCCGCGCTCTCAACCGTGACCGCGACCTCCGTCGCGCCTGCCTGGACAGCGTTGTCGACGAGCTCCGCTACGGCGTGCGCGGTGCTCAGGTAGCCCGCGTCGCGCGCGGACTGGAGGAGCTCGGGGACGGAGACGATGGGCAGCTTCATGCACAGTTCGTTACCCCATACCGTGACCTTTTGCAACTAAGGTCACGTTTTGGTCCCCTGTTTTCAGCCGTGCGCACGCGCTAGTGGGCGACGTGGACTTCAACGACGACATGCGGGACCGACTCCGCGCGCTGAGGAGGCGCGCTGGGCTGACTCAGGCGGCGCTGAGCGAGCGCCTCGCGTGCAGCCCCAAGCGGGTAGCCAACGTCGAGGGCGGTCGGCGGCGCCCGTCGCTGGAGCTGGTCGCGAGCTGGGCCACCGCCTGCGGGTACCGCCCAGAGCTCGTGTTCGTCCTCGCGACGGAGCCGCAGTGCTCGCCGCTGCAGGAGCGCTTGCGCGCGCTCGCGGACGAGCCGCCCACAGGTCGGGCCGCGGACGCGCTGGTGCAGCAGCTTGACGCGTGGGCGAAGCTGGCGATGCCGGACGAGGGAGACCGATGACCCTCCGCCACGGCCGTCGCGCTCCCGTGCTGCTCCCGATCCTCGTCACGCTCCGCTCCGCACGCCGCGCCATGCTCGACGCCGCAGCGGCGCTACGCGACGACGACGCGCCGCGCGCTGACGCCATCGCCAGCGCGCTCTTTGCGCAGGTAGATCGCGAGCTGTCTTCGCTCGTGTCGAGCGGTGACACGCTCGGCGTCTCCCTCTGCGCGCCCGTCGCAGCCGCGGCCGCGTACACGCGCCTGCTCGTCGACCTGTACACGGCCGGGTGGCGCATGGACCTCGACGCCAGCCAAGTGTACGCGCTGCCCCCGAGCCTAGACGACGTCCATGACCAGGCCGAGCTGCTCGCCTCGAAGGCCGCAGTGCGCGGCTCGATGGTCGCGCGCGTGCGCGAGTCGGTCGCGAGCGCGAGCACCGCCCGCCTCGTCGACGACGTCGAGCCCAAGATCGGCGCGCTGATGGCCGACCCCAAGCAGCTCGCAGCCGCGATCGACGCTCACGGGGCCGCGGCCATTCAGCCCTACCTGCAGCTCGCTCGGCGCGCCGATGGGGACGATGAGCACACGGGCCTCCCGCTCTACTCCATCTTCCGCTACCTGCGGTTCTGGTGGTCGTTCCCGTACCGCGACACGCCTGGTCGCAGCCTCCCCTTCCTCATCAGAGACGCCGGCCAGCCTGGTCACCCGGTCTGCGGGCTGATCAACCTCGCCAGCCCGGTGCTCCGCATGGCGCAGCGCGACGACGCGCTCGGCCTGACCTCTCGATGGCTACGCGAGTGCGCCAGCGGGCTGCACGCGTACAGCGAGGGCGAGGACGCGCTGCGGTCGTTCCTCGCTGATCTGGGCCGCCGCGCGGAGGACGCCGCAGGGACCGACGAGCACGTGGTGCAGCTCCGCACCTTCACCCCGCAGCTCGCGCAGCTCTTGGACGTCCGAGACCTCACCCGAGCCGTGAGGCGCGAGCCCGCCGACGAGCGGGTGACCCGCGCAGACGCCGCCGCCGAGCGCGTGCTGACCTCGCTAGAGGCGGAGCTCCTCGCCGCGATCCAAGGCATCTCGTTCGCGGGCTTGGAGGCGACGCTCGACGAAGCGCTGCGGGAGCCCGTCGCTGTCTCCGAGCGCCTGCTCGCGCAGGGTGAAACGGCGGCGCAGGCATGGCGGGACGGCCGCACGAACGGCGCCGCGGACGGCAATGACGGCGATCGGCTCTTCTTCAAGAAGCGCGCGAACCAGCTGTCCAAGCTGGTCAGCGCCTGGTCGGGCGTGCAGTCGGTGCACGCCGTACGCGACGCCGAGGGCGCGCTCGCGGCGCTGGTGGCCGCGACCGCGCCGGGCGCCGAGGCCATGCCGGCGCTCGCGGACGCGCTCACAGCTCGCAAGGTCCGCCTGCTAGCGACGCAGGTCGCGGACGTCTCCGTGTGCGGCGCCGTCCCGCCGTACAACGAGGTGCTCGGCGGCAAGCTCGCCGCGTCGCTCGCGCTCTCCCGAGACGCCGCCGCCGCCTACCACGCGACCTACGAGGGGACCGCGTCCGAGATCCAATCCAAGATGGCCGGCGAGGAGGTGCGCAGACCCGCCGATCTCCTCGCGTTGACCACCACGAGCTTCTACAGCGTGGGCTCCGCGCAGTACAACCGGCTCCGCTTCCCCACAGACCTCGGCGGCTCGCGCTGGGAGAAGGTCGGCGCGACGGCGGGCCACGGAACGCTCCACCTCTCCGAGGCGCTCGTCGCGCTGGTCGCGCGCCTCGTCGACGCGGCGCGCGGCGGCAAGCTCATCTCGGCCCGCTTTGGAGAGGGCCCCTCCGAGCGGCTCCGCAAGCTGCGAGACGGGCTGAACGCGCTGGGGCTGCCGTCGAACGAGCTCCTGCGCCACGGCTTCTCCAGGATCGTGTACGTCAGCGTGCACCACGAGCTCTTCCCCGGCGCCCCGAACGACGACTACGCTCACTACACGCAGGGCCCCGGCGCCACCGACGTGACGCAGTGGTGGGGCGAGCGCTGGTGCGAGCCGCGACGCGAGCGCATCGTCGCTGCCCTGCGCGCCAGCTCGCCCCCACAGCTCCTGAGCGAGCGCTTCGCGGAGGAGCTCGCCCGCGTATCTGGCGACGCGCCACCAACCCTGGTAGATGAGGCGCTCCCTATGAACGACGAGCCCGACCCGGAGGAGTGAGAACAGTGGGGTACGAGCTTCTCCAAGGCCTCTATTTAGGCGCGACGACCAACGCGGACCTCACGTCGGAGGCGCAGCGGCAGAAGCTTCACGTGCGGACCCCGCTGGACGCGCTGGTCGCGAGGCTCGTGATGACGCGCGACGTCGTGATCACAGGGAACCCTGGGGATGGGAAGTCGCACCTCGTCCGGCACCTGCAAGACCGCGGGCGCCTCGGGGACGCCGAGGTCATCCTCGATCTGTCCGCCTCCGACGACGAGAGCGTGCTGCGGCGGTGGCACGACGCGGCGCTCGCTGGGCGTCGCCTCGTGCTCTGCGCGAACGAGGGGCCCCTCACCCAGCTCCTCGCGCGCATGGCCGCGTGGCCTACCCTCTCGGACCACGGCTCCGAGCTGATGGCGCAGCTCGGGCGCCTCGTCGCGCCGTCGCCCGAGGAGCTCCCAGCGGAGCCGGAGCGGGTCTACCTGATCGACCTCGCGGACCGCGAGCTCGTGTCCGCGGCGGTGGTCACGGACGCGCTCCAGCGGGTCACCAAGCCCGACTTCGTGCCGGCCGCGGACTGGGCCGAGAACTCGATCGTGCACGTCGCGAACGAGACGCTCTTCGGCGACGCGTCGCAGCGACGCTTCACCCGCGTCCTCGCGATGGCCGCTCGCCGCGCCAACCTGCACGTGTCCTTCCGGCAGCTCTGGGCGACCATCAGCTTCGCCATGTGCGGCGGCGAGACCGAGGCGCAGCTGGAGCGCCTGAGCTTCGCGTTCGGCGACGGCACCGACCAGTACCCCTTGGACCGCTTGACCTCGGGGCTCGGGCAGGGCGCGCTGATCGACGCGGTCCACCAGCACGCCGACCCTTCGCGGGCCCCCTGGCCGACCTTGGACGAGGACATCTGGTGGGAGGGCACGCCCTCCACCGGCAAGTGGGAGGGCGAGGCGCCGATGTTCACGGCGCCGTCGTCGCTGTGGGCGAGCGGCCAGCAGGACCAGGCGCTGCGGACGTTCGCGTCGATCAAGCGCCTGGTCGCGCTGCAGCACACCCTCGGCGACGAGCTCCTCGACCTGCTCGACGGCGACGCCGGCGACGCGCCTGGGCAGAGCGACGACGCGCTCCTCAACGAGCTGATGCTCGGGCTGCGACGCCTGTACATCAGCGAGGTCGAGGAGGCCGCCGCGCCTACGTGGCTGCGCGAGGGCGTCCCCGTGTGGTCCAGCCTCACCTACGGGAGCGACGCCGCCTCCGCGCGACCGCACGTCGCGACCAACGCGATCCACCGCGACGAGCTGCGCGTCCTGCGCCCCGCTCGCCCCGCGTGGCTGGGGGACGGGCTCGGCCCGCCGCCCGCCTTCACCTGGCTGCGCCACGTGCCCTCTGGCGCCTCGCTGCGAGTGGACGCCGAGCTGGCTCGGTCGCTGCGGCACGCCGCGCGCGTACAGGGTCCGTTCGAGCCTCCAGAGCCCGTGGAGCGCTTCCTCGCGCGGGTCGCAGGCTGGCTGGAGCGTCAGCCAGCCGAAGGCGACGCGCGGGTCGCGTTCCTGTCGGCGCCTCGAGGCGCGCTCACCGTCGCCGCCATCCGCGCGACCCCGGACGGCGCTCGCTACGAGGATCCCGATGTTGATGAGTGAAGACGAGCTGATCGCGCTGCTCATGGACCGCGACGGCCCCGGCGTGTTCACGCGCACGCTCGGCTTCGGCACGGGCACGCACGTGATCAAGGGCGTGCACGTCATGAACGACCTCGCGCAGGTGGCCCTCGGCGGCAGGCCCTCGCACAACGGCGACCTCCTCGCCCGCGTCATCCGCGAGGAGAAGCGTGAAGGCGGCGAGGACAACAGCGACTCGGCGATGCGGACGGCGTCCCCCCTCGGCGAGGTGTATGGCAGGGCCTTCCCGCCGCCCCCCGCGCTCTCAGTCCACCGCCGCACGCTGCTCCGCTCGGCCATCGGCGAGCTCGTGCACCACGACGGCGGCGTGTACCGCCCGGGCACCAGCATGGCGAGCGGGCTCGTCACGCACAGCGGCCTCCTCGGCGCTGAGGGCTTCACGCGCTTCGGCGTCGGGCGCTACCTTCACGACGTGCTCGGGCCCGAGGGACAGGAGCGCGTCCGCGCGCTGTACTCGTCGGCGACCGATCCATACTCCCGCGCGCTCGCCCCGCTCATCTGGAGCGCCGAGCTCACCGAGGGCTCCAAGCGCGCGGGCGACGCGCCGCCACCCTCGCCCTTTGATGAGGCCCTCGGCGCGCGCCTCACGACGCTCCTCACCCACCCGCTGGCGAAGCCGCACATCCTGCGCTTGTTCCTGCACGTGGCGACCTTAGGCCTGTTCCTCAAGGTGATGGGCGTGGGCCGCGCCGGCGGCCGGCCGACCATCCTCGCGACCACCGCCGCGGACGTGTCCTCTTCGCGGCTCCTTCGTGGCGAGGCCACCGCGTCCGTTCGGGCGGGCGTCGCCGCGCTAGACGACGCGCTCGCGCGCACCCTCGCCGCGGACCTCACCGCCGCTGACCGAGCCACGAGCGCCGACGACGCGACCCAGCTGCTCCGGGAGGTGCGCGGCAAGCGCGCGAGCGACAGCAAGCTCTACCTGCCTGACAAGTTCGTGGTCGCGCTCGCCGCGCGGGCGGGCATGATCCTGCCACGAACGGACCGCGCGGGCTGGGGGCGCCACCTCGCGCTCACCTCGGACGCGGTCGAGGCGCTGACGCTCATGTACGTGCCGCCTGGAGCCCGCCCGATCGCGTGGCGCGCGCTGTGGGACGGCGTCGCGACCGACCTCGGCCTCTACATCGGCGCCGACACCTACGGCGACGCGTGCGCGCTGCGCGACGCTGGGGTCACGCACGTCCACGCTGAGGAGCTAGAGCGCAACCAAGCGAACATCCTGGCCCTCGCCACGAGGCGCGGCGTCGCGAGGCACCTCCCTGACGGCGGCGCCGAAGCCGGTGGAGAGCTGCTGTGAAGTACACGACCCTCATCGTCAACGTCGCGGCAGCGCTGATGTTTGACGCGCACGACCGCGCGCACCGCCTCGGGTGGCGCCTCAGCCCGGTCGACCTGAGCCCCGACGAGGCGCTCGAGCTCGGCGTGGAGGCCGACGAGCGCCTGCCGGCGGGCGCGTTCATCGCGATCTCCACGCCAGGCGCCGCTCGACGCGAGGGGCCGAGGCTCCTGGTGTGCGGCGACGACGAAGCGGCGACGCGCGCGACCTCTTGGCGCAACAAGGTCGGCCCAGACCAGGCGGTGCTCTACGTGAGCGCCCAGCGCCACGGGCGCGCCGGCGGCCTACGGGACGCCTTCGAGGTGCTCGACGAGCGCAAGCTGCGGGCCGGCGTGCTCGATGAGGCCGCGCGCCGCCTGCCTGACGACGTGCTCCGGGGCCTGCGCGCCGCCGAGGTGCTTGAGAAGGTCCCCGTGCGGGACGTGTGCGCGTTCATCACCGCCGCCGACGGCGACCTCGCGCGCGTCGGAGACGCGCTGCCGCTCCTCTCGCTGATCCGCGACACGCACCTCAGCGAAGCCCCCGCGGCGCGCCTAGAGGAGAACGCGCGCTGGGTGCGCGCCGCGCTCTCCGGTAGCGTCCGGAAGACGACGGCGCTCAGCGCCGAGGGCGAGCGCGTGCGCGCCGCCGTGCGGGAGGCCATCGACGGCGCGCCCGACGAGCGCCTCGGGCGGCTGCGTGAGCTCGACCTCGGCTCGCTGCCCCTTGACGAGCTGCGGCTTGACTCCCAGCGCGGCAAGAAGCGCCCCGCCGCCCCCAAGGGCCGGCTCACGCTTGCGGCGCCCTCCGCCCCCACCAAGCGCGCCCCGCCGCCGAAGCCGACCCCAAAGCCGAAGCTGCGCCGCGCGAGCGAGCCGCGCGAGGCGACCGCCAGGCCCGCGCCCTCTCCGCAGCCGAGCGTCACCGCCACACCCGAGGTCTCCCGCACCCCCGAGCTCGCCCCGCCGAGGCCCCCCACGCTCGCGTTGGAGCCTCAGCCTGCGCACCGCCCAGCGTCCGCCGAGCCCGCCGAGGCGCCGTCAAGCGCGCCTGCGGCCGCTCCGCCACGGGCCGCGCCGCGCCCCCCCGCCAGCGCCCCTCGCCCTCGCCCCGTCGTGCCTGGGCCTTGGACCCACGCGCTCGACGCGGAGGCCGGAGTCGGCGCGCCGCTGCTCCCATCCGGCGCGACGACCCTGCTGCGCACCTCCATCGAGCACGACGGCGACCCGCTCGCCTGGCACCTAGCGTCAGGCGTCGCGAGCGCGCTCGAGCGGCTCCCCAAGGGCGTCGCGCCGGTGGCACACGGCGACGCCGCGCTCACCCAGCTCCCGACCCTCACCGCGTGGCGAGGCGCGCGCGCTGAGCTCATCGCGGCGCTCGGCGCTGACGCGACCACGCAGCTGCTGAGCGCCCCATACGTAGCGCTCAGCGCGAAGGCGCCGCTGACCGCCGCGAGGGAGCTGCTCGCCGCGGCCGCGGCGCTGCGAGACGAGGCGGCGTCAGCCGACCTGCTGCACGCGGTGATGCAGCTCGACACCGTGACGGTGACAGCCGCGAGCGGAGAGGCTGTCGCCATGCTGACGCCCCTGCACATGATCCTGCTCGGGCAGCTCGTGCAGCGCGTTGACCAGCTCGCCAGCGCCGCGAAGCGGGAGCCAGCTGGCCGAGTATTGGCCGCCGTCGCCGCCGACGCGCCCCCCGCCGTGCCCGCGACGTGGCGCACGTCCGACGGCGCTACGCTGCGTTGGCGGCTGTCGCCGCGCTGGACCCCGCTCTACGGCGCGCCCCTGACGGACGTCGGCACCGTCGCGAACGCGACGCACGCCGCCGGTCGCGCCCTGCTCACCTTGCGCCCCCACGCGCGCGTCGCGCTCTGCGTCGTCGCCGAAGACGATGAGCAGGAGGTCGCTGACGGGCTCGCGGCGCTCTTTGAGGAGGACCTCGGGCTGCAGGGCGTGCGCTTGCACAGCCGACGAAGCGTCGACGCTGGCGAGCTCGCCGCCACGGGCAAGCTCGTGGTGGAGGGCGTCGACGGGTCCGCGCGACCCCACCTCGTGGTTCGCCGCGCGGCCGCTAGCGACCAGCGCGCGGCGGCGCTGCCCGGCACCTGGCCCGCCGTCCAGTGGCGACCCGCCGCGGCTGGGCCCGCGCCCCTCGGCGCGCTGTCCTCGGACGCCGGCGTGTGGACGCTCGTCATCGGCGAGCTGCTCACTGGCCCCCCGCCACCGGGCGCCACGGTGCTCGCGCGCGGGCTCTCACAGCGCGAGGAGGCGGTCATCGTCGCCCACGACTCGAGGCCGCTCATCGCCGCCGCGCGCCAAGCGCTCATGAGCGGGCCGATGACGGACACGCGGCCCAGGGCAGTCGAGCGCGCGGTCCGGTCGCTCGCGTCCGTGAACGCGGGCATGCTCGACCTCGGCGACGCGGTGCGCGCGGAGCTCGCTGCCACGCTGGCGGTGGCGGGGGCCGCGCAGGCGCTCAGCGACGAGGCCATCACCGCCCACCTCAGCGCCCGCGCCCGCGCCGCGTTGTTCGGGCCGAGCAGCGTCGGCGTCGCCATCGCTGGCGAGGCGCTCCGAGACAGCGTCGCGCTCGCGGTCTGCGTCGCCTCCACGCGACGCGAGGACACCCTGAGCGCGCGTGCTGCCGTGGCGCGAGCGACGGAGCTCTTCGCGGACGGCGCGCACCGCGCGGCGCTCACGCAGGTGCTCGCGCGCGCGTTCGACGACGTTGGCGGCGAGGGCGTGTTCGTCGCTGACGCGCTGCGGAGCGGTCGACCCATGACGGCGCGCTTCGTCTCTGTGTCGGACGAGCCGACCGCCAGCGCGCCCGGCGCGTCAACGCTCACGCGCCTGGGAGCGACGGAGCTGCTCGCGGAGCTCGTGAGCTAGGGGCGAGCTCACATGCGGATCACGACCGACGCGTGCTCCACCCAGGCGAGCTCGACCGACTCAAAGGTCGCCTCGAGCGCGCTGACGCGGCGTTGAACGCTGGTCCGCATCGCGTCGAGCGCCTTGGTCGCGTCACCACGCCCCGGGAGGTCCCCGCCGCGCTCCACCGCCTCCGCGAGGTCGTCCACGTCACGCCACAGCACAGCGACCCGCGCCGCGAGCGCGGCGGTCACAGCGGCACGACGGCGCGACAGCTCCTCTACGACCTCGCGCTCAGCGAGCGCCCTGGCGGCGGCGAGCCCGTCCGCGCCAGCGCGCGCGGCGCCAGCGAAGCCGCTGTTCATGCCAGAGGGGATGAGCCGCAGCCCGTCGTCTCCCAGCAGCGCCTCTAGGTGCGCGAGCGAGAGAGCGCCCTCGGCTCCTTGGCGAGCCCACACGCCCGCGGCGACCACCCGCGCGCGGACCTGGCCCCTCAAGAAGCGCCGGTCGGCCTCGACCTCGTGGCGCGCCTGCGCGTCGGCCGAGACGAGCAGCCTCGCGGGGTCCAGGCGGCCCACCACCAGCGAGACGACCGCGCCCGCGAGCTCACGAAGCGGGCCCGTCGACGGCGGGACGACGGAGAGCTCGATGTGCGCAGGATGCTCGCCGGGTCGCAGCGCCCACGCGTCCACGAGCTCGTCGTGCACGGCCGCCCCGTGGTCAAAGAACACCGGACCGTGCCCGTTGCCGCGCTCTTGGCGGTCGAGCGCGCGGTCCTCGAAGCGAACGCGGTGGGTGTGGATGCCAAGCCGGCTGCCGCTGTATGGGAGGGTCGGCAGCGGGCGCTCTACGGCGTCCTCAAGGTGCCGAACGTGACCGCGAAGCCCGTAGCTGAGCGTCTCGACGCCTCGCCCGGTCGCGCTCCCGCTGAACTGGTAGTGCCCCGCCTTGGTCAGCGCCGCGAGCCACGCTCGGGTCGCGGCGCTCCACCCCTCCCAGCCCGCTGGAGCGGCGATGAGCGCGGGCCAAGCCGCCGGCGCGTCGAGCACCTCCGCCGCGCGAGCGGCGGCCCAACGTGGTGACGTCGGGAGCGCATCGTGGAGGACGCATCGCGTGCGGTAGTCGTTGTCGTCGTGCACAGCGGCCTCCGCCGCCGCGCGAGCGGCAGACCACGCCGCGGCGCCACCATCGACCCCCGCGCGCGTGATGAGCGCGCCAAGGCCCCGCACGTCCGGGCGATCCATTGCGACCGGCGTCTCGAGCAGGCCCGACTTCAGCATCATGCGGCACACGCGCTCATCCACCCCGCCGCGCTGCGCGAGCAGGTGCACGACGAGGGCGCCGTCACCTCTGTCAGCGAGCGCTCGATTGCCGATCCGGTCGGCGCGGCCGATGAGTTGCTCGTTCTCGACGGGATCCCACGAGGCCGCGTAGAAGATCACGTGGCGCGTGACCTGGAGGTTGAGCCCGGCGACGCCCTCGTCGGTCAGCAGCAGGACGCGTGCCGCGCCCGAGCGAAACGCCTTCACAGCGCGCTCCACGACGTCGTCGGGATCGATCAGCGCGCCCGGCCCCTCCCTCTGGTTCCGGATCTTCGCGACGACGAGCGCCTCAGAGCTCGTCGACTCGTCAAACGCCGCCTGAAGGCGTCGCTCCAGCTCGTCCACGGTGAGGTTGTCGTTCGCGCCGATGAGCACTCGCGCCGTGGGGTCGTCGCGCCAGACGTCACAGAGCACGTCGCACAGCGCCTCGAACCGGCTGTCACCGGGCTCGCTGAGCAGCTCGTGGACCCTTTGTAGCAGGCCGTCGCGGTCGTGACCGTGCCCGCACAGGTAGGTGACGCGCTGCCGTAGCGAGGCGCTGCTGCGAACGCGCTGCGCGAGGCGCACATGATCGAAGGCCCGGCTGGTGTCCTTCGCGACCCTCATCCACTCCCAGAGCGCGCGCTCGCGCTCGAGCTCCGCCGGGACGGGGTCGAACCAGTGAGCGCGCACCTCTCGTCGCGGGAGCTGCCCCCGCCAGTCGCGACGACGCGTGCCCAGCAGGCGCCTCGAGGCGCTCCAGACCTGCGCGCACCGCTTACGCCCCCCCTCGACGTCCTCTGCGGCCGCTGCCTCGCGCCGCACCAGCTCGCCCCAGGCGAGGCCGCCCACGCGGCATCGATAGGGCTCGATGGCGCCGAGCAGCACGCCCTCTGCGGCGCCCGCGTCCAGCGGCGGCGTCGCCGTGAGGATCAGCACGTGCTCGGCGCTGACTGCCACCCGGGCGACGCGCGCTTGCAGCGCCGAGGTCAGCCGTGGGAGCTCGTCGACCACGATCAGCTCAGCTGCCGCGACCTCCCCCCACGCCTCGCGCGCGTCTCGCTCAAGCGCCGGCCACCACAACACTGGGCTGGAGGCCAGCTCCGCGTCCTCTGTGGGCTCGCCAGCGCTGCGCAGCGCGAACCCGCCGCGCACGAGCGCCTCGTTTCGCCACTGCCCCATCAGCTCGTCGGGCACGACGATGGCGACCTTCAACGAGGGTCGCTGGATGCGCAGCGCGCGGATGACCGCGAGCGCCTGCACCGTCTTTCCGAGCCCCACCTCGTCGGCGATGCAGTGCCGAACGCACACGTCCTCCAAGATGGTCCGCACCTGCGCGACCTGGTGCGCGTACGGCCACGCGGGCATCGCCAACGCGCCGCCGAGCTGATTGTCGCGCTCGACGACGCGCCGCAGGGCCTGCACGCCGAACACGAGCGCGTGTGCTTTGTTGTGGCTCACGCTGACCGCTCCCGTATGCCCAGCGCCACGACCCGGACCGCGCGCGCCCCCTGTTGATCGCTCGTCGCCGCGCTCGCCGCCGCGACGAGGTGCTGATCCGCCACGTCATCGTCGGACGCCCACAGCGTGAGCAGCGCCGCGACGGCCTCCTGGCTCCACGCGTTGCCCCGGGCCCGCAAGCGATGCGCGAGCAGCGACGCAGCGGCGTCGATGGTGCCGGGCGAGGCGGCCAACGAGAGCACCTCCTCGCCGAGAGATCGCGGCAACAACAGCCAGCCGAGCGCCTCTCCGAGCGAGCGGCGTCGCGTCATCGCCACGCGCTCAAAGCGCTCGCGGACCTCGTCAAGCTCAAGCCGCGGATCTAGCCCGCCCAAGCGGACACGTTCGAGGAAGCGCTCGAACAGCTTGGACACCGGATCGAGGTGCTGCGAGCACCACGCCTCACGCTCTACGCGCGAGCCCGCGCCGTCGACGCCCCGACGCCGCAGCTCGCGAGCGAACAAGCGGTGCAGCGCGCCGGGCACATCCAAGGCGACGCCGTCATCGACCCAGCCAACGCCCGGGACGAGCAGCGCGCGCGCGAGGTCGTCCGCGATCGTCGCGGGACGCTCGCGCCACAGCGCCTCCTGGTCTCGCCACGCCTCACCACACACGACGCCGACGACGGCGTCCTCAAGCGCGAGCGTCACGCTGCTCCGCCACCACGCGCTGACCATGTCGCTCACGGTCGCGGCGCGCCACCGGTGAGCGGCGCGGAGCAGCTCCTCCACTCGGGTCCGCTCACGGCGGCCGACGACGACGAGCCTTGGGCCATCACCGAGCACGAGCCGATCAGGCGCGAGGAGCTCGCAGTAATGCCCGCCTCGCCATGACCGCACGCGCAGCGCGACCCCCGCGGGACGCTCACCTTGGAGCTCGTCAGGAGCCTCGGCCGACGACCACAGCTCGTGCACGCCCTCGCCCGCGTCTGCGAGGTCCCCGAGCTCGTCATCACGCTCTTCGGGCTCGGGCTCGGGCTCGAGCGTCCAGCGCGCGAACGCGAGGCCGCCGACCTCCACGGACAGCGCCATAGCGCCACCGTCGGGTGGCACGTCACCAAGGCGGGACCAGACCTCGTCATCCGCGGTGACCACGCCGCCGTCCACGAGGTTGGTGCGCGCGTAGCGCCACGCGGCGCCTTCGCGCAGGCCGATGGTGACCGGCGTCCCCGCGATGGCGACGGCCTCAGCCACCTCCAACCTGATCGCCCGCGCGCGCAGGTGAGCGACGGTGGCGAAGTCAGGGCGCAACGAGACCCCATCGCGACTCGGCGCGGGCCCGGACCGCGCTCGGCGCTCAACGGTGAACGTCGCCGCGGCGCGCTCGCTCCCAACGGCGGACACCTCGACGACAGCCGACCCCGCTGTGGGCGAGCGCAGCAGCGCGCCACCAAAGGGACGCCACCCCTGGTCCTCACGAACGACGACAGCGGCCCCCCGAGCGGTCAAGAACACTGCGTCATCGACCTCGAACCAGGTCCCCCCTGGGCCATCCAGCGGCGGCGGGCCGATGACGTCCACGACCGCGTCCTGCACGACGTCAACGCCGCACCCCCGCAGCCACGCCGCGGTCCCCGCGTCTGACGCGTCCACGGCGGCGAGCGTCCACCCGCACAGCGACGTGACGTCGCGGAGCCCCGGCGCGCGCGGCAACGCCCGCTGCGTGAGCAGCCACCACCCGCAGCCGACGCCGCACGCGCGCGCGCTGGACTGCACGGCGACGTCGCGGCCCCCCCGGTCGGAGAAGAGGATCGGGTCGGTGAGATCGACGCGCAGCGCGCCGACGACCCGCCCGAGCTGCCCAGGCAGCGACGAGGCGCTCGAGGGCGAGACGAGCGGCACGCGCCGCTCAGCGCCCTCGGCGAGCGCTGGCAGGCGCTCTAGCGGCGCCCCAGTGCGGTTGAGCTGCCCCAAGCTCACGACGCGACGCTCTTCCAGCACGAGCACCCGCCTCCGCTCCGCCTGCGCGTCGTGCAGGAGGGCGCGCCGCAGGGCTCCGACGCCGAGCCGCGGAGGCCGCATCGTGAGCGTGAGGGCGGCGACGAGCGGATCGGGGCCCGCGGTCGGCCGCGGCGTGCGCCGGTCGCTCGCGGATGGCCGGGCCTTCGGCACGTGCAGCAGCGAGCGCCGCACCTTGTCGCGCAGTCGACGCGTCTCGGGCGCGCTGCGAACGTCGTCCCGCAGCCTCGTCACGAACGCCGACCCCAGCACGTCATCGACGTGCGCGTCATCGTCGGCCAGCGCCTCGATGATCGCGCGCGCCTGCCGCTCTCGGTCCGGGTGCAGCACGAGGGCGAGCCGCCGTGCGCTGCGCCCATGCTTTAGCATCCACTGAAGGTACGCCCCGCCCGGCTCGATGCGATGGGGGCACTGCACGACGAGCTGAAGCAGCTCCGCTTGAAGCCACCGCGGGAGCACCGCGTGGCTCACGGGCCACGCGATGTGCGTGAAGTTGTTCGCCCACGGCGTAGCGGGCGGGGGCTCCTGCCGTGAGCTGTTGAAGCGACGGACCATCGCGCGGCGCGTCTCGTCATCGAGGTGGAGCCCACCCAGCCTGGCTTCCAGCGTCGGCCAGTACTCGCGGCGGTCGCCGTACGCGTACCCGACCTCGGTCATCGCGACCAGCAGCGCGAGGTACCGCGAGTTCCACCAGTGTCCGCTTGGCTCCCGCAGGCGCGCGGCGCCGCCCTCGCGCAGGACCGCCTCCTCGCGGAGCGCCTCAAACAGCGCCGCGACCTCTCCCTCGCACAGCCCGTGCTCGATGAGGAACACGGGCGCGTCGCGGTCCGTCCTGGCTCGTTCGAGGGCTGCGTCGACGCGATCGTGAAGCGAGACCAGATCCATGGTGAGCTCATTACCACGCATTGGCTCATTGTGTGGTATTCGTGCGGCCCACGCTGGAGGCCTCGGTGTATCAAGAGCTAGAGGTGCTGCGAGACAGCCTGAGCGAGTACGTGCAGGCGACGTACCACCTCTCGCACCCCACGTTGGTCGAGCTTCGCCGCCAGCAGCTCGCGGAGCCGCGCACGCTGCAGCAGTCGCCGTGGGTTGAGTCCTCAGCGCGGTACCAGACGCTCGCGAGCCACGACGATCTCGCCATCCCAGAGCACCTGCGCGCCTTCTTCCGCCGCCTCGTCGCAGCGGGGCTCGCCTTCCCGCCCTACACCCACCAGGGCACCGCGCTCGAGCGCGTGCTCGGCGCGCAACGCAACGACCTCGTCGTCACGACCGGCACGGGCTCGGGCAAGACCGAGACCTTCCTGCACCCTGTGCTGGGCCGCATCTACGACGAGGCGTACGCCCGGCCAGAGCGCTTCGCCACGCGCGCGATCCGCGCGCTGGTGCTCTACCCGATGAACGCGCTCGTGAACGACCAGCTCGGGCGCCTGCGGACCGTGTTCGGCTCGCCGCCTGTGCGCGAGGCCTTCGTCACCGCGAGCGGGCGGCCGCTCAAGTTCGCCCGGTACACGGGCCGCACGCTGTTCCCCGGCTTGCCCCCAAAGGAGACGAGCAGGCTCGCGACGCGGCTCAAGCCCCTGAAGTTCTACCTCGACCTGCTCGAACAGGCAGCCGCGGGCGGCGTCGAGGGCGACGCGGCCGCGTCGCTGATCAAGGCGCTTCAGGTACGCGGCCGGTGGCCAGCGAAGCCCGACCTGGAGACCTGGTACAACGGCACCGACAGCAGGCGCCGCTGGTACGTGGACGGCGAGCTCGCGCGCGTCATCGAGCGCCCCGACGACTCGGAGCTCCTGCTGCGGTCCGAGGTCCACGCGCGCGCGCCGGACCTGTTCATGACCAACTACTCGATGCTTGAGTACACGCTACTCCGCCCCATCGAGCGGCCCATCTGGAGCCAGACCGCGGCCTACTACGCCGACCACCGCGACGAGCGGATGCTGCTCGTGCTCGACGAGGCGCACCTCTACCGGGGCGCGAGCGGGACCGAGGTCGCGATGCTGATCCGGCGCATGAAGGCGCGCCTAGACCTCCAGGACGACCAGCTGCAGGTGATCTGCACGAGCGCCTCGTTTGACGACAGCGAGCGCGCTCGAGAGTTCGCGGCCGCGCTCGCGGGGCGCGCGGCCGAGGGCTTCATTGTGCTCACGGGCGAGAAGCGCGCCGTCGCGCCGTCGGGTCCAGGCGACGCCCTGTGCGACGCCCTCGCGACCATCGACGCGCGCGCGTGCCTGGACGCCTCGCCAGCGGAGCTCGCGGAGCTGTTGCACCCGCTGTTCGAGGCCGCTGGCGTGCAGCCCGCCGCGGTGGCCGACCAGGGCCTGGGGCCCAGCCTCTTCGCGCTCCTCAACGGTCAGCCCGTCATCGGGCGGCTGCTGAACCTGACGAGCGGCGCGCGCGCGCCCGACGACGACGCGACCCACGTCAGCGGCGGGCCCGCCAACGAGGTCGACGCGCTGAGCGTAGCGCTCTTCCCGAGCGCCGCGCCCGCGGTCGCGCGACGCGCGACGGACACGCTGCTGGAGCTCGCCGCCGCCGCGCGCCCGAACGCGAGCGCTCCTCCGCTGCTCGCCGCGCGCGTTCACGCCTTCTATCGCGCGCTCCCGGGCGTGTGGGCGTGCATGAACCCCGACTGCTGCGGGGTGCCACAGGAGCTCCGCGGAGGCCCGACGGGCGCCCTGAGCTTCGAGCCGCGGGTGCGGTGCTCGGCGTGTGGCGCCCGTGTCTTCGAGCTGCACACCTGCCGTGACTGCGGCCTCGCCGTCGCCGTCGGCTACGCGCGTGACGCCGCGAACCCTGAGTTCCTGTGGCCCGAGCCCGGAGGCGCGCTCCCAAGCGACGCCGCCCCGCTGCACGCCATCCACCTCGCGGTAGAGGAGCCCGCTGGGACGACAGGTGGCTCCGCGGTGCTCGACACGCTCCACCCCGAGACCGCGCGCCTTGGATGTCGAACGGGGCGCGACGTCTGGAGAGCGCCGAGCGGCACGTTCGAGCAGTGCCCGCGCTGCAGGGCCCGCGGCGACAAGATCAGCGGCCACGCGACCGCGGGCGACCAGCCCTTTCAGGTGCTGGTGACCAGCCAGCTGACGACGCAGCCTCCAGTGGCCGGCTCGCGCACGCCGCTGCGCGGACGCAAGGTCATGATCTTCTCCGACGGGCGTCAGGCGGCGTCGCGCCTCGCCGGCAACCTGAAGTCCTACTCGCTGCGAGACGCGCTCCGCCCGCTGCTGCTGGTCGGCGCCCAGTGGCTGCGGAGCAACGGCGTTGTGCCCACGGTCGACCTCGCCTTCCCGGCGGTCGTCATCGGCTGCGCGCTGCGCGACGTGTCGCTGCCCGTGGCCGCGACCAGCGCCGCGGCGCTGCGTCAGGCGGTCGAGAAGGTGAAGGACGAGGTCCTCACCGACGAGGCCTCAGCGCAGGAGCGTGGCGCCGCTGCGCGCGAGGTCGCCGAGACCGCGCCGCCGGACGTGCTCGGCGAGCTGTACGACGTGCTCTTCCGCCCGCACACCGGCCTTGAGGCGCTCGGCCTCGCGACGTTCCGCGTGACGCTCCGCAGCGCGCTGCGCTCGAAGGTGGCGCGCTTGGCCCCACCGAGCGGCAGCGGCGACGACGACGACGAGCGGCGCCAGTCCTTGCTCGATCTCTGGCTGCGCCTCGCCGCGGGGCGGCGCATGGTGCTCCTCCCCTACACGCCAGAGGACTGGCTCTCTCTCGACGACAAACCCAAAGCGAAGCGTCGAAACGTAAGCTTTGACGACCTTCGCGAGCTGCTTCCAGCGGCGTCCTACAAGGCGACCTTCGCCAAGCGCGCCGCGTGGCCCGACTTCATCGAGGGCGCTGTCGCGGGACGCAAGGGGCCGACCGCCGAGGGCGTGTTCGTGGACGCGTCGACCGTGGAGCTGGTCGTCGACGGGGTCGAGTGGACGCGCTGTGCCCTCTGCACCCGGGTGCAGCCCGCCTCGCTGATCACGACGCGCTGCGTGAAGTGCAAGGCCGCCCAGCTGGCGCCCATCGACCCAGCCAGCGCCCCCGCGTTCCGTGCACGGGCGGGGGGTTACCGCTCCGCCGCGGAGCGCGCGCTCCTAAGCGAGGATGAGCAGCCCTTCGCCTTCGTCGCCGAGGAGCACAGCGCGCAGCTCGGCCGCTCCATGGACGGCGAGCTCTTCGCGCTCAACGAGGAGTACGAGCTGCGGTTCCAGGACGTCGCGCTCCCCCAGCGCGACTCTGCCACCGTCGGCCCCGTGGACGTCCTGAGCTGCACCACGACGATGGAGGTGGGCATCGACATCGGCAGCCTCACGGGCGTCGCGCTCCGCAACGTGCCGCCTGGGCGCGCGAACTACCAGCAGCGCGCGGGCCGAGCGGGACGTCGAGGCTCATCCCTCGCGACTGTGCTCACCTGGTGCGGCGCTGACAGCCACGATCGGCGCTTCTTCCACGACCCCGCGGGCATGATCTCCGGGCCGGTGGAGGACCCACACCTCGACCTCGGCAACCTCGACATCGTGCGCCGCCACGCCTTCGCGCTCGTGCTCAGCATGTTCCAGCTGGACGTGCTCCGAAGCGACGCGACGCCCACGTCCAACCTGTTCATGAGCCTCGGCGAGGTGGACGACTTTCGACGAGGCCCCGAGGGGCCCCTGTCCTATCGTGGCCTCGCGCGGTGGCTGCGCGAGCGCGCAGAAGACGTGCGTGCGGCCCTCCGAGCTGTGCTCCCGGCGCAGCACGACGAGGCAGTCCTACGCGCGCTGCCCGGCGAGCTGCTCACGGCGCTCGAGGCCGCCGGCTGTGGGCCCCTCGAGCTTGAAGACGACGCAGCGGAGCTCGTGGAGGGGACGACCGACGAAGCGGAGCGGTTCGAAGAGGGCGAGCAGACCCTCCTGCTCGGCCGCCTGTTCGCCAAGGGGCTGCTCCCCAAGTACGCCTTCCCGACCGACGTCGTCTCGTTCCACGTGTTCAAGGCCGCGACGCGCGGACGCCGTAGCGCGGACCACCGCTACGCGCCCCAGCAGAGCCTCACCGCGGCGCTCAGCCAGTACGCCCCTGGCCGCGAGGTCTGGATCGACGGGCTGAAGTGGCGGTCGTTCGGGCTGTACGACCCGTTCAAGCGGCACGGGGACCGGTGGACCACCCGCGAAGCGTACGTGGAGTGCCAGCTGTGCGGGTTCGCCAAGGTGATCCCCACGGAGGGCGCTAGCGCCGCGTCGCCGCGCTGCGACGCCTGCCAAGGCGTCGCGACCCTGTCCCCTCCGGTACCCTGGATGATCCCGGTGGGCTTCTGTCAACCGTACGCCGAGCGCGGCACGGTGCCAGGCGAGAAGGGTCCCCCACGGACCCGCACCACCACCGCCAAGCTCGATCGGCCCATCCCGAGCGAGGCGCCGACCTGGTGCTCCGAGGACGGTCGCATCAGCGGTTGGGCGAGCTCCGAGAGCCTCACGCTCACCAACACAGGCACCACGCCGCTCGACGGCAAGGCCGCGCACACCCACTTTCAGTACTGCGCGCGCTGCGGGCGCATCGAGCCGAACGGGTGGCGAGACGGGCAGCTCAGCCACGTGCCTGGAAGGACGCCAACCAGCGCGCTCGGGCACGCGCGCCCGGCCCCCCCTCGTCGCGACCAGAGCGAGCGGTGCGACGGTTTCGCTACGCCAGTGGTGCTCGGCACGCGCTTTCAGACGGACGTGGCCGTCTTCCGGCTCCGCTTCGCCCCAGAGTTCGCGCTGGTGCCCGGCGCGCCCGTCACGCGCCTCGTGCTCACCACCCTGGCCGAGGCCGTCACCGCGGCCGCCCGAGCCTTGCTCGACCTCGACCGAGGCGAGGTCGCGGCGGAGCACCGCCCCGCGCTCACACCGCTGGGCCCCTCGGGGCAAGAGGTCGAGCTGTACGTATACGACACCGTCCCAGGCGGCGCGGGCTACTCGCGGGCGCTCTGTGAGCAGGGCGATCAGCTCTTCCACCTCGCCCTCCACCTCATGGAGCGCTGCGTGGGGAGCGGGACCACAGCCGCGCCGCTGCCTTGTGACAAGAGCTGCTACAGCTGCCTCCGAAGCTACGGCAACCGCTGGCTTCACGGCGACCTCGACCGCGAGCTCGGCGCCGCGGCGCTCCGTCACGCCATGACAGGCGAGGCGCCCCGCCTGCCCGCCGGACGCGAGGGGCGGCTGCTGCGCGAGATGTCCGCGTGGCTGAACGACGAGGGCGCGTCCGCGCAGGTGGACGGAGACACGCTCATCGTCGACGGGCGCCTGCTGCGGCTGCGTCACCCGATGGCCCAGCCCCAAGACGGGACCATCGACGCGCTGCTCGTCGAGCGCGCGCTCCCAGACGCTTGCGCCGAAGCGCGAACCCCGCGCGTCACCGTGACCACGCCCCCAGCGCCGCCGAGCGTCGTCCTCGACCCGGCGGGCGCGCCCATGTTTGGCGACGTTGACGCGCTCTGCGCGGGCGCGGCCCTCAGCTGGCGGGTGCGCGTGGACGTCGACGCGCCCGCGGACGTCACGGCCGTCGCCCTTTCGGGCCGCGCCAAAGAGCTGCTCGCTGGCGATCACCCACACGCCGAGTGGGCGATCGTTCGCCCGAGCGCCGTGATCACCGACAAGCCGCAGCTCATGGTCATCGAGCTCACCGGCTCGAGCGCGCGTGAGGCCTTCCACGGGACGGGCACGCGCGCGACCATGGCCGTCGTCAAGCGTCGCCGCGACGAGGTGGTCATCTGCTACAAGACCACGAGCAGGTGGGGGCGCACCGAGACGCTCGACGCCGACGAGGTCGTCCCTCGATACGCGGTGCTTGAGGTGAAGCCGTGAGCGCGACGTTCGTGCCGCCGCTGTCGCTCGAGGGCATCGCTCACAGCTCTGAGCGCCTCACCGCAGAGGCGCTCAGCGCGCTGTCGAGCGGCTGGGTGGTCATGCACTCCTACCCTTGGCTCCGGTCCACCCGCGACGCAGAGCGCGCGCCGCTGCGCGAGGGCGAAGCCGACTTCATCCTGCTGCACCGCCGCTGGGGCTTCCTCCTCGTCGAGGTGAAGGGCGGGCCGGTCGAGCTGCGCGGGCGTGTGTGGCGACGCGGCGGGAACGAGATCCGGGATCCGTTCGACCAGGCACGCCGGAGCCGTCACACGCTGCTTGACGCCATCCAGGAGCGCACACGTGGCGCCGTCCACCGAGGGATGTTCACGCACGGTGACGTGGTCATCCTGCCCCACCACACCTGGACCGGCGACCTACCCTACAACACGTCCCGCGACACGCTCATCGACGCCCACGGCCTCAGCGAGCTCGAGGAGCGCTTGATCGGCGCGTCCCGCTCATACGGCGAGCACCCCGAGCTCCCAGAGGCGACCTTCACCGCGTTCGTCTCCGCGCTGCTCCCCTCGTTCCGGCTCGTTCGGTGCGCGGCGGCGGACATCCGCGACGAGTCCGCGCGCTTCCTGCAGCTCACCGAGCAGCAGAACGCGCTGCTCGTCGGCCTGCTCGCCACGCCACGGGTCTGCGTGGACGGGGTCGCCGGCTCCGGCAAGACGCTGCTCGCGGCGGAGTACGCGATCAGGCTCGCCGAAGACGGGCTCAGCGTGCTGCTGCTCTGCTACAACCGCCACCTCGCCGCGTGGCTCGACGAGCGCCTCACCGACGAGCCTCGCCTCTCATCAGCGCTGGGGCGCGTCGACAGTGCCAGCTTCCACAGCTTCGCGGTCACCACCGCGACCCGAGCGCGCGTGGACTTCGACATCCCGAGCGCACAGCCCGCGCAGCAGGAGTTCTGGCAGAACGAGGCCGCCATGGTCCTCTCGCAAGCGCTCTCGCTGCTGGAGGGCACCGACGCGGAGGTTCGCTACGACGCCGTCGTCGTCGACGAGGGGCAGGACTTCGAGCGCGACTGGTGGGTGCCCATCGACGACCTGTGCGGCGGCCCCGACGGCCGCCTCTACGTCTTCCTGGACCTCCACCAGCGCCTGCGAGAGGGGACGGGTGAGCCCGCGACGTCGTTCGACGCGCGCTTGCGCCTGGACGTCAACTGCCGCAACACCCGCGCGGTGGCTGAGGCCTCAAACCACCTGCTCAGCTTGCCCACGCGCGTGCTCCCCACCTCCCCCGCGGGCGAGCCGCCGCTCATCCGGCGCGCGCACACCCCCGAGGCCGTGCGCGGCCTCGTCCAGCAGCAGCTCCACGCGCTGCTCGCCGACGGCATCGCCCCGTCACAGGTCGCGCTGATCGGCCCCGCCTCGTGGCGGAACGGCCCGCTGCGCGGCCTCGTCCAAGTCGACGACGTGGCGCTCACGGACGACGCGGCCGCGTGGCGACGCGGCGAGGGCGTGCTCGTGACCACCGCCAAGGCGTTCAAGGGCCTCGAGGCCGACGTCGTGGTCATCTACGACGTCGCCAGCTTCGGGCGCCTGTTCAACGAGCGCGATCTCTACGTCGCGGCGACGCGCGCGAAGCACCGCTTGTTCGTGTGCGCTCCGCCGGGCGCGGCCCGCGCGGCGATGGAGGCCGCGATCGCGGCGGGCGGTCGAGATGCCGTTTGAGGAGGTGAGCGCCGAGGACGCGGCGGTAGAGCTCGGCCTGACGGCTGCCGTCGGGGGCCCACTCCTCCTCGCGGGCATCGCGGACCACCTCCGGCAAGCCGCCGCGCGCTGGGGCCCTACCGCGAGGCCGACGCTCGCCGCGCACATGAAGCGGACGCTCGCCGCGTGTGGACAGTGGTCGCCGACCGCGTCCGCTGACGTGCGCGCGGCGCTCACCACGCTCGTGGAGCTCGGCGAGCTCGTGGACGTGGGGCACCTGACGGTCGCAGACGACGACGAGCCGGAGGACGAGGTTCAACCCGAGGACGACGCGGCCCCCGCCCCTAGAACCGTGCGGCGCGCGCGGTACGCCGCCCCGCTGCCACGCGCCGTCGACTTTGGGCAGAGCACGCTCGTGCTAGGCAGCGCGGACATCGCCTCCGCGCAGCTGGTCGCGTTCGGCGCGGCGGGCGAGCACGCGACCATCGCGCGCTGGGTGTGTGACCCCGCGGCCCGCGAGGCGCTAGAGGCCGAAGCGGTCCCCCTCACCCCCTCGGAGTGGCTCGGCCTCCCAGGCGCCATCGACCACGTCGAGCGCCGCGTCGTTGACCACAAGCACGTCGACGCCACCGGCGGCCTAGCGGAGCTGTGGGCCTCCATCGAGCGCGAGCTCTCGGAGCTCGGCGCCCCATCGGCGCCCACGCCGCTCGCCTTGCTCGCTGGCCCACCGGGCGGCTTCTTCGGCACGCCCGACGCCGAGGGCGGCCGCTGGAGGCCCGCGTCTCGCACGCCCGACGGCGTGTGGGTCGCCGTGAAGCCGTCCACGCGCGGGCCCCGGCCGTACGTCACCCGCGTCGCACAGGGAACGGTCGTCGCCGCGCGGGAGCTGTATGACATGGACGAGCTCCACTGGGCGATCTTGGCGCGCGGCCTCGTCGAAGGCGAGCCCGAGCGCGCGCGGCTCACCGTGACCCCACGCGGGCTGGAGGTCGCGCTCAGCTGCTGGATGCCCGCGCAAGCCCGTCGCCTCCGCGCCATCTCCTCCGTCGACCGCTGGACGTGGACCCTCCCGCCGTGGGTGTCCGCCGACGCGGCGACGGAGCTGATCGGGGCGTTTGGGGTTCGGGTGGGTGGGTGATGTGTGGGGGTGGGAGTAATTGTCGTTGCGCAGAGCTCGCCGACGCGACCCGCCACCTCCTCGACACCACCGAACGAGACCCGGAGCGGCTGATGCAGGCCGCCGGCACGGTGATGCCCGAGCTCGCCCACCGATACCGGGCGTCGAGCGCCATCGAGAACCTCAACTCGGTGCTGCGCGCGTACCTTGTCGTCCAGAAGCACGCCGAGCAGGGCGTTCCTGAACCTGTTCCGCTTCCAGCAGAACACGCGAACCCGCCAGTGGGGGCAATGGAAGGGAACAACGCCTCACGAGTCGCTCACCGGTGTCAAGGCGAACGACTGGCTGTCACAGGGCGATCGCAAAGTCGGGCGGCCGCGGGGACACAGCGTGACGATCCGCGCTGGAGCATCACGATCGACACGAGCGTTCGCCTGAGATCTACTCGGGGCGGCGGAGGCGTCCGCTGGCACG
>Ga0100377_1000077_pt1 | contig 74889 bp, 59 predicted proteins | sample CryGeymeta201501_FD_83664 | JGI IMG/M metagenome (GOLD analysis project Ga0100377, IMG submission 83664) | Groundwater microbial communities from Crystal Geyser aquifers in Utah, USA - Crystal Geyser metaG 2015-01 | ecosystem: Environmental > Aquatic > Deep subsurface > Groundwater | place: USA... | reverse complement strand
CTGGGACAGCGCGGTCCAGATCGGGACCGACACCAGCTCGAACGAGGGGGTCACCTATGGTGCCGCCTTCATCGACATGCACACCACCACCCAGGCCAAGGTGTTGGTCCAGTTCGGGGTGCTATGCAAGAACACCACCGGTGCCATCGTCGAGCAGGCCATGGCGGCGCTCAAGATCGACTGGAGCGTGTGAGATGGTGTTGACAGGTGGAAGGACCTATGGGCTGGGCGCCTCATCTTCGCCGGTCCAACTGACTGCGCCTGCCGGGGACCCTGGATCCCATGGGAGCCATCTTGCACAGTCGAGTGGCAGGACGAAGGTTGTCCGAGTCTGCTGTGACGGGCAGGAGAGGAGGTGTAGCAATGCGTGCCGTGATCACGGGGGGATGTGCGAACACACATGCATTCCTGACAACGACGCGATCTGCAAGACCATTGACTGCGCATGCCGAGATGGTGCGACGCCCGACATTCCAAACCCTGGTGTACCGAGCAGCTTCGAAGGGCCAGTGTAGGTGAGGTGGGCGTGAGCGCGAATGGAAATCAATCCCATGGCGCCGGTTCGACCGTCGGCGCCGTGTTTGCGTTCACAGTTGGTGCAGTGGCGGGCGGGCTTGGCCACGCTTGGCTCAGCCGCTCGCGAGATCCTCTTGCGTCTCGCCACCCAGGTGGTGTGGCGCAAGTTGGCGCGCCACGTCGGCCAGCGGCTGGCCGGCTGGCGGACGGTCGGGCAGCGGATGGACCGGCGGGGTCTGTTTACCTCCCCACTGATCCTGACACCGAACTGCGCGAGCGCCTGGCACAGTGTGAACAGGCCATGGCCGCGTACGATCGCCTCGCACTGGCCAGGGCGGACGCGGAACAGGGGCGCCCGAACCTCGTTCCCAGCGACATGCGGGATCACTTCAATCCGCGCGCTGCCGAACAGGAGATCGAGTTCCGTGCACAAGCCTGCGGTCTAACCGGGGTGCGCGTGAGTCACGCGAACTGTGACGAGTACCCTTGCCTTGTCCTGGTCGCTGCGAGGAGCGAAGAGGACTACGCATGGCTTTCAGCATGTGAGGACGGGACCGAGTATGGCGTGGATATCGGAACCCAGGTCATTCTCACAAACGATCAGGGAAGGCAAGATCTGCGCGTGATGTCTGTGTACGGGGGCGACCGGGTGCTGCTCCATGAAGATGAAGAGGGAATGCACATGGAGGCGCGAAGGCTGCAGTGGCGCACGGAGGCGTTCGTGGCTGCGCTCACAGCTGAGGACGAGGATGGGAACGGTCCTCGCTGAGCTTGTGGGCACTCCATCGGCCCCAGGGGGTGGGGCAACATGCTTGCTCCATTGAGCCGAAGCCCGAGCTCTGGGCTGACCACCCCAGGTTGCCCCCGCGCTCCGAAGCCGCCGCCGCTCCGCCGGCCACTGCTGCGCTTCGGTTCCAACGCAAGACGGCCGCCCGAAGGCGGCCGTCGTCCCACTCCTCACCGCCCTCAGGCGCTGAGGAAGTCCTTCACCTTGTCCGCCATGTCGGTCTCCTCCCAGGGGAAGCCGGCGTGCTCGCGGCCGAAGTGGCCGTAGGCGGCGGTGGGCCGGTAGATGGGCCGCAGCAGGTTGAGGTGCCGGATGAGCGCGGCGGGCTTGGTCGGGAAGACCTCGCGGGCCGCGGCGGCCAGGCGCTCGTCGCTGACCTCACCGGTGCCGTAGGTGTCGACCATGACGCTGACCGGCTCGGCGACGCCGATGGCGTAGGCGAGCTGGACCAAGCACTTGCGTGCGTAGCCGGCCTTCACGATGTTCTTGGCGATGTAGCGGCCGACGTAGGCGGCCGAGCGGTCCACCTTGCTGGGGTCCTTGCCCGAGAAGGCACCGCCGCCGTGGGCGCCGTGGCCGCCGTAGGTGTCGACGATGATCTTGCGGCCGGTGAGCCCGCAGTCACCCATCGGACCGCCGACCACGAAGCGGCCGGTGGGGTTGATGAAGTAGCGGGTCTTGTCGTCCAGCAGCTCGCCCGGCAGCGTCATCTTGATGATCTGGTTGATGACGGTGTCGGTGATCTCGGCGTGGCTGACGCTGGCGCTGTGCTGGGTCGAGATGACGACGGTGTCGACCCGGACGGGCTTGCCGTCCTTGTACTCGATGGTGACCTGGCTCTTGCTGTCCGGCCGGGCCCAGGCGATCTCGCCGCGCTTGCGGGCGACGGTCAGGGCTTCCAGCAGCCGGTGGCTGTAGTGGATGCTCATGGGCATGAGCACGTCGGTCTCGTCGCAGGCGTAGCCGAACATCATCCCCTGGTCGCCAGCACCCTGCTCGGCGAACAGGCCCTGGCCCTCGGTCACGCCCTGGCTGATGTCGGGGCTCTGCTGCTCCAGTGCCACCAGGATGCCGCAGGTGTTGCCGTCGAAGCCCTTGTCGCTGTGGTCGAAGCCGATGTCGTTGACGACCTGGCGGATCAGCGGGTGGTAGTTGATCTCGGCCTTGCTCGTGATCTCGCCGGCGACGACGACCAGGCCCGTCTTCACCAGGGTCTCGCAGGCCACGCGGGCGTGCGGGTCCTGGGCCAGATGCGCATCCAGGACGGCGTCCGAGATCTGGTCGCACATCTTGTCGGGGTGCCCCTCGGACACGGACTCGGAGGTGAAGAGGTAGTCCTTGACGGCCATGTTCCAGGCTCCTTGACGGCCCGAGGGAAGGCGGGGGCCGCAGAATGGGGTCCAGGTCTTACGAGCCCCGGGGGCCTGTGTCAACCCCGGTCCCCTGCAGGCTGCGGCGGACCCGGCGCAGGTCCGCGAGGCCCACGCTGACCGCGTCGAAGCCCAGGGCCGCGACCCGCGACAGGCGGGCGGTGTCCGCAGCCAGCGCGCCGCACAGCAGGCAGCGGCGACCGCGCGCCCGGGCCGCGGCGCTGACCTGGGCCAGCAGCCGCCACAGGGCGGGGTGGTCGGGGTCGAGCAGGGCGGCCACCCGCGGGTCCTCACGGCTGGCGCCCACCAACAGCTGGAGCAGGTCATTGGTGCCCACGGCCAGCAGGTCGGCGGCGTCAAGGACCGCGTCGATGTCCAGGGCGGCGGCGGGGGTCTCGATCATGGCGCCCACCCGGGGGGCGGGACCCGGCCCGGCCCACGCGGCTTGGACGCGGGCCCGCAGCTCGCGGATCTCCTCGACCCGGCTCACCATGGGCAGCAGGATGACCAGCCGGGCCTCGGGCACGGCCCGGGCGGCGGCGCACAAGGCCTGGATCTGGGTGTCCGTGCGCGCCGGATCCAGGCGCAGCCACCGCGCACCGCGCGGACCCAGGGCCGGCGCCGGGCCGGGCACGGGGGCGTCGAAGAGGCGGATCACGACCTCGGTGCCCGCCCAGGCCCGCAGCGCCGTGGTGTAGCGGCGGGCCTGCTCGTCCAGCCCCGGGGCGCCCATGGGACCCAGCAGGCCGTCGGTGCGCAGCAGGCCGATGCCCTCGGCCCCCAGCTCCCGGGCCCGCACTACGTCCTCGGGCAGGTCGACGTTGGCCAGCAGCTGCAGGCGCGGCGCGTGCAGGACCGCCTCGACCAGGGCGCGGCGGCTGTCCAGGTGGAAGCGGCGCAGGGCCTCGCGGTCGGGGCCCAAGACGACCCGACCCCGGCTGCCGTCGAGGAGGACGGCGTCGGAGTCGACGACCCGGTCCATGATGCCCGTCAGCCCGCCCACGACCGGGATCCCTCGCTGGCGGGCCAGGATGCAGGTGTGCGTGAGGGGACCGCCCCGCTCCAGGACCAGGCCCCGGACGCGGCGGCGCAGCAGGCTGCCGGCGGCCCCGATGAGCTCCAGCAGCAGGTCGGCTGCCAGGTCGCGTGCCACCAGGACCACGGGCCGCTCGGGCAGGACCAGGGCGCCGGGCGGGTGGGCCAGGGCCAGGATCAGCCGCTCGCCGAGCTGCTGGACATCGGCGCAGCGCGCGGCGAGCACGGCGTCACCGGGGGCCCGCAGGGTCGCCACCGCGTGGTCCACGGCCCCGTGGATGGCCGCGGCGGCGGGCAGGCCGCGGGCCACCAGGTCACGGGCGTGGCCGGCGAAGAGCGGATCGGCCAGCAGCCAGCGCTGGACCTCCAGCAGGCCCAAGAGCTCCTCGTCCATGCCCTGCAGGCGCTCGCGACGGCTGACGAGCTCGGCCTCGACGGCCTCCCAGGCGGTGGCCAGGGCCTCGGGCTGGGAGGCGAGGGGCGGCCCCAGGCCCGAGGGGGGTCGCGGCCAGCGCCAGGCGCGACCGGCGGCCCGCCCCGGGGCGCAGGCGACTCCGGAGAGATCGGTGGGGTGCACGCGGGCGGGGCTCAGCGCGGCTCGGCCGAGGGGAAGCCCTTGCGCACCAGCAGGGTCAGCGCGGCCGCGGCCTCCTCCTCGCCCGATCCCTCGCACTCGATGGAGAGGGTGGCGCCCTGGCGGGCCAACAGCGAGGACAGCGCCAGCAGGCTCTTGCCGTCCACCAGCGGCCCCGTGGTCGCGACCCGCACCCGGCAAGGCCAGCGCGAGGCGGTCTCCACGAAGCGGGCCGCGGCCCGCAGGTGCAGGCCCAGCTCGCTCTGGATCTGGACTTCGACCCGGGTCACCGACTGCCCCCCTCGCGGCCCGGTTGCAGCCAGTCCGTGGCGGCCGTGACGTTGCGGCGGCCATAGCGGAGCACGTCCTGGGCCAGGGTGGGCAGGTCGTGGTCCGCCCGGTGCTGCACGGCGCGGATCACCATGGGCAGGTTGACGCCCGTGACGACGTCGACCTGGCCCTCGGCCAGCAGGGCCATGGCCAGGTTGCTGGGGGTGCCGCCCAGCATGTCGACCAGGACCAGCACGCCCTGACCTCGATCGGCCGCCGCCACGGCGTCCCGCAGGCGGTTCCAGGCCTCATCCCGGTCGGTCTCGGGCTGCAGATCGACGGTGGACAGCGCCTCCTGGGCACCCAGGACGACCTGGGCCGCCTGGGCGAGGGCGCTGGCGATGCCGCAGTGGGTGGCGATGACGATGCCGATCATGGCGGCACTGTAGCAGCCGGCGGCGAGCGCCGCGGGGGGACCTCTGGTCGCATCCGGCCCCTGCCACCTCCAAAGGAAGGAGCTAAGCTCCGCCCGTCCCCGTGCTACATCGACAGGAGCTGCTCCCATGCGCATCGCGCTGATCAACCCGACGCCGAGCGATCACTACTCACCCTGCATCCGGATGCTCGCCTCGTACCTGAAGCTGCACGGCCACACGGCCCGGCAGATCTTCGTGCCCGCTGACCAGATCAAGCACCGGCACGACGAGGCCTACATCATGCAGCTCGCCCAGTCGATGATCGACGACATCGTCGGCCTGGTGGCGGAGAGCGAGCTGGTGGGCCTGTCCTTCATGTCCTGCCAGTTCGACATCGCCGTGCAGGTCACCCGGGGCATTCAGAAGGTCTACCCTGACAAGCTGATCGTCTGGGGCGGCTTCCACCCCACGACCATGCCCCAGCAGGCGCTCGAGTTCGTCGACGCCGTCTGCGTGGGAGAGGGCGAGCACGCCCTGCTCGAGCTGGTCGAGCGGCTGGAGAAGGGAGAGGACTACACCGACGTCCGCAACTTCTGGTTCCGCAAGGACAACGGCAAGATCGTCGGCAACCCCCACCGGCCGCTGGTGCAGGACCTGGACACGCTGCCCTACCAGGACTTCGCCTTCGAGGACGACTACACCTGGACCCACGACGAGCAGCACATGGAGCCGCTGACCTGGGAGCGGTACAAGGAGGTCATCCCGACCTACCCCGACCGCAACGGGGACCTGCGCGACGGCTACAAGACCATGATCACCCGGGGCTGCCCGCACAAGTGCAGCTACTGCGGGGTTGCTTTCAACCATGACCTCTACAAGGGCCAGCGCTACCTGCGGCGCCGCTCGGTCGAGCACATGGTGGGCGAGATCAAGGAGGTCGTGAAGCGCTTCCCCGAGGTGGGCATCGTGCACTTCCAGGACGATGTCTTCTTCTCGACCAGCAACGCTGAGATCAAGAAGTTCTCCCAGGTCTGGCAGCGGGAGGTGGGGCTCAACTTCCGCGCCCAGTGCTCGCCCACGACCATCAACGAGGAGAAGTACAAGGACCTCATCGACGCCGGCCTGTGCGCCACCGAGCTGGGCATCCAGACGGGCTCGGCCGAGACGATGCGGACCTACAAGCGCGGCATGACCAACGAGCAGCTGCTCAAGGCCGTCAACATCATCAGCAAGTACAGCGAGTACATCAACGTCCCCGACTACCACATGATCCTGGACAACCCCTGGGAGTCGACCGAGGACGTGATGAAGGGGCTGCGCCTGCTGTGGACGCTGCCGCCGCCCTACAACCTGCTTCCCTCCAGCCTTGTGCCGTACCCGGGCACCGAGTTCTACCACAAGGCCATCGAGGACGGCTTCGTCACCGACGAGTACAACCAGGTCTACCGGAAGGGCTTCCACACCCCCAACGGCAGCTACCTCAACTTCCTGTTCTTCCTCACCTTGTTCAACAACCTGCCCAAGGAGATGGTCCAGTTCGCGGCCAGCGACTCCATCGTGCGGGTGCTGAACCAAAAGAAGTACGACAAGCTGTGGGGCTACGCCTACCAGGTGGGCGACCGCTTCCGGCAGATGCAGAAGCTGTCCCACCTGGCGGTCAAGGGCAAGCTGCTCGAGATCACCAACATGCGGGATCTCAAGCGCATGGCCAACCAGGGCAAATAGGCGCCGAGGGGGCGTCGGCCCGCTCAGCTGCTTGCCCGCAGCGGCCCCTCGTGGCAGGTTGCCTGCAATGACCCGCCACCAGTCCGAGGCCGAGCGCCGAACCCAGATCATGCGGGCGGCGCGGGCCGTCTTCATCGAGAAGGGCTTCATGGCGGCCCGCATGCAGGACGTCGCCCGCCGGGCGCGGCTGTCCAAGGGCGCGCTGTACTTCTACTTCGCCAGCAAGCGGGAGCTCTTCTACGCCCTGGTCGAGGACGAGCAGCGGGTGACCGTGTCCTTCCTGGAGCGGGCGACCGAGGATCCGCGCCCGGCGACCATCAAGCTGCTCGACCTGGGGCGGCAGTACCTGGACTACTTCGCCGGCCTCAAGTCGCCGCCGCGCTTCTTCCTGCTGATGACCGAGATGGCCATCCGGGATGAGGAGATCCGCAGCCGGGTGCAGGACATCCACCAGCACTTCGTCCAGCGGCTGGCGGCGATCATCGCCCAGGGCCAGGCCCAGGGTGAGTTCGGATCCATGGACCCCGTGGCCGTGGCCCAGCTCCTCAAGGCCTTCGTCGACGGGCTCTCGGGGCAGTCCGCCGTGGGGATCCGCCCCGACGTCGAGCGCCTGTCCACCGACGGGATCCGCCTCATCTTCGAGGGCATCGGGCTGACGCCGGCCGCCGCTGTCCCGGCCGCCGCTGTCCCGGCCGCCGCTGTCCCGGCCGCCGCTGTTCCGGCCGCCGCCGCGCCCGAGCCTGTGGTCGTAGAGTCCGTCGCAGCCGAGCCCGCCTCGGACCCCGATGCGCTCGAAGTCTCCGCCCTGGGGGCGCGATGAGCGCTGACCCGGGCCAGCGCCCGCCCCCGGGCGCCGACGCGGCCCTGGCTTCGGCGGCGGCACGGCACGCGGCGATCCGCTGGGTGGGCGTGCCCCTGCTGCTCACCGGCCTGTTGTTGTTGGTGCTCGCCATCCTGTCCACCGCGCGGGGTGGGCCTTGGGGCAATGTGCCCCTGGGCCTGCTGTCCACCGGCCTGGGCCTGGCTGCTTTCGGTGCCAACCACGACGCGGCCATGGCCCTCGCCTGGAGGGCGCGCAGCAACGGGGTGGCCTTGCCCGACGGCCTCGCCAATGAGCTGGACACCGAGCTGCAGAAGGACCGGTCGGCGATCCTGGCGCTGCGGGCCTCTCCTCGCATGGCCCTTGTGATGCCTGTGGTGGCGATCTGCGCCCAGGGTTGGTTGGCTGCGCGCCTGGTTGCTTGACTCGGGGCCTCTGCGGTCCCACGGAGCGGACGTGTCGTCCTCGCCCTCCATCGCCTTCGTGGGTCGCGACGGCCAGCTGCGCGTGATGCCCGTCACCGGCGGGCTGCCCCGCCAGGTCTCCTGGTCCCTGGTCGCCAGCGGCTTCGCCGGCGCGGCGAGCAGCGAGGCCGAGGACGCGCGCACCTGGCCGGCCTGGTCACCGGACGGCCGGTGGCTGGCGAGCTTGCGAGGCGCGGCCCGACCCGCCCCAGGCGCCAGCGCCGCCCTGGTCGTCACCGAGGTCGACGGGGTCGAGGAGCGGGTCATCTGTGAGCTGCCCGCCGAGCACCCGATCTACGCTGCCTGGAGCCCCGACGGGCGCGAGCTGGCGGTGCTGGGCCAGGTCGAGGACGGCCTGCAGCTGCAGGTGGTGTCGGCGCAGGGCGGGGTGCCCCGGCCGGTCGAGCACGGGGTGCCCCTGTTCTTCTGCTGGGCGCCGGACAGCCGCGGGCTCATCGTGCACGCCGGCGCCCTGTCCGGAGGGGGGCGACTGTCCGAGGGCGGCAAGCCCGGCCGGCTTGTGCGCCGGGCCGTCGGTCCCCGGGGCGATGACGCGGTCTTCCCGGTCCTGCCAGGCAGCTTCTGCTCCCCCTTGCCGGTGCCCGGGCCCTCGCCCCGCGTCGCCTTCGCCACCGTCGCCAGCGGGCCGACCTCCCACATCTGCACGGCCCAGCCGGGTGGCGAACAGGTGCAGCACATCGCGACGCTCCGCGGCCTGCTGGCGCCCATCCCCGACCACGAGGGGCGGCGGCTGGCCATCGGCTCGGCCTCCGAGGGGGAGCGTGGCCCCTACGAGGGCATCTGGTGCATCGACCTGGCCGGCGGCCCGCTCCACCAGATCACCACCCACGACAACGTCGCCTTCACCTGGTGTCCAGGGGGGCGGCGCCTGGTCTACGTGGCCCTTGACGCCGCGGCGGGCTGCGCGCGCTGGTACCGGATTGACCTGCCGGAGGGGGACCTGGCCGGGGCCCAGGAGCAGGAGCTGTGCCCCTTCTGGCCGACGCGCGACCAGACCTTCCGCCTGCGCTTCTTCGAGCAGTACGCGGTCACCCACCCCCAGGTCGATCCCAGCGGGCGCTGGCTGGTCTACACCAGCCACCCCGAGGACCCGGTCCGCGGCCGGCGTGGGCCCCCGCAGATCATGCTGCTGGACCTGGACGCGCCTGATCCCGCGCCCGTTGCCCTGGCCGAAGGCGGTTTCCCGGTCTTCGCCCCGGGATAGAGGGCCCGCCCCCTCCCGCCCCGGAGCTCCCGTGCCCGTCCTGGACATCCTCAGCGCCGCCCTCTCGGGCCCCGCCGGCCGCGTCGTCGAGGGCCCCGTCCGCACCATCGTGACCGAGGTCCTCCAGGACCACGGCTACGCCAGCCCGGCCGAGGTCCAGGCGCTGCGCGACGAGCTCTCGGGCCTGCGCGACGAGTCGGCCCGCGCCGCCGCGGACCTGGTCTTCTTGCGCGCCGAGCTGGACGAGCTGCGCACCACGGTGCAGGCGCTGCAGCAGGCGGCCGCGGCAGCCCCCGCGCCTGCCGCCCCTGCGCCTGCTGCCGCGCCCGCCCTGTCGGTGGAGGCGCGCCGCCTGGGCATGTCCCTGGCCGAGTACGAGCGCTGGAAGGCCGGGGGCCTGCCCGGTCGGGTCGGCCCCGACGGCTACCTGGAGATCGAGGGCCAGGCCTTCCGGGTCGACGCGACCTACGCTGGCCGGCCCTACAGCCTGAGCCGCCACAAGAGCCCGCGGGTCAGCATCGACGGCCAGGTCGTGGAGCGGCAGCCCGTCCGTTGAGCGCCGTCCGTTGAGCGCCGTCCGCTGAGCGCCGGGCTCAGCGCAGGGGCTTCCAGGCGCTGGTCGGCAGCAGGGGCCCCACCGGTGGGGTCTCGGCGGCGATGATGTAGTCGGCGCGCCGGTTGCGGGCCTCGTCCACCTCGTCGGGGGTGGGCACGACCAGGCCCCCCTCGCCCAGGCCCTGGTAGGAGATGGTGCCCGTGAAGCCGCGCCCCTGGAACCAGCGGGCGATGGCCTGGGCCCGGGCCTCGCTCAGCCGCTGGTTGGCTTCGGCGCCGCCCACGGTGTCGGTGTAGCCGGCCACGTAGAGGTTCACGGGCGCCCGCGTGCCGTAGCGGGCCTGCACCTGCTGGACCTGGACCCAGGCGGCCTCGAGCTTGGTGACCTCCTCGGGGCGGACCTCGGCCTGGCCGGTCGCGAAGACCACGTCCTCGTGGGGCACGCTGTAGGACCAGGGGAACAGGTCCAGGCCGGCGGCGAAGCCATGCTGGTCCTTGGCGCTCACCGCGATCTCCAGCACCGTGTCCGCGGGAGGGTCCCACTGCAGGCGCAGGCCCCCGTCGACGGTGCCAGTGGAGCCGCCCCGGGCCAGCTCGCCCGCTTCGCCCTGCAGCCGCGCCTCGCCGTCCTGGAGCGGGCGGTTGGCGTGGATCACCACGCTGCCGGTGGCCAGATCCAGGTCGGCGCGGTCCACGCGCAGGGCCAGGGCGGGCAGGACCTCGATGTCGAAGGACAGGGGCAGCTCGCCCTCGCTGTCATCGCTCAGGCGGATCGCCAGGCTGCCGGTGCAGGCGTGGCGGCCCTCGGGGGCGGGGATCGGCACGGCCACGGCCTCGCCCAGGTGGGCCACCCCCTGGTAGCGGGCCGGCGTGCCCCCGCAGGAGAGGTGGATGTCCAGGGAGCGGAGATCGACCTGGGGGTGCACCACCAGGGAAGGCGAGGAGCCGCCGACCATCCCGGCCCTGATCACCTCCAGCCGCACGGCGTCCTGGGCCTGGGCGGGCCCCGACATGCACAGGGCGAGGAACAGGGCCGGGCCGAGGCCGAGGGCGCGGTCCGATGCGGGAGCGAGGAGCACGGGCCCTCCAGCCGAGGCGGCCTGCCGCGGCCACCGAGGGGAGGCGAGCCTACCCCGTCGCGTTAGGTCGGCGCCCCTCCCTTCCTCCCTGCACTGGAGTCCCCATGATGGACCTGCTCGCCCGCCTCGGAATCGCAGAGGTCAACGCCGGCGCCTGGATCGGCACCACCCCGCTGCCCTTCTCGGACGACACCCCTCGCCTGGCCAGCGAGGACCCCACCACCGGTGCCCCCCTGGCCGAGATCGCCCTGGCCGACGCCCAGCAGCTCGACCAGGTCATCGTCGCCGCGCAGGAGGCCTTCGCCGCCTGGCGCCTGGTGCCCGCCCCCAAGCGGGGCGAGGTCGTGCGCGCCATGGGCAACGCGCTGCGCGAGCACAAGGAGGATCTGGGGCGCCTGGTCACGCTGGAGGTCGGCAAGGTCCTGAGCGAGGGCCAGGGCGAGGTGCAGGAGAGCATCGACATGGCGGACCTCGCCGTGGGCATGTCCCGGCAGCTCTACGGCCTGTCCATGCACTCCGAGCGGCCCAGCCACCGCATGTACGAGCAGTGGCACCCCCTGGGCCCGGTGGCGGTCATCACCGCCTTCAACTTCCCCAACGCCGTGTGGGCCTGGAACGCGATGGTCGCCCTGGTGGCCGGGGACAGCGTCATCTGGAAGCCCTCGGCCAAGGCCGCGCTGACGGCCATGGCCACCCACCGCCTGCTGGCGAAGGTGGCCGAGGACCACGGCTTCCCGGGCCTGCTCACCCTCATCGTTGGCGCCGACCAGGGGGTGGGCGAGCGGCTGATCCAGGACCAGCGCGTGCCGCTGGTGAGCGCCACGGGCTCGGTCCGCATGGGCCGCCACGTCGGCCAGGCGGTCGCCGCGCGTCTGGGGCGCTCCCTGCTGGAGCTGGGCGGCAACAACGCCATCATCGTCACGCCCGAGGCCGACCTGGACCTGGCCCTGCGCGGCATCGCCTTCGGCGCCGTGGGCACCGCCGGCCAGCGCTGCACCAGCACGCGCCGGATCATCGTGCACGAGTCCATCGCCGACGAGCTCCTGGGGCGCCTGGTCGCCGCCTACGAGAAGCTGCCCATCGGTGACCCCTCGCAGCCCACGACCCTCGTGGGCCCGCTCATCGACGCCCAGGCCGTCGAGCAGTATTCCCGCGCGCTGGAGACCATCCGGGCCCAGGGCGGTGAGATCCTGACCGGCGGCGAGGTCCTGGACCGTCCGGGGCACTTCGTGCGCCCCACCATCGTCCGGGCGCGCCACGACATGCCGATCTGCCACGAAGAGACCTTCGCGCCCATCCTCTACGCCATGGTCTACCGCGACCTCGACGACGCCATCCGCTGGAACAACGAGGTCCCCCAGGGCCTGTCCAGCGCGATCTTCACCGACAGCTTCCGCTCCGCCGAGCGCTTCCTGGGTTCCAAGGGCAGCGACTGCGGCATCGCCAACGTCAACATCGGCACGTCGGGTGCCGAGATCGGAGGCGCCTTTGGGGGCGAGAAGGAGACCGGCGGCGGGCGCGAGGCGGGCAGCGACTCGTGGAAGGCCTATATGCGCCGCCAGACCTGCACCCTGAACTGGGGCACCGACCTGCCCCTGGCCCAGGGCGTCACCTTCGACATCTGACCGACCCGACCCAGGTGCGGCACCCTGCCCAGGGTCGCCGCCCCCAGGAGCTCCATGGCCACCAAGCGCCCGCCGCAGTCCGCCTGGGTGGAGCTCATGCTGCTCGTCAGCGTGGGCTTCGTCGCCGTGCTGGTCCTGGCCTGGATCCGCATGCCCGAGCTGCAGCGTGGGGTCCGGACCGTGGCCGTGGACGTCAGCCAACGCCTGGGTGTGGGTCCCTGACCCGCGCCTGGCCTGCACGGCATTGGCACAAAGCGGTTGCAGTGCCATGCACTGCCAAGTAAGGTTCCGCGCGCGTGAGACGCAAATTCCACCTGTTCCCCCCCAAGGAGATGGTTCCATGACCCTCCCGATCCGCTCTTCTCTCCTGCTGGCCACCATGGTCGGCCTCTTCGCCACGGCTTGCTCCACCAAGGGTGACGACACCGGCACCAGCGGTGACGGCGGCGGCACCACCGGCGACGGCGGCGGCACCACCGACGGCGGCGGCACCACCGGCGACGGCGGCGGCACCACCGGCGACGGCGGCGGCACCACCGGCGACGGCGGCGGCACCACCGCGGACACCGGCGTCATGGTCGCGGGCTACGCCGGCCAGGCCTCGGTCACGCCCATGACCGCCTACGACGGCTTCGAGGACAGCTACTACACGGGCTTCGGCCCCGAGGTCGACTGCGCCATCACCTCGACGCTGACCAGCTCGGCCGCCCTGACCGACTGCAGCCAGTGCGACTGGGCCTTCGCCGTCGACAGCTCCGACAGCTACCTCTCGGCCACCACCGGCTGTGACCTGATCGGCATCGACACCTCCGTGGCCGGCAAGTACGACGGCAACTCGTACAACTACGGCTACCAGAGCGACTACTACGTGTCCGGCTACGGCACCTACGGCGTCCTCAACTACTACTTCGGTGGCTACGGCTGGTACGCGGTCACCGCCGCCGACTTCACCGGCGGCACCTTCACCTACGACTGGGTCAGCGGCTACTACTACTACAACAAGTAGGCAGTGGCCCGCGGAGCCTGCTCCGCGACCTCGTCATGCGCGACGCGCCGGGCTCACCCCCGGCGCGTCGTCGCGTCTGGGGGCCCGCTGCCCGGCCCCCGGGCCGTTGGGGGCCCGCTGCCGGGCCCCGGGCCGCAGCCTCAGCCGCCCGTCTTCGGGGCCGTCTTCGGGGGGGCCGTCTTCGTGGGGGCAGGGCTCTGGGGCGGGGGTGCGCCGCGTGGCATGCCGGCCTTCATGGCCTGCACCCGTCGGGCGTTGGCCGCCGCGGCGCGGGCCCGGGTCTTCTCGGCCTCCTCCCGGTTGCCCTGCTTGAGCTGGATGTTGGCCAGCAGCATCAGCAGGTCGGGCTGCTCGGGCACCTTGACCAGCGCGGCCTCGACCTCGGCCTTGGCCTCGTCCACCCGGCCCAGGTCGAAGAGCGACACGGCGCGGGCGTCGAGCAGCTCGGGATCGTTGGGGCTGTCGACCAGCAGCTTGTCCGCCAGGGCCAGCGCGGCCTCGTTCTCGCCCTTGCGCCGCAGCACGGTCAGGCGGATCCGCAGCGAGCGGGGAGACTCACCGTGCTTCTCGATCTCGATGTCGATCCACCGCTCGGCGTCCTTGACCACGTTGGCGGCCAGCGCCATGGCGGCCAGGCGCTGGCAGACGCCAGCCCGGGGGTTGGGCTCCTTGGCCGCCAGTCGCAGCAGCGGCTCGGCCGCGCGGGGGTCGCCGCCGTCGAAGAGCAGGATGCCACGCAGGGCGGCGATGTTCGCGGCCTCGGGGTGGGCCTGCAGCCAGGTGCCGGTGAAGGTCAGGGCCTCGGGCTGGCGCTTGAGGTTGATGAGCGCCCCCGTGACGTACTCGGCGGCCCGGTCGCTGTCCGGCGAGGCCACCAGCGCCATCTGGGCCAGGGCGAGGCTGCGCTTGTCGTCGCCCTGTCGACCGATGAGGGAGGCCGCCCGCAGCAGCAGGTCCTCGTCCTCGGGGAAGCGCTTGACCGCCTGCTCCAGGACCTTGCGCGCCTCCTCGGGCTTGCCGGCCGCGGCCAGCATGCGCCCGAAGCGGGAGTACAGCCCCGCCACGTCGGGCTGCTCGGCCAGGGCCTCGCGCATGAGCGCCAGCGCGCCGTCGTTGTCGTTCTTCATGGACATCATCTCGGCCCGCAGGACCTTGCCGATGACGTCCTTGTGGTCCTCGGGGTCCGGCAGGTTCGCGAAGTCCACGTCGAAGGAGGTGGTCGTGACGTAGCCGAGGGCCTGGAGCCGGGCGAGGGCCTCGGGATCGAGGGCCTCGGTGCGCCCGGTCGGCATCACGGGGGACATGCTGTCCATGACCGCGGACAGCCGCGCGATCTCGGCGGCCCTGTCGGTCGCGGCCCCGGCGGTGGTCCCGGCGGCCCCCTCGGCGCCTGCCCCCTCGGCGGCCAGGTCGTCCTTCTCGTGCTCGTCCTGGGCGACGTCGTAGAGCTCCGGCTTGGGCTTGCGGATGAGCTTCATGTCGCCGTCGACGACGCCGGTGTGTGGCGCGTAGCCGAACTGCTCGGTGAGCTGGTAGCTCTCCATCCAGGCGGGGTGCGGGTTGCCCGGCTGGACCTTGCCGTCGATGTCGGTGGGCACGGGCCGGCCGGCCAGGCTCAGCACCGTCGGCACCAGGTCGACCTGGCTCACGGGCTGGGAGATCACGGCCGGCTTCACGCCGTGGCCCGAGATGATCCAGGGCACGTGCTGGGTCGAGTCGTAGACGAACAGGCCGTGGGTCAGCTCGCGGTGCTCCCCCAGGGACTCACCGTGGTCGCCGATCATCACCCACAGGGGGTCGGTGCGGCCCGCCGCCTTCAGCCCGGCCTCCAGCCGCTCGAGCTGGTCGTCCATATAGGCGATCTCGCCGTCGTAGGGCCGATCCCCGTAGGTGGCGGCGTACTCCTCGGGCGGCGCGTAGGGGAAGTGGGCGTCGTAAAGGTGGACCCACAGGAACAGCGGCTGGTCCTGCTTGGCGGCGCTTACGATGGACAGGGCGTCGTCGACGACCTGGCTCGCCGGGCGGCTCTGGTGCCAGGTGTCGTGCGAGGTGGTCTCGATGTGGTCGTCGTAGGTGTCGAAGCCCTGGGAGAAGCCCCAGTTGCGCGAGGTCACGAAGGCGGCCACGCTGGCGCCGGTCTGCCAGCCGCCGGCCTTCAGGCGCTCGGCCAGGGTGTCCAGGCCCTCGCTCAGGACCGCGTCGCCGTTGGAGCGCACACCGGTCCGCCAGGGCCACAGGCCAGTCATGATGCTGGAGTGGGCCGGGATGGTCAGGGGCTGCACGGAGTAGGCGCGCTCGAAGCGCATGCCGGCGGCGGCCTTGGCGTCGATCCAGTCGGTTCCGGCCTTGTCGTAGCCGTAGGCGCCCAGGCGGTCGGAGCGGGTGGTGTCCAGCGTGACCAGGATGATGTCGGGCTTGTCGGGCGCTGGCGGCGCCGCGACGGGCGAGGTGGCCGGACCGGAGCCCCCAGAGCAGGCCGCGAGGAGCAGGGCGATGAGGGGGGCGGCGGTCATGGGGTCTCCGAAGGCAGGGGCATCAGGGCGGCCAGGGGCCACCGGCCCGGGGGCACGATGGCGGCGTAGCGCCGGGCGAGGGCGTCGGCCTGGGCGTCGTCGTGGGCGAGGGTGGCCACATACCAGGCGGTGGCCACGATCTCGCGCTCGTAGGGGAAGCGGGCCAGCATGTCCCGGACCTCGGGGGCCGCGGCGGCGGGCCCATTCAGGTCGGCCTCCAGGCGCAGGCGCAGGGCCAGGCGCTGGGGGGGCACCTCGCCCTTCTCCTTCATCTGCCGGAAGAGGATGGTCCCGGCGATGTTGGGGCGGCCCATGCGCCGGTTGGCCTCGGCCAGCCAGGTCGCCACCTCGGGCAGGTGCATGCGGTTGAGGCGGTCGGCGCTGCGCAGGGCCTCGGCCGCGCCCTCGGGATCGCCCTGCTCCAGCGCGGCCCAGGCCTCGACCAGGTCGGCCTTGGGCACGCGGGGCTGCAGGCGGCGCAGGTCCTCGAAGGCCCAGCGCATGCCGTCCAGGTCCCCCTCGTTCCAGGCGCGCACGCCCTGCAGGAAGAGGGCCCCCTTGCTGAGGGGATCGTCCTGGATGAGCTGCTCGGTGATGGCCTGGAAGAGGGGCTGGTCGTCGGCCATCAGGGCCTCCCAGGCCAGGTCGACCGTCAGGCCGGGCCCGCCGCCGCCCAGGATCAGGGCCTCCTCCAGGGCGGCCACGGCCTCGCTGCCCCGGGCCTCGGCCTCCAGGCAGGTGCCCATGTCAAGCGCCGCCCCGGTGTCCCAGACGGCGGTGCCGTGCAGCGCGTCGAAGACCGGCAGGGCCTTGTCGCACCAGCCCAGGCCGGCCCAGGCGCGGGCCAGGCCCAGCTTCAGCTCGGGATCATCGGGCCGGCTGGTCAGGGACTCGCGGTAGGCCTGGGCCGCCAGGCGATACTGCCGCCGGCCCAGGTGGCTGTCCGCCACCGGGTTGCTGCTGGCCCGCGCGGGGGCGCCGAGGAGCAGGAAGGCGAGCAGGCAGGTCGACACCACGCTCCAAGGTCCGGTGGGGGCAGGCGGCCCTGGCGCCTAGCCTCCCCGTCGCGGGACAGCAACGCATCGGGAAGAGGGCCAGGGGGCGCGGGCACCGCACAGGCGCGATACAGGCCGCGCTCGGAACCACGCGCCCATGCGCGCTTGGATACCGCGCTCGGACATCGCGGGCAGGCCGCCCGCGCACCGCGCTGCTCCTACCCTCCCTTCGCTCCCTCGGCACCGATGTTCCCCATGCTGCTGTCCCTGTTGCCCCTGCTCTCCGGCACCGCGGCCCTGGCGGCTCCGGTCGTGAGCCCGGTGGCCGGTCCCCACGCCATGCGCGTGCGCGCCACCGGCATGGTGGACCTGCAGGCGACCCACGTGATCGAGAAGGACTGCACCGGCACCCAGTGTGCGGCCTGGGACCAGCGCACCTTCTCGGGTCTGGACCTCGAGCTGGCGCTGGCCCGCGGCCTGGCCATCCACGGCGACGTGGGGCGGCTGCGCGACCACATCAGCGAGGCCGACTTCGACACCCGCGGGTTGGGCTGGCGCCTGGGCCTGCGCGGCGCCCTGCCCCTGACCCGCACCCACCAGTGGTGGGCCGCGGCCCAGGCCGACCTGGGCGGCGCGGACCCCGGGGACGTGGGCCCCACCGCCCCCAAGAGCCACCTCCTCGACCTGAGCGTCGGGGCGCAGCTGTGTTGGGGCGACCCCGACGGCGGCTTCGTCGGCTACCTGGGCGGCCAGGCGGCGCCCTACTGGCAGCAGTCGGTGTCTCCCATGGGGCCCGACGGCCTGGAGCTGGTGCTCCAGCCCAAGCTCCCGGCCTCGGCCGTGGCCGGCTTCGCCTTCTCGTCGACGCCCCTGGGCAGCTCCTGGAAGCACTCGCCGCGCGCCGTGGCCCATGTCGAAGCCCGCGCGGGCCAGTCCATGGGCGCCGGGGTCGGCCTGGGCCTGGCCTGGTAGACAGGCCGGCCCGGGTCCCGCTGGCTCAGGGCTGCCCGCAGGCTCAGGGCTGGTAGCGCAGGACCGTGCCGAAGCCGCCGACGGCCCAGACGTCGTTGACGCCGGTGCCATGGACCGCGGTCAGGTTCTTGTCGGTGCCGGTGGGCAGCGCGGTCCAGGTGCCGTTGCTGCGCTCCATGGCCAGGCCGGAGTTGCCGACCACGAAGACGGCCGAGGAGGTCGCGGCCCAGACGCCCCAGATGCTCTTGGCGGTGGGCGGGGAGATGTCCTCCCAGGTCTTGCCGTTCCAGTGCAGCACCAGGCCGGCCTCACCCACGGCGTAGATGTCGTTGGCCCCGGTCCCGCTCACCGCGTACAGCGGGCGCCGCTGGTCTTCCTGGGTGAAGCTCCACTCGCCGTTGAGGTACAGGCCGAGCAGGCCCTCCTCACCGACGACGGCGCCGACGTCGCCGTTGTACCAGATGTCGTTGAAGCGGGGGTTGCCGGCGATGTTGACGTAGGTCCAGTCGCCGCTGGCGTTGCTGTACATGCCGCCCCAGCCGACCGCGAAGAGATCCTTCTTGGACGCGCCGTCAATGGCCTCGAAGTTGGGGGTGCCGACGTCGGTGATATCCCAGCCCGAGGAGCCCCAGGCCGCGATGTAGCCGGCGTTGCCGACGGCCACGACGGTCGCGCCCGTGCCGGTACCGGCGCCCCAGACGCCGTTGAGGTCTTCCCCCCCGACGTCGGCGTGCAGGTCGTTCCAGGTGCTGCCCTGGTACAGCTCGGCCGTGCCGCCGGACAGCGTGATCCAGGCTTCGTCCTGGCCCGAGGCGTAGATCCCGGTGACGCTGGCCGAGGTCTGCAAGGAGACCGCGGTCCAGACCGGGACGACGGTGGTGTTGCCGGTGTCCCCGGTGTCCCCGGCCGTGTCGTGCGGGGTGCCGGTGTCGTCGGTGGTGGTGCCCTTAGTACCGCAGCCGGGGGCCAGGAGCAGGGCAAGGGCGAGGGCGGCGAACGCGGAGAAGGAGCGGGTCGTCATCGGTAGCTCGGGCCTTGAGGTCTTCAGCTGCTGCGCCCGGCGGACCGTCGGGCATCGGGCGGATCGAAGCCGGCCCTGGAGCCGGTGTCAAGCGCGGGGGTGGATCAACCGGCGTCGAGCTGGGCCAGGAAGCCCCGTGCCTGCGTCTGGAAGCCTGGGTCCCGGGCGCGGTCCAGGGCTTGCTGTGCCAGCTGACGGGCGTCTTCGGTGCGGCCGGTCGCCTGGGCGATGGCGGCGCGTCCGAGCAGGGCGGGCACCAGCGCCTCCTCGTCCTCGGGCCAGCGCTCGGCCAGCGCGGTCAGCGCCGCCTCGGCCGCGTCGCGGGCGCCTGCCCCCAGCAGGGCGGCCACCCGGGCCTGGACCACGGTGGCGTCCCAGGCGGCCCCCAGCGGGGCGCCCTCGACGCCGTCCAGGGCGGCGGCCGCGGCGGTCCAGTCCTCCTGGGCCGCGGCGAGCTGGGAGCGCAGCACGGCCGCCTGGACCGCCACTTCGGGGTCGGGGTCCTGCCGCAGGGCGTCCAGCGCCTGGGCCGCACCGGGCTGCCCCAGGGCGACGCGGGCGTTGGCGGCGCCCAGGGCGGCCCAGCTCGCCAGGGCCGCATCGTGGGTGGCGGCCCCGGCCTGCTGGTACAGGGGCAGGGCCTCTGCCGGGCGGTCCTGGGCGAAGAGCGCGTCGGCCTGTCCGCGCAGGGCCGCCGCGCGGACCTCGTCGTCCTCGCCCGCCAGCTCGGCCAGGCCCCGCCAGGCCTCGGCCGCGGCCGGGTCCTGGGCCTGGCTCAGGGCGCGGGCCCGGGCCTCGGCCAGGGCCCGGCGGGTCGGCACATCCTCGGCCCGCAGCGTGCCCAGCAGGCGCGCCGCCCCGGCAGCGTCGCCGCCCCGGCGCAGGACCTCGGCCCGGCCCATGCCGGCCTGGGCCTGCAGGCGCAGATCGTCAAGCGCTGCCGCCGCCGCTGCGGCGTAGGCCTGGTCGGCACCCTCCAGCTCGCCGGCCTCGACCTGCAGGTCGGCCAGCTCCAGGAGCACCTCGGCCTTCTGGACCGGGTCGGTGGCGGCGTCCCGCGCCTGCTCCAGGAGCTGCCGGGCTTCGTCGGCGCGCCCGGCCTCTTCGGCCTGGTGGGCCGCGTCCAGCAGCAGGCCGGTGGCGGCGCCGGGCACATCGGCCAGCAGGGCGTCACGGCGCCCCTTGGCCTCGGCCAGGTCCCCGTCCCGCCCCAGGGCCCGCAGGGCGTCGACCTGCAGGTTCGTGAGCATCAGGCGGCCGCCGATGTCCGTGGCCAGGGCCAGACCCTGGGTCGCGGCGGACAGGGCCTGTGCCGGGCGGTCCAGGGCCAGGGCCGTGCGCGCTGCCCCGGCGGCCGCGTCGCTGCGGAAGTCGGCCGCGCTGGCCGGCCCGTCCTGGGCCAGGACCTCGGCGTAGGCCTCGTAGGCCGAGGGCAGGACCCCGGCGCGCTCGTCCAGCTCGGCGCAGGCCAGGCGAGCGCCCAGCCGCTCCCCCGGGTTCGCCGCGCCGCTGACCGCCTCGGCGCAGCGGGCCCGCGCCTCGTCCAGCCGCCCGGCGGTGGCCAGGGTCGTCGCCAGGGCCAGCCGCGCCCGCCCCGCCGCCGGGTGCCCGGGAGGTGCGGCCCCCAACACGGCCCGCCAGCCGGCCAGGGTCGCGTCGATGTCTCCGTCCTGGCTGGCCATGTCCGCCAGCTCCTCCAGGGCCTGGACCCGCCAGGCGGGGTCGGTGGCCTGGTCCGTCACCGAGCCCAGGAGTTGCCGGGCCTTCTCCCACTCTCCGCGGGCCAGGGCGACCTCGGCCAGGCCCAGCCGCCCCTGCACGCTGACGTCGGGGCTCTGGGCGGCGGCCAGGTCCGCGTAGGCCTCGGCGGCCTCGTCCAGGTTGCCGCCCCGCAGCTCGCCCTGGGCGATGCGCAGCTCCAGGTACAGGCGGTCCTCGGGGCGGGCCGTCTCGCTGAGCAGGTCGCGCCAGACGACCAGGGCCCGGGCCACGTCGCCCTCCTGGGCCAGGGCCTCGCCCAGCCCGGTCCGGGCCTCGCGGCGGGCCGACTCCTCGGCGTCCGCCCGGCCCGCTACCTCCTCGTAGATGGCCTGGGCATCGGCGATGCGTCCCTGATCCAGCAGGCCTCGGGCCTCTCCCAGCCGGGCCTGCACCTGCACCAGGGCCCGCGCAGTCGGGTCCAGGCCGGCCAGGATGTCCTCCATGCCCTCGATGCCCTTGCCCTCGCCGACGATGCGGGCCAGGGCCTGGCGCGCCTCCTCAGCGGTGTCGGGGTCATCCGTCGCCAGCTCGGCCGAGGAGCGGTAGGCCAGCGCGGCCTGCCGGCGCTCGCCGGCGTCTTCGTGGATCCGGGCCCGGACGAACCAGGCCCGCGAGCGGATCCGCGTGTCCACGTCCTCCTCGAGCAGCGGCCCCAGCAAGGCGAGGGCCTGGGGCGTGCGCCCCTGGCGCTGGCGCAGATCGGAGAGGGCCAGGCGCGCCGCGAGGTGCGGGACGGTGTCGGGCGGCACCGTGTTGATGAGGGTCTCCCAGGCGTCCCCCGCCTCTTCCACCCGCCCCGAGCGGTCCAGGATCCGGGCCCGCGCTTCGAGCAGGCGGGAGCGGGTGGCGTCGCTGACCGCCAGCCCGTCGGTGGCCTCCAGCTCGGTGAGGGCCCGGTCCCAGGCGCCGCCGTTGGCGACGGCGGTGGCCAGGGCCAGGTGCAGGTCGGCCGCGGCGTCGGGCAGCTCGCCCAGGGAGGCCCACAGGGCGTCCATGCGCGGCGCCGGGTCGGCGCCGGAGGCCTGGCAGAGGTCCAGGTACAGGAGCACGGCGCGGGCCCGCTCCTCGTTGGCCTGGCGGGCCTGGTCGAGCAGGGGATCGACCAGGGCCAGGGCCTCGGTGGCGCGGTCCTGGGTGGCCAGCAGGGTGGCCAGGGCCATGCGGGCCTCGGCCGAGCGGTCCAGGTCCTCCCCCGCGGCCGTCAGCGCGGCCTGGAGCAGGCGCTCCTCGTCGGCGGGCAGCTCGGCCCGCCGCGCCTGCCCGGCGGCCTCCAGCAGGTAGGAGATCCGGTCGTCGGCATCGGTGGCGCTGCCGGCCAGGTCCTCGAAGCGGGCCATGGCCTGGGTGGGGGGCAGGGACAGGATCTCCTGGGCCAGGGCGGCGGGGTCTACCGGCGGACCGGGACCCAGCAGCCGGGCGGCGCTGTAGGAGCCCAGCCCCAAGGCGAGCACGGCCAGGGTGGCGGCGACGTGGCGCGGGCGGACCTGGCGGGCCAGCTCCTCCAGCGTGGCGTCGGCGGTGCGGGCGCCGGCCACCGCCAGGGCCCTGCGCTGGGTGGGGGAGAGGCCCAGGGCGCCGCGCAGATCGGCCTGAAACACGCTGGCGCCGTCCAGGTCGCTGCCGGCCAGGTCCGCTTGGTCCAGCACGGCGCGGTCCAGTCGCACCCCGGCCAGGGCGAGGTCGGAGAGGCGGGCCGCCGTGAGGTCGGCGCCGCTCAGGTCGGCGCCCTCCAGCTCGGCTCCGCGCATGTCGGCGCCGGTCAGGTCGGCGCCGCGCAGGTCGGCCCCACCCAGCGCGCAGCCCCGCAGGTCCGCGTCGATCAGCTGCGCCCCGGGGGCCGCGATCCCCCGCAGGTCGGCGTCGCCCAGGCGAGTCCGGCGGAGGCTGGCCGCTGTCAGGTCGGCGCTGGACAGGTTGGCCCGGCGCAGGGAGGCGCCGTCCAGCCGGGCCCGGGCCAGGGGCGCTCCCGGCCAGTCCGCGTCGTCCAGGCGCTGGCCGTGCAGATCGTGGCCGACCTCGTCGGTGTCCAGGCGCTCGGGCCGGGCCGGGGTCGAGGGTCGCACCGGCGTCGCCTCGGCCAGGGCCCGCCGCTCCTGGCTGGCCTGCCGCTCCTCCCGCCGCTCCTGGACCAGGGTGCTCACCGAGTCCCGAAGCCGGTTCAGCCGCCCCTGGGCCCAGTCCAGACCAGGGGCGACGGTGCGGCCGGCCTCGGCGGCCACCGCGGCGATGTCCTGGGAGTCGATCTGCGCCAGGCGATCGACCAGGCTCAGCTCGTCGGTGATGGCGCCGGCCTGCTCCAAGCTCTTTCGCTGGAGGGCGGAGAGCCCCAGGACGCCGCGGAGATCGGCCCCCTTGACCGAGGCGGCCACCAGGGAGCTGCCCACCAGATCGGCCTGGTCCAGGATGGCCCCGTCCAGGCGGACCCCCGAGAGATCCAGGCCGGAGAGGCGGGCGGCCGTGAGGTCGGCCCCCCCCAGGTCCGCGCCGTCCAGGTCTGCGCCGCGCAGGTCAGCCCCCGTGAGGTCGGCGTCGGCCAGGACGGCGCCGCGCAGGTCGCAGCCGCGCAGGTCGGCGTCCACCAGGTCGACCCCGGTCGCCTGGACCTTGCGCAGGTCGGCCCGGTCCAGGCGGGCCCGCGACAGCTCGGCCCCGCGCAGATCGGCCTGGGCGAGCAGGGCCCGGCGCAGCCAGGCGCTGTCCAGGCGGGTCCCGACCAGGAGGGCCCCCCGCCAGTCGGCGTCGTCGAGGTGCTGGCCGCGGAGATCCTGCCCGGAGAGATCCGCCCCCGGTCCGCCCACCGTGGGGGTGGGGGCCTGTACCGGCGGCAGCGGCTTCGTGGGGCGGTCGGCGGGCGTCTCATGGCGAGCGCGCCGCACGGGTCGGGCCCGAGCCGCGGCGGCCTGGACGCTGGCTGCCCAGCCCGCGGCGGCCGTGCGAAGGCGCACCAGGCGCCCGCGGCTCCAGCGCAGCACCGGCCGCAGCGTGCGCCCGGCCTCTCCCAACACCGCCACCAGCTCGCGGGAGTCCAGCCGGCCCAGGCGCTCGGTCAGTCCCAGCTCGTCGACCTGCGCGCCGGCCTCGTCCAGGGCCTGGCGTTGGGCCGCCTCCAGCCCCAGGGCGCCTCGGAGATCGGCGTCCAGCACCGAGGCCTGGCGCAGGTCGGCGCCGGCCAGCTCCGCCTGCTCCAGGATCGCCCGGTCCAGGCACACGCGCCCCAGCAGCAGGTCCGAGAGGTTGGCCGCCGTCAGGTCGGCGTCGGCCAGGTTGGCCCCCTCCAGCTCGGCCCCGCGCAGGTCGGCGCCGGTGAGGTCGGCCCCGGACAGGTCGGCGCCGCGCAGATCGCAGTCCCGCAGGTCGGCGTCCACCAGGCGGGCGCCCTGGGCCCGCACATCGGTCAGGCGGGCCTCGGCCAGGTGGGCGCCGCTCAGCTGGGCCTGGCGCAGCTCGGCGCCGGACAGGTCCGAGCGGCGCAGCCAGGCGCGGTCCAGTAGGGTCCCGACCAGCCGCGCGCCGCGCCAGTCGACGCCGTCCAGGCGGCCCTGGCGCAGGTCCTGGCCCGAGAGGTCTTCACCCGGTCCGCCGGGCAGGCGGCGCAGCCGGGCCTGGCGGGCGGCCTCGCGCTCGGCCTCCCGCCGGGCACTGCGCGCCTCCAGCGTGTCGGTCAGGGCGCGCACGGCGGTGGCGCGCAGGCGGGCGGTCCGCGCGCGGGCCCAGCCCAGCCCCGGGCGCAGCGCGCGGCCGGCCAGGCGGGCCAGGGGCACCAGCTCGGGGGCGATCACGCCGTCCCAGGCGCCCTGGGCCAGGGCGTGGGCCCGCAGCTCGGGGTCCAGGCCGATGACCTCACGCAGGTGGGCCCGCTCCCAGCGCACCTCGTCCAGGCGGGCCCCGGGCAGGCGGGCGCCCACCAGGTCGGCGCCGCGGAGGTCGGCGCCGCTGAGGTCGGCCCCGCCCAGGCGGGCCTGCCGCAGGTCCGCCCGCTCCAGGCGCGCCCCGGCCAGGCAGGCGTCGCTGAGCTCGGTCTCCAGCAGGATGGCGCCGGTCAGGTCGGCCCCCGTGAGGTCCGCCCGCTGCAGGGCGGCGCCCTCCAGGTCCAGGTCGTGGGCCTGGATGCCGACCAGGCGGGCCCCGGTCAGCAGGGCGCCGCGCAGGCGGGCCCCGTGCAGCGCGGCGCCGCTGAGGTCTGCCCCCTGGAGGTCGGCTCCCTGGAGATCCGAGCCGGCCAGGTCCACTCCGCGCAGATCGGCGCCCGCCAGGGCCGCGCCCGGTCGGCGCAGGCCGCGGAGCGAGGCGCCGCCGGACACGCCGAGAGACAGGGCGCCGGTGGACGCGCCCAGAGACACGGCGTCGGAGGCCGTCGACGCGAGGCGCGCGGCCGCGGAGGGGGGGCCGGGGTCGGCGCCTGGATGGGTCACGGGCGCATCGTATCCGGTGTCCGCGAGGGCAGGGGCGCCGAGCGTGGCCGAGTGGGGCACCGGCCGCTGGCACAGGGCGTGCAAGGGAGTGGCGCCAGGACGGCGATTCCCTGCGCCCGCTGTCCCCTTGCCCCCCCCTCCGTGACACCATAGCTGCGCGCCTGGCCCTCGCGCGTCCTGCCGCCTGCTGCCCCGCCTCCGCTGCCTCTTCCGCGCCCTCCCGGCCTCCTCCTCCCGGCCTCCTCCCCCTCTCTCCGCCCCCTCTCTCCTCCCCCTCTCTCCGCCCCTGTCTCTCCGCTCGCGCCGGCACTTCCAAGGCTGGCCCTGCCCGCTCGAGGACCTCATGGACAAGCTCGTCATCCGCGGTGGCCGCCCCCTCCAGGGCACGGTCCGCACCAGCGGCGCCAAGAACGCCGCCCTGCCGATCCTCATCGCCACCCTGCTCGCCCCCGGCGAGCACCTGCTGGACAACGTGCCCGAGCTGGCCGACGTCAGCCTGACCCTGTCGCTGCTGGGCCGCATCGGCTGCCCCTCGCTGGTCGCTGACGGCGGCTCCCGGGTGCGCCTGGACACCGGCCGCATCGCCTTCTGCGAGGCCCCCTACGATGTCGTCCGCAAGATGCGGGCCTCGGTCCTGGTCCTGGGCCCGCTGCTGGCCCGCTGCGGAGAGGCCCGGGTGAGCCTGCCTGGCGGCTGCGCTATCGGTGTGCGCCCCATCGACCAGCACCTCAAGGGCTTGGAGGCCCTGGGCTGCCGCTTCGAGCTGTCGGGCGGCTACGTCAACGGCACCGTCGACCACCTGCGCGGCGCCGACATCGACCTGGACGTGCCCACGGTCACTGGCACCGAGAACATCCTCATGGCCGCGGTCCTGGCCGACGGCGTCAGCGTCATCCACAACGCCGCCTGCGAGCCCGAGATCGTCGACCTGGCGCGCTTCCTGCGCAGCATGGGCGCCCGGATTGAGGGCGAAGGGACCTCGACTGTGCGCGTCGACGGCGTCCCGGCCCTGCGCCCGGCCCGCACGCCCTACCGCATCATGTCGGACCGCATCGAGGCCGGCACCTACCTGGTGGCCGCCGCCATCACCGGCGGGGCCGTCACCGTGGAGCGCGCCCCCGTCGCAGCCCTGGAGCCGGTGCTCGCCGCCCTGCGCCAGGCCGGCTGTGAGGTCGGCGTGGACGGCGACCGCGTCTTCCTGCGCCGCGAGGGCCCGCTGCAGAGCGTCGACATCGAGACCCGCCCCCACCCCGGCTTCCCCACCGACATGCAGGCCCAGTGGATGGCGCTGATGTCCCTGGCGCCGGGCACCAGCGAGATCCGCGAGACCATCTTCGAGAACCGGTTCATGCACGCCGCCGAGCTCATGCGCCTGGGCGCCCGCATCGAGCCGGTGGGCAACCGGGCCCTGGTCCACGGCGTCCCGGCCCTCACCGGCGCCACCGTCATGGCCACCGATCTGCGGGCCAGCGCCTCCCTCGTCCTGGCGGGCCTGGCCGCCGGCGGCACCACCGAGATGCTGCGCCTGTACCACCTCGACCGCGGCTACGAGCGCCTGGAGTCCAAGCTCCAGGCCCTGGGCGCCGATGTGCAGCGCCTGCCCGACGACGCCCGCGTCTCGCGTCCGGCCGCCGTGGACCAAGACCGGGTGGCGATGTAGGGGAGTGCTGCGGCACCCTCCCAGGCGGGCCCCATGATCCCGCGCGAGCTCATCGACACGATCCGGGATCGGATCGACCTGGCCGAGGTCATCGGCCAGGTCGTGACCTTGCAGCGCAGGGGCAGCACCTACGTCGGGCTGTGCCCCTTCCACGGCGAGAAGACGCCCAGCTTCAACGTCGTGCCCGCCAAGGGCATCTACCACTGCTTCGGCTGTGGCGCGGGGGGCGACGCCTTCCAATTCCTGATGCAGACCCAGGGCCTGGGCTTCAACGAGGCGGTCAAGGAGCTGGGCGCCCGGGTCGGCGTCACCATCGAGGAGCGGCAGCTCACCGAGGGGGAGCGGGCGCGCATGAAGGTGCGCACCGACCTCTACGAGATCTGCGACCTGGCGGGGCAGCACTTCGAGGCCGTGCTCATGGCCCGACCCGAGGGCGAGCCGGCCCGCCAGTACCTGCGGGCCCGCGGCATGGAGGAGGCGACCTGGAAGCGCTACCGCCTGGGCTACGCGCCGCCGACCTGGTCGGGCCTGGTGGACTGGCTGAAGCGGGAGGGGGTGAGCCCCGAGCTCGCCCTGGCCGCCGGCCTGGCCCGCCAGCGCGGCAACAGCAGCGGCGTCTACGACCTGTTCCGCGGGCGCGTGATAATCCCCATCACCGACGAGCGCGGCCGCATCGTGGCCTTCGGCGGGCGGCACCTCGAGGACATGCCGGACCGGGCGGGGGGCGACCCGGCCCCCAAGTACGTCAACTCTCCCGAGACGCCGATCTACGAGAAGTCGAAGACCCTCTACGCCTTGTCGCAGGCGCGGCCGGCCATCCAGTCCAAGCACCGCGCCATCGTGGTCGAGGGCTACTTCGACGTCCTCTCCCTGCACCAGGCGGGCTTCACCGAGACGGTTGCCACCTGCGGCACGGCCCTGACCGAGGAGCACCTCCAGGTCCTGCGCAAGCTGACCAGCACGGTGGTGGCGCAGTTCGACGGTGACACCGCCGGCGTGCGGGCGGCGCTCAAGAGCCTGGACCTCTTCGTGGCCGCCGGCATCGAGGCCCGCCGCCTGGACCTGGGAGAGGCCAAGGACCCCGACGAGTTCATGCAGCGCTTCGGCGCTGACGTCTTCGAGGAGCGGCTGCGCGGCTCCGAGACCCTCTTCGACCTGGCCCTGCGGCACCACAAGGAGCGCCTGGGCAGCACGCCCGAGGGGCGGCGCCAGGTCCTGGCCGAGCTGGCCCCGACCGTGCGGCGCCTGGACGCGGCCCCCCGCGACGCCCTGGTCGAGCGCCTGGCCCGCGCGCTGGACATCCGCGACGACGTGGTGCGCGAGTTCATCGGCCTGACCCGGCGCGGCGCGGCCCCCGTCCGGGCCCCGACCCCGGTCCGCTTCCGGGGCAACCGGGAGCTCAACCACCTGCTGTGGCTGCTCGTCCACCACCCGGCCCAGGCCGGGCCCCAGGTCGCCAATGTCGATCCCGGCCTGCTCACCGACCGCCTGGACGTGGCCATGGTCCTGGCGCGCCTGCTCCAGGGCGACCCGCTGCCCTCCATCCTGGAAGACATCGAGGATCCCGACCTGGCGCGGCTGCTCTCGGCTTGCGCGGCCACCGATCCGCGGGTCCGTGACGGCCGGGGCGAGGAGCTCTACGGGGCGGACCGGGCGGCCGACGCCACCCGCCAGATGCTGGCCATGTTGGAGCTCCGCCAGGCCACCGCGCAGATGGAGCGGCTCAAGGAGGACCTGCGAAGTTGCAGGATCGACGAGGACGGGTCAAGGTACCGTGAAGCTCTGGTGAAAAAGAGTGCCCTGGATTACCGACTCCAGGAGCTCCGAAAGGCCATCAAGCGAGAGCCGACACGTTGATCCAGCCGCTCCCATCGGCACGCACCTCCTGCCGCTCGTCCTGGACTCGTCGCGAACTCGCGACCGTCGGGAAGAGCGGCTGCTATGCGTGCATGGAGCGCCCGGCCGTCTTGCCCCCGCGCGGGGGCGGCGTCACACCTGCCATCGTCGAGGACTGCGAATGAAGGACAAGGAGCTCAAGGAGATCCAGGCCCTCATCCACATGGGCAAGCAGCGGGGCTACGTCACCTACGAGGAGATGAACACCTTGCTGCCAACTCACCTGGTCAGCCCGGACGATCTCGACGACCTCATGATCATGTTCAGCGAGCTGGACATCGAGGTCCTCAAGGCAGCGAAGCGCCAGCAGGAAGAGGAGCGCATGGGTCCGCCGACCGAGGATGGCAAGAAGGCCTCCGACGTCAGCAACCAGCAGCGCTCCAGCGACCCCGTGCGCATGTACCTGCGGAAGATGGGCACCGTGCCCCTCCTGTCGCGCGAAGGCGAGATCGAGATCGCCAAGCGCATCGAGGAGGGTGAGGTCACCGTCATCCGCAACGTCTACACCTCCCCGCTCATCGCCTGGATCGTGGCCGATCTGGTGGAGCAGGAGGAGCAGCGTTGCGCCAAGGCCATCCGTGGCGGCAAGCGCCCCCGCCGGGTCAAGACCCGCGGCGGCCTGACGCTCAAGGCCGCCCTGGTCAAGTCCCACGAGCTGGTGGCAGCCCGGGACGAGCTGGTCAAGGAGATCGTCAAGGCCAAGAGCAAGAAGCGCCGGGACGAGGTCGAGAGTGAGCTCGACGCCCACAGCGCCCAGATGCTCAGCTTCATGGCGACCATCGACATCGACAAGAAGCTGCTCGGCGCAGCTTGTCAGGAGATCCGCCAGGCCTGGGACGAGATCGCCTCCTGCGAGCGGGTCATCGACACCGTCGCGCACGAAGCGGGCGTCGTCACCAAGGACCTGCGCCGCATGATCCGCAAGGTCCGGCGCACCCCCGAGCGGGGCGGGGCCGAGGTCGTGGACGACACCGGGATCAGCGAGAACCAGTGGGCCGACTTCGACAGCCGCGTCCGCCGCGAGCTGCGCAAGGTCCGCAAGGTGGAAGAGCAGATCGGCATCGGTCGGGACGAGCTGCGGCTCCTGAACAAGGAGGTCCGCAAGGGCATGGCCCAGGCCGAGCAGGCCAAGTGCGAGCTGGTGGAAGCCAACCTGCGCCTGGTGGTCAGCATCGCCAAGAAGTACACGAACCGCGGGCTGCAGTTCCTGGACCTCATCCAGGAAGGCAACATCGGCCTGATGAAGGCCGTCGAGAAGTTCGAGTACCGGCGCGGCTACAAGTTCTCGACCTACGCCACCTGGTGGATCCGACAGGCCATCACCCGGGCCATCGCCGACCAGGCGCGGACCATCCGGATCCCGGTCCACATGATCGAGACCATCAACAAGCTGGTCCGGACGCAGCGGCACCTGGTCCAGGAGATGGGCCGCGAGCCTACGCCCGAGGAGATCGCCGAGAAGATGGAGATCCCCGTCGACAAGGTGCGGAAGATCCAGAAGATCGCCAAGGAGCCGATCAGCCTGGAGACCCCCATCGGCGAGGAAGAGGACAGCCACCTGGGCGACTTCATCGAGGACAAGAACATCTCCTCGCCCTCGGAGAACGTCATCACCAACGGCCTGGAGGACGCCTGCCGCAAGGTGCTGGCGACCCTCACCCCGCGTGAGGAGCGTGTGCTTCGCATGCGCTTCGGCATCGGCGAGGACCAGGACCACACGCTGGAAGAGGTGGGTCAGGACTTCGAGGTGACGCGCGAGCGGATCCGGCAGATCGAGGCCAAGGCCCTGCGCAAGCTGCGGCACCCCTCGCGCAGCAAGCGCCTGCGGTCCTTCATCGAGGGCTGAGGTACGCCACGGGGTCGGGCTCCGGTCCGCCCCCCCCTTCGGGCCCATAGCTCAGCTGGTCAGAGCACCCGGCTCATAACCGGAGTGTCCCAGGTTCAAGTCCTGGTGGGCCTACCCCTCTGCTCCTGGCACTCCGTCTGGGGGCGGTTGCCCTGCCTGGCCATGGGAGCCTGCCGTGAAAGAGACCTTGCTGCTGCTCGGGCGGCTGTACGCGGTGGACCAGGAGCGCGACGCCACCTGGGACGAGATGAAGCGCCTGGAGCGCGACCTGGCGGCCACCGGCGCCCAGGTCGTGGAGCTGAAGGCCGAGGTGGCCCAGGTCGAGGCCGCGCGGGCCGAGGCCACGACCGCCGAGCGGCAGGTGCACCGGGAGCTGGAGCGCTACGGCGGCATGCGCGACCGGACCCGCGCCCAGCTCGATGCGGGCGCCGTCCCCGACTACCTGTCGGCCGAGCGGCAGCTCGCCAACTACCTCGAGATCATCGACGGCATGGAGACCGACCTGCTGGAGCGCATGGAGGCCCGCGAGGGGCTCGAGCACAGGATCGACGCGCTGGGCATGCGCGTGCGGCACCGCCAGGCGACCCAGGCCGAGCAGGCCCTGGCCGCGGAGACCGAGGGGCCGCTGCGCAAAGCGGAGCTGGACGTGCTGAACCGGCAACGTCGCGAGCTGACGCCCCTGCTGCCGCCCCACCTGCTGCGGGAGTACGAGAGCCTGCGCGAGGTCCACCGGGACGCCGTGATCCTGCTCCAGGACGGCGCCTGTCAGGCATGCCGCATGGTCCAACCGCCCCAGGTCGTGCTGGAGGTGCGGCGCGGCAGCCACATGCACCGCTGTCGGGGCTGCACCCGCTTCCTGGGCGGCGTGGTCGAGGCCGAGGACCTGGCGACCGAGGAGTCCGCGGCGGAGTGAGCGCACAGTCCCCGACCCGCCCGGTTAGGGCACTGGGGTCGAGGGTGACTTGGGGATCGCCGGTGGTGGTGGTCCAGGTTCGCCTGGGACATCCATCACGGGAGGAAAGTCCGGGCTCCACAGGGCAGGGTGCCGGGTAATCACCGGTCGGGGTAACTCGGGGAAAGCGCAACAGAGAGCAGACCGCCACGCACGCGTCCGTCGCCGCGTCTCCGCCATCCTTCGGGTCGTGCGGGGCCGAGGTCCGGGCCGTCCTCCCGCCAGTGGCGGTGGGGCGGCGGCAAGGTTGAAACGGTGCGGCAAGAGCGCACCGGCGGTCCTGGTGACAGGGCCGGCCAGGCATGCCCCACCCGGAGCAAGGTCACATAGGGGAGCGCTTGAGGGTTGCCCGCCCGAAGCTCCCGGGTCGATCGCTTGAGCCCGTCGGTAACGGCGGGCCTAGATGAATGATCTCCACCGTCGCAGGGGTGACCCCGCGGCGGCACAGAACCCGGCTTATGGATACCCTCGACCCGCCCCCGGCTTCGGCCGGGGGCGGCTTCCCCTCCGCCGAGGCCCGCCTCTCCGAAGGTCCCTTTATCCTCACAGGAACCCCTGCACCCAGGTCCCGCCAGGCGGGTCCGGTGGCAGTCCCCGAACGCAGAAGGACCCCATGGACACGACCGAAGCCCTCGCCTACCACTCCGAAGGCCGCGTAGGAAAGATTGAGGTCATTCCCACCAAGCCGCTGCTCACCCAGCGCGACCTGGCCCTGGCCTACACCCCCGGCGTGGCCGAGCCCTGCCGGGAGATCCACCGCGACCCCGACACGGTCTTCGACTACACGGCCAAGGGCAACCTAGTGGCGGTCGTCACCAATGGCACGGCGGTGCTGGGCCTGGGCAACATCGGGCCCCTGGCCGGCAAGCCCGTGATGGAGGGCAAGGCCAACCTCTTCAAGAAGTTCGCGGACATCGACGTCTTCGACATCGAGCTCGACGCGAAGACCCCCGATGAGGTCGTGGCCGCCGTCAAGGCCATGGCCCCGACCTTCGGCGGCATCAACCTGGAGGACATCAGCGCGCCGGACTGCTTCGAGATCGAGCGGCGGCTGCAGGCCGAGCTGGACATCCCCGTCTTCCACGACGACCAGCACGGCACCGCCATCATCAGCGCGGCCGCCCTGCTCAACGCCTGTGAGCTGACCGGGCGCACCCTCGACCAGGTCACCATCGTCTTCAGCGGCGCGGGTGCGGCGGCCGTGGCATCGGCCGAGCTCTACGTCTCCCTGGGCGTGCGGCGCGAGCACGTCTGGATGTGCGACAGCCACGGCCTGCTCACCACGGACCGCAAGGGCATGTACGCCGAGAAGGCGGTCTTCGCCCACGACGTGCCGGCGCAGCCCCTGGCCCAGGTCATGGTGGGCAAGGACGTCTTCGTCGGCCTGTCGGTCGGCGGCGTCGTCAACGGCGAGATGGTCGCGGCCATGGCGCCCCGTCCCATCATCTTCGCCCTGGCCAACCCCGACCCCGAGATCTCCTACGAGGAGGCCAAGGCGGCGGTGCCGGACGCCATCATCGCCAGCGGGCGCAGCGACTACCCCAACCAGGTCAACAACGTCCTGGGCTTCCCCTTCCTGTTCCGGGGGGCCCTGGACTGCCGGGCCACGGGCATGGACCAGGGCATGAAGATCGCCGCGGTCCGCGCCCTGGCGGAGCTGGCCCACCAGGAGGTCCACGAGAGCGTGCTCACCGCCTATGACATGGACCGGCTGGAGTTTGGGCCCCAGTACATCATCCCCAAGCCCTTCGACCCGCGCGTGCTGCTGTGGGTCGCGCCGGCCGTGGCCAAGGCCGCCGCCGAGAGCGGCTGTGCCCGGCGCCCCATCGCCGACCTGGACGCCTACCGGGCCCGCCTGGAGCGCTTCCTGGAGCGCAGCCGTGAGGTCATCCGGCCGCTCATCAGCCGGGCCCGCACGGCCCCGCGTCGCATCGTCTTCCCCGACGGCACCATGCCCAAGGTCATGCGGGCCGCCCAGATCCTGGTGGATGAGGGGATCTGCCGCCCGCTCCTGGTGGGCGACGCCGCGAAGATCCACAAGCGGGCCGCAGAGAACCGCGTCGACCTGAAGGGCGTCGAGATCGTGGAGATCCACGACGACGAGCGCTTCGAGGGCTACGCCGCGGCCCTGTGGGCCGAGCGCCAGCGCAAGGGCATGACCCTGCAGGCGGTCCGCCAGTGGCTGCGCAACCCCACGGTCTACGGCACCATGATGGTGCAGATGGGCGAGGCGGACGGGCTGGTGGCCGGGCACACGGTGCCCTACGCCGACACCATCCGGCCGGCGCTGAAGATCCTGGGCCCCGATCCCGCCCACCCGGTCGCCAGCGGCGTCTACGTGATGCTGCTCAAGGACCGGCGCTTCTACTTCGGCGACTGCACCGTCAACGCCCACCCCGACGTCGAGACCCTGGCCCACATCGCCATCAACACCGCGCGGGTCGCCCAGGCCTTTGGGGACGAGCCCCGGGTCGCGATGCTGTCCTACAGTGACTTCGGTGAGCACCGCGAGGACGCGGGCGTCGCCCTGGTTCGCGCTGCCATGGAGCGGGTGCGGGTCATGGCCCCCGACCTGGCCATCGACGGCGAGATGCAGGCGGACACGGCGGTGGACGAGGCCCTGGCGGCCACGGACTTCCCGTTCAGCGACATCGCGGGCCGGGCCAACGTCCTGATCTTCCCTGACCTCGCCAGCGGGAACATCGCCTACAAGCTGCTGTCGCGCATCGGCGGGGCCACGGCCCTGGGGCCGATCCTGGTGGGCCTGGCCCGCCCGGTCACGGCCCTGCCGCTGGGCTGCTCGGTCGACGAGATCGTCAACATGACCACCATCACCGTGAGCCAGGTCCTGGACCGCGAGGGCCGCGCCTAGCCCCCCTGGCGCGCCGCGCCGTCCCGCCCCTGACCCCTGGAGTCCCCATGGCCCGCCCTGCTTCCGACGCTGCACGCGTCGCTGCCCTGCTCTCTGCCGTCCGCGACGGCGCCGCACCTGCTGCCGCGGACCTGCCCGCCGTGACCTGGCTCCGGGGCCAGGGCCCGGTCGATGGCCTGGACGTCGATGCCGGCCTGGCCGCCGTCGCCGTCGCCTTGGAGCTGGGCCTGACCGAGCGGATCGCCGATGCCGGCACCGCCCGCGACAAGATCGTGCGCAAGGCGGCCCGCGCCGCTGCCCACCGCATGCGCTCGACGGGCCAGGTGGTCCCCGAGCAGCGGGTGGCGACGGCTTGGTCCCTGGGTCGCGAGGAGCGCACCCTCCCGCCGCCCCGGGCCCTTCTCGGAGTGCCTGAGGACGACGGCTACGTGCCCTTCATGCTGTGCAGCTTCGGCGAGGAGCAGGCCTGCGTCTCGGGCGGCGCGGCGGGGCCCGTCCAGGGCTTCCGCGACGATGAGCACGGCCACACCGGCCGCAGCCAGGCCCGCCGGATCATGGACGACGCCCAGGGGGACCACCGCCTGCGCGAGGTCGACTTCCACGAGGCCATCGTCCTGCTCGAGGCCACCTTCGACCAGGCGGGCGGTCACCGGCCCAGCGGCTGGAGCCACCTGCTGTCCCACGTCGACGCCAAGGTCCTGGCCGCGGCCCGCGAGCTCGACCCGCTCCGGCAGCTCCCCCACGGTTTGGACGTGGACGCCCTGCACGCCCCGGCGCCGCTGCTCGAGGGTCCCTGGGCGGCGCCCCTCCAGGTCAGCCAGGAGGCCGTGAGCGAGTGGCTGCCCGTGGTCCTCGAGGTCCTGGGCGACCCCAGCTACAGCGACCTCGCCCTGCGCCGGGTGCGCATCGACGAGATCATCGACCTGGCGACCACCGCCGCCCTGGACGGACCGACCCGGGACACCTGGGGCTTCGGGCTCAACACCCTGGCCCTGCTCGCCCACCGGGCCGGCGACACGGAAGCCGCCCACGCCGCCCGGGCGACCGCCGTGGCCCTGGCCGAGGGCCGTCCCGGCCAGGACATCCCCTGGGCCCGCGAGTGGATCAGCCGCCAGCTCTCCTGGATGACCGACCTGGCCATGCGCTCGATGGACCGCAGCGGGGCGCAGGACGAGTCAGCAGAGGCAGAGGGAGAGCCGGCCGAGGGCTAGACTCTCGGGCGCCCTGCCCCGGGCGAGGACCGAGCGCTACCAGCGCACCTCGCCCCTGCCCAGGGCCAGCTCCAAGCCGCGGATGCCGTGGGCGCTGTCGCCCACGATGTCCAGGTACTGCTGCTCGTCCCGGGCCCGGACCGCGTCGAGGTCGTCGAGCAGGCCGCGGTCCTTCAGGTCCGTGGCCGCCGCTCCGAGCTCCGTGGCCGCGGTGGCCAGCACCTTCAGCTGGGCGTCGTCGGGGGTGTAGACGCCCATGGCGGCCAGCTTGGACATGGTCTCCAGCCAGTGGCCCGAGAACTTCATGCGCTGGACGACGATCTTGTCGGCCTGGGTGGGCAGGGCGGCCTCGGCCTTGCGGTAGATGTCCAGCTCGATGGGGTAGCGGTAGAACATCATCGGCACCTGCTCGTCGATGACCTGCCGGGCCGGCGCGCTGCCGAAGCCGTGCAGCACGGCAAAGGCGACCCCTTGCAGCAGGTGGGCGCCGCCGCAGGTGTAGCGGAAGATCCCCTGTCCCTTGCGCTCGAAGGGCTGGCCCGCTGCCATGGTCGTGGCCATGAAGCGGGTCTCCTGGAAGAGCACGGCCGCGGTGTAGTCCGTCAGGTCGTCCAGGTTCATGGGCGTGCCGTCCAGGGCCACCCAGGCCAGGTGGGGCGGCGCCCAGGCCGTGAGCCCTTGCAGGCTCCAGGCGATGTCATCGGGGCTGGCGTAGCGGCTGTGGTTGCGGGTCGGCACCAGGAAGGTGCGGACCAGGCTGCCGCGCCACAGGTCGGCGATGGGGTGCGGGTGCCCCTGGACCATCACGATGCGGTCGGGGTCGACGCCCACCTCGGTCAGGCCCTTGAGGACCAGGTCCGAGTGGGGCTCAACGCGGATCTTGCCCTGGGACTCGGGGAACTGGATGTATGTGTGGCCCCCGGCCGGCAGCTCCTCGGCGTACTGCGAGAAGAGCCAGTCCACGCCGTTCTGGCCGTTGGACAGCTTCAGGTTCGGCCCGCGGGCCAGGATGCCGTGGCCGATGGCCCAGGGCGTCTGGGGGTCCGAGGTGCGGCTGTCCACGACCTGGCTCAAGGTGGCCAGGGTCCGGCGGATGTCGGCGGTCTCTTCCAGGGGCCGCGGCACGTGGGTGCTGTGGGTGGGCAGCACCGGCGCGAGCTGGTCCAGCGTCTCGGCCATCCACGCGTCGGCCGGGGCCTCGATGCGGTTGGGAGCTGGGATGACCTCCTTCTCGGACTCCTTGGCCGGCTGCGACTGGCAGCCCGCTGCCAGCAACAGGCCCAGCAGGGCGGCGCTCACCGGCCCGCACCGTCGAGGTCCAGGATGCCCTCGCCAGCGTCCTGGGCGGTCTCCTCGTCCAGCTTGGCCTGGATGGCGTCGACGCGCTGGATGGCGTCGTCGCTGGTGAACCAGACGATGCCGTCGTCCACCGCCAGCCGCGGGTGGCTCAGCGAGAAGTGCGCGATCTTGACCTGGAACTCCTGCTTGCCGGGCTTCTTGTACTTGTGGACCACCCCGTCGTCGGTGAGGATCCACAGCTTGCCGGCCGAGTCGTAGGTCATGCCCAGGTCCTCGAAGCCGCGCCCCAGGGTCTGGTCATCGACCCGGACGAACTTGGCGAAGCCGTCGGCCGCGTACTCCCAGACCTCGTCGCGGAAGGCGATGAGCAGCTGACCCGAGGGGCTGGCGACCACCGCGTCGGGCACGCCGCCTTCGACCTGCCAGCGCCCCATCTCGGTGCCGCTCAGGTCGTAGACCACGCACTCGTCGGCGATGAAGGCCAGCAGGCGCTTGCCCTTGGCCAGGTAGACCAGGTAGCCCTCGCCGCCGTGGCGCGGGGCGGGGCGGTTGTCCGTCTCGACGGTCCAGCCGGCCGTGAGCGTGCCAGCGCCGTCGAAGACCTGGACCCGCCGGGCGGCGTCGAGGACCGCGACGCCATCGGCGTCCTTGCCGGGGATGAGCGCGACGTCGAGGGGGTTGACGAAGTGGCCGGGCTGGTCGCCGGGCTGGGCGCCGGAGACGTAGTAGGCGCGGCCGTCCTCGAACCAGGCGTCGGTGATGCCGGGCTCGCCGCCGCCGTAGACCTTGCGCACCAGGCCGTTGTCGCCGAAGCGCTGGACGCGGTTGTTGGCGGTGTCGGCCACCAGCAGGCTGCCGTCCTGGGTGCGCGCGATGGCCAGGGGCTCGTCGAAGCTGCGCAGGGCTCCCCGCCAGAAGCCGCTCTCGCCCCAGGGCGGGGCCGTGCGGTCCTTGTTGCCCACCATCTCCTGGTAGGCGTAGAAGACCTCCACCGTCTCGGCGAGCTGCTTGCGCTCGTCGCCGGTGGTGCGCAGCATCGCCATCTCCAGGGCGGGGATGGCGTTGGGGTCCTTGAGCTTGCGGAGGGCCTCTCGGGCCCGGTCCGAGGAGGCGATGGCCTGGGCGCGGTAGCCCACGGGGATCCGCTTGGCGGCCTCGGTCCGCATCCAGGGCTCGCCGTCGGCGGCGGCGTCGTTGATCCAGGCCAGGGCGTCGCGGTCGCCGAACTGGGCGTCCTTGTAGGCCTGGTACTTCTGGAGCAGGGTCTCGTCGAAGCTGTCGTGCAGGCGCTTGGCGCTGTCGCTGGTCAGGAAGGCGACCCAGGTCGCGGCCGAGGGCCCCAGGTCCGGGAAGTTGATGGCCAGCTCGGCGATGCAGGTGTCGCTGTGGACCAGGCCCTCGTAGGCGGTGTCGATGACCAGCCGCACCTTGCGGCCCGAGGCCTGCATGGGGATGTCGACCCGCTGCATCTGGTCGAGGATCGTCACGGGCCCACCGACGGCCACGCCGTCCACCTCGACATGCACGATCTTGGGGCGGCCGTGCTCGCGGAAGGAGCGCTTGCCCTGGGACAGGTCGCCGGGCCAGAAGCTGAGGTCGTGCAGCTCGGTCCGGGCGCCGAGGTCCAGCTCGAGCCACTGGCCGGCCCCGTCCCCGGACACGCCCTCGGCCCAGGAGGTCGACAGCAGGCCGTCGGCGGCCTGGGCCGCGGTCATCTTGCCTTCGTCGGTGTCGGCAAAGGAGGAGGCGTTGATGGTGCCGGCCGAGGCCGTGGAGCCGAGCGTGGCGGCGCTGAGGAGCAGGAGCGGGAGCATGGGCCCTCGGGTGTGCGGCAGGAGGTCGGGGCTGCACCGGCCCCGGGGGGTCAGGTGTCGACCCAGGCCATCACGGGACGGTCACCGTCGTGACCGTGGACGGCGAAGACCCGCCCCGGGAAGGAGTCCACAGAGGCGGGACGGACGGCCCACGGGTTGAGGTAGGTGCGACCGGCCTGGGGCGCCAGGCTGCCGGGCTGGCGCTCGATGAAGCTCACCGCGGAGACCACGCGGTACAGCGGGTCGCGGAACAGGCTGGGCATCATCTCGGGGCCGAAGGTCGCGGTGTAGCGCGGGTCCATCGGCTGCGTGGCCTGGAGCTGCGGCTTGCCGTAGAGCAGCTCGCGCACGTAGCCGTCGGGCAGACCCCAGGGCTGGTCGCAGACGCAGGCCACCACCAGGGGCTGGTCCGACCAGGCGCTCAGGCGGTAGGCGTCCAGGTCGTAGACCAGGCGATGCTCCAGGGCCTCCATCGTCCGGTGGGCCTCGAAGGGGCCCAGGGCCATGGCGACGACCCCCTGGCCCTCGCGGGCCTGCTCGCCGGTCAGGGCGAATTCCAGCGAGATGTGGTCGTCCCGGTACTCGGCGTAGCGACCGTCCCAGCCCGAGCGATCGACCTCGCGCAACCACATGTCGATGGCGCGTCGAACGGGCTCGGGGTCGAACTCGTGCGGCAGCCAGCGGCGCACGAGCACCACGATGCGAGCCCGGGAGCCGACCCGGTCCAGCGAGCGGATCAGGCGCTCGATGGCCACGCGGTCCGCCGGGCGGACCTGCTTCACGAAGCCCAGCACCATCAGGCTGCACGGCTCCCCGTTGGGGTCCCGGGCCGCCAGGCAGGGCCCCGGCCAGGCCAGATCGGTCACGCGCCAGCCGCGCTGGTGCAGGACCTCGCTGGTTGCGACCTCTGCATAACCCTGGAAGAAGCGGCGGTTATCCAGTGAGCCCAGGACTTCCGCCCAGCGGTCGGCCACCGCCCCGCCCACGCGTTGGACGGAGCTCTCGATCCAGGCGCGTGTGTCTGCGCCGTCTGGGTCCGCGAGCTGCTTCAGGAAGCAGTGGCGCGCACCCGGCATCTGGCGCAGGTCGGCCAGCAGGTCGTCGGGGAACATGGCCACGGGAGGAGACCCCTCGGCAGGTGGCTGGCGGTATCGGGTCCCGCATCCTGCCGCAAGCGAGTGCCTCCCGGGGCTCGGGGATTCGGGGACTCCGGGGATTCCGGGAGCTCAGGTGTAGATGATGAGCGTGCTGCCCCGAACTTCGGTCTGGTAGACCTTCAAGGGGCGGTTCGCGGGGCCGCCTTCGACGGTGCCGTCCATGGCAAAGGACGAGGCGTGGCAGGCGCAGTAGAGGTCCTGCCGGCCGCTGCGGTACTGGACCTCGCAGCCGGCGTGCGTGCAGATGGCCGACAGCGCGTCGTAGCTCTGGTCGGCGACGTGCACGACGATGACCGTGTCGCCGGGCACGGAGACGAAGCCCGAGTCGCCGACGTTGCCCAGGGCGTTGGCGTTGCTGGGGTCGCTGAGGTCGATGCAGACGGTGTTGCTCTGGTCGCAGACCGAGCTGCCGGTGTCGCCGGTGTCCCCGGTGTCCCCGGTGCCGCCGTCGCCGCCCGTGGCGCCGCCGTCGCCCGTGGACAAGGTGCCGCTGCTCCCGATGCCGGTGTCGCAGGCCACCAGCTCGCTCAGGCCCGCGATGCTCAGCAGGGACAGGGCCGAGAGTCCACACATCACGCCGCGCCGGGAACAGCCGCCCTGGCAGTCGTCTTCGCTCATCTGCATCCTCCGGAACCGGCCCTGGAAGAGGCCGGGCGCACGTCTGCCTTTGGGTCGGGACCGCCCCGACACGAGGCACGCGGGCTTGGGCTTGCTGTGCCGCGAGACACGCGGAAGGTGCGTGCCGGCCGGCTGCGCGAGGCGCTCGGTCATTCGGCGGAGCAGCGGGGACAACAATGCACGCCCAGGGGCGAGGGTCAAGCCACAAGCGTACTCATCTACGACGCGGTCCAGCACGCGCCCTGGGGGCCCCTGGCCGATGGAGGGGCCCGCTCAGGCCCTGATGGCCGACAGGTCCAGGCGCCCATCGGCGCGCAGGGGTGGGCACCAGGCCGTCAGGCCCGTCACCGGGCGAGTGAACTGGAACAGGCCGTCGGTCTGGCCGTCCTCCAGGCCGCACATGCGGGCCAGGATGGCCTCGTAGGCGTCCAGGGAGTGGCCGAAGGCGATGAAGACCAGGCCGGCCTCGGCGCCGCAGGACCAGGGCATGGACCGCCGCAGGACGAAGGCGGCGGGGGTGAAGCTCTCCTGGGCGGCGCGCTTGACGTGGGCCGTGGGCGGCGCCTCGGTCCGCTCCGCGTCCGTGTCCCGGTCCCGGCCCACCAGGTCGTCCATGCGGGCTTTGCTCAGGGCCGCCATGGCCGGCATGTCGTGGACCCACCGCTGCACGGCGACGAAGCTGGCGCCGTCTTGACCCGGCCCCTGGCCCTGGACCAGGGCGGCGGCGGGGGCGTCCTGGCCCTTGGGGTTCTCGGTCCCGTCGATGTAGCCGGAGAGATCGCGTCCGACGTCGTAGCGGAAGGCGTCGGTGACCTCGTCCAGCGCCAGGTCCGGCCCCAGGGCGGCGCTCCAGGCGGTGGTGGCGTGGACCAGGGCGCCGGGGTCGGGCCCGACCAGGCGCAGCCACAAGGCGGCCCCCGTGCTGGGCACGTCGACCCCCGCCAGGCTGTGCCGGGGGTGCTCCCGCAGGCCATCGACGGGGCGCCCGGCCGCCAGCAGCAGGGCCCGGCCCAGGCCGACGATGCTCTCGTCGCCTCGGTCCGCGGCGGACATGGCAGCCAGCCGCCCCAGGACCGCGCGGGCCTCGCCGCCGGCCCGCAGGCGGTAGCAGAGGAAGCGGGCGACGCGGGGCACGGGCGCGAGGATGCCGGGCTGGCTGGGGGACATGGGGGGCTCCTGGGATGGTCCAGCCGTACTCGCGAGGGGGGTGCTGGGCAAGCGCCTGGGACCACCGGCCCCCCCTCGGACGGCTGCCGGGGGCCCGCTGCCCAGAGTAGGCTGCCGGCGTGCTCCTCGCCTCGCTCCTCGCCCCCGTCCTGCTGGCCCTGGCCTGCACCGGCTCCCCTCCGGCCAGCCCGCCGGCTGCCGGGCCGCCGGCTGCCGGGCCGCCTGTGACGGCCCTGCTGACCATCGACACCTGGCGCTACGACCACTTCTCGGCCCAGGACACGCCCCACCTGTGGGCCCTGGCCGCGCAGGGCACCCGCTACACCGACGCCTGGTCTCCGGTCGGCCTGACCTCGCCCAGCCACGCGACCATGCTGACCGGGAAGATGCCCTGGGAGCACGGCATGCGGGCCAACAACCACCACGGCTACCGGATCCGCGACGAGGTGCCCCGCATCCAGGAGCAGCTCGGGCTGCGGGCCGGCGCCTTCGTCAGCGCCTGGCCGGCGGGTCCCGAGGGCGGCTTCTCCCGCGGCTTCGAGCGCTTCTCCGGCCCCGAGTCCGGGGAGCGCGGAGGCGAGGTCGCCGTCTCCGAGGCCCTGGCCTGGCTGCCGGCCGACGCCCCGGCCTTCTTGTGGGTCCACCTCTACGAGCCGCACGGGCCCTACGTCGGCACCGGCGCCACCGACCGGGACCGCTACGCCGAGGAGGTGCGGCATGCCGACGCGCTGCTGGCCCCCCTGCTGGAGGTGCTGGTCGCCCGCGGCTCGCGCATCGTCGTCGCGGCGGACCACGGCGAGGTCCTGGACGAGCAGGCCTGTGGTCGCCAACACGAGCGCAGCAGCAGCGAGCTGGTCCTGCACGTGCCCCTGTTCACCTGGTCCCCCGGCCAGGCGCCGGCCGTGGTCGATGACTTGGTCGGGCTCAGCGACGTGCCGGCCCTGCTGCGGGGCGAGGCGCCGGCCCACCACGAGGCCTGGCTGGCCGAGAGCGGCATGTGCGAGGAGGCCTGCGCGCCGGGCTGCGCACCGCCCGGCCTGGCGGGCCGCGATGCGGTGGTCATCGACGCCGGCGGCTGCTTCGTGCGGCGCCCGGGCAGGGGCCTTCTCACCGAGGGGCACCCCGACCCGGCCCACTTGGCGCTGCTCGACCAGATCCTGCCCGTGCCCCCGCCCGAGGGGGCCGACCTCCAGGAGGCCGCGGCCCTGGGCTACGTCGTGCCCTGAAGGGGCGGTCTCAGGGGGCGACTGCGACCGGGGCGACTGCGACCTGTGTGCGCGATCCGCGGGCCCGGTGGTGCATAGAATCCATCAACCGTCCATCTACGGCCTGGAGGGTCCCGATGGCGCGCTTCTCCCCGATCTCCTGGATGCGGCTGCCCTGCCCGGAGGCCGAGCCGGGCGCGCTCTTCGGCGCGGCCGTCGCGGTCGGGGGCGGGCGCATCGTCGTCGGCGCGCCGAGCAAGGATGGGCTGGGGCCCGCCGGTGCGGCGCCGGACGCCGGCCGGGCCTGGGTCCTGGGCTGGGACGGCACCCACTGGGCGCCCCAGGCCACGCTGACCGCGCCCGAGGCCCGGGGCAGCCTGCTCGGGGCCAGCGTCGGCATCTGGGGCCACCGGATCGTTGTCGGGGCCCCGCGTGCCCGGGTGCGCGGCACCCCCCACGCCGGCCACGTCCTGGTCTTTGTCGACCAGGAGGGGCGCTGGGAGCGCTCGGCCCGCCTGACCGATCCCCATGGCGCCGAGCCCGAGGACGGCTTCGGCCGGGCCGTGGCCATCTACGGTGACCTGGTCGTGGTCGGGGCCCCCCTGGAGGTCTCGGATGCCGGCCCTCCTGGCGTCGTCCACGCCTTCCGCCACGCCCCCGAGGGGCCCTGGGCCGCCCTGCGTCCGCCGGGCTGGCGCTGGCGCTCTGGGCCCGACGCCGACCCCCCGCCCGAGGAGCGGCCGGGCAGCCTGTTCGGCCAGGCCCTGGCCCTGGGGCCCGAGGAGTTGGTGGTGGCCCAGGACCGCTGGGGCGGCGGAGCGGCCCTGGGGGTCGTCTACGTCCTGGAGGACGGCGCCTGGCGCTGCACGGCGGTGCTGCGGCCCGAGCCCGGCGTGGCGGGGCCCGGGGCCAGCGTCGCTCTGCACCAGGACCTGCTCGCGGTAGGCGTGCCCACCAGCCCCTTGGGCGGGCGGGCCCGGGTGGGGGTGGTCCAGCTCTTCCGCCGAAGCGGGGCCCGCTGGTCGCTGGCGGGCGTGCTCCGGCCCCCCGTGGCCGAGGCGGGGCTGCACTTCGGTGCGGCCGTGGCGGTACACGGCGAGGTGGTGGTGGTCGGTGCCCCCGGCGCCCGGCTCGACGGTGAGCCCGACGTGGGCGCCGTCTTCATCTCCGAGGCTGGGCCCGACGGCTCCTTCCCGCTGATCCACCACCTGAGCCCCGAGGGCAACGCCGATCGGGTCGCCGGGGCCCGCCTGGGTGCCAGCGTGGCCATGGACGCGACCACGGTGGTCGCTGGCGCTCCGGGGGCCGATCCGGAGCGCGGCGGGGCCGCCATCGTCATCGAGGCTGCCTGAGGGGCGCCGGCGCGTCCGGGCTGTCGCCGGATCTTCACGCGGCGGCGCTGGCCATGGGACCCGGGAACACCTACCAAGGAGGGGTCCAGGAGGTCGTGATGTCGCGCGTCGTCTCCCCCCTGCTCCTCGCTGCCCTGCTCCTGCTGAGCGCCTGCGGCCTCGGCCTGGAGCCCATGGACACCGGGGCCCTCTCGGCGGCCCAGGGTGGTGACCCGGTCTCCGTGGACCTCGCCGGGCGCACCTACGCGGTGCCGCTGTCCCAGGTGACCGTGCTGGAGCCGGCGGGCCTGCAGGCCGTGCTGCCCCAGGTCGCCACCAGCGACCTGCTCTTCCACGTCTCCGACGAGGCCACGGACACCCTGGATCTGGTCATGAGCATGGCGGCGGCCGACGGCGCGCAGGATCCCTGCCAGCCGGTCTACTCGCTGCCGGCTGCGGCCTGGCGCAACCCCGAGCTCGACATCCAGGACGGCACGACCCGGATCGACATCGCCGGTCAGCCCCTGACCCTCAGCCGCCTGAACATGCAGGCCACGGTCAGCACGGACGGCGGGCGCTGGGACACCGCCGAGCTGGCGGCCTTCATCGACACTCGCGATCTGCTAGGCGGCAGCCTGCCCGAGGGCACCGACATCTGCGGCATCGTCGAGAACATGGGCGGCACCTGCGAGGCCTGCGACGACGGCGTGGAGGCCTGCTCCTGGCTCCGCATGGAGCTGCAGGCCACCGAGACCGACATCAGCTACGACCCCAGCGTCGACGCCCACGGCTGCTGAGTACGGTGCGCTGAGTACGGTGCGCTGAGCACGGCCCTGCTCAGGGCGTGGGCTGCCAGAGCTGACCCTCTCCGGGGGCCAGGCTCAGCGGCCCCGCCGCGGCCTGCCTGCCCGTGAGCAGCTCCAGACCGCCAGGACCGTCCAGGTCGAGGGAGCCCTCCGACAGGTTGAGCAGGGCGATCGTGCCGTCGGGGAAGATCCAGCGCTGGGGGACCTGGTCGTCGGGGTTGCCGCGCTCGACCAGGGGCGAGGCGTCCGGCCCGGAGGGGAAGGCCAGGGGTGCCTGGGGCACGGCGGCGGTGCCGCGCAGGGCCACGACCTCCGGCTCCAGCGCGAGGGCCAGGCGGGCGGGGTCCAGGCCGGGCAGGTCGTCGCCCAGCAGCCAGGCGCCCCCCGAGACCGCGTTGGCGACGACGGCGCCGCGGGCCTGGGCTTCGGTGAAGGGCGGCCGCACCAGGACCTGGTCGGCGTCCGACCACCACCAGCGACCGTTGGCGAAGTTGCGGGCCGCCGTGCTGCGGGCCTGCCAGCGCAGGAAGGCGGGATCGGGATCGGGGAACAGCTCAAAGGCGATGTCCGCCCCGGTCCGGTACTGCTCGACGTAGCCGACGGTGGGCAGCAGGGGCGCACCGCAGGCCAGGATCCAGGCATCTGGGGCCGCGCCCCGGATCTGCTGCATGCCCAGGTGGTAGGCCTGGATCCCGGTCACGTCGGCGTAGCGCTGCCCCTCTTCCGCACCCGCGTAGAGGAAGTCCAGCTTGAGCCAGGTCCAGCCCTCGGCCACCCGGTCGGCCACCTGCTGGGCCATCCAGGGCCCGGCCTGGGGGTGGGTGGCGTCGATGACGGCGTAGGTGCCCCCCGGCCCGGTGTAGGTGAGGGGCTGGTCGTCGCTGCCGCGCACCCACCAGTCGGCGTGGGCCGCGAAGGTCGGGCTGTCCACGCTGACGTAGAAGGGCGCCATCCACAGGCCCGGCCGCATGCCGGCCGCCGAGATCTGCGCCGCCAGCGAGGCCATGCCGTCGGGGAAGCGGTCGTTGGCCGTCCAGTCACCCCAGCGCTGCTCCCAGCCGTCATCGACCTGGAAGACCTCCAGGGGGGCCAGGGCTGCGTCCTGGTTGACCTCTGCGGCGGCGGCGAGATCGGCCAGGACCTGGTCCTGGGTGACGCCGCTGTAGAGCTGGTACCAGGTCGCCCAGCCGGTCGGCGGGCCCGGGTCCAGGGGGCGGGGCGGCACCCGGTCGGCCACGGCCGTCGCCCAGTCCACCTGCAGCGCCTGGGCGTCGGTACCGAGCGCCAACACCAGCGGGTCCAGGGCCAGCTCGTGCTCCGCGTCGACCGCGACGCGCTCGCCCCGGTGGCCCCAGATGACCCAGGCCTGGTCGGCCTCGACCGCCACGGCGAAGCGGCTCAGGGCGGCGCTCTGGGCAGCCAGCAGCAGGCTGGCACCGTCGGGGCGCCCCACCAGGCCGCCCCACCACGAGGTGCCCGACACCTCCCAGATGACGCTGGTCGCGTCGCCGTCCCCGCCCAGGGCAGGCAGGCCGTCGGCGTCGAGCGAGAGCGGGGCCAGCGCCTGCACCCCGGACCAGGACCAGCTCTCGTAGCCCTGGCGCCACAGCACCGGGTCCGCCGCACCGTCCAGGCTCCAGGCGCCGGCCAGGGACAGGCCCGTCCAGACGCCGTTGCCGGTGATCACGGGCTGCACCCGGGCCGGTGCCCCGGTGCTGCCGTCGTCCAGCACGTCCAGGCGGAGCTGCAAGGAGCCCTCGCCCAGCACCTGTCCGGCCAGGCTGAGCGCGCCGCAGCCCTGGCGGGACAAGGACAGCTGCCCCTCGCTCACCTGGAGCACCGCCGGGCCGCAGCCGGCCGGGCCGGTGTCGTCCCCCTGGGGCGTGGGGTCTCCATGACAGGACAGCAGGGCCAGCAGGGTCAGCATCGGCCCAGGATAGCTGCTGGCTTCGAAGGGCGGCGGGACGGGCCGCGAGACTAGCGGTGTTCGGCCAGCCGCAGGGGCTGGCGACGCGAGCCCCAGTGGCCCGGCCGTGCCTCGAAGCGGCCCGGGATCTCCCGATCGCAGCCGGCGCAGTGGCCCGGGTGCTCCGTCGACATGCCCCAGTGGGTGATGTCGTAGCCATCGCGAGCCACGAGCAGCGTGCCGCAGCCGGGGCAGCGGGTGGCGCTTCCCTGGGGGTCGGGCAGGTTGCCCGTGTAGACGTAGTGCAGGCCCTCCTCCTGGCCGATGTGCCGGGCCCGGCGCAGGGCCGCGGCGGGCGTGGGCGGGCGCTTGAGGCGGAAGTCAGGGTGGTAGGCCGTGAAGTGAAGGGGGACCTCGGGCCCCAGGGCCTCCCGCACCCAGGCGCTCAGGGCGTGGAGCTCCTCGTCGCTGTCGTTCTCCTCGGGGATGAGCAGGGTCGTGATCTCGGTCCACACGCTCGTCTCGTGCACCAGGTACTGCAGGGTCTCCTTCACCGGCTCGAGGTGGCCATAGCAGAGCTGCTTGTAGAAGCGCTCGGTGAAGGCCTTGAGATCCACATTGGCCGCGTCCATGACGGCGTAGAACTCGGGGCGGGCCTGGGGCGTGATGTAGCCAGCGGTCACGGCCACGGTCGCGATCCCGGCCTCCTGCGCGGCCTTTGCCGTGTCGATGGCGTACTCGGCGAAGATCACCGGGTCGTTGTAGGTGAAGGCCACCGCGCGGCAGTCGGTGCGCCGGGCCGCCCGGACGATGTCCTGGGGCGAGGCGCTGTCCATCAGCGCGTCCATCTCCTTGGCCTTGCTGATCTCCCAGTTCTGGCAGAAGCGGCAGCCCAGGTTGCAGCCCGCGGTGCCGAAGCTCAGGATCGGAGTGCCGGGCAGGAAGTGGTTCAGCGGCTTCTTCTCGATGGGATCGATGCAGAAGCCGCTGCTGCGCCCGTAGGTGGTGAGCGCGATGCCGTCCGGCGTCGCCATGCGCACGAAGCAGAAGCCGCGCTGGCCGGGGGAGAGGTGGCACAGGCGCGGACACAGCTCGCATACGAAGCGCGCCCCCTCCTTGCGCCACCAGCGCCCGGGGTGGAGCTCCGGGGCCTCGGGTGGGGTGGGGGAGTTCACGGCGCCACCTCCTTGCGGACCGTGAAGCGCTGCACCTCGATGGGCTCGGTGGGGCCGATGCCTGCCTTGCGGCGCACCGCCGCGAGCTGCTGCTGGACAGTGTCCAGGCCCGCCAGATCGGGCAGGAGCAGGGCGCCCTTGCGGCCGCTGCGGACGATCACCCCGTAGGTGTGGGGGTCGAGCTCGGCCAGGTCGTGGACCGGCTCGGGGGGCTCCAGGACGCTGACCTCGATGTCCAGGTCGCCCAGCTCGCTCGGATCGAGGGGCGGGAAGCGCGGATCCTGGGTGCTGGCCAGGTTCGCGACGTCGAGCACCTCGGCGTAGAGGCTGCCGTGCTGGGGGGCGACGTGGCCCATGCAGCCGCGCAGCTCGCCGTGGCGGTGCAGGGAGACGAAGACGCCCTGGCTGCGGGGGCCGCCGTTGGGGGGCGGGAGCCGGTATCCGTCGGCGGCCGCGGCCACGGCCTGGCGAGCCAGGGCGTAGAGGGGAGGGGACTCGTCGTAGAGGACGGCCTCGGTGTAGCCGACCCCCCAAGGGCCCTCGTAGGAGAGGACCTCGGCGTTGTGGGGGTAGCCCGCCGCGGCCATGGCGACGCGGGTGCTGTCGACCACGTCCTCGGCGGCGAGGTCCCGGTGCTCGGCCCGAACCGCCTCGGTCCAGCTCCCGGCCCGCAGGGCGGCGACGAAGGCGTGGTCGAAGGCGGCGGCGTCGGGGTGGTAGCCCGAGGGCGCGCCGGGCTTGAGCCGGTGGCTCATGTCGCCGCTGGCGATGACGGCGGTGCGACCCGGCAGCGCGGCCAGGGCCCGGCCGAGCTCCTCGGCCTGCCGCGCCGGACCCCAGGGCAGGGCCAGGATCGCGGTGGGGCCGCGCCAGCCGGCCTGCCAGAGGAAGTGCAGGGGGACCATGGCGCCGTGGTCCAGCCAGTGCTGGCGCGGGGGCGGCGGCCGGGCCTTGGGGGAGGGGATGGGCGGCAGGTCGAGGGCCTGCGCCACCTCGGGGGCGTCGGGGAGGTCCACGGAGACCTGGGGGCAGCGGAAGTCGGCCAGATCCCCCTGGTGCCGGCCGCTCCAGGCGCCGAAGCCCCCTTGCAGGCGCGGGCTGTGGGGCGAGATCAGGACCACCCGGTCGGGGCGGCTCGCGACGGCGCGCGCCGCGACCTCGCGCATGGCACGGGTCGTGGACACGCACTGCAGGGCGTCTTGCCCTGACAGCTCGGGGATCACGATGGGGGCGTGGCACATCAGGCCAGCGAACACGGTTGCCATGAAACCTCCCGTACAGGCTCATGCTAGTCACCGGTTGCCTGGGGGGGATCGTGCCAGGCCGTCGCAGGCTAGGTTGCCGTCCGAGGTGACCATGCCCCTGCTCCCCATCCTGACGCTCCTGCTTGCCTGCACCCCCAAGACGCCGGGAGGCGGCGCCGACAGCGGCTCTGACAGCGGCGACGCCGGCGCCCCGGGGGTGCGGATCGGCCCCTACGACGCGACGGTGCGCTGGACCTCCTACGGGATCCCCCACATCACGGCGCCTGACTACGGCAGCCTCGGCTACGGCATGGGCTACGCCTTCGCCCGGGACCACGCCTGCGTCCTGGCCGACCAGGTGCTCATGGTGAACAGCCAGCGCGCCCGCTGGTTCGGCCAGGACTTCGTGGACGGCGACTTCGGGTGGAAGGCCATGGGCGTGCGCCAGCAGGCCGAAGAGGGCTGGTCTACCCTGCCCGCCCAGGTCCAGGACATGCTGGTCGGCTACGCCGCCGGCTACGACCGCTGGCTGGCCGAGGGCAGCCTGGACCCGCGCTGCGCCGGCCAGGACTGGGTCCAGCCCATCGACCACATCGACCTGCTGACCTACTACCTGGGCCTGGGGCTGATGGGCTCCGGCGCGGTCTTCGTGGACGAGCTCGGCAGCGCGGTCCCCCCCGGGTACAGCGCCGACAGCCGGGGTGGCCCTCGGGCGCCGGCCTCCGATCTGTCCGTGCTGGAGCCGCTCGTGCACCCCAAGCTGGGCTCCAACGGCTGGGCCATCGGCAGGGACCGCTCCGAGACGGGCCGCGGCATGCTGCTGTCCAACACGCACTTCCCCGCCGAAGGCGAGCGGAAGTGGCACGAGTCCCAGCTCACCATCCCCGGGGTGCTCGACGTCTACGGCGTGTCGCTCATGGGCGTGGCGACCATCAACATCGGCTTCAACCGCGACGTGACCTGGACCCACACGGTCTCCGAGGCGCCGCGCTTCACCCTCGCCATGCTGACCCTGGACCCCTCCGATCCGACCCGCTACCTCTACGACGGCGCCTACGAGGACATGACCAGCTCCTCGGCCACCATCCAGGTCCTCCAGGACGACGGGACCGTGGCCGATGTGACACACACCCTGTGGAACAGCCGCTGGGGCCCGGTCATGAACGCGCCGGTCCTGGGCTGGACCACCGCGACGGCCATCGCGCTGCAGGACGCCAACCGCGACGACCTGGCCATGCTGCGCACCTGGTTCGAGATGAACCGCGCCACCAGCATGGCCGAGCTGCAGGCGGCCCAGTCCGGCAGCGGCGGGATCCCCTGGGTGCACACCATCGCCACCGACAAGGACGGCACGGCCTTCTACGTTGACTCCTCCTCGGTCCCCAACTGGAGCTCCCAGGCCGAGGCGGCCTACACGAAGTGGCTCACGGTGCAGCCCCTGGCGCCGCTCTTCGCGGACTACGGGGCCATCCTGGTCGACGGCAGCGACCCGGTCTTCCAGTGGGTGGACACGGGCGAGACCTCGCTGCCCGGCGTGGTGCCCTGGTCGCAGATGCCCAAGCTGGAGCGCACGGACTTCGTCTTCAACAGCAACGACAACCACTGGCTCAGCAACCCGGCGCAGCCGCTGGAGGGCTACCCCGCGCTCTACGGCTCCGAGCGCAGCCCGCGCACGCCTCGGACGCGCATGAACGCCCGGTACCTGTCCGAGCTGGGGGCCGGGAGCGCCTCGGGCGAGGATGGCAAGTTCAGCCTGGAGGAGCTGCAGGGCGCCGCCCTGGGCGGACGCGGCATGATCGCCGAGGAGCTGAAGGACGAGGTGGTCGCGCGCTGCACGGGCGTGGACAGCCTGGACGTGGGCGGCACCCAGGTCCCCCTGGCGCCGGCCTGCAAGGTGCTGGCGGGCTGGGACGGGCGGGACACGCTGGACCAGGCGGGGCCGGCGGTCTGGCGAGAGCTGCTGGGCGGCGGGAACTTCGTCTGGGACGATCTGCGGGACCAGGGTGCGCTGTTCTCGACGCCCTTCGACCCCGACGCTCCGGTGGACACGCCGACGGGCCTGGCGGCCGACGCGCCGGTGCTCGACGCCCTCGCGACGGCCGTGCAGAACCTGCAGGCGGCGGGCTTCACCGTGGACCAGACCCTGGGTGAGGAGCAGTTCCAGCGCAAGGACGGCGAGCCCGTCCCCTTCTCAGGGGGCACCGACCTCGAAGGCAACATCGCCGTCGCCACCTACTCCACCGGCAACGCTACCCTGTTGAGCCAGGAGCCGCGGTCGACCGTGGTCGACTCGACGACTGATCTCACCTCGGACGGCTACCAGGTCAACTACGGCAACTCCTTCGTGATGACCATGGAGTTCGCCGACGACGGCCCGCACTGCGAGGCCATCCTGACCTACAGCCAGTCGGATGATCCCGCCTCGGAGCACTTCGCCGACCAGTCGCGTGTCTACGCCGAGGGGGGCTTCCGCCCCTGCCGCTACGAGGAGGCCGACGTGGCCGCCGACACGCAGGAGGAGCTGGAGCTCACCCACGACTAGCGGTGTTTGGTGCTGTGCCCGTAGGGGCGAACGGCGCTAGTGGCCGCGGTCCATGGCACCCGTGGACCTGCTCCCTGTGGTTGTGCTCTGGACCCGCTTCGGGCCTTCCGGGCCGTGCCCCGGGCTCCCTGCCTGCGCACCTGTCGGGGCGCTGGCGCGCGCCTCCAGAACGTGCGCCGGCAGGGACCCCTCGGCTGCGCCCGGCCGGCCCTTCGCTGGCGGGGGCGGACCGTGGGGCGGCCGAACACCGCTAGTCGTGCGAGGAGCCATGCTTGTGGTCGTGCGCATGATCGTGCGCATGATCGTGCGCGTGATCGTGCGCGTGATCCTGGCCCGCCTCGCCCTCGCGAGGGGCCGGCAGGGGGCCCAGGCTCTTGCCGGCGGGCGGGCGCTCGCGCCACTCGTCGGGCAGGTTGTCGGGCTGGTGCCGCAGGGCGGAGATGCGGCCGTCCGCAGCCAGGCGGAAGCGCCAGCTCCCGCCGCCACGGAAGTCCCCCAGGATGACGATGTAGCGGGCCAGGAATTCGGGCTCCAGGTCCGGAACCTGGGGCAGGGCCGGACCGTCCAGGGCGAAGGAGATGGTGCGCGGGGTGCGGGCGCACCAGTCCGTGATGGCCTCCAGGCCCTCGAAGCGCTCGACCACGTGGCCCCGCTGGGCGTCGAAGCCCTGGCGCAGGACCAGGGCCTCGGGCGTCACCGCGGCCTGCACCGCGGCCGGCAGCCCGTAGCCGTTCAGGGCCTCCAGCCACCGCGCGATGGCACGGTCGGCTGGGCCGTCGGGCTGGGCCCCTGCGGCGCCACTGGGGCTGGCGTCACTGGGATTGGCGTCCGCATGGGGCAGCTCGACCTGGTCGCTCACTCAGCCTCCGGACGGCGGGGGCGGGGCGTGGACCTCGCCGGTGCCATCCTGGCTATCGGGGCTGACGGGGATGGCCAGGGGCATCGAGCCGTCCTCCTCGGGCGCCGGCTGGGCGTCGGCTGTGTCCTCCTCCTGCCAGCCGGCGTCCCAGCCTTCCGGGGCGGTCCACGCCTCGGGATCGGCCTGGTCGTACTCGGCCTGGGCGACCCAGTAGCCGGGGTTCCACTGCTCGCCGTCGAACCAGCCGGGGATCCAGACCTGGCCGGGCACGGCCTGGGTGGGCTCCCAGTAGCCGCTGTGGAAGAGGCCCTCGTCGTCGAACCAGGGGGCGACCCAGTTGTAGCCGGCGCGACGCTCGGGGCGCCAGAAGCCGCCGATCCACGCCTCACCGTCCCAGTAGCCGGGCACCCAGACGTAGCCCTGGGGCGCCGCCGTGGTGGGGATCCAGTGGCCCCAGACGTAGGTGCCGTCCTCCAGGTAGTAGCCATCGGTCCAGGCCCACTGGTCGCGGACCGGGGGACGGTAGTAGCCCTCGACGTAGGAGTCGCCGGCCCACCAGCCGGGCACGTAGACGTAGCTGACGTTGGCGTAGATCGGCGGCGGCCCGACGGGGCCCCAGTAGCCAGGGACCCACCAGCCCGCGGCCCAGTAGCCGGGCACCCAGGCCCAGCCGGCCCGGGGGGGCGGTGCCCAGGTGTCGACCCAGGCGTTCACGGCGAAGTCGAACCAGATGACGGCGCGGGTCGCATGCACCCAGCGGTAGTAGGGGTGCACGTACCAGTGGGCGTAGAGTGGGCGGTACCAGGACCAGCGGGGCGGGCCGTAGTGCACGCCGGGGGGGTGCCCGAGGTAGTGCGGGTTCGGCCGGGCGAAGCGGTGGTCGGGCGTGTGGTAGGCCGGGACGTGGCCAGCGCTGTGCGCCGGGACGTGGGCCGGCGTGTGGGCAGGGACGTGGCCCGGCTCATGGGAGGGGCTGACGTGCTGGCCGCGGGCGTCCGACACGTGGGGGTCGGGGGTGCGCACCGTGGCCTTGGTGCCCAGGTTGCGGGCGTCCGCGGCAGGGTGGGGCTGCCCGGTGGGCGAGCTGGGGCGGGCCATGGGCGCGCCGACAGCGGGGCCCGCAGTGTGGGCAGCAGCGGGGCCGCCGGAGCGGGTGTTGGCGCCGGGCAGGCCGGTCGCGCTGCTCCGCTGGGGGGCGTTGCCGGAGGGCGCGTTGCCGGAGGGGGCGGTCCGCGCGGGGCTGCTGCTCGGGTTGGCGCTCGGGTTGGCGCTCGGGTTGGCGCTCGGGTTGCCGCTCGGGTTGCCGCTGTTGGGCGGCAGGGTCCGCGCGGGCTGCTGGCTGGGACCCGCCTGCTGGGGTCCCGCCTGCTGGGGACCGGAGGGCTGGGCGGTGGGCTGCCGCTGGGCCGGCGGCTGGCCCGCGGGCGCTCCGGCCGGCGGGGCGGCAGGCTGCCGCTGGGCGGGTGGCTGGGCGGCGGGCTGCCGCTGGGGGGGCGGGCTGCTCTTGCCGGCGCTGCCCTTGTTGCTGTTGCCCTTGTTGCTGCTGCCCTTGCCGGTGTTGTTCCGGCGTCCGGAGCGTGCCTGGGCGGCCGGTGCCACCGGGGTGAGCTCGGGAGCCCCGACGGCCGTCGAGCTGTCGCCCGTCGCGGCGCGGGCCGGCTCCCCGGTGAAGGCGCCGGCAAAAGCCAGGGACAGGGCCAGCGCGACGACGCCCAGTCCGTGGAGGGGCGAAGTGGGCTTGCGGACGGGATTCATGCAGCCTCCGGGTCGTGGGCACACCCGCGGTGGGGGGCCTCCCGCATGGGAGGCGGCCGCCAGGGTCCCATCGGCGTAGCTTCGACGGGGGTGCACACCCGCTATTCAAAGCACCGGCGAGATCAGGTCAACGATCCCGGCTGCCGCCGCCCTGTCCGCCGCCGCCCTGTCCGCCGCCGCCCTGTCCGCCGCCGCCCTGTCCGCCGCCGCCCTGTCCGCCGCCGCCCTGTCCGCCGCCGCGGGAGCCGCTGCCCCCACGTCCCGGCCCCTTGCTGCCGGGCGCCTTGCTGCCGGCCCCCTTGCTGCCAGGCGCCTTGCTGCCAGGCCCCTTGCTTGCGGGTCCCTTGCTGGGCGAGGGCCGGGCGGGCTTGCCGCGGGCGGTGAGGGCGCGCTGGGCCTTCTTGCGGCTCAGCGGCTTGTTCGGCTTGGGCTGCGGCCGCGCGAAGCCCTTCTTGTACCGGAAGGCGTGGCCGGCCTTGGCCGGGTCCTTGCCCTCGGCGATGTCCTGGAGGCGGGACACCTCTTCGCCGGTCAAGGGGCGCACGGCGCCGCGCTCCATGCCACGGATGCTGATGGTGGCGAAGCTGTCGCGGCGCAGCTTGCTGCACGGGTGGCCCACCGCCTCGAGCATGCGGCGCACCAACCGGTTGCGACCCTCGGTCACGGTGATCTCGAGCCAGCAGTTGCCCGTGTCGGTCGACTCGGCGATGCGCACCTGGGCCGGCGCGGTGCGCCCGTCGTCCAGGATGACGCCGCGGCGCAGGCGCTCCAGGGTCTTGTCGCTAGGCGTGTGCCAGACCTTGGCCAGGTAGCGCTTGGGCACGAGCGACGAGGGGTGGGTCAGCTTGTGGGCCAGGTCCCCGTCGTTGGTGAGCAGCAGCGCACCCTCGGTGTTGTAGTCCAGCCGGCCCACGGGCTCGACCCGCTGCGGCAGCTGGGCGACCAGGTCCAGGACGCTGTCGCGCCCATCGGGGTCGTCGCGGCCGGTGATGGTCCCCCGCGGCTTGAACAGCAGGTAGTAGACCAGCGGCGGCGGGCGAGGCAGGGGCTTGCCGTCCACGCGGATGTGGGCGTTGACCGGGTCCACGGGCTGACCGGGGTGGTAGACCACGGTGCCGTTGACCTCGACCCGGCCGTCCTGGACGATGCGCTCGGCCTCTCGGCGGCTGGCAAAGCCGGTGCGGGCGATGACGCGGGCGAGCCGCTCGCTGTCCTCGACCCCAGCGGGTTCGGAGGAGGCAGGAGGCGCGGGAGGACGGCGATCTCGGGGATCAGACATAGCGGACTCGGGTATGCGCTGCCGCGGTCCCTGTCAACGCGAGGCCCCTGCCGGGGGGAGCCTGCGGCCGGCCTGCGATCATCGCGTCATCGTGCTTGAAGTGGCGGCCGGCGCCCATTAGCATGGCTTCACCTCGCGGCCGGTTCCTCCCCGGCCCGCTCCGACCTCCCGAACGGTCCCCTCCTCCTCCGCCGCCTCCGACCGGATCCTTCCCGGCCTGCGACTCGCGGTTCCCCTCCCTCCCCGACGCCCCCACCCGTGCTCGCCTGCGACGCCCGGTCCTGCGCCGTCCGAACCGAAGAGTTCGATGGTCCGCTGGAGCTGCTGCTCTTCCTGGTTCGACGCCAGGGCGTAGACGTGTGCGAGCTGCGGGTGGCCCCGATCACCGACGCCTACCTCGCCCAGCTCGACCTGCTGGAGTCGCTGGATCTGGACGTCGCGGGTGACTTCCTGGTGATGGCGGCGACCCTGTGCCTGCTGAAGAGCCGGGAGCTGCTGCCTCGGCGTCTGGAAGACAGCCCGGCCGGGGAAGAGGACGAGGAGGACCTGCGGGAGGCGCTGATCCGCCGGCTGGTCGAGTACGAGCGCTACCGCGAAGCGAGCGAGGGGCTGGCCCAGCGCAGCTGGCTGGGTCGGGACGAGTTCGCTCGCCCGGTCGTGCCCCTGGATGACGCCGAGCGCCCGGTCGAGCCCGGCGTCGACGCCCTGGGCCTGCTCGAGGTCCTGTACGACGTGCTGGGCCGCCACGCGGCGCCCGAGCCGGTGCACGAGGTCGCGCTCGAGGTCTACTCCCTGCGCGAGATGGCGAGCTGGGTCCTGCAGCGGCTGGCCCACGGACCCCGGGCCCTCTCCGACCTGCTGAGCGAGCTGGACCAGCGGCTGGACCGCGTGGTCTGCTTCCTGGCTGCCTTGGAGATGGCCCGCCTCCAGCTCCTCGATGTGCAGCAGAGCCACCACCTGGCGCCGGTGGTCCTCCACCCGATGGTGCCGCCCGAAGACGCCGACCTCACGGCCTTTGCCGGTGGGGGTGGCTGGTGACGGACTGGCCTCCCGATGAGGGCGGCGAGGACGAGGGCGGTGAGGAGACGGGCGGTCCGGACAACCTCATCATGATGCCCGGGGTCCAGCGCATCGCCGAGCCCTCGCCCCTGCGGCAGGGCGGTCCGGTGCGACCCGCCCCGGGTGACGAAGAAGACGACGGGCTGGAGCACCTCGATCTCTCGGTGGCGCCGCCGGCCCACCTGCTGGACGCGGCGGTCGAGGCCCTGCTCTTCGCCTCGGACGTGCCCCTGAGCGAGACCCACATCGACGGCTTCCTGGGCAGCCCCGGCGTGGCCAAGGTGCGGGCGGCGCTGCTGGCCTTGCGGGCCCGCTACGGTGAGCGCAGCGGCGGCGTGCGCCTGGTCCAGGTGGCCAAGGGCTGGCAGCTCCGCACCGACCCACGCTTCGGGCGCTGGGTGGCGGCCATGCAGGGGGGCAAGCCGACCCGGCTGTCGCGCGCCGCCCTCGAGGTCCTGGCCATCGTCGCCTACCGCCAGCCGGTGACCAAGGCCGACATCGACGATCTGCGCGGCGTGGACTCCGGCGGCGTGCTGCGCATGTTGGCCGAGCGCGGCATGGTCCAGGTGACGGGGCGGCGGGACGAGCCGGGTCGCCCGCTGATCTATGGCAGCACCGGCGACTTCTTGTCCCTGTTCGGTCTGCGGGACCTCTCCGAGCTGCCGACCCTGCGCGACCTGGCCGAGCTGCAGCACGATGACCCCCGGCTGGGCCCGCTGGGTGACGGCAGCCCCAGTCAGCAGCTCCTGCCCCTGGCCTCGGTCGAGGACGAGGACGAGGACGAGGATGGAGAGGACGAGGGTCTCGAAGACCTGCAGGATCCCGCCGGCGCCCCCGCGGGTCGCGCGGTGAGGGGGCCCTGGGTGCCCGAGCTGGCGGGTCCGGAAGAGGGCGACGAGGGAGAGGAGTAGCCGGCCGGGACCTGGCGGCTTGCCGCCGAGCGGGCTGGCACCTATGCTGGCCGGCGGCCCACCCCGGAGGCGATGGCATGCAGGCCCACGACGGAACCCTGCGCATCGCGGCGCCGGCCTGGCCGAGCCTGCTGGGCCTCCAGCTCGTCCTGGCGGCGCTGCTGGTCGGGGCTTGGTGGCATGCCGACGAAGCGGCCGGCCTGGTCCAGACGCCCGTCGAGGCCCAGGTCCTGGACCTGGACGCGTCGGCGACGGCGCCCTCGGTGGACGCCGCCCTGAGCCGGGCCCGCCGCTCCGCCCGGGCCCTGACTGAGGCCGATCAGAGCGGCGCCAGCAGCTTCCTGGCCCTGACGGCCAGCGCGGCCGATCTCCAGGTGGTCGGCCTGCAGATCCACGCCGCGTCGCCGGCACAGGCAGCGGTCCCGGGGACCGCCACCCCGGTCGACGTGGAGCTGCGCCTGCGTGGCGACGCCTTCGACCTGCCCGTCTTCCTGGACGGCCTGCACCTCCAGGCGCCGACCGTGCGCGTGCGGGCCCTGGCCGCCGCGGTGGCGCCCGGCGGGGCGACCGAGGCCCGGATCTCCCTGCAAGCCTGGCGCCCGGTGCTACCGGCTGCCGATGAGCTGTTGGCGCGGGTGCAGCGCACCGTGCCTGCCGCCGGCCCCGAGACCCGCACGGTGCTGGCCCGGGCCGGTCAGCTTCGGGCCTGGCGGGCCTTCGCCGCGGGCACGCCCGCCCGGGCCGTGGCGGCCGAGCAGGTGCGGGCTCGCCTGCTGCGAGAGCTGCCCGCTGGCCTGGTCGCGGCGCGGGCCTCCGGGGGGCGGGTGAGCTGGTCTCCCGCCACCGGCCTGGAGGTCCGCCGCCTGGTGGGGCGCTGAGCCGCCAGCCCCCCCGCGAGGGGAGGACCGGCGGCGCAGGCCAGACCCTGGATCCGGACCCTAGATGTGGAAGCGCCGCAGGCGGGCGACGGCCTCGATCCGCTCCTCGGCCAGGCGGTTGCTGGCGTCGGTGGTCGTGATGCCGCTGGTCTTGGCCTTGTTGATCACGGCCTTGACGGTGTTGAAGATGTTGGCCGAGTCCTGCATGGCCTTCTCGCGCGGCGTGCCCTGCAGCTCGCTGCTCACGTTGATCAGGCCGCCGGCGTTGATGACGTAGTCGGGGGCGTAGGTGATCCCGGCCCGCTCCAGCGCCTCGCCGTCCTGGTGCTCGTTGGCGAGCGGGTTGTTGGCGGCACCGGCCACGATGGGCGCCCGGATCATCGGGATGGTGCGGGCGTTGAGCACGCCACCGATGGCGCAGGGGGCCAGCACATCGCACTCGGCCGACCAGAACTCGTCGTCGTCGAGCACGCGGCCGCCGAACTCTTCCACCACCTGGCCCAGGCGGCGCTCGCTGATGTCGTTGAAGAGCAGCTTGGCGCCGGCCTCGTGCAGGAAGTGGGCGAGGTGGTAGCCCACCGAGCCGACGCCCTGGATGGCGATGGTGCGGCCGGCCACGTCGGGGCTGCCGTAGACGACCTCGAGGCAGGCGCGGATGCCGTGGTAGGTGCCCCAGGCCGTGACCGGCGAGGGGTCGCCCGAGCCGCCGCTGTAGGTCGAGTGTCCCGTGACCCACTTCGTCTCGCGGTGGACGTAGTTCATGTCCTCCACGGTGGTGTTCATGTCCTCGGCCGTGATGTAGCGACCGCCCAGCGAGGCGACGAAGCGGCCGAAGCTGCGGAACAGGGCTTCGGACTTGACGCTGCTGGGATCGCCCCAGATGACGGCCTTGCCACCACCCAGGTCCAGGCCGGCCACGGCGGCCTTGTAGGTCATGCCGCGCGACAGGCGCAGGACGTCGCGCAGGGCGTCCGCCTCTGTCGCGTAGTCGTAGATCCGGCACCCGCCCAGGGACGGGCCCAGCGCCGTGCTGTGGATGGCGATGATGGCCCGAAGGCCGACGCTGTCGTCACGGCAGAAGACAACCTGCTCGTGGCCGAGCTCGGAGAGCTCTGCGAACACGCTCATGGGATCTCCAGGGCCGGCGGAGCGCCTGGCGCTCGTACCGGCGGGTGTCGGGGGCGGCCCACTTAAGAAAGGGAGCCGAGGGCGGCATCCCGTACCGCAAACATTGGCTGTTCAGTGCGCATGGAGGTCCAAGACGCCGCGGTGATGGATTGTCCCGAGTTGGGGAGCGGGAACGGCGCCGATGGTAGGCTGCGCACCGTGGACGAGTCTCACTTCCAGCAGTGGCGCGACGGGGACGCCATGGCCGCAACGGCCGTGCGCAACGGCTTGCGCGCCATCGCCGACACCATCGTGTCCGCGCCCCTGGGGAGCGGGGGGCGACCGGGTGGCAGCGCCTTGGGGCGGGACGAGGTCCGGCGTCGCGCGGTCACCTCCGAGGTGGCGCGGGAGGTGATGCAGCGTGGCGGCGCGTCGCTGGGCGAACTCCAGGCGCTGGCCGTCATGGTCGCGGCCCGCCACGTGGTCCTGGCCGATCGCGAGCAGCACCCGGGCTCGGCCGTCGACAGCCACCTGCCGCCCCAGCTCGTGGTGTCCCTGGCCCTGGCGGCCGACAGCCTCTCCGCCCACGCTCGGGACGTCGCCGAGCGGCACACCGCCGACTGCGCGGCCTGCCGGGGGGAGCTGGACCTGGTCCGGGCCCTCATGCGGCGCGTATCGGTGACGCGGCTGGGGGCGAATCCGGCGAACTTGGCCGCTGAGCTTGCCGCTGCGGACGGCGCTGCTGCGGACGGCGCCGCTGCGGACGGCGCTGCGGCCGATGGTCCCCCTGCCGCGGCCGACCTCCCCGTCGTGGACTCCTCCGCTGCGAAGCCGAAGGCGGCTGCCGGACCTGCCGGGCCTGCCGGGCCTGCCGGGGCGGCCACTCGGCCCGGGGCGACGCTGGCGACGGCCCAGGTGCGCGAGGAGCGCACGGACGAGGTGCTCCGCGCGCGCGATGGACGCGGGACCCCCGACAGCCGTGCCCCCGACAGCCGGGCCTCCGACAGCCGTGCCTCCGACAGCCGTGCCTCCGACAGCCGTGCCTCCGACAGCCGGGCCTCCAAGTCGCGGGCCAGCGCAACGCGTCCGGCAGCGCGTTCGGCTTCGGCAGCGGCTTCGGCAGCGGCTTCGGCAGCGGCTTCGGCAGCGGCTTCGGCAGCGGGTGGGCCGATCCGGCCGCCGCGGGGTGGGCGCCTGGATCCCCAGGAGACCGTCGGCCTGGCGCGGGCCATGTGGCCGGTGCTGGCCATCGGCGCGGTGCTCGTCTTCATGCTCTACCACCGCACGCGCCTCGCCTCAGAGGTCGAGCGCACGCCCGGCGTGGCTGCCATCGCCGACCGGACGCCGCCGCCGCCGCCCGACGCGGCGACCTTGCCGGAGGACGCGGACAGCGCGGCCGTGGACCTGGTGCGGGGCGACTGCGAGCTGGCCGCCCGGCGCTTCGGGACGGCGCGCTCCCGCCACCCCGACGACCCGACCCTGGCCTGGTACGAGGCCACGAGCTGGGTGTGCGCGGGCGACGGGACCCGGGCCAGCCAGGCCCTGGACGCCTACCTGGCGGCCGGGGGTGCCGACACGGCGGACCTGATCTGGTACCAGGCCCAGGCCCGCCTGCTGCAGGGCGACATCGCCGGGGCGCGGGATCGCCTGGTCCGGGTGCGGCCCCTGGTGGACCTGGACCGGGGAGTCGTCATCGACCGGCAGCTCGAGGCCCTGCGGGTGGCGGCTCGCTGAGCGGGTCGACGGGCTCCAGGGGCGGTGTGCCCGGGCGCGCCAGGTAGGACGAGAAGAAGCCGTCGCAGCGGTCGGCCAGGCCGCAGAAGCGGCAGGCGTCGCCCTTGAAGAAGGCCACGACATCGGGGAAGAAGAGCAGGGCCAGGTCGAGCTGGTGGTCGGCGTCGACGTACCAGCGGTTCCCCGTGCGCCGCAGGCATCGGGCCAGCGGACCCAGGTAGCAGGCCGGTAAGCCCTTGATCCCGACCGGGCGGCCCGCTGCCTCCAGCTCGGCCACCGCGGGTGCCAGGGCGGCGACGGCCGACAGCGGGGGTGGCGCCGAGTCCACGGCCTGGGGACCGGTGGGGAAGGGGTAGGTGAAGGTGTGGGCGCCGCTGCCCCGGCGGAGGAGGAGCTGGGTGATGGCCGCCAGGTGGGGGAGGGTGGCGGCGTCGAGCACGGTGTTGGTGGCGACGGGCAGCCCGGCCGCGATGGCGGCGGCGAGGGCGTGCTCGGCGAGGGCCAGCTCGGCGCCGGCCCGCAGGGGCAGGACCAGGCCGTCCAGGCGACCCACCCAGGCGCCGGGCTCCAGGGACTGCAGGTCCTCGGGCCCGGCGTGCAGCACGATGCGGTCGATGCCCTCGACGCGCGCCAGGGCCAGGGCCGCGGGCAGGTCCGGGCGGGTGAGCACGCCCTGACCCGACAGGACCAGGCTGGTGCAGGGCCGGGTCCGGGGGGTGCGCATGCCGGCCGTGAAGTGACGCAGGTTGGCGGCAAGCTCTGCCGGGCTCAGGCTGCGCGTGGGCGCGGGCGCGCCGGCCTGCACCCGTCCGGGCCAGGCGCGTTGGACCCGCACCTGGACGGTGGTGGGCGAGGAGACGGCACCTGCGGCGGTCCAGCGGAGCATCGGACGCTCCTAACCCCGGTCCGCTCGCCCGCGGTCCGTCTCGCCCCGGTCTACGGGGGCCCGCGCTCCGTGGCAACCCCAGCCCCAGCCCAGCCAGGCCCGCAGGCCCCAGCCGGGTGCGGCCGCGCTCAGGCCGGCGGTGGCCTCGGCCCCGACCAGGGCGGGGCAGGCGCCCTCCAGCCGGAGGTGGAGCTGGGTGTCAGCGGGCGGTCCGGGCCCCAGGCGGCTGTCCAGCGCCAGGCCGGGGACCAGGGGGCCCAGGGCGGCGTCGACGCGGGCCTGGCCCTCGGGGCGCCAGACCTGGTGGGTCGCGTGCAAAGGGTCCCCCAGGACGGCGACGCCCCCCGCCAGGCGCAGGGAGAGCGGGCCCTGGTCGCGGTGCAGCTCCAGGTCCATGTGGACATCGGTCTCGTCCGTGCCGAGCTGGCTGCCGTCCTCGGCGTCGGGCAGCTTCACGGCCCAGCGCAGCCCGCCGTCGACCGGGGCCTGCCACAGCCGCAACTCGGTGCGCAGGGTCACGTCGCCCGGCCCGGTGATGTGGCGGTTGTCGGGGTAGCGGTCTGCCCGCAGCGCGTCGACCTGGGCGCCCACCGCGACGCCGGGGGCGGCCTGCCAGCGCAGGTCGGCGTCCAGGGTCCCGCGGTCCCGGGACTCGGTCCAGAAGGCCGGCAGCAGGCCTGCCTGGGTGCCGCCGCCGGCCCGGATCGAGAGCACCGGCTCGACCGGCGCTCGGTCCTCCGGCGCTCGGTCCTCCGGCCAGGCGGCCCGGGCGGGGCGGGCCAGGGTCGCGCCAGCGAGTGCAGCTGTGCCCAGGGCCAAGAGCCTGCGGTGCATCCGGCAGGGCGGAGGGAAGCTGTGCGGGGGCAGGCGGACCACGGGCCCTGGACTAACCGGGCGCCGCTGGAAGACAGGCGCCACCGAGCCCGGCAGGCGCAGCCGCATCATGAAGGCGAAGCGGGCGCCGGCCTGGCGGGCGGCCTAGAGGATGGCCGGGACCTGGGGCTCGGTCAGGCCCGGGATGACCGGGGCCAGGCTGATGCCCACGGGCAGGCCGGCCGCGGCGAGGGCCGGGACCGCGCGCAGGCGGGTGACCGGCGGCGGCGCGCCGGGCTCCAGGCGCTGGCTCAGCTCCGGGTCGAGGATGGGCAGGGAGAGGGTGACCTGCGCGGCCCCGTGCGCGTGCAGCGCGCCGAGGAGGTCGAGGTCGCGGGTGATGAGGGGGGAGCGCGTGATGATGCCCACGGGCTGGCGGTAGCGGGCGCAGACCTCCAGGCAGGCGCGGGTCAGTCGGTGCCGGCGCTCCAGGGGCTGGTAACAGTCGGTCGCCCCGCTCATGGCGATGAGCTCGCCCTTCCATCCCGGCCGACGCAGGGCCCGCTCCCGCAGGGCGGCCGCCCGCGGCGTGATGAGGAGCTTGCGCTCGAAGTCGCTGCCCGCACCCAGGCCCAGGGTCTCGTGGTACTGCCGGGCGTAGCAGTAGGCGCAGGCGTGGCTGCAGCCCCGGTAGGGGTTGAGCGACCAGTTGAAGGCCAGCTCCGGGCTGGTGTTGCGGTTCAGGATGCCCTGGCTGTCGTCGACAGAGACCTGCTGGAGCGCCGGCGGGGGCGGCTCCTCCCAGTCGATCTCCACCGGGTTGAAGCGGTTGGGCGGGTTCCAGGTGCGGGACGCCGTTCTGAACATATGTTCAGCATATCGCGCCCGGCCGTGCTGTCAGGGCGCGAAGTCGACCTGCGAGACCGCGGGCACCCGGCCCGCGGCGGCGCCGCGACGCAGCAACTCCACGACGCCGGCCCGGCCGTCGGGGCCGTAGTCCACGGTGTCCTGGTTGGCGTACAGCGACAGGTAGTGGTCCACCTGGGCAGCCGTGGACAGCACGCCCCCGCGAGCCAGCAGCCAGTCGATGGACGCCGCCCGGTGGTCCAGGCCGTGCTGGATGCTGTCGCGGATCGTGGCCGAGGCGCGGGCGATGAGCTCGGGCCCCAGGCTGCGCCGGATGACGTTGCCCCCCAGGGGCAAGGGCAGGCCCGTCTGCTCCTGCCACCAGGCGCCGATGTCCAACACGAAGTGCAGGCCGTGGTCGGCGAAGGTGAGGCGGCCCTCGTGGATGAGCAGGGCGGCGTCGGCCTCTCCCCGGGCCAGGGCCTGAAAGACACGCTCGGGGGGCACGATGGGCACGACCACGGGCTCGAAGTCCGTGATGAGCGAGAGCACCAGCCAGGCCGTGGTCGTCAGGCCGGGGACGGCGATGCGCAGGCCGCGCAGCTCCTCGGGCCGCAGCGGGCGGGGCGCCACCACGACCGGGCCGTAGCCCCGCCCGACCGAGCCGCCGTGGGGCAACAGCTGCCAGCGCTCGGCCAGGTGCGGGTACCAGGCGATGCTCATGGCGTTGACGTCGAGCTCGGTCTGGCCGCTGGCGAGCTGGTTCAGCGCGTCGGTGTCGGCGGTCCGGATCTCGAAGTCCAGGCCGCGGGTGTCGACCAGGCCCAGCATGAGGGCCCGGAACATGAACAGGTCATCGGCGTCGGGGCTGATCGCGCATCGGATCAGGGGCTTCTGCGTGCTCACTCCTCTGCGCTCCCGCTGCCGCCCAGGTGGCGGGCTGCCAGGGCGTTGGTCTGCTGGAGGCGCACGCCGAGGGTGGCCAGCAGCCGCCAGAGGAGCTGGCTGCCGACCTCGGGCTCGCGCTGGCAGAACTCGATGAGCAGCTTGCGGCGCACGACGATGGCCGAGCCGAAGGCGTCGCCCTCGACCGTGGCCGTCCGGGCCTGGGCGGGCTCGACCAGGGCCAACTCGCCGAAGTGCTCGCCAGCGCCCAGGGTCGCCAGGGCGACACCCGCGGCGCTCACCTTCACCCGGCCCTGCACGATGGCGAACATGCTGTCGCCGCTCTCGCCCTCACGGACCAGGAGCTGGCCGGGGGTGAAGAAGAGCTCCTCGCAGATCCGCGACACGCGCAGGCGCACGTGGAAGGGCATGCCCTCGAAGAGGAAGAGGGTCTCCATGATCCGGGCCCGGGCGCGCGCTGCCTCGGTCTGGGGGGTCGCCTCGGGCTCGACCATGACGACGGTCACGTTGTCGTGGCCGCCCCCCTCCAGGGCCTCCTCGATGAGCCGACGGCCGGCCGTCTCGATGTCGTTCTCGGCGGCGACGCCCTCGATGCGCGGCTGCTCGACCATGTCCGAGAGGCCGTCGCTGGCCAGCAGGACCCGGTCGCCGGGCAGCACCTCCAGGGACATCAGGTCGGCCTGCACCGTCGGGTACAGGCCGATGGCCCGGGTGATGACGTTGCGGTAGCGGCTGCGCAGGGCCTGCTCGCGGTTCATCTGGCCGCTGCGCACCAGCTCGTTGACCATGGAGTGGTCTTCGGTGAGCTGCCGCATCAGGCCGTCGCGGACCAGGTAGGCCCGCGAGTCGCCCACGTGGGCCAGGAAGCAGGAGCCGCCCCCGACCACGGCGGCCACCAGGGTCGTGGTCATGCCGCGGCGGCCGTTGGCCTCGGCCTCGTCGTAGACCTTGCGGCTGGCGGCCTGGCAGACGGCGTCCAGGGCCTCGAGCACCGCGTTGCGGGTCGACCACTCGGGGCTCGCGGCGTAGGTCTGGACGGCCTTGGCCAGGGTGGGCGCGGCCTTCTGGAAGGTCTCGATGGCGATGGCCGAGGCGACCTCGCCCGCGGCTCGCCCGCCGACTCCGTCCGCCACCACGAAGACGCCGGTGTTGGCGTCCGCGAGCATGGCGTCCTCGTTGCTCTTTCGGCGATGGCCCGTGTCGGTGAGCGCGGTGTAGCGGATCAAGGGGTGCTTCGGGCCCACGGGGCCAGGGGGCAGGGATCGATTCCGACGCGGCCCCCGGTCGCGCGCGGATGCATGGCAGGTGCTCGCTCCGAAGCCTACAGGATGGGGAGCGGGATCTGCTGGCGGGCCAGCGGTGGGCCGGCCTTGTCCGGGCTCCAGCGTGGGTTGGCCAGGTCCTTGGCGTCCAGGCGGTAGATGGCGACCAACAGCGTGCCGCGCCCGGCGTGCTTGCGCTGGTCGATGGTGAAGTCGTGCTCGATGAGCCGCTCGCCGCCTGCTGGCAGGCGCGTGTCCGTCAGCGTGTTCCAGGGGGGCGCGTCCTGCACCGTGCGGGCCAGGTCCTCGGAGTAGGGGCTGACCGCGGCGGTGCCGTCGGCGTCCAGGATGCCGACCACGACGCGGTAGGCCTTGAAGGGCGAGCCGGTGGGCACCGAGTGGCCGGCGCCGGTGTTCTGCAGGCGCACGGCCACGTGCAGGGGGCTGCCGCGCTGGGCCTCGGGCGCGTCGGTCCGGACCAGGATCGACAAGGCGCGGGCGGTGTCGGCGGGGAAGGAGTGGTCGGCCATGGCGGCGAAGCGGGTGGCCGTCGCGCGCCCGGCGACGGGCGGCATGTGGCAGTCCTTGCAGCCGACCCCGGCCTGGGCGTAGGCGCTGGCCTTCCACTCGCCGTAGGTGTCGTAGAAGGGCGGGTCGGCGCCGGGCCAGGTGAGCTGGTGGCAGGTGGCGCACAGCTCGCTGGTCCCCAGCTCGTCGGAGACGGTGATCGGATGGGGACCGGCCGCGCCGGTGCGGTTGGCGACCACGGCGCCGTCGCGCACATGGCAGGCGGCGCAGGTCACGCCCTCGCTCATCAAGGTCGCGTCCCAGGCGGGGTTGGGCTGCATGTCGGGGCGGGCCACGTCGCCCTCGATGTAGCCGGCGGCCAGCCGCGGGTGCTGGTTTGCCAGGGGCAGGTGGCAGCCGGTGCAGGCGGTGGTGTCGCCGACCCGGTCCAGGGCGGCGCGGAAGGCCTCGGCGTTCCAGGCGCCGGCGTGGGCGCTCTCCGCCCATGCGTCGTGGATCTCGCCGTGGCAGGCGTTGCAGCCCTGGGCAGACAGGCTGGGCAGGCCGGGCGGCACCTGCTGCGCAGCGATGGGCAGCCCACCCTGGAACAGGGGGGGGGCCTTGGGCGGCGGCGGCGTGGTGGGGGCGGCCTCGACCGCGGGCGGCGGCGGAGGCGGTGCGACCTTGCGCGCCGCGAAGGCGACCCCGACGCCGATCAAGAGCAGGAAGAGCAGGCGCCGGACGATGTTCCACCTCTGGGCGTTCATGGCGGGGTCGGTGCGGGAACCACGGCTGGGAGCGCAGCGGATCGCGGGGCCGCACTGGCTTAGCATGGTTGCCCCCGGAGCTGACGTGACCGACCCGACCTCCTCGCCCAGCGCTGCCCTGCGCGCCGTCCAGCGGTGGCTGGAGGAGCAGATCGTGGGCCAGGAGCGGTGCCCCTACGCGCGGGGCCCCTTCGAGCGGGGCCAGGTCCACCTGGTCGAGGTGCAGGCGCGGACCGATGTCGAGATCCTGGCGGCCATGGTGGCCCAGGCCCACGCACTGGTCGCCGCAGGGGAGGGGACCACCCTGCTCGTGCTGCCGCTGGCCCAGGGCGCCGCCGCCGACTTCCAGGCCCTCTTTCACCGCGCCGAGGACCACCTCTCCCAGGCCGGCTTCGACCGCCGGGTGCAGGTCATGGCCTTCCACCCCGGCTGGACCTTCGAGGACCTCTCCCCCGACGATCCGCGCCACGCCGTGCAGCGCAGCCCGGTGCCGGTCCTGCACCTGCTGCGTTGGGCCGACGTCGCGGCGGCCATCGCCGGGCGCTGAGCATGCCTGCCCGCCGCAGGCGCTGAAGCCGAAGGTGGTGCCGCCCCCGTCCGCGGCTCCCCCCATCGGTGACCGGGGAGCCGGTGTAAGGCGCAAGTGAGCAGGCGAGCCGCAACAAGAGCGGGACCACGCCCCGCGGCGACCTCAGTACTTCGGCAAGCTGGGATCGATCTCGTCGGCCCAGGCCAGGATCCCGCCCTCCAGGTTCGTGACGTCGGAGAAGCCGGCGGCGACCAGGGCCTCTGCCGCCCGGGCCGAGCGGGCGCCGCTGCGACAGGTGACCAGGATGGGCCGGTCCCGCGGGATGCCCGCGTGGTCGCCGGCGATGACCTCCTCGTGGTTGCGCTGCAGGTCCATGAAGGAGAAGCGCGCGATGTCCAGCTCGTGGGGCTTACGCACGTCCAGCACGAAGGGCGCCCAGCCCTGGTCCATGCGGGCCTTGGCGGTCTGCACGTCGATGCGGTGGAAGACTTCGTCCTCGGTCGCGTGGTCGGTCGGCACGGCACCCTCCGCGGCGCTCGGCACGCCGCAGAACTCCTGGTAGTCGATGAGCTTGGTGATGGCCGGGCAGTCCGGGTCACGTCGGAGCTTCAGCTCGCGGAAGCGCATGCCCAGGGCGTCGTAGAGCAGCAGTCGCCCCGAGAGGGTGGTGCCGCGGCCCAGCAGGATCTTGAGCGTCTCGGTGGCCTGGATGCAGCCGATGACGCCGGGCAGGATGCCCAACACACCGCCCTCGGCGCAGGAGGGCACCAGGCCTGGCGGCGGGGGCTCGGGGTACAGGTCGCGGTAGTTCGGTCCACGCTCGCCGTCCGGCGGCGTGAAGTTGAAGACGCTGGCCTGGCCCTCGAACTTGAAGATGCTGCCGTAGACGTTGGGCTTGTCCAGGATCACGCAGGCGTCGTTGACCAGGTAGCGGGTCGGGAAGTTGTCGGTCCCGTCGACCACCACGTCGTAGGGCGCCAGGATCTCCAGGGCGTTGGAGCTGTCCAGGGCCACCGGGTACAGATCGACCCGGCAGTGGGGGTTGATGTCCAGGATGCGATCCCGGGCGCTGTGCAGCTTGGGCTTGCCGACGGTGGCGCTGCCGTGGATGATCTGGCGCTGCAGGTTGCTCTGGTCGACCACGTCGAAGTCGACGATGCCGATGCGGCCGACGCCGGCGGCGGCAAGGTAGAGCAGCATGGGGCTGCCCAGGCCGCCGGTGCCTACGCAGAGCACGCTGGCGCCCTTCAGACGGCGCTGGCCCTCCACTCCCACGTCCTCCAGGATGAGGTGCCGCGAGTACCGGGCGGAGTCCCAGGCATCCAGCGGGGGGAGCTGGCTGAGTGGGCGCTCCCAGATGGGTCCGGTGCTCATGTCGGGATCCTCCTCGATGTCGGCCTCGTCCGCGCTGTCCTCTTCCATGCTGCTCCCGCTCGTACTCCCACCGGCGATGCTCGGCACGATGATCAGGCTGTCGCCCGCCTTCAGCGTCGCATCCTGGCCGCCCTCGACGAAGCGGATGTCTTCGTCGTTGAGGTAGACGTTGACGAAGCTGCGCAGCTTGCCGGTCGCGTCGCGCAGGTGGCGGGCGAGGTCGGGGTACTCGGTCGTGAGCTGGACCAGGGCCAGGCCCACGGTGGCGGCTTGCACCTGCACCGCCGCCTGGCCGCCGGTGTAGGCGCGCAGGGCGGTGGGGATGGCGATCTCGATATCGAAGGGGGCTGGGCTCATGCGGGCTCCGCAGGAGAGGGGGCAGGAGGGGAGGGGAGCAGGGTGTCCTCGTCCATCTGGGACCGGTCCTCGCGCAGGCGCCAGCAGCGGTCGCCGTCGATGCGCACAGGAGCGGGTCCCCGGACGGAGGTGATCAGGTAGGCCATGTTCGGCAAGGCCAGGTCGCGGTCGGTGTCGCTGTACATGGCCGGGTGGTCGGGGTGGCTGTGGTAGTAGCCGAGCACCTGCAGGCCCTGCGCCTCCAGCGCCTGCTCGACCCGGTACTGGGCCAGGGGGTGGACCTGGTAGCGGTCCCCGGCGCGCTCGGTGTTCGTATTGACCAGGCGGGCGACGGCGCGCACCTGGCCCGTGTCGCGGTCCCCGGCCAGCACGCCGACGATCTCGTGGGGGTAGCCCTCACGCGCGTGCTCGTGGACCTGGGCGAGGAGCGGCGCAGCGAAGCGGAGGCTGTGGCCGCTTGGCTGGACCACGCGGTGCAGGAGGGAGGACATGTTCAGCCCTGGTCGCGAAAGACGTGTCGCTCGGAGAGGTAGCGCTCGCCCGAGTCGGGCAGCAGCGTCACGACGACCCCGCGCTCCAGCTCGCGCGCCACCTGGATGGCACCCCAGACCTGGGCCCCGCTGCTGACCCCGGCCAGCAGCCCCTCCTCCTGGGCCAGGCGGCGGGTCAGCTCCAGGGCCTCCTCCGTCGGCGCGAAGCGCTCCTCGTCGGCCAGCTCAGGATCGTAGATGCCAGGCACCAGCGCCGTCTCCATGTGCTTGAGGCCCTCCAGCCCGTGGAAGGGGCTGTCCGGCTGGATGGAGACCGCGCGCACGTCCGGGTTTCGGCCCTTGAGGTAGCGGGTGGTGCCGGTGAAGGTGCCGCTGGTGCCCAGCGCGGCCACCCAGTGCGTGATCCGCCCCTCGGTGTCGCGCCAGATCTCCGGGCCGGTCGTGTGGAAGTGGGCCTGCCAGTTGGCCTCGTTGCTGTACTGGTCCAGGTAGACGTAGCGCTCGGGCTGCTCGGCCGCGAGGCGGCGGGCCACCCGGATGGCGCCATCGCTGCCCTCCAGCGGGTCGGTCTCGATGATCTGCGCGCCATAGGCGGCCAGCACGGCCTTGCGCTCGGCGTTGGCGTTGCGGGGCAGGCACAGGGCCAGGTGGTAGCCGCGCTGGGCGGCGATCATCGCGTAGGCGATGCCGGTGTTGCCGCTGCTGGCGTCCAGGATCGTCGCGCCCGGCTGCAGTCGGCCCTGCTCCTCGGCCGCCAGGACCATGGACAGGGCCGCCCGGTCCTTGACCGAGCCGCTGGGGTTGAACCACTCCAGCTTGGCCCAGACCTCGACCGTGTCGGGGATCTCGGGCGGCAGCACCCGGCGCAGGCGCACCATGGGGGTGTCCCCGACCCGGGCCAGCAGGCCGTCGACCCGGCTGCGGAACCAGTGGAAGGGTAGCTCGGCGGAGGGGCGGAGGAGGGCGGGCAAGGGCGGCTCCGGGCGTGCTGTTCGCTCGCCGGGAGCCTAGCCGCGCGGTCCCTCCGGTCAATACCCTTACGTAAGGGTCAGGTTTGAAGGGTGGGCCCCCCGCCCACGGCCGCCTCGCAAGCCGCCAGGATGTCCGCCGGCTCTGCCAGGCCGCCGGGCCCGACGTCGCCGCATGCCAGGCGCTTGGTGCTGGGGGCGACCACCGAGTAGCGCCCCAGGGCCTCCAGCCAGCCCAGGTTGCGCCGGATCACGGGCTGGTTCCACATCTCGGTGTTCATGGCCGGGGCGAGCACCACCGGCCGGCCGGCCGGCAGGGCCATGAGCGTGGTGCTGAGCACGTCGTCGCACAGGCCGCAGGCCAGCTTGGACAGCAGGTTGGCCGTCAGCGGGGCCACGACGGCCACCTCGGCCCACTTCGCCCACTGGATGTGGTCCATGGCCTGCTCGGCGCGGTCCGTGAGCACCGGCTGCCCGGTGAGGCCAGCGAAGGTCATCGGGCCGACGAAGTCGGTGGCCCGGCGGGTCATGACCACTCGCACCTCGTGGCCGGCCTTGATCGCCAGGCTGCACAGCTCGCAGGCCTTGTAGACGGCGATGCTGCCGGAGACGCCCAGGAGCAGCCGCATCACTGCACCTCCAGGTCGATGAGGGGAGGGGCGCCGTCCAGCGCCGACTGCAGGAAGCCCCCGTACAGGGCGATGGCGTCGGAGTTCGTGAAGATGGGGAAGTGGTCCTCGCCCGCGAACTCGGCGATGCCGCCGCTGACCTGCGAGCCGTCCCAGGCGGTGACGTTGTCCTGGCAGGGCACGGCCTGGCCCACCAGGCCGTCGATCTCGCTGACGTCGGGGTACTCGACGACGGGGTCGAGGATCGGCAGCCCCCCCGCCGCGGCCAGGACCTGGGAGGTCAGGCTGGGGGTGTAGGGATCGTCGGTGCCGGTGGTCTGGAGCACGGCGATGGGCGCGGCATCCCAGCCCGCGGCCCGCTGGCTCCAGTAGGGCGCGAAGTTGAGGGGATCGACGGCCTCGCCCAGGGTCTGCACCATGCCGATCAGCGGGTGGTCGGGGGTGACCGCCTCGTCGTCCTGCATGCCGAAGGCCTGGGAGATGAGCTGCTGGATGTCGAGGCCCCCCTCCTTCCGGTACACGATGGAGAGGGACAGGCCGCCGCCGGCGCCGGAGAGCAGCGCCCCCTTGACCCGGCCCCCCAGGAAGGGCGCAGCCATGGCGCCCAGGATGCCGCCCTGGGAGTGGCCGGCGAAGGCGATGCGGCTGGGGTCGAGCACGGCGGTGCCGGCGTCGTTGCCGTCGTCGTCGCGCAGGGCCAGGGTCTGGGGCCCGGCGCCCAGGAGCTGCACCATGAAGACGATGTCCAGGACCCCCTGCTGGAAGTTGCCGCGCGCCGCCGTGGGGTTGAAGTAGTTGAAGGTGATGAGCTCGGGGTCGGCGCCAGTGCCGCGCTCGCCGTGCAGGGGCAGGGAGATGCTGATCCCGGCGATGCCCCGGCGGCCCAGGACCGCGGCCGGCTCCTTGGGATCGGGGCCGTCGGCGAAGGTGCTGTGGTCGCTGCCTGTGCCGTCCATGAACAGGACCACCGGCCAGCCCCCGGCGGGCATGTCCTGGCCGCTGGGGATGGAGACCGTGAAGGTGGCCCGCTCCCAGGCGCCCAGGAGGGGGGTGCCGTCGGCCTGGAACTCGAAGCCGCCGCCCTGATCGACATAGGGCTTGTCGCCGTGCTGCCACAGGGGCAGCCAGAGCTGGCCGTCGTAGGCGTCGTAGAAGGCCGCGTGGTTGCTGCGCTGCACCACCTGGTCCAGGGGCGGGGTGCTGACCGTGCTGCGGACGTACTCGACCAGGGGCCGGAGCTGGACCAGGGGGTCCTGGGTCGTGAAGACCGTGGCCACGGCGACGTCGGCGGTGTCGATGCCGAGCTCGAACAGGGTGTCGCCCAGGTCGGCGTAGGCCGCGTGTTCGGGATCGCCGGGGTCGAAGACCTGGGGGAAACCCGCAGCCGGGCGGGCGATGTCGGTGCGGACGACGACGGCGTAGGTGTGGGCCGGGCGGAGGGGGCGGCCCGCCAGGGGCAGGATGCTCAGCAGCCGCGCTGACTGGAAGGTGGTGTCCTGGTCGGCCCAGGCCCAGGTCCAGGGCACCCGCTCACCGCGCTGGGGGCTGTCGGGGTCGATGTCGATGAGGAGGATGGGCGCGTCGGGGGACATGCTGTCGGCCGGGCCGGGCAGGGCGGCGGTGTCCAGCTCGCCGTCGAAGCGGACCCAGATGGGCGCGTTGGTGCCGAAGCCGTCCAGGCCCTCGATGTCGCTGGCGTACAGGTCGACCAGGTCGTAGTCGGCCCGCCCCGGGAAGCCCGCCAGGTCCGGGTGGCCGTCGACGGTCCGCAGGTCGCTGGGGAAGGGGTGGTCGAAGAAGCCGTCCCCCGAGACCAGGGGGGTCGGCCCCGAGCCCGGACCGGCGCAGCCGGCGAGGAGGAGCAGGGCGAGGTGCGGAGGGCGCATGGCTTCCTCGGGGGATCGCGGGGGTGGGGCCGGAGCTCCCGCTGGAGAGGCGGAGGAGATCCGGGGCACTGTAGCCAGGAGCCGGCCTTGTCGGGGCGAGTCCTTGCCGCGGCGGGGCTCGCGGGTGAGGACGGGACATGGCCGCAGAGCTCGTCCAGGTCCTGTCTACCTGTCCTGCCTGCAAGGTCGAGGCGGCCCTGCTGGAGCTGGTCGAGCTCGAGGCCGACCACAGCCGGGTCGTCGAGGGTCGGTGCCGCCTGTGTGCCCGGCACGAGCGGGACGGTGTGTTGCTGGACCCGGGCATCCGCTTCCGCGACGCGCGCCAGGTCGAGGCGGGCCTGCTGCGCTGGGCGGCCGAGGAGGGGGAGGTCGACCTGGAGGCCTTCGTCGCCGCCGGCTTCTCGGGCCTGGAGACCGACCGGGTCGTCGCCGCGCTGCTGGCCGGCCAGCCTGTCGAGACCAGCTTCGACGTCATCGCCTGGCTCTTCCCGGGCATGGCCGGCGGCGGCGCGGCCCCGGCCACCATCGACGCTGCCGAGCTGGTCCGGGCTGTCGAGCACGGCAGCCGCGGCGTGTTGGGGGCCAGGGCCCCGGCGGTCCCGCCCTCGGTGTCGCCCGCCCGGCCTCCGCCCGCCGACCCGCGCCGCGCCGCCATCCGCGCCCTGGCCGCCGTCATGCTGGCTGACGGCCTGATCCGCCCCGGCGAGCGCGCCTTCCTGGACGGCTTCGCGCTCCGGGCGGGCATCGCAGCCATCGACGAGGCCGAGCTGCGCCCCTGGCGACCGGCCGATGTGGGCCACCCCGCCGATCCCGAGCCCATCCTGCTGGCCATGGTGGAGCTGACCTTCATCGATCGCCAGCGCGACGGCTCGGAGTGGCGCGTGGTGCGCGAGTTCGCCCGCCACTGGGGTTACCCCCTGGAGCACCTGGAGCGCCTGGGCGAGCGCAAGGAGCAGGAGTTGGCGCCCGCGATGGTGCGGCTGTGGCGCAGCCTGCGGCGGCTGGTGGTGACGGAGGGGTAGGGGTACCCCGGGGAGAGGGGTGATCTGGAGCCGGCCTCTCGCGGCGGCCTCGGCGGTGCAGGCCGCGGTCGCATCTCTTGTTGTTTCGACAAACGGTCGTCCGGGGTATCCATCTAACCGGAGCGCCTCACTGAGTCGCGCCTGAAAAACGTTGGTGCAACCTATGCGATGTGCAGAACAGTGAGCAGCCAGTGCAAGGCGACGCTTGGCGGGGCCCGACGG